>JGI2924J29684_1077876_pt1 | contig 24456 bp, 18 predicted proteins | sample BenlonsequencITS_FD_29684 | JGI IMG/M metagenome (IMG submission 29684)
GTCGTGGCGGTGGCGCTCCAGGGCGCGTTGCGACAGGTGCTTGCCGCGGGCGCGCTCGGTGAAGCGGCCGGGGTAATCGTAGTCTTCAAGGTCGGGCTGGAAGTCGCTATGGAACGCGGCCTCCATGCTCAGACGTGGCTTCTCAAAATCGTAATCGCGGCGCGTGACGTGGCTGGGGCGGGTTTCCAGACGCAGGCCGAAGCGCTTGATCACCGGTTGGTCGGCGACCAGACCGCTGTCCTGTTGATAGGCGGTGGCGGCGAGTCTGGCGAAGACGGTCTGGTCATCGCCGAAGACCAGCACATGACCGCTCGCACCGTGCTGGAAGTGATAGTGAATACCCTCTTCCTCGCACAGGCGCTGGATGAAGTGCAGGTCGGTTTCGTCGTACTGCACGCAGTATTCACGCGCGGGGTAGATCACCGGGCCGAGCTGAAAACGGTAGGCATCGGCCTGGATGCCGTGTTCCTCGAGCACCTGGGCGATGATCTGCGGCACCGTCAGGTGCTGGAAGATGCGCTGGTTGATGCGATGGGCGAGGTAGGCCAGTTGCGGCACCAGCGTGAGCCGATAGCGGGTCAGGCGTTGACCGGATTCACCCTGGGCCGCCTGATGCACCAGCCCGTGGATGCCGCTGCCGACCGGCGCCAAGGCGAGGAAGGCCGGGCGATGCAGGAGGCTTTCCAGATCCAGGTCGGAGCGCTCGCTGACCAGTTCCAGGTCGAAGCGATAGGGCTGGCTGATAGCCTCGCGGCCCTGGAGTTCGAGCACCTTGAAGTCGTGCTCGATGCCTTCGAGGGAAAGCGTGAAGTGGGCCTGGTTGGCTGGGGCGAACATCCATGTTCCTCCTGTTCAGTCCATGTATCAGCGCATGGGCGCTTGCGGAGCCCCGTGTAACACAGGCCGGCCGCTCTAGAAGGCATGGTTCGCGCATTCCCGAGCGACGATGGCGCAATCTGTTCAGTGCTTCGCAAAAAAGCGTTCGGCCAGGCGAGCCTGGCCGAAGCGGGACCGCGGCGAATCAGCCGGCGATAGGGGTGCGCCAGTCGTCGGAGCCGGAGGTGCCGGAAACCTCGTGGGTCCAAACGATCTTGCGGTAGGTGAAGTACACGTCTTCCAGATGGGTGAAGTGGGACATGTTCGGGTCCTGGCAGTTGGGCATGCGCGACTGCACGTCGACGATCACCGCATCTTCCAGCTCGATGGTGAAGTAGTGTTCCTGGGTGCCGGTGGACGAGGTGCGGTACCACTCCAGACGGCACTTGTTCAGGCGCTCGCCGGAAGTCAGGGCGTTGAAGATCAGCGGCGACGACTTGTCGAACACCTTGGTAATCATCAGTGGCTTGTGCACGCGCTGGCCTGTCGGCTGGCCAGACTGCGGGTCACGCGGAATGATGACCTGATGCTGGAAGGCCTGCACCAGGATCTGGTCCTCATGGCCTTCCTGGAAGATGTTGCCAACCGAGTCCTCGGTGAAGGTGCCGGCGGTGATCAGGCCTTGCTTGGTGCCTTCGAGGGACAGATACGCGGGTGTTGGCATGGGTGCTCTCCTTGTCTGATATGAGTGCCGAATGGCCATCTCATAACAACAAGCAGCGTGCCAGATAACAAAACCTCTTATTTTTCAAATAGATATGAAATTAACAGCATGCAGCCCGACTAGCAGAAGTGATCGCTAACACAGAAAGCTGCGCAAGTTCCTGCGCAGCCGCGGCAACAAGTTGCGCAACACTGCCGCAACGCGCGGCTGATCGCACTGCGAACAGCTTACCCACAAGGTTATCCACAGAAGGCCTGCGCAAGAAACTGCGCAGGTCATTGTCGCTGCCGCGGCGTCCACGCCACTTTTCTGCAGGCAAAAAAAACCTCGAACTTCATTGGGGGAGGGGGAAGTTCGAGGTCCAAATCCGGACCGCTAGGGCGGGGTCCAGAGATCTGCCAACACTTAACACAACAAGGAGCATCGAAGGGCTTTTACACCCTTCGCATGCTCTGACCGAATCGTTGCAGAGAAAGTTCAACGCGGACGAAAAATTTCGTCGACTAGCGACATTTTTCGGCAGATCGGTCAGTGCGCCTCGTCCCAGTTATTGCCAACGCCTGCTTCGACCAGCAGCGGCACGTCCAGCTGGGCGGCACCGCTCATCAGCGGGCAGATGGCTTCGCGGACCTGCTCGACCAGGTCTTCGCGCACTTCCAGCACCAATTCATCGTGGACCTGCAGGATCACCCGTGCATCTAGCCCGCTGTCCTGCAGCCAGCCGTCCACGGCGATCATGGCGCGCTTGATGATGTCCGCTGCGGTGCCCTGCATCGGCGCGTTGATCGCGGTGCGCTCGGCGCCCTTGCGCATGGCGCCGTTCTTCGAATTGATCTCCGGCAGGTACAGCCGACGGCCGAACAGCGTTTCAACATAGCCCTGCTCGGCGGCCTGGGTACGGGTGCGCTCCATATAGGCGAGCACGCCGGGATAGCGGGCGAAATAGCGGTCGATGTACTCCTGCGCTTCCTTGCGGCCAACGTCAATCTGCTTGGCCAGGCCGAAGGCGCTCATGCCGTAGATCAGGCCGAAGTTGATCGCCTTCGCGCTGCGGCGCTGGTCGTTGCTGACCTGCTCCAGCGGTACACCGAACACCTCGGCGGCGGTGGCGCGGTGCACGTCGAGGTCGTTCTGGAAGGCGTGCAACAGGCCGGCATCCTGTGCCAGGTGGGCCATGATGCGCAGCTCGATCTGCGAGTAGTCGGCAGCCAGCAGCTTGTAGCCCGGCGCTGCGACGAAAGCCTGGCGAATGCGCCGCCCCTCGGCGGTGCGGATCGGGATGTTCTGCAGGTTCGGGTCGCTGGAGGACAGCCGGCCGGTGGCGGTTACCGCCTGATGGTAGCTGGTGTGGATGCGCCCGGTACGCGGGTTGATCTGCTGCGGCAGCTTGTCGGTGTAGGTGCCCTTAAGCTTGCTCAGGCTGCGGTGCTGCATGATCACCTTGGGCAGCGGGTAATCCTGCTCGGCCAGTTCGGCCAGCACGCTTTCCGCGGTAGACGGCTGGCCGCCGGCGGTCTTGGAAATCACCGGGCAACCGAGCTTGTCGTAGAGGATCGCGCAGAGCTGCTTGGGCGAGCCGAGGTTGAACTCCTCGCCGGCAATCTCGAAGGCCTCGCGTTCCAGCTGCACCAGCTTGTCGCCCAGTTCGACGCTCTGCTGGCCGAGCAGCTGCGCATCGACCAGCGCGCCGTTGCGCTCGATGCGCGCCAGCACCGGCACCAGCGGCATCTCGATCTCGGTCAGCACCTTGAGCAGCGATGGCGTCTGCTCCAGCTTGCCGAGCAACGTCTGGTGCAGGCGCAGGGTGACATCGGCGTCCTCGGCGGCGTAGGGGCCGGCCTGCTCGATGGCGATCTGGTCGAAGGTCAGCTGCTTGGCGCCCTTGCCGGCGATGTCCTCAAAACGGATGGTGCCGCGGCCGAGATACTTGAGCGCCAGGCTGTCCATGTCGTGGCGGGTGGCGGTGGCGTCGAGCACATAGGATTCGAGCATGGTGTCGAAGGTCATGCCGCGCATCTCGATGCCGTAATGCATCAGCACGTTCATGTCGTACTTGCCGTGCTGGCAGATCTTGGTCTTCGCCGGATCTTCCAGCAGCGGCTTGAGCGCGGCGAGCACGGCATCCAGCTCGAGCTGCTGCGGCACCCCCATATAGGAATGACGCAGCGGCACGTAGGCCGCCTGGCCCGGCTCGATGGCGAAGGACACGCCAACCAGCTCGGCACGCTGGGCATCGATGCTGGTGGTTTCGGTATCGAAGGCGAAGCATTCGGCTGTCTTCAGGCGATCCAACCAACGCTCGAAATCAGCCTGCTCCAGCAGGGTTTCGTACTGTGCCTCGGCCTGGATCGAGCAGCCTTCGGGCTGCACCTCACAGTTCTCGCCCGCGGCCTTGGCCTCGCGCAGCAGGTCGTCCAGCCAGTTCTTGAATTCCAGCTCGCGGTACAGCGCAATCAGCGCCTCGCGGTGCGGCTCGCCGGGCATCAGGTCGCCGACCTCGACATCCAGCGGCACGTCGATCTTGATCGTCGCCAGCTCGTAGGACATGAAGGCGGCATCGCGGTGTTCGGCGAGCTTGGCACCCAGTGACTTGGCGCCGCGGATCGGCAGGCCGGCGACCTGGTCGAGGTTGTCGTAAAGCCCCTTGAGGCCGCCTGGGATGCCGTTGAGCAGGCCACATGCCGTCTTCTCGCCCACGCCTGGCACGCCAGGAATGTTGTCGACCTTGTCGCCCATCAGCGCGAGGAAATCGATGATCAGCTCCGGGCCAACGCCGAACTTGGTCTTCACGCCTTCGATGTCATAGACGCTGCCGGTCATGGTGTTGACCAGGGTGACGTGCGGGCAGACCAGCTGGGCCATGTCCTTGTCGCCGGTGGAGATCACCACATCGCGGCCCAGCGCCGCGCACTGCCGGGCCAGGGTGCCGATGACGTCGTCGGCCTCGACCCCTTCCACGCACAGCAGCGGCATGCCGAGGGCGCGAACGCTGGCGTGCAGCGGCTCGACCTGCGAGCGCAGATCATCCGGCATCGGCGGGCGGTGCGACTTGTAGTTCTCGAACAGCGCGTCGCGAAAGGTCGGCCCCTTGGCGTCGAAAACCACGGCGAACGGGCTGTCCGGATACTGCCGGCGCAGGCTGAGCAACATGTTCAGCACACCCTTGACCGCGCCGGTCGGCTTGCCGGTGGAGGTGGTCAATGGAGGCAGGGCATGAAAGGCGCGATAGAGGTAGGACGAACCGTCCACCAGGATGAGGGGAGCTTGGCTCATGAGCGGAATCAACCTTTTCGGCGGGCCCGGAGCTAGAATGCCAAGGACCACTTATCGACAAAGGGACAAGGTTACCATGCGCGCTCTCAAACACCTGATGCTGGCCAGCCTGCTGGCGTGCGCTCCCCTGGCCGGTTTCGCCCAGGAATCGGTCGACGGCGAGCCCGACGTAACCATCCGTCAGGAAGGCGATCGCACTGTCGAGGAATACCGCGTCAATGGCTTCCTCTATGCCGTGAAAGTCACGCCCAAGCACGGCAAGCCGTATTTCCTGGTGCGCGCAGACGGCAACGACGGCAACTTCGTCCGCGCCGATCAGCCGGACATGCTGATCCCCTCCTGGAAGATCTTCAGCTGGTAATCCATCAGTCACCAGGAGCACAGCATGTCGGTATTCACGCCCCTGCAACGCGATGAACTGGAAGCCTTCCTGGCGCCGTACCGGCTCGGCCGGCTGCGCGACTTCCAGGGCATCGTCGCAGGCAGCGAGAACAGCAATTTCTTCGTCAGCCTCGAACAGGGCGAATATGTGCTGACCCTGATCGAGCGCGGCCCGCGCCAGGATTTGCCGTTCTTCATCGAGCTGCTCGACGTGCTGCACCGCGCCGGCCTGCCGGTGCCCTACGCGCTGCGCAGCGAGGATGGCGACGCACTGCGCGAACTGGCGGAGAAGCCCGCTTTGCTGCAACCGCGCCTGCCGGGCAAGCATGTGGTGGAGCCCAATCCACACCAGTGCGCCGAAGTCGGCCGGCTGCTGGCGCGGCTGCACCTGGCCACTCGCGAACACATCCTCGAGCGCGCCAGCGACCGCGGCCTGGACTGGATGCAGGAACAGGGGCCGAGCCTGGCACTGAGCCTGTCCGAGGACCAGCTGCCACTGTTGCGCGATGGCCTGGCGGAAATCGCCGAGCTACGGCCGAAACTCCTCGCCCTGCCGCGCGCCAACCTGCATGCCGATCTGTTCCGCGACAACGTGCTGTTCGAAGGCAGCCACCTGACTGGCGTGATCGACTTCTACAACGCCTGCTCCGGGCCGATGCTCTACGACCTGGCCATTGCGGTGAATGACTGGTGCTCGCACCCCAACGGCGAGATCGACGGCGAGCGCAGCGAACCCTTGCTGGCGGCCTACTCCGCACTGCGCCGCTTCACCCCGGCCGAAGCCGAACTCTGGCAGCCGATGCTGCGCGTGGCCTGCGTGCGCTTTTGGCTTTCCCGGCTGATCGCGGCGCAGCGTCACGAAGGCAAGACGGACGTGCAGGTGAAAGATCCCGACGAATTTCATCGGCTGCTCTCCGCACGCCAGCACCCACAGAGTGTCTTACCTTTTGCATTCTGACAGCCGCGGCCCTGCGGCCAGAGCGAACGCTGCCGGCCATCCGCGGATGCAATGCACGATCGAGCGCCAGCCTGCGTTCCACGATGGCAGGTAAGATGGCGCACCTTTACCCTGCCGCGTTCACGAGCTCTTGCGAAGCCAGCGTCTTCGACACGCCTTGAACCGGCGGCCCCGGGATTTCCCCCGCGGGCTCACCATCGCAATGCGGCCGAAACGGCGGTATTTCAGGGAACGACGAATGACCCAACGCAACGTAATCAACGCCTCGGTTAGCCCCAAAGGCAGCCTGGAAACCCTCTCGCAACGCGAAGTACAGCAACTGAGCGAAGTCGGCTCCGGCAGCACGCACAAGCTGTTCCGCCAGTGTGCCCTGGCGATCCTCAACACCGGCACGCGCATCGACAACGCCAAGACCATCCTCGAAGCTTACGAGGACTTCGAGGTGCGCATCCTGCAGCAGGATCGCGGCGTACGCCTGGAGCTGTTCAACGCGCCGGCCGATGCCTTCGTCGATGGCGAGATGATCGCCAGCACCCGCGAGATGCTCTTCAGCGCCCTGCGCGACATTGTCTATACCGAAAGCGAGCTAAGCAGCGCACGCATCGATCTGAGCACTTCGCAGGGCATCACCGATTATGTGTTCCACCTGCTGCGCAACGCCCGCACGCTGCGCCCTGGCATCGAGCCGAACATGGTGGTGTGCTGGGGCGGTCACTCGATCAGCACTGAGGAATACAAGTACAGCAAGCGCGTCGGCCATGAGCTCGGCCTGCGCAGCCTGGACGTCTGTACCGGCTGCGGCCCGGGTGTGATGAAGGGCCCGATGAAAGGCGCCACCATCGCCCATGCCAAGCAGCGCCGCAACGGCAGCCGCTATCTGGGCCTGACCGAGCCCGGCATCATCGCCGCCGAGGCACCGAACCCGATCGTCAACGAACTGGTCATCCTGCCGGACATCGAGAAACGCCTGGAAGCCTTCGTCCGTGTCGGTCACGGCATCATCATCTTCCCCGGCGGCGTCGGCACGGCCGAGGAATTCCTCTACCTGCTCGGCATCCTGCTGCACCCGGCCAATTGCGACGTGCCCTTCCCGGTCATCCTCACCGGCCCGAGCGATGCCGCAGACTATCTGCAGCAGCTGCACGATTTCGTCGGCGCGACCCTTGGCGAAGAAGCGCAGAAGCGCTACCAGATCGTCTTCAACGACCCCACCGAAGTGGCCCGGCAGATGACCGAAGGATTGCGCGAAGTCCGCCGCTTCCGCCGCGAGCGCAACGATGCGTTCCACTTCAACTGGTTGCTGAAGATCGAGGAAGGCTTCCAGCGCCCCTTCGACCCGACCCACGAGGCCATGGCCAGCCTGCCGCTGCGCCGCGACCTGCCACCGCACGAACTCGCCGCCAATCTGCGCCGCGCGTTCTCCGGCATCGTCGCCGGCAACGTCAAGGACAAGGGCATCCGCCGCATCGAGCAGTACGGCCGTTACGAGATCCACGGCGACGCGGCGATCATGCAGCCGCTGGACAAGCTGCTGCAGGCCTTCGTCGAGCAGCACCGCATGAAGCTGCCCGGCGGGGTGCCCTACACGCCGTGCTACCGCGTGGTCAGCTGAAGCTGCCGAAAGGCCGGGCGGCAACCGCCCGGCCTTTACTCATCCGCGATGCGGCTGCGGCGCGGCCCTGAACACCAGCGCCAGCCCCAGCAGAATCGCGCCCATCCCGAGCAGTCCGATGCGCGACAGCTGATTGCCGAGGAACAGGTAATCCATCCCCACGGTCACCACCGGCACCAGGTAGAACAGGCTGGTGACATTGACCAGATTGCCGGTCTGGATCATGCGGTACAGCAGCAGTTGCGCCGCCACCGAGATCACCAGGCCCAGCCACAGCACCGGAATGATGAAGCCTGTCACCGCTTCCAGCTGGATCGGCTGCAACGGCACGAACGCCAGGCATAGCAGCAGGCTGACCGCGTACTGCAGCGGCATGACCTCCAGCGGGCTCTGGCGAACACGTTGCTGCAGGATCGCACCCACGGTCATGCACAGCAGCGCGCCGAGGGCGAAGAGCATCCCGGCGAGCGAGAAACGCACCAGTACCAGACTCTGAAAGACCACCGCGGCCAGCCCGGCCAGTGCCACCAGCAATCCGAGCAGGCGCAGCGGCGAGAAGCGCCTTTCGAGAAGCAGCAGGGTGAGAATCGGCTGCACGCCGAGCAGCGTCGCGATCACGCCTGGGGTCACGCCATGGGCCATGGCCTGGAAATAGCAGATCGAATAACAGCCGATCATCAGCAGCCCGGTCGCCGCCGTCTGCCAAGCAGTGCCGGGCGCTGGCCGCCAGCGTCTACGATAGAGGCCGATAAGCAGAACCGCAGTCAGCGCCAGAGCAAAGCGCACGATCAGCAGGGCGAAGGGCGTGCCGTGGTCCAGTCCCCAGCGGGTGAAGATGGCCGCACTGCCCCACAGCAGGACGAACACAGTCATGACGCCATAGGACGTCCACAACGATTTGTTGAAAGTCATCAGTGATTACCTGTCGAAGCCAAACAGGCTCCAGCGAACGCCGAAAGCGTGCGCGCACCGACCCGGAAGGATCGGAAGCGAAAACCGGAGCTGCGAAATGTGGGCGGATCAGCCCAGCGCAACCGCCTGCGGAGGTGGTGGCGCGATTGCCAGATCGGCAACGACAGAGGGAGGTGGAGCGATTGCGCACAGCCGGGCCGCGCCGAGATCGGCTGGCTTCATGGGGAACAGGCTGTGAGCAGTGGAAGACATTTGGCCAAAAACCGGAAAGCTGTATACAGGCCCAAAGCTAGCAGAGCCAGGCCCGCCGGGTAAAGCGGGCCTGACGAGCAGCAGGCGAAATCAGCGCAAGCCGTTTAGCCGCACTTGGAGTTGCCGCAGTTCAGACAGGTAGCGCAGCCGTCCATCTGCACCACGGCCTGGGTGTTGCACTTGTTGCACAGCTGCGCGCCGGCCGGAAAGCCCTCGCCCGGCTCGACAGCCACCGCACCCTGGCTGGCTTCGTAGGCGGCGCGCTTTTCGGCCAGGTACTTGAGCTGGGTTTCGTCCAGCGCATGGCCTTCAAGCATGCCGATGGCGATCAGATGGCGCTCCAGCACCGCGCCGATCTCGGCCACGATCGACGGCATGTAGACGCCACCCTTCTTCAGATAGCCGCCGCGCGGGTCGAACACCGCCTTCAGCTCCTCGACGAGGAAAGTGCAGTCGCCGCCCTTGCGGAACACCGCGGACATGATGCGGGTAAGCGCAACGATCCACTGGAAGTGGTCCATGTTCTTCGAATTGATGAAGATCTCGAACGGCCGCCGTTGCTCATGCGGGGTGCCGGCGTTGAGCACGATGTCATTCACGGTAACGTACAGCGCGTGCTCGAACAGCGGCGACTTGATCTTGTAGGTCATGCCGATGAGGGTTTCCGGACGTTGCAGGCTCTCGTCCATTTCCACCACGTTGACGGCCTTGCTCGTCTTGCTCTCGATGCTGGCCGCAGCGGCCGCGGGGCGCTCGAGGGCCTCGTCGACGACCTTGAAGCCCTTGATGCGCTGGGTGATCTTTACGGTCATTGTGCAGATTCTCCTGCCGGGCACAGCGATGGCCCGGCGCTTATACGATTGGCAGTCCGGTTCAGTACTTGCCGTAATAGCCTTCTTTGAGGGCGTCGAACAGGTTGGCGGCGGTGTTCACCTCGCCGTCGTACTCGACTTCCTGGTTGCCCTTGAGCTCGACCACGCTGCCGTCCTCGAGGGTGAAGCGGTACAGCGTCTTCTCCAGATCGGACTCCTTGACCAGCACGCCCTGGAACGCCGCCGGGTTGAAGCGGAAGGTGGTGCAGCCCTTGAGGCCCTGGCGCCAGGCGTAGCGGTAGATGTCCTTGAACGCCTCGAACGGATAATCGGTCGGCACGTTGGCGGTCTTGGAGATCGACGAGTCGACCCACTTCTGCGCGGCGGCCTGGATGTCCACGTGCTGGGTCGGGCTGACGTCATCGGCGGTGATGAAGTAGTCCGGCAGCTTCTCGCCCGGCTCGTCGGAACCCGGCTTGGCGCGCTCGTTGATCAACGTGCGGTAGGCCAGCAGCTCGTAGCTGAACACCTCGATCTTCTCCTTGGCCTTGCGGCCCGGGCGGATCAGGTTGCGCGAGTAGTGGTGGGCAAAGCTCGGTTCGATGCCATTAGAAGCATTGTTGGCCAGGCTCAGGCTGATGGTGCCGGTGGGCGCGATGGAGCTGTGGTGGGTGAAGCGCGCGCCCTGTTCGGCCAGCGCCTCGATCAGTTCCGGTGCGTACTCGGCGATCTTCTGCATGTAGCGTGAATACTTGGCGTGCAGCACGCGACCGGCAATCTGGTCACCGACCTTGTAGCCGTCCTTGGCCATCTCCGGACGCTTGCGCAGCATCTCGGCGGTGACTTCGAAGGTCTGGCTCAGCAGCGGTGCTGCGCCCTTCTCCTTGGACAGCTCCAGCGCCTGCTCCCAGCCGACCAGCGCCATCTCGCGGGCGACTTCCTCGGTAAACACGCAGGCTTCCGGGCTGCCATAGCGCAGCTTGAGCAGCGTCAGCGTCGAGCCGAGGCCGAGGAAGCCCATGCCGTGGCGGCGCTTGCTCTCGATCTCGTGGCGCTGCTGCTCCAGCGGCAGGCCGTTGATCTCCACCACGTTGTCCAGCATGCGGGTGAAGATGCGCACCACTTCGCGGTACTTGTCCCAGTCGAAGCGCGCATCGGCGCCGAACGGGTCGATGACGAAGTTGGTCAGGTTGATCGAGCCCAGCAGGCACGAGCCGTACGGCGGCAGCGGCTGCTCGCCGCAGGGGTTGGTGGCGCGGATCGCTTCGCACCACCAGTTGTTGTTCAGCTGGTTGACGCGGTCGATGAGGATGAAGCCCGGCTCGGCGTAATCGTAGGTGGACACCATGATCATGTCCCACAGATGCCGCGCCTTGACCCGCCCGTAGATCTTGCAGGCGACCAGGCCGTCGTCGCGCACGATGTAGCCGTCATGCACTGGCCATTCGCGCCAGAGCACATGCTCGGCGTCTGCCAGGTCGAGCTCGCCGGCTTCCTTGGCGTGTACCGGGAAGATGAGCGGCCACTCGCCATCGGCTTCCACCGCCTGCATGAATTCGTCGGTGATCAACAGGCTCAGGTTGAACTGGCGCAGCCGGCCGTCTTCGCGCTTGGCGCGGATGAACTCGCGCACGTCCGGATGGCCGACATCGAAGGTGCCCATCTGCGCGCCGCGGCGGCCGCCGGCGGAGCTCACGGTGAAGCACATCTTGTCGAAGATATCCATGAACGACAGCGGCCCGCTGGTGTGCGCGCCGGCACCCGAGACAAAGGAGCCGCGCGGACGCAGGGTGCTGAACTCGTAGCCGATGCCGCAGCCGGCCTTGAGCGTCAGGCCCGCCTCGTGGACCTTACCGAGAATGTCGTCCATCGAGTCGGTGATCGAACCCGAGACAGTGCAGTTGATGGTCGAGGTGGCCGGCTTGTAATCCTGCGCGCCGGCGTTGGAGATGATCCGCCCGGCCGGGATGGCGCCATTACGCAGCGCCCAGAGGAAGCGCTCATACCAGTGCTCGCGCTGCTTGGCCGGCTCGACATCGGCCAGGGCACGGGCGACGCGCTGCCAGGTGTCATCGACGCTCTGGTCGATCGGTGTGCCGTCCTTGCTGGTGAGCCGGTATTTCTGCGCCCAGATATCTTCGGAAGCCGCCTGCAGGGCGATGGAAGTGCTCTTGCTGTCTGCCGCGATGGGCCCGTCCGTCTTCGCCATGCGCTACGCATCCTCGTGCCGAAAGTGGGTAAACGAAAAGCTCGTACGATAGCGAATTTCCGGCCGAAGCATATGACTCTTGTCAAATTACCCGGAGCGGTGACGAACGGCGCTGACCATGTACCAAAAACGAAAAAACCCGCCGAGAGGCGGGTTCTTTCTTCAAGGGCCGATCAATTACTTGATCTTGGCTTCCTTGTAGATAACGTGCTTGCGTACGACCGGATCGAATTTCTTGATTTCGATCTTGTCGGGGGTGGTGCGCTTGTTCTTGTCGGTGGTGTAGAAGTGGCCGGTACCGGCGCTGGACACCAAACGGATCAGGTCACGCATGATTGCTCTCCTTAAACCTTTTCGCCGCGGGCGCGCAGCTCGGACAGAACGACGTCAATGCCGCGCTTGTCGATGATGCGCATGCCTTTGGCACTCAGGCGCAGACGGACGAAGCGGTTCTCCGACTCGACCCAGAAGCGATGATGCTGCAGGTTCGGCAGGAAACGACGACGGGTTTTGTTGTTTGCGTGGGAAACGTTGTTCCCGGTTACCGGACCCTTACCGGTAACTTGACAGACTCTCGACATGCCTCAGCCCTCTAAAACCACATGCCCAACCCGGCATGGGTTGGCCGCTTGAATTCACTTGTCAGTTCGGCGCTCAGCGCCACGTTTCATGGGGGTCTTACCGGCCACGTTGCGAACGAAGATACCGGGCCCCTAGAAAAGAGCGCTGCTTTATATCAGAAACCCCCCAGAGCAACAAGCGCGGATTGATATTTCCGCCCGGCTGCCGTGGACCCGAACCCCTTCGCCCGGCTCATCCGGTGGGTTGCGCGACCCGGCAGATCCGCCCGTCGCTTCGTACATATATATAGCTAGCGATCAGCTTGCAGCGGCGCGCGCCTCGTCACGCAGCTGCCGACGCAGCAACTTGCCGACCGCGGTCTTCGGCAGCTCGTCGCGCAGCTCGAGAAAGCTCGGCATCTTGTAGCCGGTGAGGTATTGCCGGCAATGTTCGAGCAAGGCCCGCTCATCAACCGTATCGTCCTTGAGGCTGACGAAGACCTTCACCGCCTCGCCCTTGCGCGCATCCGGCACGCCCACCGCCACGCATTCACGCACGGATGGATGCTGCATCAGCACATCCTCGATCTCGTTGGGGAACACATTGAAGCCGGACACCAGGATCATGTCCTTCTTGCGGTCGACGATCTTCACGAAGCCATCAACATCCAGCAGTGCGATATCGCCGGTCTTCAGCCAGCCATCGGGCGTGAGCACCTTGGCCGTCTCGTCCGGACGTTGCCAGTAGCCCTGCATGACCTGCGGACCACGCAGCCACAGTTCGCCCGGCGTTTCCGGCGGCACGTCGTTGCCCTCGTCATCCACGGTGCGCAGCTCGGTCTCGATCAGCGCCTGGCCGATGTAGCCTTCACGGTAGGGGCTCAGCTGAGTGCCGGTTGCGACCACCGGCGACGCCTCGGTCAGGCCGAAACCTTCGCGAATCGGCGCGCCGGTCAGCGCCTGCCAGCGGCGGCCGACCTCACTGTTGAGCGGCGCGCCGCCGGACGTCGCCCACTTCAGATGGGAGAAATCGATGCTGCGAAATTCCGGATGATTCATCAGCCCGACGAACAGCGTGTTGATGCCGCTGAGCAGACTGAACGGATGACGCTGCATGGCACCGATGGTTTCGTCCAGATTGCGCCCGTCGCGGATGAATACGGTATGCAGGCCCATGCCCACCGAACTCAGGCAGTTCGTGGCGAAAGCCATGATGTGATACAGCGGCAACGGGGCGATACGCACGTCCTTTTCCGGCTCGAGCAGACCAGGCTGGTCGAACAGCTCGATGGTCTGCAGCACGTTGGCCAGCAGGTTGCGGTGTGTGAGCATCGCCCCCTTGGACACACCAGTCGTACCGCCGGTGTACTGCAACAACGCCAGCCGGTCGAGACCTGCCTCGCGCTGCACCGGCGATCTCTGTTCGCCCAGGCGCAGCGCCTGCATGAAGCGCAGCGTTCCGTCCTCCTGGCTTTCGTAGATTGGCTGTTGCAGGTCATCGACGCTGGTCAGGATGATCTGCCGCAGCGCGGTGTCCGCCTGCACCGCACGGACCTGTGGCAACAGGCGATCGAGCACGAGGATCGCCTTGGCGCCGGAATCGTGGAACTGATGCCGGGCTTCGGCGGCGGTGTACTGCGGATTGGTGTTGACGATCACCAGCCCGGCCTTGAGCGCCCCGAACACGGCGATCGGATACTGCAAGCAGTTGGGTAGCTGTAGCGCCAGCCGGTCACCCGGTTGCAGACCCGCGTGATACCGCAGGTAGCGCGCGAAGGCGTCGGCACGACTGCCCAGCTCGGCGTACGTGAGGTGGTCGTCACCACAGGAAAATGCCGTGCGCTGCGGATGCGTCGCGCAGGCTCGAGAGAGCAGGTCATGGACGTTCTGGTAGCTGCCACGGGCGAGTTCGGCAGCCACGTAGCCTTGCACGGAAGCGGACATCGACATTCTCCAAAATGACTTATTGTTTTACTGTGCGAAACTTGATGTCGAATCCGATAGTAGTGGAACAGTTTTTCTCCCGCAATGATCGCCAATGGCCGCACTGCCCGGCATCGGGCGATCTGCTATCGTTCGCCACCGCTGCCCACTAGCCAGACAGACCGAGACCAATGAGCGACGACATCGAAGACACCGGCACACCCAAGGATCGCAAGTTCGTCGAAGCCCTCGCCCGCGGGCTGGACGTGCTGCGTGCCTTTACCCATGGCTCGGTGGTGATGGGCAACCAGGACATCGCACGCATCACCGGGCTGCCCAAGCCCACCGTGTCGCGCATGACCTACACGCTGACCAAGCTCGGCTACCTCAGCTATTCGCAACAGCTGGAGAAGTACCAGCTCGACTCCGGCGTGCTGGCGCTCGGCTACGCCTACGTATCCAACCTGCGCGTGCGCCAGCTGGCCAAGCCGTACATGGATGAATTCGCCCGCCGCACCAACACCACGGTGGGCCTGACCTGCCGCGACCGGCTGTCGATGATCTACGTGGAAAACTGCCGCCCGGCCGAAGTCACTACCCTGCGCATGGACGCCGGCGTGCGCCTGCCGCTGGCCACCACCGCCGCCGGTCGCGCCTTTCTCGCCGCCACGCCGGAAAAGGAACGCGAGCATCTGATGGCGGCGCTGGCGGCCAAGTATGGGGATGGCTGGGCCGCCATCGAGGCGTCACTGCACGCCTCGTTCGAGGAGTTCGTACAGCACGGCTTCTGCCTGTCGCTCGGCGACTGGGACCGCAACGTGATGGCCGCCGGTGTGCCGCTGCACCTGGCCGACGGCAGCATCATGGCGCTGACCTGCGGTGCGCCGTCATTCCAGCTCAGCGAGGACACCCTGAAGAACTCGCTGGCCCACCAGCTGGAAATGCTCGCCCGCGATATCGAAAGCCTCGGCGTCTGACCGTCAGGCCCTGACGCTGGCCCAGGCGATATCCGCGAGCAGCTCGCGGCAGTCGGCCAGCGCGGTACGGGAACGTCCCGCCAGCCAGTTGCGCGCCATGTCATGGCAGGGTCCGATCACCACCGCGAGAAAGCAGTCGCCGGGCATTCGCCGAAAGGCTCCGCTTTCCCGATGGCGGCGAAGGATCGCCCCAACCCGCTCGCCGTGGGTGCGATTGACCTCGCGCAGCTGCTCGCCCATCTCCCCCGCCTCGACCCGCCCGCGGTTGTGCAAGACGAAGCGCGCCCAGTCCGGGTTCGCCACCACCCAGTCGATGTAGCTGGTGACGAACAGCCGGACGCAGGCCTCGGCATCGAGCGTCTCGATCAGTCCGGCTTCCAGCAGCGCGGCGTACTCGCCGATGCCTTCCAGATACAGCGCAGCGATGATCCGCTCACGATTGCCGAAATGGTGATAGAGGCTGCCGATGCTGGCGCCGGAACGGTCGCGGATCATCTCGATGGTGGTCGCCTCCACACCGAACTCGGTGAAACAGGCGAGTGCGGCCTGAAGGATTTCCTGCTTGCGGCTACTACGGGCCATCCGGCCTCCAGTCTGAACTAGAATATTTTTCTAGAATTATCTTCTACCCTTCGTATACTGCACCGATCGCAGCAATCGCAGAAGCGCGGAGAACAACAAGATGGCGACGATACAGGTTGAAGAACGCTCCATCGACAATGGCAACGGCCATGCCCTGTCCAGCTACTGGTATCAGCCGAGCAGCGTGCCATGCGGCGTCGTGCTGATCGCGCCGGCGATGGGCGTGCCGCAGCGCTTCTACACTGACTTCGCCAACTGGCTCGCCGAGCGCGGCTATCAGGTGGTGACCTTCGATTACCTGGGGATGGGCCGCTCGCGGCGAATGCCGCTTCGCCAGTTGAACGTGGACATCCTCGACTGGGCGCGCCATGACTGCAGCGCGGTGCTCGCCGTGGCCGCTGAAGCCGCCGGCGAATTGCCGCTGTACTGGATCGGCCACAGCGTCGGCGCGCAGATTCTGCCGCTGGTCAAAGGCCATGAGCGCCTGACCCGCATCGTCACCATCGCCGCCGGCAGCGGCTACTGGCGCGAGAACAGCCCGCAGATCCGCAACAAGGCCTGGCTGCTCTGGCATGGCCTGGCGCCGGTATTGACTGCGGTGGCGGGCTACTTCCCGGGCGCTCGCATCGGGGCGGTCGGCGACCTGCCGGCTGGGGTGATTCGCCAGTGGCGGCGCTGGTGCCTGCATCCGGAGTATCTGGTCGGTGTCGAAGGCGAGCCCGTGCGTCAGGCCTTCGCAGCGGTACGCACACCGCTGACCTCGCTGTCCTTCAGCGACGACGAAATGATGTCGGCGCGCAACACCGAATCCCTGCATGGCTTCTACAGCTCGGCGCCGAAGATCATGCAGCGCATCGCGCCAGCGGAAATCGGCGCCACGCGGATCGGCCACTTCGGCTTCTTCCGTCGCGGTTTCGCCGACAACCTCTGGACGCCGCATCTGTTGCCAGAGCTGATGCCGGGTCAACCACAAACTGTGGCGTGACTCCAAGCGCGCTAATTTCGCAGAGCGGAACACTGCTAGTATATTTCGAAACATATGCAGGAGTTATTCACCTTGCCGGATGGCGGATCTCCGACAAAAGTGAGGATGGGTTGGTTACAGCCCTCCTTGCCAATGGAGCCTTGCCATGCACAACAACAATAACGGCTACCCCTCGCAAACCCGCGCCTGGGTCACGGTCGCCATCCTCATGCTCGCCTACGTGCTGTCCTTCGTCGATCGGCAGATCCTCAACCTACTGGTCGAGCCGATCCGCCGTGATCTGGACATCACCGACACCCACATGAGTCTGCTCATGGGCTTCTCCTTCGCGGTGTTCTACACCATCTGCGGCGTGCCCATCGGACGCCTGGCCGACCGCAAGAGCCGACGCGGCATCATCGCCATCGGCGTGCTGGTGTGGAGCCTGATGACCGCGCTGTGCGGCACCGCGCGAACCTTCTGGCAGTTTCTCGTGTTCCGCATCGGCGTCGGTGTCGGCGAGGCCGCGCTATCGCCCTCGGCCTACTCGCTGATCGCCGACAGCTTCCCGCCCAAACTGCGCGGCACCGCGATGAGCGTCTATTCGATGGGCATCTACATCGGCTCCGGCCTGGCCTTTCTGCTCGGCGGGCTGGTGGTCAAGTTCGCCTCGGCCCAAGGTGATGTGGAGCTGCCGGTGCTCGGCATGGTGCGCCCCTGGCAGCTGATCTTCCTCGTACTTGGCGCGGCCGGCGTGCTGTTCACTGCCGTGCTCTTGCTGATCCGCGAGCCGTCACGCAAGGGCGTCGGCGCGGGCGTCGAGGTACCGCTGAGCGAGGTGGCCGGCTACATTCGCCAGAACCGCCGTACCGTGCTCTGCCACAACTTCGGCTTCGCCTGCCTGGCATTCGCCGCCTACGGCAGTTCGGCGTGGATTCCGACGTTCTTCATCCGCACCTACGGCTGGTCGGCCAGCGACGTCGGCGTGCTCTACGGCTCGGTGGTGGCGGTGGCCGGCTCGATCGGCATTATCGCCGGCGGGCGGCTGTCGGACCTGCTGCACCGCCGCGGTTATCGCGACGCACCGCTGCGCGTCGGCATCATCTCCGCCGCGCTGACCCTGCCACTCAACCTCGCCTACCTGGCCGGCACCGGCGAGCTGGCACTGGCGCTGATCGCCCTGCACGTTTTCACCATCGCCATGCCCTTCGGCGTCGGCCCGGCGGCGATTCAGGAGATCATGCCCAACTCCATGCGCGGCCAGGCCTCCGCGGTGTACCTGTTCGTCATCACCATGGTCGGCCTCGGCATCGGCCCGACTGCGGTGGCGCTGGGCACCGACTTCGTCTTCGGCGACGACAACGCCCTGCGCTACTCGCTATTGATCGTCACCGGCGTTGCGCTGGTCGGCGCCATGATCCTGCTCGGCATGGGGCTCAAGCACTACCGTGGCAGCCTGGATCGCCTGCAGGAGTGGAAGCCGCAGGGTGCAGCACCAGTCGAGGCACAGGCCAATCCGGCCTGAGCGGACGCGGGACCTCAGGCGTAGGGTGGATCACGCTTTATCGATCCACCGATCCACGGGTACCGACCCAACCGCGTGGATGTGAAAAGCGACATCCACCCTACGAACCCGAACCGACAGCGTAGGGTGGATCACGCTCCACCGCCCAGCCCAGCCACCGTGCCGCCCCGCCGCGCGAGGTGGAAACGCGCCAACCGCCCTACCGGACTGTTCGCGTACCCGGCCTAGCACCGGAGCCAAGAAACGTCGCGGATAAGTCCACTCCCACAGCACAATCACCGCAACGGTATCCACCGCCCACAAAAAACCCGCTCCTGAGAGCGGGTTCTTTATGTCTCGCGATCAACCGATCACGCCACCTGCATCAGCTTCGCATAAGCCTTCAAATGATGGTCGTCATCACCGAACTGGTGGGCGATCATCACCAGACGCTTGGCGTGGTGGGCGAGGTTGTATTCCCAGGTCATGCCGATGCCGCCGTGCAGCTGAATCGCTTCCTCGGCCACCTTGCGCGCGGCGCGGGCGCAGATGTATTTGGCGGCGGCGATGATACGGCTGCGCTCGTCGTTGTCTTCGCCATCGGCAAAGGTCGCGGCGAGGATCGCCATGCTGGTGGCCTGCTCCAGCTCGGTCTGCATGTCGACCATGCGGTGCTGCAGGACCTGGAACTTGCCGATCGGCACGCCGAACTGCTTGCGCGTCTTCAGGTAGTCGAGGGTCAGCTTGCAGGCCTCGTCCATGCTGCCGAGGGCATCGGCGCACTGCGCGGCGATGGCGCGGCCCTGCTGGTAGCGAATCGCGGGTAAGGCATTGCCAATCTCGCCAAGCAGCGCATCGGCTCCGACCTGCACGTTGTCGAGGAACAGCTCGCAGCCCTTGCGCCCATCGATGGTCGGGTAAACGCGGCGGCTGACGCCCTGGGCGTTGGGGTCAACCAGAAACAGACTGACGCCGGCTTCGTCGCGGCTGTCGCCAGCGCTGCGCGCGGAGACGATGATCCGTCCGGCGCTGTGCCCGCCGATCACCACGGCCTTGCGTCCGGATAGACGATAGCCGCCGTCCGCCGCCTCGGCTTTGGTCAGTACGTCGTTGAGATTGTAGTGACTCTGCGGCTCGTCGAGCGCCACCGCCAGTTGCAGCGAACCGGCCGCAACCTGCGGCAGCAGCTCCTCTTTCTGCGCATCGCTGCCCAATTGAGTGAGCAGTCCGCCAGCGAAGATCACCGATTGCAGGTAGGGCTCCAGGGTCAGGCCGCGACCCAGCTCGGTCATCACCAGCATGGTTTCCACGCCGCCGCCGCCGAAGCCGCCGATCTCCTCGGCGAACGGCACGGCTGTCAGGCCCAGCTCGCCCAGCTGCGCCCAGAACTCGGCGGAAAAGCCCAGCTCCGACTCGCTGAATTTCTCGCGCTGTTCGAACGGGTAGGCGTCGCGCACCAGACGCGCCGCGGTGTCTTGCAGCATTTGCTGCTCTTCAGTCAGTTTGAAGTCCATTGCGGTGCCCCCTTACAGCTCGAGAATCATCTTCGAGACGATGTTCTTCTGGATTTCGTTGGAGCCGCCGAAGATCGACAGCTTGCGCATGTTGAAGTAGTCACCGGCCAGCGACGCGCTGTAGTCGGCGTGCAACAGCTCGCCGTCGTAGTCCAGCTGCATCTCCTCTTCGAGGAACGGCAACGCGTAGGGGCCGATGACCTTGCGCAAAAGGTGAGTAATCGCCTGGCGAATCTCGGTGCCCTTGACCTTGAGGATCGAGGACTCCGCGCCGGGCACGCCGCCCTCCTTCGCCGCGGCGAGGATGCGCAGGGTGCTCATCTCGATGGCCATCAGCTGCATTTCCACTTCCGCGACCTGGGCGCGGAACAGCGGGTCTTCGAGCATTGGCTTGCCATCGCAGACTTCCTTCATCGCGATGCGCTTCAGATGCGCCAACACCGCCTTGGACGAGCCGATGCCGGCGAGGCCCGTGCGTTCGTGGGTCAGCAGGTACTTGGCGCAGGTCCAGCCCTGGTTTTCCTCGCCGACCAGGTTCTCCACCGGCACGCGGACGTTGTCGAAGAAGACCTCGTTGACCTCATGATCGCCGTCCAGGGTGATGATCGGCCGCACGCTGATGCCGGGGCTCTTCATGTCGATCAACAGAAAGCTGATGCCGCGCTGCTGCTGGGCCTCGGGGTCGGTGCGCACCAGGCAGAAGATCATGTTGGCGTGCTGACCAAGAGTGGTCCAGGTCTTCTGGCCGTTGACCACGTAGTGGTCGCCGTCGCGCACGGCGCGGGTCTTCAAGCTCGCCAGGTCAGAGCCGGCACCCGGCTCGGAATAGCCCTGGCACCACCAGTCCTCGCCAGAAAGAATACGCGGCAGGTAATGGTCGATCTGCTGCTGGGTGCCGAACTTGATGATCACCGGGGCGACCATGTTGACCCCAAAGGGCACGGTACGCGGCGCGCCGAAGGCCGAGCACTCCTCATCGAAGATGTGCTTCTCGACCGGGCCCCAGGTGGTGCCGCCCAGTTCCACCGGCCAGCCCGGCGCGTACCAGCCGCGCTTGACCAGAATCTGCTGCCAGCGCTCGTGATCCTGTTTGGACATGTGCTTGCCGAGCTTGACCTTGGCGGCGATGTCCGCCGGCAGCTCGCTTTTCAGGAAGGCGCGCACTTCATCGCGAAAGGCGAGCTCTTCGGCCGTGTAGTTGACGTTCATGGGAAAGTCCTCATGCTGCGTTCGGTTTGCAGGCGGGCGGCACTTATTGCCCGGCCTGCCAGTCGGTGAAGGTGCGGCCTTCGGCGGCCAGTTTTTCCAGCAGCGGCGCTGGCTTCCACCAGTCGCCGCAACGTGCGTGCAGTTCCTTGACCCGCGCCAGCACCCGGTCCAGGCCGACGCTGTCGGCATAGAACATCGGGCCACCACGGAAGGCCGGGAAGCCGTAGCCGTTCAGGTAGATGACGTCGATATCGCTGGAACGCTGGGCGATGCCCTCTTCGAGAATCTTCGCGCCTTCGTTGACCAGCGCGAAGATGCAGCGCTCGACGATGTACTGCTCGTCCAGCGCCTTTCGCTCGATGCCCTTTTCCAGCGACGCTGCCTCCAGCATAGGCGCGAGGTCGGGGTTTTCCTGCGGGGTGCGGTTGCCTGGCTCGTAGCGGTAATAGCCGGCGCCGGTCTTCTGCCCGAGCATGCCGGCGGCGCAGAGCTTGTCGGAGACGGTGGGGAAATCCAGGTGCGCCGGCAGCGTCGCGCGCTGACGCTTGCGGATCGCCTGGCCGATGTCCAGGCCCGACAGGTCACGCATGGCGAACGGTCCCATGGCCATGCCGAAGTTGCGCAGCGCAGCGTCGACCTGCTGTGGCGTGGCGCCCTCCTCCAGCAGGAACTCTGCCTCGCGGCCGTACTGGAAAACCATGCGGTTGCCGACGAAGCCATCGCAGACGCCGACCACCACCGAGACCTTCTTCAGCTGTTTGCCGATCGCCATGGCAGTGGCAAGCACTTCATCGCTGGTCTTCGCGCCGCGCACCACTTCCAGCAGGCGCATGACGTTGGCCGGGCTGAAGAAATGCAGGCCGACCACATCTTCCGGGCGCTTGGTGAAAGCCGCGATGGCGTCCAGATCAAGCGAGGAAGTGTTGGAGGCGAGAATCGCGCCGGGCTTGCAAATGGCATCCAGCTGCTCGAACACCTGCTGCTTGACGCCCATTTCCTCGAAGACCGCTTCGACCACCACGTCGGCATCAGCCAGCGCGGCGTACTCGGTCACGCCCTCGATCAGCGCGAGGCGCTGCTCCATCGCGTCTTCGGTCAGGCTGCCGCGCTTGACGCTCGCCGCGTAGGTGTCGCGGGCGCGCTGCAAGCCGCGTTGCAGCGCCTCCTCATTGATTTCCAGCAGCTTCACCGGCACGCCGGCATTGGCGAAGCTCAGCGCAATACCGACACCCATGGTGCCGCCGCCGATCACCGCGGCGGAGTTGATCGACCGCGGCTTCGTATCGGATGGCAGATCGTTGATCTTGCCCGCCTGGCGCTCGGCGAAGAATGAATGAACCAATGCACCACGCTGAGGCGAGTTCAGGCACTCGGCAAACAGCTCACGCTCGCGCTTGAGGCCTTCGGCCAGCGGCAGCTTCGTCGCAGCCTCGACCGCCGCGATGCAACGCAGCGGCGAGAACAGCCCGGGCATGCGCTTGGCCACCTCGGCATGCTTGGCGCGAATCAGCGCCTCGTTGTCGGCGCCCTCCAGGCCTTGGGTCTGCTCGCCAGTACGTCGCGGTGTGCGGCCTTCCTCGACCATGCGACGGACATAGGCCAGGCCAGCTTCCACCAGATCACCCTCGAACAGCTCGTCGACGATGTTGTGCTCGACCGCCTCGGCCGCACTGATCGGCTGGCCGCTGACGATCATCTCCAGCGCCTTCTCGACACCGGCCAGACGCGGCAGCCGCTGGGTGCCACCGGCGCCCGGCAACAAACCCAGCTTCACTTCCGGCAGGCCGACCTTGGCGTCCTTGCGCGCGATGCGGTAATGGCAGCCCAGCGCGACTTCAAGCCCGCCACCGAGCGCGGTGCCATGAATGACCGCAACGCTCGACTTGTTGCAGGCTTCGATGATTTCGATCACCTCGGGCAGGCTCGGCGCCTGCGGCGGCTTGCCGAATTCCTTGATGTCGGCCCCGGCGATAAAGGTGTTGCCCTCGCAGACCAGCGCCACCGCACGTACCTGCGGGTCCGCTTCGGCGCTCTGAAAGGCCTTCTGCAGCCCCTCACGCACCGCCTGGCCAAGGGCATTGACTGGTGGATTGTTGACCGTGATCAGCGCGATCTCGCCCTGAACTTCGAGCCGTACGACATCTGTCATGACTGGCCTCCGCTGTGTGAAATGCTGATTGGAATTGTAATTTCACGGAATCATGTTTCGCACAGCAGAATAATGGAGTCACGTTACGCGTGTCGATAGGCCTGCTGTTGGGAGCGGTTTAGCCGATGCAGAAGGCGTAATGCCCAGCAGGTGTGATGTTGCGGGTAATGGGTCCGGCGCCGGAGAGCATTATCAATCAGCGGAATAATGCCGCCAAAGCGCGCGGCGGCTTCAGCCTGGAACGGCGTGCCGCGGAGCGCGAAGCAACAGGTCGGGGTCGATGCGCAGCAAACGTACCGTACGTTCGTTGGCCAGAGAGGTAGGTTCAGTGCCTTCAGGCAGCTCCACCAGCAGGCGTGTCAGATTGAGTATCAGCGCTTCGCGGCGCAGCACACCGGCACCTAACGTGTAGTAGGCGCTGATTACCTGACGCAACTCCAATGGCAGCGCCCATTGCGCCCGCAACGCTGAGCCGAAGCCGGCCGCACGCTCGCGCAGACAGCGCTGCAGCTCTGCCTCATCGAGCGCGCCGCCGCTGTCGAGCCATTCCTGCAGGCTGCGCAACAGCGCCAGCTCACCGATGTTCTGCAGCAGTCCGGCGCTGAAGCACAGCTCGGCATCCAGCTTCAGCTGGCGCGCCAGCCAGCTCGCCAGACGCGCCGTGCGCAGCGCCTGGGCACTGAGCTGCGCCGCCAGCTCGGCGAGGCGCGGTTCGACCAGCCGGGCGTTGTGCTGCAAGGCCAGCTCGGTGACCAGTTGCAGACTGCGCGCGGCGCCCAGCTGTCGTTGCGCCTGCGCCAGGCTCACGCAGGATGCCGCCGACGTTGCCGCACTGCTGCTGGCAACGCTGATCAGCCGGGCGCTGACCTGCGGATCGCGCGACAGCAGCTCCTCCAGCTCGGCGAAATCCTGGTCGCCGCCCTGCAAACGCTGCAACGCCGTCAGTACGCTGTCCAGCAGCGGCGCTCCCCGATTATGCGGACGCATGCGTTCGAGAAAACTGTCGAGGTCATCGACCACGGCCAGGCGCGCCGCGCCAGCGTGGCCGGCCGACCGCGGCAGCAGCTTGTCCAGCCGCTGGCGCAGGTCAGCGAGATCATAGGGTTTGCCGAGATAGGCGGCCGG
>JGI2924J29684_1077874_pt1 | contig 24402 bp, 16 predicted proteins | sample BenlonsequencITS_FD_29684 | JGI IMG/M metagenome (IMG submission 29684)
ATACTTCCGGAAGTATGATTGGGGATAAACTTGATCTCTTGAAAGCGATCATTCTAAATATCGCTCTGGGTGTGCTAAGACAAAAAAAATACTTTGCCTTAATCAATTTCAGCAGCTCGATGAAAGATGTTTTACTGCTGCCCCACAGGCCTGACTTAAAAAAATTTATTAATTTGTTGACCTCTTCATTTTATGGCGGCACCAATTTTGACACACCCATCAAAAGAACGCTGGAAATAATCGAAAATCTCAAACATCATCGTGAATCAGATATATTAATTTTTACCGACGGTTTCGGTAAACTGAGCGACGAAGTACTAAACAAGCTGAAACGCAGCCAGAAAAAATATCGCTTTGGCCTGTTTGGTTTTTTAATCGACCATACTTCTAAAAGCAGTGACCTGGCAAATTGCTGCGATAGAATTTTTTATTTATCATCCAGTAATTTACTCAAAGACATCCTGAACCAGCTTGGGAGATTGGCTTAATTTTATTTATAAATTATAATAACCCGACATGGATCAGCAAAGGACATTTTTTCCGATTGGCGCCACCGCCAACTGGCCAACAAGCTAACCCTGGAAAGGAGACCTGTCCTGCTGCCGGCAGAATCGCTACAAAATACATTTGCCAGGCTTATTTCTCCTATTATCATCGAACAGGATATACAGGGCTATGTTAGCTTTCTTAAAACATCAGGGGAGTTCAACGAGCTGGACCAGACAACTTTGAATCTGGCAGCCTCGGTTTTTGCCCTTAAAATGATGCAGACCCGGACTATAGCAGAAGTAGAAACCCGTCTCAAGGGCAACTTAATTAATGATTTAATTGCAGGTCACTTTGATTCTGAAAATTCCATCATTGAGAGGGCGACCTATCTGGGCTATAATCTTAACCATCGGTAAGTTGCTGGAGTACGACATTAAACACCAAACCCATTTGGTAGAAAACCTGCATCTTTATTTTAATTATGGTGGAAGTATTCAAGATGCTGCTAAAGCTGCCGCTCTCACGCAAAGTGGCTTTAAATATCGCTTTAAAAAGATTTGTGAGGTGAGCGGCTTTAATTTAAAAGACCCGGATAAAAGATTTGATCTACAAATGGCTTTAAAAATATGGTGTATCACCAGGGGCAGCGAAAACTTGCCTAACAGCTAAATAATTAACATTTGTATTTTATTAATTCCCCCTAAAAGAGAACGCTTCACCCAGTGAGGCGTTCTCTTTTTAAGTACAGCGAACATTACTTATTGGATTTCTACCCGAAGACATTCTCCATTTCCCCTGTGACGTTCAACGTTTAACTTTCAACTTTCAACTTTCAACACCCGGCACCAAGTTAAGAAAGTTTAAGCCTGACCCCTAATAATTTTGCGGCATTTTGACCCAAGATTTTATCCTTTGCATCCTCAGCCAAGGGCAGCGCCCGGATGGTTTCAATATTTTTGCGAACATCCTTGATACTGGGCCAGTCGGAACCAAATATAACTTTATCGGCCACTCTTTCCAGCTCGGGAAAATAGGTAAGCAATTTTTGCGGCGGCAGCCCTGCAACTTCCATATATACATTTTCGTGGAGCCTGGCCAGGAAAAAAGCGTGTTGATACCAAAAACCCCTGCCGCTGTGCACAATAACTATGGGCAGGTCGGGAAAGTCAACAGCCACATCGTCCAGGTAAAGAGGGTCACCGTACTTTAGTCGTGACCCTTTAAAAACTGAGGATCCGGTATGAAACATAACCGGAATTCTTAGTGCCTCCGCCTCGGCATAAAGCGGGTAAAGGAAGCTGTCATTAGGATAAAATAATTGGTAAGTAGGATAGAGCTTAACACCCCGGAAACCGCCGGTCACCAGGCGCTTTAACTCACTTCTCGAATTCGGGGTCATATAGGGGTTAATACTAGCAAAAGGGATAAGCTTTTCTTGTCCCGCACAGAACTGCATTACATACTCATTGGAACACATACCAGTGGCCGCAGGACACAGCTCAGCCAAAACAACTCCGTAATCCACACCATTTGCATCCATGTATTTAACGAACTGATCCGGATCGCAAAACTTGTTATAAAATTCCTGCCAGTCTTCCACTGATTGAGTGTTTTGTACAAAGTCAAGTGAGCTTTGGTTATAATACTCATAGTGTATGGGGTGGATGTGAAAATCTATAACGGGATAACTCATTATTAACCACCTGATTTCATAGTATTTTAAAGAATTTAATAATTAGGTAAACTGGCACTTGTTTGACAATAAAGGAGGCCTGTTCCCTATCTATAATTATTTATATCACTTTTTCCCGGTTTCCACCAGTGCCTTGCCAAATAGAGCTACCCCCGGCAACCGCTATTTACGTATCATGTTCGGGTTTTAAACATGCAATTAGCATCCAAACCTTTGTCTAATATTTTACCGGTATTTAAAAATGTCCTTCGCAAAAAATACTTGGGTTCGGTAAGAAAGAAAGGCCACTACTATCACCTTGTAGCGACCCCATCAATCAAGTTGTTCAAACCACAACCACTACACAGCCTAGCACATTATATTCCCCAGCTAGCTGTTAACATTAATATTGCTTGGACAATATTCAATCCACATAAACACTAGCATTTGTGAACTATTTTTACATTTCCATTATCCCTGGCCATCTTTTCACCAGAGAATTTTCTATCCCTAATTGGTCAAAAACTCGCCCCACCATTTGCTTCATCATATCCTCTATTGTTTTCGGGTGATGATAAAAGGAAAGTACCGGGGGCATAATTATTACCCCGAGCCTGGCCAATTTCAGCATATTCTCCAGGTGAATAGGGCTTAACGGGGTTTCACGTACCAGCAAAATCAACTTACGTCTTTCCTTAATTGTTACGTCAGCAGCACGGTTAATTAAATTATCTGCATAACCGTTAGCTATAGCGGAAAGAGTTTTCATGCTGCAGGGAGCTATCACCATCCCCTGGTGTAAAAAGGAACCGCTGGCCGGAGGTGAGGCAATATCCCAGGAAGGGAACTGCTGGCTGGCCATTTTACTAATATCATCTAATAAATAATCCGTTTCCAGGGCAATTGTTTTTTTAGCCGACTCACTTATGATTAATTGCGTTTCCACGTCAGCTTTATGAAATTCTTCGAGGAGTTTAATACCGTATATTGATCCGGTGGCACCCGATATCGCTAGAACTATTCTAGTCAAAGACATTCCCCCTTCTTCATCATAATAGGCCTATTAGCATAAATCCAGCTAACCTGCCTTTAAAAGTTAGCAATGTGGAAAACGTTCATAAGCCGGGGAAAATACCGTTTTCGTTTGATAAGAAAATAGCCTTCCTGAAGGCTATTTTCTTATCAACTACTGATTTTCAAACAACTCCGGGGCAAATTTACCAGGATCTATATCCTTGAACTTGGTTCTTTTAAATCTATCTTTTAAATTATATGGTACTGTGCAGTCAAAAATAGTTTTACATGAAATGCCATGGTCCCTAATTAACGGGTTAAAATCAGCATCTTGTGAGGGATCCAACGGGTGACAACGCACACCCGGAATAAATATTGTATCAATATCACCCTGGTAACGTGTATTTAGTGCCCACATGACATCGTTACTATCAAATGGATCTACATCTTCATCTACTAAAATCACATGCTTAAGTTCAGAAAATGCTGAGAATGCCAATAAAGCAGCTTGTCTTTGGCGTCCTTCATCACTTGGCTGGCTCTTTTTAAACTGTAAAACAGCCATGTATTTACCGCCGCCTGATGAATGTGAATATACATTTAATAATCTGCCCGGCATAGCCTTTTCCACCATTTGCAAGATACTTGCCTCTGTTGGAATACCAGCCATATTCACATGTTCTTCACTTGGTCCTATACAAGTCTGCAGTATTGGATTTACGCGATGAGTAATAGCTTTCACCTTGATTACTGGTAACTCAGGATTAGCTCTCCCTGTGTAACCGGGGAATTCCGGCATTGCTTTTCCTGTATTTGTATTCTGGTCTTCCCTAACACGCACTCCGGGAATTAGTTCACCCTCTATAACGTATTCGGCATTAGCAATTGCCTTTTCATTAATTGTTAAACATTGAACCAATTCAACAGCTTCTTTCCTAATAGCTCCTGCAATACTTAATTCATTAAAACCAAGGGGAGTCGTCGGTGGTTCAAAACAAGCGGCAATTTCAATAGCCGGGTCAACGCCTATACTAATAGAAATCGGCAATGGTTTTCCGGCATTTTCAGCCTTTTCACGAAATACTGTTAAATGACGGGCTCCTGGAACAAAGTACATGGATATTTCATCTTTGCTTTGTAAACATAGACGGTGGATTGTAACATCAGATATTCCCGTTTCAGGATCAGATGCATAACACATACCCATAGTTATGTATGGGCCCGCATCTTCTTCTGTATTAGTGGGTGCAGGAACTAGTTTTCTAATATCAAAACCCGGCTCATCTGCATAATGAACTACTTCCTGACATTTAGCCTTATCTTTTGAAACTGTAATTGGTTGAATTGGATTTTGAACAGCATCATTTAAAAGAAATCCCAGGCGTTCCGGTTTTGTGCCAAGCATCAGCCCTACCCTTTTACGACTTGCCAGTAGTCCTATAATTACTCTAGCACCTTCATGACCCTTCACATTGTTGAAAACCATAGCAGGTCCAGTTTGGGTTGGACGCATTACTGTTCCACCAGCACCAACATGACGATAAACTCCTGATATTTCAGCATGCGGGTCCACCGGTTCGTTGGTTTCGATTAATTGTCCCGGGACTGTTTTTAATAGTTCTATCGCAGAACGTAAATCTTTTATTTTTTGTTCAGACATTCAATTACCTCCGTTCAGCAAGTACTTAGCTGGCTCCTATCGACTAGCTGCCAGCGATTGTTTCAGTTGCCTGGTAACATGTTAAGTATTTAACGGATCCCCTGGTGTAAGCGGCTCAAAGCATTTTCGAGTCATACCGCTTAGGGATCCGTCAAATAATGTTAAATTGCTAGAATAAACAAGGGCCGTGCGGACGATAGATCAGGCACCCAGTATATCGGCGGCATCAGTAATATCAAGTTCCAACATTTTTATCATTGCAGACATTCTAACTACATTCATTTCTACGCATTTGATGTTGCTATTTTTGCCCAATTCTTTCAACTTTTCTGCATCTTGTTTAATATTTGCAATAAGATTGGCCATTTCACGGATGTTGGTTTCTCCTGCCAATTATATCCCCACCCCTTTTTATAATTCTTTTCTGAGATCTTTATAACGCTTGGCCTTTACTAGATACCTAGGAAGTGACCCATATGGATGACTTTCATAAACATAGCCCAGGTTAGTCTTCACTCTTAAATTTCTGGCCAATTCGGCTTCCACTTCTTTTTCTTGACCCTCAAAACCAGGATTTAATTCATATTTTAAGATAATCTTATCTATGTCGCCTTCCTTTTTGACAATTAATTCATACTCGTCACCTAATTGAGGCATACTGCGCACAACTTCTTCTACCGCAACGGGACTGAATAAAACGCCTTTAACTTTTGAGATATGGTCTGTACGTCCCTGGATTCCGCCTTTTAATACGCGGTATGTACGACCGCACTCACAATTTTTATCACTCCACATGGCTACATCTTTACTATCGCAGCGGATACACGGCTGGGCCATTCGGTCAAAAGCGGTAATGACGATTCTGCCAAGCTTATTAGGCTCTTCAATAGGTTCACCGGTTTCCAAATCCAAGAGTTCAACCAGGAAAAATCCTTCGTTCACATGCAAACCACCCGGCTTAAATGTACACTCATATCCCCACGAACCCATCTCAGTTGCACCGACATGGTCGTATACGGGACAACCCCAGGCTTCTTCCATCCTTCTTTTGGTAGTTGGAACACTTCCACCCGGCTCGCCTGCGCATAGGATTTTCTTGATATGCAAATCCCTCGGATCCATGCCCAGTTTTCGACAACCGTCCGCCATTCCAAGAACATAAGTAGGCGTAGCCATAAAGGCAGTGGCCCTCAGGTCCTTCATCTTCATAATTCTTTCTTCGGTGTTAAGCATGGCCCCCGAGACAACCTCACAGCCGACTTTTTCGGCGGCATAGTGACCGGCCCAGTAGGCAATAAATACGTTGTAACCGAATGGAATAAAAACTCTGTCGGTATTTCTGAAACCCATCGCCCACAAGTAATGACTCCAAATCTCAGCCTGCCACTCCCAGTCCTGCCAGGTATCAGGCTGAAATACCGGCTGACCGGTGGTGCCACTGGTCTGGTGGTAAACTGTGACATCTTCTAAAGGTATGCACAGGGAATCGCCATAAGGCCACGGCTCTTTATATTGGGCTTCGCGGTAACTTCCTTTATCAATAATTGGTACTTTCTTGATATCGTCCCATGTTTTAATATCTTCAGGCATTAATCCAGCTGCTTCATAAAGTCGACGGTAAAGTTTGGACCTCTCATATCCCCACTTTAATATCCTTTTGAACTTTACCAACTGCAACTCCCTCAACTTTTCTACCGGCAGGGTTTCCAAGGCTGGGTTCCAGTAAGTGTCTAAACTTTGCATTAATTAATTTGCCACCTCCAACTTTATAGTCTTTAAGCGAAAATGATATATGGGTTTTTTCCCAATCCCATCTTTTGCTTAACGATATAAAAATACCATGTAAATATCCCTTTTTTCAATATTCCGACGTGTCAGAATATTTAGGAATATACTGTTCATTTGGAAAGTTGGATAGCAAAAAAAAAGAATGGTTTAAACCATTCTTTAATAAGGTAATTTTAAAGTTTGTCGATTAAAATATCCGGAAGAATTATCAATGTAACATATAGTTTCAGGTAATATCCGGTATACCTTTATTTCGGCCATTAACTTGGCAAGCCGCGGCGCGGCAAAAAAAGATTGCACAAACGGAAATTTTTTTATATACAGTGCCATAACCCTAGCCTTCCGGCCAGTTTCTTCAACCTTGAAAGCTCTACCTTCAACTTGAACACCCTTAATTTGCCGCCACTCACGACTTTCATCGTGTATGGTTGCCGCAACTAGCGGATTTGTCGCAATATTGACACAATGCCTGGCTTCAGACTTGGAAAGAAAAAATAATTCTAAACCGTCGTTAACGTAAAACAGGTCGGCAGCCTGGGGTCGGTGTTCCGGAGATACTGTCCCCAGTGTCAGGGTGCTGTGTCTGCTAATAAAATCGATGATTTGATTTTTAAGTTCCTCCACTAAACATACACACCTCCTAAAAAAGCATACTATTACACATGGTAATCATTTTCATAATTATTGTTTGATAATTGATATAATGAAGTGTATTGGTGCAGGAAGTTTAGTGTAGTGAACCCTTTATATGTTTGGCTCATGATTACTACCTTTTGTTGTAATGCACCAAACTTTTAAAGCCATTTGTAAATCAAATCTTTTATTAGGATCTTTAAAATCAAAGTTACCTACTTCACAAATTTTCCTGAGGCGATATCTAAACCCACTTGGTGTAACAGCCGCGGCAATGGCTGCCTTTTTAATATTACCGTCGTAACTAAAGTAAAGATTAAGAGTTTCAACTAGTTCGGTTTGATACTTGACATCATATTCCAACAACTTACCAAGCTGTTCCTTCATAAAAGCAAGAAGGTCTTTCTGATCAGCGGCATGAAAAAGTAGGCCGTAAGTACCCAAGCTGTCAAATGAAATCACAGTATTGCTCTGATTTAGCCCCTTCATTACTTTCAGTGCCCGCTGAGCCTCCTGGTAGGACAGGGGAAAATCCCTAAGGGCATGGCAAATCCGGCCTATGCCAATCGAAATATTAATTTGCGGGAATTGCTGATTAAAACGTTCCCGGATACTCTTAGCCACTTCTATAATCTTAGAAGATGCTGTATTTGCTCCTAATGAGATGAATACGATAATGTTATTATTACTGTCGTCCGCAACTATACCTTGCCGATTACAATTATTAAGCGCTTTGTTAACCGCATCACAGATTCGCTCTTTAAAACGAATAATTTTTGTTTGATCACGTTTTAAGTGTTCAATCACACTCGTCAAGTTTTCTAAATTAATAATCATGACACTATGGGGCTGACTGATATTATAACCAAGGTAATTTGACCTTTCTATAATATCCATTTCAGTGTTAAAATTACCCGCAATTAAATCCTTAACAAGATTACCACTAAGACGGGTTTCCACCTCTGCCACAGCCCGGGTCTGCATCATCTTTATAGCAAAAATTGAAGCCGCATGGTCTAAAGTTAACCGATCCAACTCAGTAAAATTTTCAAAAGTTTTAATAGTACTAACAAAACCCAGAACATCCTGACCGATTACGATCGGGGAAATAAGTCTGGAAAAAGGATTCCTGGAAGTTTCGACCAAAAGCTGGACCTGTCTTTTTTCCTGGATTAGCGTGGTGGAGAGGTCGCGATGGCGCGGATTACTAAAAATATCTTTTGCTGAACAAGACATATGCGTTGGAAAGTTATTTGCCACCAACGTTGTGGGTGTAAAATAAGCAACTGGCCTAAAAAACAGGTCCTCAACAATCACCGTTCCTCCAATCATGCTACCTAAAGTTGCGGCTATGACTGACATATCCTTTCCATCTAACACCAGTCTGTTTAGCTGTTTATGGATGGCCATCGATTGTTTTAATATATCATTTTGGGCACGCATCCTGACAAGGGCCTGATCTAATGCTTTATCTTTGTTAATATCCTTGTAGTATTGCAACTCAGGAAGTATTTCATCACCCCACGCAGCCAATGTCTTGCCGATATACCTGCAGTGCGGGTCACCTTTGGCTGAGCAAGATACTTCTTTAATAATTACCCGTTCACCCAATAGAGCCGACATACTACCACTGGCATAACCCACCAGCGTCCAGCATACCGGTTCTGTTGCGGGGCCGAAATGCTTCACATGATGTTCGGCTTCGTAAGAATCATGCCAGATACCTTCGCAACACCAATTGTTTTCGTCTTCATTAGAGTACATCTCTATCGGGGAGACACGGGCCATACCCACAAATGTATGAAAAAGTACGCTCAGTTGGTAGCTGTCAATTTTACCTTTTGGAGAGAAATCTTGCAGAGTGTTTACAGCATCGCGATAACCGATGGCAAAACCGTAGCGAATCAACAACCCCTTTGCTTTTTCTGTATCCAAAGAGCTAATGAGGTCCTTGCGCAGAACTCCAATCGCCTCGGCATTAAGAATTAGTACCCGCATGTTTTTAAGGTAGTTTTTCCCTGCCTCGGGCTGTAGGCTAAGCATTTTTTCAAGATGCAAGTCATTAATCTTGATCATCTTAACCCCACCTATACAAGAATTAGTAAAGCTTTAAAAAACCTAAGTGTTTCATTATTTTACCCGGTATATATTTCCATTAACTTCCCTGGTTAACGTTTCACGCAATTTATACTTTTGCACTATTCCACTAGTAGTAACAGGAAAAGATGGTACTATCTTAATCTTATCGGGAATCTTATATCCCACTATTTTATTCTTTAGGAAAGATACTATGTCTTCCAGTGTTATCTTTGTCACGCCTGCTTTGGGGATAATAAAAGCACATGTTTTTTCGCCCAGTTCATAATCGGGATATCCTACAATGCTCGCTTCAGCTACCTTAGGATGAGCGTATAACAAGGATTCTATTTCGTCAGGGTAAATACTGGCACCCCCCCGGACAATAATATCATCAGTTCGCCCAACAACAGTTATATTTCCCTGTTCATCCATAAACCCCAGGTCATGAACGCGCACCCAACCGCACTCATCAAAGGAACTCTCCGTCCTGTCAGGATCCCTCCAATACCGCAAAGCACTACCAAAACTCCGGACAAAGATTTCGCCTACTTCCCCGTGCGAAACAATCCGTCTATTATTATTAACAATTTTTACTTCAACGCCACCGTAAATCGGCTTGCCGGAGATCTTATGTATAACTTCCAGGGGATCGGTCAACTTTGTCATAGTGGCATGGCCGTATTCGGAAGCACCATAAGTTATAGTAAGTGTGCACTTGAATTTATTTTGCAGTTCCACCAGTATCTCTTTAGCAGCAACAGCCCCACAAAAATAAATATTGCGCACCGAAGTAATATCATAATCAAAAAAATTTGGGTGTTCTAATATTTTTATAAAAAATAAAGGCATACCCACTGGGGAAGTTACTTTGCACTGCTGAATTGACTTTAATACAATTTCTGGTGCATAACTTTCCGAAAGCACTAAAGTGGACCTGCTTATAATCGGGCAGGGTTCAACATATATTACCCCACAGGCTGAAGAAAGTGGCAACATCCCCAACCACACCTCGTTATCCCCGACCTCCCGCATATAATTACTTGAATAAGCAAGGCGATGGATCGTATTATGTGTATGTACTATCCCTTTAGGGATACCGGTAGTCCCGGAGGTATAAACTATTGCCGCAATATCGTCCGGTTCCACAGGGTGATCATGGATATATTTTTCAACCAAGTTTTTTGCATCATCATCACCTGCAAGTAACTGGCGCAGCGGAATCATTTCTGCTTTCGTCCTACCTTTAACTATTACATGTTCCAATGTGGGAAACTGAGAACGTAGACGGGCGATTAAATCAACAAAAGAAAAGTTTTCAATGTTCGAAGTCATGATAATTGCCCGTGCTTTGCTATGTAACAAAGCGAATTTCAACTCTAATTCTCTAAAATTTATATGTAAGGGGACTTTAACTGCCCCAATTTTTAAGATAGCTTGACTGGCAATAATAAATTCCGGGCCGTCGGGTAAAAGGAGGGCAACTCGGTCACCATGTCTAATGCCAAGATTCAATAATGACTCAGCCAACTGGTTAACTAAATTATACAGTTGCAGGTAAGTAATCTGGCGATCATTAAAAATTATAGCTGTTTTATTTGGCGCCAACGCTACGGCCTGATCTAAATAATCGCCAGCAGTCATACCAGCCGGTATAAAACCCTCTGACTGTGCATAGCTTTTCTTATTATACATGGTTTCTTCACCGTTCCCTTTCAGGCAATTAGCTTCTATTATCAGCTTCAAGAACTTGGTTTATCACGTATTATAAGTTCAGTAATTATTGACTTGTCAAGTCCTTAATCACTTTATCTGCCGGCTACATTACTATTTACTATTATTGTTTACTTTTATATATTAAAGCAATAATTATACCATGTTATTCTTTATGAAAACGCTGAAAATACCGGTTATGCTCATAAATACATTTGTATGAAAATCATACAATGTACTATATATAAACATAAAAATTAAACTATTCTGAAACTTCATATTAAAAAGGCAATAACAAAATTTTAAGCGCTTTAAAGGTTTTTTATCTCTTTTAATTTATCATACAAAGCAGCCCTGCTTATACCCAATATTTTTGCCGCCCTTGACTTATTGCCCCCGGTAATTTCAAGAGCTTTCATAATTGCATCTTTTGTTACTTCAGATAAAGCCAGTCCATGAGGCAATTCATGCTTATTTTTCCGTTCTTTTGTATAAATTTCCAAATCATTTAATTCAATTATATTATTGTTACAGTAAATTACCGCCCTTTCAACCATATTTTCCAGTTCTCGTATATTTCCTGGCCAGCGATGGTTCATTAAGAATTTCATAACATCTTCTGCTACACCTTTAATTTTTTTGCCGGACTCTTTGCTAAATTTACTAATAAAATAATCCAACAGCAGGGGAATATCTTCAGTATGTTCCCTTAAGGGCGGTGCCGTAATTACCAAAACCTTTAATCTATAATAGAGGTCATTTCTAAATTTTCCCTCTTTAACTAGATTATTTAAATTCCTATTTGTTGCAGCAAGAATACGGACATCAACTTTCTTGGTCTTGATTCCCCCTATCCGCTCCACTTCTTTTTCTTGGATCACACGCAACAATTTACTTTGCAACGATAAGGGCATGTCACCGATCTCATCCAGGAAAATAGTACCTCCATCGGCAAGCTCAAACTTGCCGGGCTTTCCATGTCTCAAGGCTCCTGTAAAAGCTCCCCCTTCGTAACCGAACAATTCAGCTTCAGCAATATCTGCTGGTATCGCAGCACAATTAACCTTTATGAAAGAGCGTTTAGCGCGGTTACTTGCGTTATGAATAGCCTGGGCCAATAATTCTTTGCCAGTTCCACTTTCACCCGATATAAGGACCGTAGAAGAACTTGTAGCAACTTGTAAGGCCCGCCTTTTTATGTCTGCCATAACCGTGCTTTTACCAATAATACTCTCAATGGTATATTTGGTACCGTTTAACTTAAATAGCTCATCATAGCGTTCCATTTTAACCTGGGGAACCAGCTCATTTTGGTTATAATATTTAGCTGAATCGATTTCTGCGGCATCCTGGATGATTAAAATTGCTCCTTTTGTTTTACCTGTATGAATAATCGGAAGTCCGTTGACAATTAAATCTTTAGACAGACAATTTATTCTTTGGGGACCTGCCCATACCCCGTTGATAATCTTTTCAAAAGGCAGGTTGGGAATAAAGTCATTGATATGTCCTCCAACCTTGACATCCGGGAAAATACGGTTTAGGAAAACACTGACCAGATTTATTGTCCCCAACTCATCGGTGGCCACTATCCCACATGGCACTTGCTGGAAAATATTGGATAGTTCCTCATATAGAATTTCAATGTGATCAAGCAGGTGATTAACGGCATAAGCCTGGTTGATAACACCGCTTGGCCTGCCGCTTAGATCTACCACAGGGGTTTGGCCAATCCTGACGTTGCGCAACCAAAGGATCAATTCGGTAAGGTTGTTGAAGGTTTTGTTTTCGCGAAAATAAATAACATCCCGCAGGTAATAATCTTCTATACTAGTATCAAGGTTTGCTCCTTGGAGAAGGCAATCATATAGGTTGAAGCGGGTAAATATTCCGATTAATAGTCCATCCTTGTTAACTACAGGAATTCCTGTCAGCCTGGTTTTACGGAATATAACTAAAGCATTTTTTACAGTACTATCAGGACTAAGCGATACCTTAACAGGAACCATGATTTCCTTCGCCTTCATATGTTCACCCCAAACATTATTAAGCACTTTGAATTACTATACCATATAAAGGCGACACCATCATTTACCCATAAGAGTGAAAGACACTCACCCATAAGGGTGGAAAGGTGGTTAAAACAAGTCCTTTATCCCGGTTTCCCACGGTGTATTTAATCGATATCCAGTACCAACATAACAAAGAGCCAATGAGAGACCACCACAATCACCTTGCAGCGGCCTCTCAATTGTTTAAACACATCTCAAATCTACGAGCTATTGGTTATTGAATAACACCAATCATCCGCCAGTATGGCATGCTCACCAGCAAAGCAATTACAGCCGCTATAATATATGCCACACCGGCCAGAGTCACATGAACGGGGGCCCATCCCCTGTTTTGCATTATTCCTTCCGATATCAATATAAAAGGCTGCTGATAATTTAATAAAACGAAGTTGATGCCAATCAGGTAAGCCATGGACGAAACCAGTGGATGAATACCAAATTGAGTATATATGGGGATAAGCACAGTAATAGTGAGGGCAGCTGTGGAAAATCCCCATGGAACATCGATAAAGCGAATCAACATGATACCAAAAGTAGCCACCAGTAAGAATATTAAAGGATTAGACGCTAGAGACAATAGACTTGGCCTTAATATTGGCTCAATCCAACCTGATACCTGGCTGGCAACAAAGATTGTCTGAAGACTGATAGCAACTCCAAAGAACATAACCACATCCCAATTTATGCCACTACTTATCTCAGGTACAGTAATCAATTTAAACATAATTAATAGAAATAATGCTGCTAGGGCTGTGGCAGCTGTGGGAATATGGTGAATCCTCTCGGTGCTGAACATTACCAGAGAGCCGACAAGGACTATAATAGCAATTATTTCTTCGCGCCTAATTGGCCCTAAATCGGCATATTCTTTCTCAAAAGTATCGCGCGGAATACCAATTGCCTCTTTGGGTTTCATAATAAAGTAAACCAGAACTGTAAAGATTACCGTTATTAATAGCCAGGGCAGGGCCAAAATTTGGAACCAGGCCTCAAAAGTGGCCATGGGTTTTAATTCCGGGGGCAAAAATCCCAGTATAATTGGTCCTGACAAGGAACCGGTTAACCAGCCGGTACCGGGGAAAAGACACATAGCCCAGGCCAACAAAGCAATAAAGGCGGAACCTTTAGATCTATATTCCTGTTTACAGGCCTCAACAACACTTAAAGCAATTGGCATGACAATAGCTATCCTTACCGTAATAGATGGCGTTAGCGCCGAAAGAGCGATACCGATAATAAACCAGCTAAAAGCCATCGACAGCCAGCTTGGCTTAAAACTTTTTAATACCAGATAGGCAATCCGTTTTCCCAAACCGGTTTTTTGTAAAATAAAACCAAAATAAAGGGCGGGGATTAATACCCAAACCGCTGAACTAACAAATCCCGAAGCAACAACGTCATATTTAAGACCAAAGATAAGACCACCGGCAAGTATCAGCGAACAACCTGCCGAAAAAGGTAATCCACCGGGGCGGAAAATCCAAAAGCCCAAAGCCGCGATTACCGTAGCCATGATAAAATGACCCTGGGCCGGTAAACCAACAAATGGTTTGGCTATTCCAATAAATAAACCTATTAAAGCGAATGCAGCGACACCAAGAACCCTGGTATCTTTAAACATACTGTCCCCCCCATTTTGCAGTTTTTTACCTCACTATAAACATTTTGTTAAAATGTTTATAGTGAGGCTAGTATAGTTTTACCAGCGTCAACCCAGCAACTGGCGCAGCTTATAACGCTGAACTTTACCTGTGGCTGTACGCGGTAATTCTTTAACTAAATAAAATTTTTGCGGACACTTGTAATGAGCTATTCTACCTCTTACGTATTCCCGCAGTTCATTTTCAAGTTCTTGCGACGGCGTATAGCCCTCTTTATAAACGACAAAAGCTACCGCTTTCTCCAAACCTGATTCATTTACTTCTCCAACTACTCCCACCTCATTAACTGCCGGATGCTCCAACATAACACCTTCTACCTCCAAGGGAGAAACCCATAAACCACTGGGCTTGATCATGTCGTCAGCTCGCCCGGCATACCAAAAATAGCCATCTTCATCCTGGTAAAATTGATCGCCTGTATTAAACCATTCCCCATGGATACTTTGTTTGGTCTTATCATGCTTATTCCAATAGCAAGCTGTAGTCCCGTCGTTTTTTATCCATAATGTTCCTATTTCACCCCGGGGTACTTCATTCTTGTCTTCATCAAGCAACTGCCCCTCGAAGCCGGTCAATAACTTGCCACTGCTACCAGGTTTTATTTGCCCCGGCTTATTGGACATATAAATTGCACCAACATCCGTTGAACCTGGCCCATCCAAAATTTCCAGACCAAAGATTTCCTTCCATTTATCAAAAATCACCTTGGGTAAAGCCTCACCTGCTGATACACATAATCTTACAGAAGAAAGATCCACTTTACGTCCGGTTTTTTCTAAATAGTTAAGCATGGCCCAGTAAGCGCTTGGCACGCCGTAAAATAAGGTTGGACGATATTTTTCAATGACGTCAAAAAATTTTTCCGGTTCCGGTCTTCCCGGATAAAGGACAACTGATGCCCCACAAAGAAATGTTGAATCCAGAGAATTGTTCCGGCCATAGGAAAAAAAGATCTTGGAAACAGACAATATAATATCTTCTTCGGTCATGCTCACAACTTCGCGACAATGCGAGGGCATAAAGTGTAAAAGATCATGATGCAAGTGCACTACACCCTTCGGGGTTCCCGTGGTTCCTGAACTATACAGCCAAAAGGCCATATCGTCTTTTGATGTAGATACTGCAGTCAATTCAGGGGAAGCTTTACTAATTAATTCATCAAAGCTAAGTTGACCGGGTTGTGGTTGTCCAACAACGGCGAAATGCCGCAAGTACCTGAATTCATTTTGAACCTGGACAAATTGTTGGGCTAGCTCCGAATTGGTGATTAATGCTTTGGTCCGGCTATCATTTAAAAAGTAAAGATAATCCTTGGGTAATGCCATAGTACTTACCGGCACCGGCACCGCGCCAATTTTTATTGTCCCAAAATAAACAGCTAAAAACTCCGGGCTATCAGGCAGGCAAATAAGAACCCGGTTTTCCTGCTCAACTCCCAAACCAAGTAGTGCATTTCCCGCTCTGTTTGCCATTTCCGCAATTTCTGCATAGGTAAATACTCGATCTTCGTAATAAACAGCTACTTTATTGCCACGCCCCTCTATTAAATGTCGATCTAGTAGATAAGATGCGATATTAAACTCATCCGGAATGTTGGTTAATTCCATATTATTAAACCACCTTTCATTTTTATAAAACATTTCGCCAGGCAACAATCCCTAAAACTGAAAGTAAGTTAAAAATAATAACTATTTAAATCACATCCCCCCTCAATAGAAAATTTCTTATTTTCAAGGGCCAAAGCCTTACGCCACAAATCGGATGCTTGGGAAATTTGAAATTATGATTATCTGCATATCAATTACTAATTTTAAATTTAGAATGCGTAACACTTCTAATTCTTTAAAATATTCAAAAACTTAACTTTGTTTGCAATATTGCAATTATAGCGCCAATTACTTTTTCGGATTCTAAATTAAATTCTAAATGAGTCGTTTCAGTATATTAAAACAATAATCGATGCTTCAATATTACTTAAACCGGGTTACTTTCCAAAAAATTTGGAGCTGGACATGTAAAATAATCATACACTGTCTGTCATACTACATTTTTAAACAGGGCAAAAAAAATAACCCGGCCAAAACATATGTCCGGGTTGTTTTTTTAACAAATAAGGAACTTTGATAATTACCGAAAAACTAATTGAGTATTTCTTGCAGCCAAACACCCAGTCTTTTAAAATCGGCCTGAATTACCTCCACCAAAGCCCGGCGATATATTGATGCCGCCGGGTGATACATGGGGAAAACAATGTATTTCTCCAATTCAAAGGGCTGGCCGTGACAGTTGCCGATACGCCCACTGCCGCCGATCAATCTTTTCAAGGCCACATCACCCAGGGCAACAATCACCCTTGGTGACAGTAATGCCAACTCCTCATCCAGCCAGTGAGCGCAGTGTTTTATTTCACAGGCCCGGGGCTTGCGATTGGACCGCCCGTCATTTTGGGTGGGTCGGCACTTTATAGCATTGGTTATAAACACATCACTGCGTCCAAGACCCGCCAGGCTCAGATACTCGTCCAAATTGCGCCCGGCCTGACCGACAAAGGGCATACCTTGCTTAATTTCTTCACCACCCGGCGCTTCGCCCAAGAAAACAATACGAGCGCCGAGATTACCGCGATCCCTGACCAGCCCGGCCCCAGTCCTTTCCCCGGGGCACGGGCACCGACAGTTGACTATACGATTATACAATTCCAACAGCGCTTTATCTTTCATAAGTACCTCTGTCAGTAGTAAAATAACTATTCATAAAGATAATGCCCAGCACACCAGCGGTAACTCAAAATGGTGGGCGAAGTTGGGGCTGTACGGGCGAACGCGTACCGTGTAGCCAAAGGTGCCCTGGGGCAGGCTGACATCTCCCGAGTAAATAACCTGACCCGCACTGCCAGCCGTGCCTTCCTCATGCAAAGGCAACGTATTAATAGATTGTAATCCCCTTCTGGTTACCTCTCCGTACACAATTTCCACACACACGTTATCCCGGGGTACCGGGCCCAATTCCACCGTGGCCCTTACCCTCAATTTTTCCTCAGGATGCATGCTTTCAGCACAGCTGGCTTCCACACCTATTATTCTAATGTGGTTCCAGTGTTCACGCAAAAAATATTTTAGCTGACACAGCTCACTGCATACCTGATATCCATCGGCACTGAATATTTGATTTCTTTGATCAGCCTGTAAGTAATAATTCCGGGCATACTCCAGCACCATTCGCCGGGTACTGAAATGGGGGGCGATAGTTTTAACAGACTCTTTCATCCAACTTACCCACTTTCCAGGCATCCCATCTGTCTGATCGTAATAAGCCGGAACAATGACCTTCTCCAGCAATGAGTACAGCGAATAAAAATCATGTTGATCCCGGGCGTCATCGTCGGGGAAATCCCAGTCCTCGCCCACGGCAAATCCGTTATTACCATTATAAGCTTCAGGCCACCACCCGTCCAGCACACTGCAGTTCAGCACACCATTGACAGCAGCCTTCATACCGCTGGTACCACTGGCCTCCATGGGGCGACGAGGGGTATTCAGCCAAACATCCACACCCTGCAGTAAATAGCGTGAAATATTTATATCGTAATTTTCCAAAAAAACTATTTTGCCCCGGAATCGATCCTCGGCAGCCATATCATAAATAAATTCAATTAAATCCTGTCCAGGCTGGTCGGCGGGGTGCGCTTTGCCGGCAAAAATAAATTGTACCGGGCGTTCACTGTTATTGACCAGTGAGGCTAGTCTGTATTTATCCCTAAACAACAGACCGGCCCGTTTATAAGTGGCAAACCGGCGGGCAAAACCAATGGTCAACACCCCTGGGCGAAGATAGTTTTCAACTTCCTTTACCCTTTCAAGTGTCTCATGGTTGCGCACCCGCTGTTGGGCCACGTGCCGGCGGGCGAAATGCACCATCTTCTCCTTTAATTCCATATGGACTTCCCAAAGTTCATGATCGGGTATATCATCCACCCGATGCCAATCGGGGGCAACGGAGGAGGCACAATCTTTCCACTCCTCACCCAGGTGCTTGTTAAACAGTTTGCGCATCTCCGGAGCCAACCAGGTCAGGGTATGCACACCGTTGGTCACGTGCCCGATGGGCACCTCCTCCAGGGGAATATTGGGGTAAAGGTAATGAAACATGGAGCGGGACACGGCACCGTGCAATTTACTGACCCCGTTGCAAAAACCACAATGATTCAAAGCCAACAGTGTCATATTAAACCCGCCGCGTGCATCATCGTAAGCCAGCTGCAAAAACTGCTCCCGGGTAAGACCCAGTCGCTGGTACAGATAACTGAAGTAGCGGTCAATCATTTCAGGGCTGAAAACATCATGTCCGGCAGGCACCGGGGTATGGGTGGTGAACAAGCTATCGGCCCGCAGCGCCTCCAGGGCCACCCCCACCGGCAAACCCTTATCTTCCACAAACTCCCGCAGCCGTTCCACCTGCAAAAAGGCGGCATGCCCCTCGTTGATATGCCACACTGTGGGTGCCAGCCCCAAGGCCCTGAGCGCCTTTACCCCGCCCATGCCAAGCAAAATTTCCTGGCCGATGCGCGTCTCCTGGTCGCCACCGTACAATTGCCCGGTGAGCTCACGGTCTTCGTGGCTGTTGACGGGCAGATCGGCATCCAGGAAAAGGATATTAATCCTGCCCACCTTAATCTGCCATATCCGGGCCTGCACCTGCCGTCCCGGCAATTCCACCGTTACCACCAACTCCCGGCCGCTGCTGTCCAAAGCAAGGGTAATAGGCAGTTTGCTGAAATTTTGATAATGGTAATGTGCCTCCTGGCGCCCTTCCCGATTAATTAACTGGGTAAAATAACCATGTTTATAAAGCAGGCCCACCCCCACAAAGGGCAGCCCCAGGTCACTGGCCGCCTTGCAGTGATCCCCGGCCAGCAAACCCAGGCCACCGGAATAAGTAGGGTATGATTCATGCAGCCCAAATTCGGCGGAAAAATAAGCGACCAGGGAATTTCCTCCAGCAATATTCAGCCTGTCACCTCCGGAATTGTCAGGCGTTTCTGAAACCTGGTGCCCGGTGGCACCGGCCCGTTCAATATATTTATCATACCAGGTCTTTTTTTGCATATATATATCGAATGAGTCTACAGCTTGCCGGTATTGATTTAAAAATTGTTCACTGGCTGCCGCCCTTTGTAAATCGGCCTCGTTCACCCGCAATAAAAAATGCACCGGGTTATGGTAGACCTCCTCCCATAAATCTTGATTAATAGCCTTGAATAGATCAACGACACAATTATTCCAGCTGAAATATAAATTATAGGCCAACTCCCTCAGGCGTCTAATCTCCCCGGGCAACCTGGGGGTAACCGTAACGGTGCGAAAAGGAAACATTGTATATACCTCCACTCACTTAAATAGGATTTGTTATACCCTAAATATTATAATATGTGACCGGACTGCCATTATTATCATTTTGCCAGCAACCACAATTTTTATTTTTTACTTAATCTTAACATATTTTTGTACAGATTTATTATAAACTCTGTTATACTTGAAGTAAATTTTACCAGATAGTGATCTCTGTACAGCGCCAGGGCACCAAATATTTATAAACTATTTATTTAGATAGAAGGTGATTTTAATATGATAAATTGCATTGACCGTATGGAACTGCCCCAGTGGTACGACGAAAATAAAATGGTTCTACTGGTGGTTAACCCCCATACCGCCTATCTTTACTGGGAACTGGCCTTCAGCCAGAATAGAGCTGTACAAGAGCACCAACCGGTAGTGCGTTTATTTGAACTTCCCCCGGGGCAGCAGGATGAGCAGCCCAGATTGGTAAAAAGCATAGTCCTACCTGCCTTTACCAATAATTGGTATTTTAATGATCTACAACCTGGCTGCCACTACCAGGCAGAAATGGGCTGGGAGCAAAATGGCATTTTTTATTGCATGATCAAATCAAATAATATTATTGCACCGCCCGCTGCGCCTATGTCTACACCGGTTCAAGCCCAATGGCGGCCTGTGGAACAACGGAATGAAGTTACTAAGGCTCCGACCAACCGTCCCCCTGGAACAGTACAAGAACTAATACAGCAAATGTCCTTTTACATGGGCATTAACGAAGCCTCTTGAGCGGGGGGAACATAATGAACACAGGTTACCTGGCCCTGGTACTGCACGGGCATCTCCCTTATGTATACCACCCGGAAATGCCCGAAAGGCTGGAAGAAAGATGGCTGTTTGAAGCACTGACGGAATGCTATCTACCACTGCTAAATGTTTTTGAGTCACTGCAAAAGGATGGGGTGCCTTACCGTCTCACTATTTCCCTTTCCCCAACCTTAATTACAATGCTAGATAACCAAATGTTACAGGAGCGCTACCTGAAACACCTGCAAAAATCCATCGTACTGGCCGAGATGGAACGGGAACGGCTGCAGGGTGACCCACAGTATATACACTTGGCCGGTTTTTATTTGGAAACGCTTACTGAAATAAAAAAACAGTTTGAGCGGTATAACTGCAACTTGCTTAAGCCATTTAAACTACTACAGCAACAAGGTCATCTGGAAATATTGACCACATGCGCCACCCATGGCTTTTTGCCATTGATGATCAACCGGTCCAGCTGGCGGGCTCAAATTCAAACCGCCCTGGATCTTTATACCAGCCATTTCGACCACTCACCGGCAGGCATTTGGCTCCCCGAGTGCGCATATGCACCGGGCGTAGACGAAGCACTTAGCGATTACGGGATTAGTTACTTTTTCGTGGACACCCACGGCATAACCCACAGTCAACCGGCACCGCTTTATGGCACCTACGCGCCGGTCTGCACCGCTGCCGGGGTAGCAGCCTTTGGCCGGGATCCCGCATCCTCCCGGCAGGTATGGGACCGGCACAGCGGCTACCCCGGAGATCCATTATACAGGGAGTTTTACCGGGATATCGGCTTCGACCTGCCACTGGATTATATCGGACCTTTTCTGCCCGGCGGTAATATTCGAGTGGATACCGGTTTTAAGTACCACCGTATCACGGGCAGCGGTCCGCACAAGGAACCATACCTGCCCGCCTTGGCCAGGGAACAGGCGGCCCGGCATGCGGAAAATTTTTTACAACAGCGCTGTCAACAGGTGGAAAAGGCGGCCTGCATCATAAATCGCCGCCCGCTGGTAGTGGCTCCATATGACGCCGAGCTGTTCGGGCACTGGTGGTTTGAAGGCCCGGTCTGGATTAATTTTCTCTGCCGGGAAATCGCCAGCAGCGATGCACTGAGCATGATTACTCCCGTTGAATACCTGCAGGAGTATCCGGATAACCAGGCTGTGGAACTGCCCATGTGCAGCTGGGGCGAGGGCGGCTATAATCAATATTGGCTCAACACCTCCACTGACTGGATGTATAAACACCTGCACCAGGCCGAGGATAAAATGTCCGAACTGGCCGATAACAACCCCGACGCGCATGATTTGACAGCCAGGTGCTTGAACCAGGCGGCCCGGGAACTGCTGCTGGCACAAAGCAGCGACTGGCCATTCATTATTCATTCGAACACGGCGGTGGAATACGCAGAGCAACGGTTTAAAAACCATATTGGACGTTTCAACATACTGGCGCGGATGCTGGAGACAGGTAACATCAGTCGGGATATACTGGAGGATATCGAAACAAGGTCCATTTTTTTGCCCGATATTAATTATTACGTATTCTGCAGCCTCGGTACGGTTAAACGGCCGGCTGCCGCAAGCGCGAGCTACCGAATTTTAATATTATCTTGGGAATACCCACCAAAAACGGTAGGCGGGCTGGCCAGACACGTCCATGATTTATCTTGCGCCCTGGCCGCCCTGGGGGACGAGGTGCACATTATCACCTGCCCGGTGGCGGGCAAAGGAATATACAGCCTGGAACGGGGCGTGCACGTACACCGCATTCACCCTGATTTACTTACCGCTGAGTACTTTATTGATTGGGTTGGCCAGTTAAATAAGGGAATGACAGAGATGTCCGGGAAACTGGCCGAGGTTTTTGGACCTTTCGACCTGGTGCACGCCCATGACTGGCTGGTAGGCGAAGCAGGCGGGCAAATTTGCGACCAAATGAACCTGCCCCTGGTTGCCACCATCCATGCCACCGAATACGGGCGCAACCAGGGACTGCATAATGATTTACAAAGACATATCCACAGCCTGGAACATGAGCTCACCAGACGGGCCACTTTAGTAATCGGCTGCAGCCGTTATATGGGCCAGGAGATAACCCGTTTATTCAACCAGCCAGCTGATAAAATTATTGTGATCCCCAACGGGGTGGAGCCCGAAAGCATATTACCGGAACGGGAAAAACCATTATCCATTGATGACAGAGAAAAAAGCATTGTTTTCCTTGGCCGGCTGGTGCCGGAAAAGGGTGTGCAAGTACTAATCGAAGCACTGCCGTTGATTTTGCAAAAGGCCGGCCCGGCCCGGCTGTTTATTGCCGGTAAGGGACCCTACCAACCGGAGCTGGTGGAGCTGGCCAAAGGGCTGGGCATAGCCGGCCGGGTGAACTTTGTAGGCTTTGTCAACGACCAGCAGCGCAATGAACTGCTGGGCCAATCCGATGTGGCTGTTTTCCCCAGCCTGTACGAACCCTTCGGTATCGTGGCGCTGGAGGCGATGGCCGCAGGTATACCTGTGGTGGTATCCGATACCGGGGGACTGCGGGATATTTTCGAGCACGGAGTTGACGGCTACTGCTCACCACCCGGCGATGCCGCCATGCTTGCCCATTACATTGCCGAGCTGCTCAATAACCCTGAACTGGCCCTACACTTTGCCAGGCGAGCCAGACGCAATGTAGCGGTTAAGTTTAATTGGCATCAAATTGCATCCGACACCCTGGATGTTTACGCAAGAGCCATCAGCATACACACAAAATAAGAGAACCCTTTCCCGGAAAGAGGAAGGGGTTCTCACCTTCAAGCTCGTAATGGCCATATTACAACCAGTAGAGTATTTATTGAACCTCACGTAACCTGGCAACACTCCTAGCGCGGCCATTACGAACCTGCAATATTATAGTGCCCATTTTACAAAATATTAATGTTATTTTTGAATAGCAGCAGTGTTTAAAATTTGTTGTATTTGAATAGTTTATTTTAACGCAAAAAAAAACGCCCCGTAAGGCGTTTATTCTTCCATTTGTTTGGCTAAAAACGAGGCCGCTGTTTCTGAGAGTTTTTTCTCCAGGTCACCCATGCGATCATCCCCACTACTGGTAATGATCACGGCCCCAATGGCATCCCCATTGGCAATAATAGGCGAAATGACACTATTTTTAAACATTGTCCGCTCATCCGCAGCCAAGCTGTGCTCCTCTTCGACAATCTGGGTCTGCCGGTTATTGATGAACTCTTCAAGCATTCCGCTGATGGGTTTTTTCATTAATTCTTTTTTAAAGCCCCCGGAGACAGCTATTATTTCATCACGGTCGGCAATACATACCACATGCCCCAGAGCTTCATGCAATGAATCAGCGTACTCTTTAGCAAATTCACCCAGTTCATTAATGGGGGAGTATTTCTTTAATATTACCTCCCCCTCACGATCTACGTATATCTCTAGTGGCTCGCCTTCACGGATTCGCATGG
>JGI2924J29684_1077873_pt1 | contig 24398 bp, 16 predicted proteins | sample BenlonsequencITS_FD_29684 | JGI IMG/M metagenome (IMG submission 29684)
CGATGTGCTTGCATTGCACGTATGACGAGATTGCTTCTTCCGATATCCATCGGAATCGCAATGACGAGGAGTTATGAGACAACCTCGTCTAAGCAGGGCAATTAAAATGCCCTGCTTCAAATTACTTGTATTTGCTTTCCTTCACACATCACCAATCATCCGTCCTAAAGGAACTCATCGGAATACCTCCTGTGCTGAAAATTTCCCCTACCACAAAATCCTTAAACGCATAGCGCACGGCCACAGGCTTATCTACATGCGGCGAAGAAAGCATCACCGACTTCCTTCTCAAAACGGCAGTAGCTGGATAGAATTTTTTATCTTCTCCGGCCAACTCAAAACTGGTCACTTCCTTACCGTACGAAGTGATGCCCACCGGCACATTCTCAAGCGCAACGATGACCGTACTGCCCTTGATTTCCATCGCTTCGAACCGTGGACTCTTGTATTCAAAGCCTTCGATTCCATAAGTCTCCGCCAACGCCCAGTAAGCCAACCGATGCCCCCCTGCTTTTTTATCCGCCGGGTGGATATTTTCCTTTTCCCCAATATCCATCAATACCGCCATCCCGCTGTTGGGGATCCTGTCCATGGCCTGTAGTTGGGCCTCTCTAAGGTAAGCCGAGTTGTTCTTTTCGATCACTTCATTTGGGGTGAACATCCCGTAATTAAAGGGTGCTATTTGGGCATAATAAAATGGAAAATCGCCTACGCCCCACTCATTGCGCCATTCCCGGACCATGGTCACCATCAGCTCTTCATACTGCTCAGGGCGACCGTTATTGGATTCACCTTGGTACCAGATAGCGCCTTTTATACCATATCCGGCAATTGGTGTGATCATCCCATTGTAAAGTGCTGTGGCGGTCCGATTGGGCACATCGATTTCATCTTCACTCTTCGGAATGCTGATCTCATCCTTAAAATCGGCCAACATCTGTTCGCTCATCCAAGCTTCTATACTCGAACCTCCCCAAGAGACATGTACCAAGCCAATCGGGACACCAAGTGATCGGTGCAGCTGCGTGCCAAAAAACCAGGCCGTAGCACTGAAATTGGAAGTCACGCCGGGTGCGGCTTCTTGCCATTGGCCCTCGAAGTTGTCCTGCGCTTGGACGGTGGATTTACGGGGGACGGTAATCAGGCGGATTTGGTCATTCTTGCTGTTGACGATGGCCTCATTTCCTCCTATGATCGGCTGACCGGGAAATCCTTTCAGCGGCATCTCCATATTGGACTGTCCGGAACATAACCAGACTTCACCGACCAGTACATTCTCCAGGGTCAACTCTTCTCCATCGGTAATGCTGATGACAAAAGGCCCTCCAGCCTCAGGCGTACTGAGTTTGGCCTTCCATTCTCCATCCGCATTTGATTCGGCGGTATAAACATGCTCATCCCAGCTAGTGGTGATTTTTACGGATGTATTAGGCGATGCCCACCCCCAAATAGGGGCCTCCATCTGCTGTTGGAGCACCATATTGTCCGTAAAAATGGAAGGTAAAGTCACTTTGCCAAATGACACATTTACCAAAAAGAAAAGTCCTAAAAAAACCAAACTATTTTTCATGGGTATTTTAAGGTTAAAAGGTTTTTATGGTTGTATGTTGAAAGGTTTCAGGCTTCCAATTGAATGTTTTCGTATTAAGGGATTACTAATCCCATTTATTATCGGTTCGCGATGATAAATCACGAACGGTTAAGTTTTCCTAATGTCTTCATGGGATAACGCTACAGCACCGGCTTCCTACTTGTTTTGCTCCAAGATGCGTACAGGCCCCAATAAACCTGCTTCAAGCGGCTCTCTCCCTTCCATCCGCTCCAAATCAGCTATGGTATTGGTAAATCGCTGCGCTTCAGGAAGCTTCAAATCCCCGATGATCCGATTTGCCCAAGTGTTTGTCACGGCGATTTCCAATTCATTTTGGCCATTTCTCAAGGCATCGGAAATGTCTACTTGATACGGAAAAGTCCACGCGATACCGCAATCCTTTCCATTCACCTTGACCGAGGCGATATTGGCCACTTCCCCTAAGTGAAGCCAAAATACACCTTCATCTTTTTTATTCCAATCAAAAGAAGTTTTATACACTGCCGTGCCCGAATAGTACTTTATACTGTCATTGGCATGGCTGCTCCAATCTTCCAAGGTAGTCATCTCCAGGACTGCATGAGGACCCCGATAATCGGGATCAAAGGCCACTTCCCATGGACTGCTCACGGGCTGCACCTCACTGTAGGTAGGCCAGTTGTCCCCTTCATTGACGGCTTTTTCTGCAGTATCTTCCCTGAAGATCACGAATAAAGATCCATTTGCGGGCAATTGTACCGGAAGAACGGTCCTGCCATCCACTTCTTTCCACTTGCTCACCGGATACTCCCTGTCCAACACCGCGTCATAAAACACCGGTCTCTTGCCACTAACGCGAAAAGAAATGTCCCATCTTCTCGTTTCTTCCTGTTGGTTTGACAGGAAATACACATCCTCTGTCCCGCTTCTGCGATGGGCAAAGGCGAATCCGGCATTCCGCTTTCCGTTTTGGTCTACCGCCACCACATCGGGTGCCAGGCCTATGCCCTCAAAAGTCGCCTGCTGATAAGGCAACTGGACAACTTTCCCTTTTCCGACTTGCCACGTTTTGGGATGGCCTCCTTGTTGGGAGGCATTTTGTTCTCCAGCCCAAAGCTCCTGCACCACAGCTGCCAACCGCGATTCATCTTCCTGATACCCTAAGGTACCTCTTGGCTCTTCGCCCACCAAAACAGTCGCGCCTTCCTTGACGAGTTGCAATAATTTCTCCGCTACCTCCACCGACATCAAACGGGCATTGGGGTTCATCTTCCGCTGCCCGGGGAATACCAAAAAGGAATAGCTGGTACCTTTACCAAAAACCACCTTTCCATCTTCCACTTTTGCCAATGTTAAAAAAGCATCCTTGTTGAAACTGTCATAGTGGTAGCCCCTTAAAGGATCTGTCCAATCTGCTGCATCGGCCATATTTGCGGAATGCTTTACCCCTTTTGGGATGACGCGGGTAGGTTGGTCCTCATTGGCCCAGCGGGCTTTTTCTGCTGCCATTTTTTCCTTTCCTGCCGGACCGGGCAAAAAGGGCACCAAGCGCTCGGGGAGCACCGACCTACTGGGCAAATCCTCTCCCGTAAACACCGCCAAGTCAATCACTGGATGGCCCTTTTGCAATTGATATTGCACCCGTTGGTGATAATCTACCATGGCCTTGCCGGGCTTCCACCAGGTCTGGTCCCGCTGAAAGTACAATCCTATCACATCCAAGGTCATGCCCGGTTTACGGTCTAGCCAAGGATTATGAACAAATACATGGTAAAAAAAACGGTTGATGCCCAGGGCATAATTCCGATCCCCCAAAGCTTTTAACATCCCGGGATATTCATCCCAGTCCATTCTCAATTCTGTATAGGCTTCTGCTTGAATAATCTGCTTCCCATAAATGTGCCCTCCCGAAATCGCATCCCTCATATCATTGGGCTTATCGTGTGTAGGGCTGTTCAGCCAAAATTCCCCCGAGGGATAATCGATGTATTTAAAATGCTCCATCCCATCACTCACCATGGTGGGCGCCACATTTTCGGAGCTGAATTTCACGTCATTTTTAGTGGCTTCGGCTTGCAGGGTCCCAAAGAAATTGTCCATCACTACTTCCGAGATGGTCCTGCGAAGGTCGTAAAGAAGCCGCTCGGATGTCTCGGCACTTTCCAGGGGCACACCTGCCATGACCGGCAAATAGCTGACCATGTCATATCCCCTACGCTTTTTGAATTCCTCCCGAAAAACAGGCGACCAGTTTTGGCTACCGGCTTCCCAGCTGTCAATATGGAAAATCTTCAATACCTTCTCTGCCAACTCAGGCCCTGCGGTGCGCAAAGCCTCTCCAAACCACTGGTCAAACTGAAACTTTACCGCCTCGGCGTTGAATTTATCTACTTCCAGTCCTTTGGCGCCGCCTCCGGTGTAATTGGTATGCCCCGTGGACGTATAGCCAAAACGCATAACCTTCCATTCTCCATCAGGCGCATCCCAGACCAACCTTCCATTAGCATCCATCTGATCGGAAACATCTACCAATTGGTCCAAGGGAACACATTCCGAAGAGGGCAACACCTCCTTGTCCGCACGTTCACTCACGCGCCAGACGGCTCCTGATTTGCCTTCATACTGATTTATGGTAGGCCTGGAAGAAAGGGCGATGGTCTTCACCTTTAGCGATGGCTTCCATTTGGCTGCATCCAAGTCCTCTGCCCCGGGTTCTGTGCCGGATTTATCATAGATAAAACGAAAGTACTTGGCCGTGGTCGCAGGAATGCTGTGGGTGTAATCATAATCCCAATCTTGCCACCCATGTCGCGGTGGAGTGAGCCGTGTTACTTCTCTAAAATGCTCCCCATCATCACTAACAGCAATTTTTAGTCGGTGGGCCTGATAGCTGTTGCCACTGGTCTTGATCCGAATGGACCTGCAGGTAAAGGGTTTTTCAAAGGCATACTGAATCCAAGCTTCATCATTGGTCCCGAAGCGCTGGTCATCGGCATCATCCAACAAATATTCCAAGGATTGATCTCCAAAACTGTTGGTTACCCTCGGCCGTAAGGTTTCTGATGATTGCTGCCATTCAGCTTTTACCGGAAAGGCAAATACTGCCAATTCCCGATAATAATCCTCATAGCTTTCTGGCTGATTTAGCTGAACATCCACTTTGGCTCCCCCCTGTATCAACGTATCCGTCCATACCACTTTTTGCATGGATTTCTCAGGGGTAATCCAAGGCCCGCCCGCTACGGCAAACCCATCACAAGCATGCATGGCCAAACGAAGTCCGAGCCTGTCCGCTTCTTTCATGGCATGATGGACCATCTCCCACCACGCTTCAGAGCCCTGTAAGGTAGGCTGAGGGGTCAACGGCGGCGTGGCAGGGCCCTTGATGGACATCAAAAACGCCCCTCCTATCCCCGCTTCTTTCATGGCCTCCAAATCTGCCGTAATCCCCTCTTTTGAATAAGTGGAATACATCCAGTACCAATACACCCATGGCTGGGAGGTTTCATAAGTGGGCTTAAAATCGTCGGTCGCATCTTTGCCTTCCTCTGCGGAACCGCCACACGACACGGCAAGCAAAGTAAAAAGCAAAAGACAAATGATATGTTGGGTCTTTATTGAAGACATTTGTTTTAACGGTTAAGGCTTTCATGCCGGTACCCCTAATCCCCCTAAAGGGAACTTTTTAGGCGCTCTCCGGTCTTTACTCTAGATTCTTTTTCTTCTTGATTTTAGAATGATAAATCCATGTTATAGTAAGTTCCTCGTTTCTCTTTCGAAATGCTAGGGGAAGGTATTGGGAACAGCTCAGATATTGGTTTTTTCGCTCCAACAATACCCCTCCTAACCTCCCCTTTAAGGGGAGGAATCTTGGCCCTTGCTACTCACGTCTTGATACTTTTACCCCCTCAATCCCCCTAAAAGGGGGACTTTTTAGGCGTTCTCCGGTCTTGATTCTTTAATCTTTCCTCTTGGCTCTAATATAATAGCTGTACCGATAAGGTTTGGCCGGAAGCTGATACTGCTGGAGGGGCTGGGCTACGTCTGACCAACTGTCATTTCCTCCCACTCCCATTTGGGCCAAATCAATATTAACGGTGATAAATCCTGCGTCATCAAGCTCGTAAGTATGCTCGGCCGCATTGATATTTTCTGCCGTGAATGGCCAAGCACTCATGCTCAGCAGGCTATCCGCAGTGATGTTCAATCCATTCTCACCTGATTTATCCGTGAGCTCCATCCAGCGGACATCGGTTCTGTTACCATTTTCTTGTGGCATCACATAGGGTTCCATGAATTGATCGATGGGCTGTTGGTAAATTCCTGCCATGAAGCCATGATTTTTGTCAATGTAATTTTCGACAGGCCCTTTGCCGTACCACCTGATCTGGTCATATTCCCTGCGAATGCCCAAATGCATGCCTACTTTTGGAAGGTTTGGAAGGTCGTCAAGCGGAATCAGCGTATAATCTACCTTTACCACTCCTCCGGCCAGCACCGTGTACACCACCGTAGCTTCCGCTTTACCATCTATCAAGGCATACTTACTCGTTACCTCAATGGATCCATCCTCCTCTTTGGAAGAGGACATATCGCTCAACTTGGGAGTCGCTTCATACCAAACTTTTAATTTTTCATGGGGCTTCCATCCTTTTCGGTCATTATCAGTAAGCGGGCGCGAAAAAGACAACGCCATCGGCTGGGAAATTTGCTCTTCTCCCGCCAACTGATAGCTTTCCAGTGCCCCAGTGGATTTGCCAAAGGCTACTTGAAAGCCTTCTCCCTTCACTAAAATATTCGTAACGGATTCTTCTACTTCGAAAGCTTGACGCGGTGCAGGAAATTCGGGTGAGTTTCCTTTTTGGACCTGAAACTGCTGCTGCGCGACCTCATGGCCTTTCCCTGCCCATAACTCCTCTTCTGACAAGCTAAAGGTAAGATGGGCAAGGTATTCGTCGCCAGGTTGCAGGTCTGGAAGATAGGGCTTAAGGTTTATTACAGTATCTTCTCCTGCTGCCAAGGCCAGGTTCGGCAAATCCCGCCGATTTACTCTTTCCCCGTTCTGCAGCAATGAAAGTTCAAACAGATAATCCTCCAAGCTCTTATCTGCATGCCGGTTGTGAATGCGCACGGTCATCTCAGTCGAATCTTCCCACGTCATCTCCACCGGTTGATACACCCATTTGCATTCGTACATGGCGGCTTTTGGTCGTCCATCGGAGGCAACAATGCCGTTGATACAGAAATTGCCATCATGTCGCTCCTCGTCAAAGTCCCCGCCATACGCATAAAATGCCTCCCCATCGTCGGTTTGCTTCAGCAGTCCCTGATCCTTGAAGTCCCAAATACATCCCCCGATAACTTGTGGCAGTGACCGAAACTTATCCCAAAGCTCCTTCATATTTCCGGTACTGTTCCCCATGGAATGGGAATATTCAATAAAGACAATGGGACGATGGTCTGCGTGCTGATTGACCAATAAATCCGGGGTAAAAATCCCGGGATAAAAACGGCTGACCATGTCCACATAGGGTTGATCGGTGGGTACTTGGATCCGATGGGCATGATCCTTTGGGTAATCGGGATGGTTTGGGGGAATGTACCCTTCTGCACGGTGATTTCCCTGTGCCGGTTCATAATGGACCGGCCGGGTAATGTCCACATCATGCACCCAAGCAGCCATGGCCGCATGATTCGGCCCGCGCCCTGCCTCATTGCCCAAACTCCAGAAAATGATGGATGGATGGTTTTTGTCACGCTGCACCATTCTGCTGACCCGCTCCATATAAGCATGGGTCCATTGGGTATCATTGCTCAACTTCCCGCCAATGCCATGGGTTTCGTGATTGGCCTCATCGATCACCAAAATACCGTATTCGTCGCAGAGCTCGTAGAAATACGGATCATTGGGGTAGTGACTGGTGCGGATGGTATTGAAATTAAATTGCTTGATCGTCTTTACGTCTTCCTCAATATCTTGGCGGGTAAGGGCCTTTCCTCGGACAGGATGATGGTCGTGGCGGTTGACGCCGTAGATATAGGTCTCTTTGCCATTGATGAGCAATTTGCTCGTTTCAGGGTCAAATCGAATATCGCGAAAGCCTACTTTACAGCTTTTGGCTTCCAGCAGCTGTCCCTTTGCGCCCTCCAAACCAATGACCAGCGTGTATAAATAAGGATGCTCATCACTCCATAGATGCGGATTTTCCACAGTGGCTTCCAACAGGCCAAACTTCACATTGTCCAACCTGGGATAGCTTTCGTTCAAAATATCTTCTACCGCCATCTCCAGTGGTGTGGCAAACACGGGCTTGCCTTCTGCATCAAAAAGCTGAGCGGTCAGCTTACTGTCTGGCACCCTTTCTCCAGTGAGGTTTTCGACTTTAGGCCGAAGGCTAAAAGTAGCGTTGGTATAATCTTCCGCTAATGTGGCCTGCCAATGGAAATCATAGACCCTCAGCTTGGGTTCGGCCATCAAAAACACCTCCCGCTGGATGCCACTGAGTCGCCAATGGTCCTGGTCTTCGAGGTAGGAGCCGTCACTCCAGCGAAGAACCTGCACGGACAGCACATTCTCCCCAGAACGTAAGTAGGGCGTAATGTTAAATTCGGAAGGTAAAAAGCTATCTTCTCCGTAACCGACAAATTCACCGTTTAGCCACACCTTAAAAGCAGAACTCACCGCTCCAAAATGAAGCGTAATGTTCATGTCTTCCCAATTTTCCTCCAATTCAAAAGTCCGCTGATAGGAGCCCACACCATTGTAATCTTCTGGGACATAAGGTGGATTAATAGGGCGAAAAGGGTAAACGGCACTTTTATAAATGGGCTTATCATAGCCTTTGAGCTCCCAGTTGGAAGGCACTTCGATCTTGTCCCATCCTGTTACCCTTGACCTGTAAAAGTCACTTGGTGCTTCCTTCATGTTCATGGCGAAATGGAAGTCCCAATCACCATTCAGCAACTGAATGCGGCTTTCCTCTCGATCCCCTATCTTGGCGGTTTCCGCATCTTTATAGGAATACGCTGTGGTCCTTGCTGGCATCCTGTTCAGGCTGGTGATCAGCGGATCCTCCCATGGGTTGAGGTGAAACTTTTCTGGCCGATGGGGGATGGCTGCCGGCTCACCCGTCACCGTTTGGGCGAAGAGCGCATGACCACTTAGGAAAATGACAAAGGCAATACAAAAAACGTTACGCATGCGTTTGATTATAAGGTTTAAGGTTATTGTGTTTGGAGGTTGGAACGTTTGAAAGTGGTTTTGGGGATTGCAAATCCCCCTTATTGCTAGTTTCTGATTGCAAATCAGGAACAGCATCGTGCTCTCCGTGTACCGTGTCTTTATTCTTTGTTCTTTCCTCTTTCCTCTTTTCTCTTTCCTCTTGATACTTGATACTCACGACTCACTACTTTTTCTCCCCCTGAATCCCCCTAAAGGGGGACTGAGCGTAGCCCTAGGAAGCATTTCGGGGATTGCAAATCCCTCTTATTGCTAGTTTCTGGTTGCAAACCAGGAACAACATCGTGCTCTCCGATCTTTCCTCTTGATTCTTTGTTCTTTCCTCTTGATTCTTAATACTTGATAATCATGTCTCAAATCTAGCATCTCACTTCTATTCCCTTTCCAAAGGAAGAAAATCCAAGTCACTTGTGCCAAGGTCTTTTGAGGTAGCCACCGCAATGCCTCGCTGTTCATCTTTGTTGACCGCACAATAGAAATGGTAAACTACTCCATCGTGCTTAACCACAAAGGATTTGTGGGCAAAAAGATTATCATAGGGCTCTGAAGGGCTGATCAAATCGGCTCCTTCCCAATCCACCCAGTCCACTAAATTGTTGGAAACGGCAAATCGGTTAAAAGCTGTGGTATTTTCCCTGTCAGGCCAAAAAGCCCCAAAGTAAAACATCACGTACAATTCCCCCATCTGCTGGATATAGGCATCCCCAGAGATCCCCTTATGGTGATTGATCAGTGGAGCCTCTCCATATCGCTTCCAATTCACCATATCATCTGATACTGCCATGGCTATCCTTTCGGCACCCCGACCAGGATTAATGCTGTCGCCGCGGGCATTATAGTACATGACAAATGGGTGTCCGGTATATTCTTCCTCGTCCCTAATAATGGAGTTTTTGTACATGGTGCTGTTGTCCCACCATCTCGCGTCCTCATCATGCGGTGTCAACACCGGCTCTTTTAGCCGTTGCCATTCATGGGCGGTGGTGGGGGCTTGGTCTGTATAGGCCATACCGATGGACAACACACCGGCTTCATAGCCACGGGTATTGCCGCCAAAATAGCTCATCCAATGCTTGTCTTCATACGTGCCCCAGTGGTAACTTCCGCCCCATTCCATATCCTGAAGGGCAATATAACCTGCTTTTTGGTTCATGTCCCAGTCCGTGGTATCCGAAAAAGACATGATCTTTCCTTTGTCTTCCCAATGCAAAAGATCGTCACTTTCTGCCAGCCATGTCTCGTAACCGCGCCCCCCATAAATCAGGTACGTCATGTACCACTTGTCTCCTTCTCGGAAAATACTGGGACAGTCCATTTTCAGATCGTTGCTTGGCGGGATTTTTACCAAACCATATTTATGGGGCGTTTTGATTTCCTCATAGACCTGCTGCATCACCGATTCGGTTATCACCGGCTTGGATGCCGTAGCTTCTTCGGCGATTTTTTCATTTTTAGAAGAGCAGCTAAGACCTAGTCCTATCAATAAGGACCAGGCACATAGGTAGGTTATCGGTTGTTTCATATTGGCGTTTATTGAAATTGCCCAAAGCAGATTTCTCATTTTGTCCAATAAAATTACAAAACACCCTGTTTTTACCTTCCTGTGCTATCATGGTAGGCTGATGGTTGGAAGATTGTAAAATTGAAAGATTAGAAGATTGGAAAAGAATCGCTCTTCAGGAATTACAATTCTGAATCCATAAAAAAGGGGATTTGAAATCCCCTAAAACTACTCCCCACTGTTCACCCAGCGGTCGATGACTTTTTGGATTTCACCGGATTCTTTGAGTTTTAGAATTTCGATGTCCACCAATCTCTTCAAACTGGAAGCTTCATGAAATGCAAAACCATAATTCTGGGGAAGAATATTCTTTTTGCTAAGCACAAAATCATCTTCATCATGGCTTCTGTAGGTATACTCCAATGCAATGACATCGTACACCAAGGCATCCACATCCCCATTGGAAAGCTTCTCAAATCCCTCATGGATATCGGATACCGGAGCAGGCCTGCCACCGACAGTAGTGATGTTATCGATGATTTTTTCATTGTCGGGGACAGCTACTCTTTTTCCTTCCAAATGCAAAAGAGAGGTAATGGTTTCGTCCTCGCCTTTGATCTGGGAAATGGTCGTGGCGATGCCCGCCACAAACGAGGTCGCCGTAATCAGGGAAATGATCATCCAAATGCCGACAATGACCCTTCCAGAGAGCGTTTTAGGAGCAAAATCCCCATACCCTACAGTGGTCATGGTCACAATGGCCAGCCAGATACCATTTCCGATTCCACGGACGGTACCATTTTTCCCTTCTGGGGTAAGGGTTTTACGCTCGACCATCCACAGCAAGACCCCTACAATGGAAAGTAACAAAAAAAGCCCCAACACGCCGAACAAAAAGGTGGTGCTAAAGATCGGTTTTACGTAATCCCAAAAGCCCTGCTCGATCTTGGGTGCCAATATGGCCATCTCGGTTTCAAAAAACGGCTGAGAAAAAGTGACTTCAGCTGCACGATCAGAATTGATGGTAATCGGCCCCACCAAAACATCAATCGACTGGTTCTTAACGGCCTCCAGACCAGAAGACACCCCTTCGAAATGGGTCAGTTCGTAATCCAATTTTCCCTCAAATGCAATATCCCGCCAAAGGTCCACGGATATCCCATCACCCTCCGAATCCGGGATCACAAAAGGCTGGGAACCTGTAAATCCTACTTGGATAACGGAATCGCTTTCGGTCTGGGCAATGGTGCTCCCACAAAAGATTAAAAAACAAAAAGACAACAGGAAAATGCGGATCATTTGACTAAATTTTAGTGTAGAATTCATTTTTCAGTTTTAAAATTGTTCTGATGCACGTCTAAAGACATTAAGTGCTAAGGATATTAAAAAACGCTCACTAAAAAAACGTAAAAATTAACGAAATAAGCAACCTATCAACCAGTTATCTGTGATTCATCTCTCCCTGCAGCCAAAAAAATAAAAACTGTCCATCCATGAGACAGTAGAGGTGATTCAAACGAAAGATTACTGAAAAAATCAGTTATCCCTTTCATTGGCGGGTCTTTTTCGCCAATAATTGGCCAATATGGAGCCGGTGATATTCATCCATGGACTGAACACCGCCGGTGCCAAGCCCACTGTCCCCAGCTTGCCCATCGAGCCCGCCAGGCCAGAAGCCATGCCGCCATTTTGAAGTCCTACTTCCAAGGCCATTGCTCTTGCAGAAGGAATGTCCAAACCCAACAACCTGCTGAGCCAATAACCGAAGAAGTACCCCAACCCGTTATGGATGACCGCAACCAAAAACAAAAGCATGCCTACCTGGAGGAGATTGTCCCGACCTGCCGCCGTAGTCACGGTAGTAAAATACACAATGCCAAACATGGAAATATACGGCATTAACTTGTCCAACTTTTTGAATTGGCGGGTGCACAAGTGATAAGCCACTCCAAATACCACTGCGCCCATAAAAAAATTCATCAATTCCAAGGATTGCAGTGCAGCGGGAGAAAGACGACTTGCATAAAACTGCCAAAGCCCAAATGGCAAAAGCATCAAGTACCCCGCGCAGCTCACTGCCACCCCATAAATTCGGTTTTTCGTGTTCTTGTCTGCCTTCTTCAGGTAGTCATGGAGCAAGGCTGCGCCAATGGGAACGAGTACAATCTTGATAATATTGAACATCATGTCCAAAAACTTGATATCGATCAAGGTTCCCGCCAATGTCTTCATCCAAAAAGGCGTCATCAGTGGCGCCAGCATGGTCGCCATGGCCGTCACGGTCACTGAAAGAACCAAATTGGCCCTGGCCAAATACACCATCACGTTTGACGCCAAACCGCTGCTGCACGCCCCCATCAAGATGATCCCCGCGGCTATTTCAGGGTCAAAATCAAACAGATTGGTCAGCATAAAACCTACTAACGGCATGATGCTGAACTGGCTCAATAAGCCTACAACAACACCCTTTCCGGTGCTGGCCAAATTGGAAAAATCCTGTAAACTCATCTGGATGCCCATGCCAAACATCACCGCCTGTACGACAAATAATATCAGCCATTTGTTTCGCAAATCCACATCTCCCCACTGCAAAAAGGCGGTTGGGTAAATCATCCCGGCTACCACGGCGGTCATGATCCACGCCGTATACTGATACCCACCAAACCGCTTGGAAGCGCCAAGCCCCAACGAAAACACCACACTGCATGCTACGGCACTGATTTTCCAGACATCGGTAAATCCCATCGCCAAGGCAATACCAAAAACGATGAAGATGACAGGTGAACTGAATAAAAGAAACTTCCGAGTCCGCTGCATGGGTTAGGTTATGGGGGTTATAAGGGTAGAATGTTCTAAGGTGGTAAGGTTTGGAGGATTGGGATCAGGCTAAAGGTGCTACTTCATGCTCCGCGCCAAGTATTTCACCGATTCAGGCGGACTGGCCACGATGGGCACTTTTTTATCTGCTTCATCCAGCTTGTCCACTACCCTGGCCATAGAGGCTTGCGCCAAAAGGATGACATCTACTTCTTTGGCCAGCGCTTTCAGTGCTTCGGCAACCATTTCATCGTGCTGGTCAGGAGCTCCTCCCATCAAGGCCTCAAAAGCACCTTCGCAAAGCTTGGAGGTCAATTTAATATCTTTTCCCATCACGTCTGCCCTTCTTCTCACCAAGTCAGAAGTAGGTTCCAAGGTCGTCGGCAAAGTGGCTACCACTCCAATTCTCACCCCAGTCTGAACAGCCAAATCTGCCATGGGCTGATCTACCCGCAACACCGGAACTTGGGTCAAGTCGGCCGCGGCCTCTACCGCTGCCCCTATCGAGGAGCAGGTCACCATGATCTGATCGGCACCTGCCGCCTCGGCAGACCCCACATAATCCACCACTCTCCTGGCCGTATGGGGCGTTAACTTTCCTTTGCTGATCACGTCTTTGATCAAGCTGTCATCGACAATATTAAATACCTTTACATCTGGCAAATGTTCCTCGCAAAGGGCCTGGAAAATCGGCACCAATGTGGCAGATGTGTGTATGAGTCCTAATGTTTTCATGTTATTGAATTTTAAAATTGAAAGATTATCCAGTTGTCAAGGGGCATGCCCATGAAAAGAAGTGAGCGCTTGTCTCATTTCTAATACCTCGCTGTCCTAAATCACCTTTTCATCCGCCGACATTCCCCTCCATCACTTTTACGAAATAGTCTTCAGCTCCCACCTGGCCGCCTTTGAAGTTTACTTCCATACCATCGATCGGTGATGCTGGGGCATGGGCCACGCACAATGGTGCCCCCGGCACTAAAGGAGCAATCATCTCCACGGCTTCTATTCCGAGGACTCTCGCCACTTTGCTGGAAGTATCTCCCCCAGCGATCAGAAGTCTTTTATAGGGATATTTTTCAGCTACCTTGCGGGCAATCTCTCCTAAAGCTTGCCCAAAGAAGTCGGCCGTTTTGGCACTGACATCTTCGGGAGGAACACCTTGGTTGATCAGTATTTTACGGGTAACGGCCCTCCTCGAATCTTCCGCACCACAAGCGGTATGGACGATTACCGGTTTTCCCTTCTCCATTATTTCCAGCACTTCCTGAACATACTGTTGGACGGCTTTTGGACCTGACACCAGTTGCTCAGGATCTATCGCAACTTCCCCAAATCCATGGACGCGAGCATGGGTAATCTGCCCTTCTGTGATGGGGGAGCAACTTCCGGACAGCACCAACATGGGCCCTGCCTTGCCCGGCTTATCCCAAGTTATTTCCTTCGGAAGGAGTCCCTCGGCCTTCCAATAGGCCCCTAAGGCCATTTCTATCCCCGAGGATCCCACGGAAAAGTGGGGACGTTCGTTTGCTGCTCGGTCCATCAAACCGCCAATTGCGGACAATTGCCTAGAATACATGGCATCAAAAAGCACCGCCTTGGCTCCTGCCTCCAGTTCATGCTGCAACGCCTCTGCCAACACTTCACCGCCGGTCTCCACCGCTAACACATCCACTAACCCTACTTTTAGATCTGTCTGTTTGGCCAAATGCAGTCGAAGATCACTTTCATCGGCGGGGGTGGTCGGATGCTTGCTCATGGAAGGATGCCTGTCGAGACGATAGATTTTTCCTTGGCTGCCAATGCCCATGCGGGCAAACAAATTCCCAAACGCGCAATAGCGCCCAAGTTCAGGCGCTGCCACCAACAGCGAGGCATAAGGTACCTGAAATGCCTCCAGCCCCACCTCCAATGCCTTGCCGATATTGCCGATTTTTGGAGAAGAATCAAATGTGGAACAAACCTTATAATGTACTTGGCGGGCTCCCGACTGCTTCAAGGCCCCAAAAGCGTTTCTCAATTCATGTTCCATGGCTTCCGGAACCATCGACCGCGTCATCCCTGCCACCCCAATGGCCTGTACGCCTTCGTACTTGGCCAACTGTGCTGAAGTGGGGGGAGCGATAAACAGGACGGTTTTCACTCCTGCCTTACTCAAAAAATCAAGCGCATCGGATGAGCCTGTAAAATCATCGCCATAAAAAGCCAACAATAACGGGGATACTTTCTCACGCATTTTTACTTGCCAAATTTCTGTACAGATAACCCAAATTCCTCATACTTCTTGGCTGCTTCTTCGACAGAAAGCCCGTCCACCGCAGCCCTCCAAGCTTGTTGAAGTGCTTTAACACCCCCAGCGGGACCCGCTGGATGCGCCATGATGCCTCCACCAGCCATGTACAATAAATCGGTCGTCTCCGTACGACGGTAGGTTTCTGGTGCTTGGCCTCCCCATTGTCCTGAAGAAACGACCGGCAGCACCTGATAGCCTCCCAGCATAGGGGTCAAACATCCCGCTATTGACCGTACTACGGAATCATCCGATTCCCAAAATTTATTTTGAATGCCGTTTACATGGAGCTGATCCACACCGGCCAAACGCCAAAGCTTCTGATATGCCCTAAAATCGATGCCCAGCAGTGGATGCCGGTTGAGCATTCCCCAGCCATTTCTATGGGCATGAATGGCCAGCTCCCTTCGGTCACAAATGCGCTTTACGCCTGCCATCCCGACGCTGTTGATGCTCATCATCGCACAGGTACCGCCATGCTTCACCACCGTGTCGTAATGTTCGTGCATGCGGTCCATTTCATCGGAGATGTTAAAAGCATACATCACTTTTTTGCCTGATTTATCAGCATGGGCATTGATCACCCTCATGATGGCCTCTACCCGTTTGTCAAAGGGTGAATTGGCCGCCGACCCCATCAATTCATCGTCTTTGATAAAATCAATTCCAGCCTCCACCAAAGTCTTCACCAAGGCCGCGGTCTCTTCGGGACGCATGCCGATGCTTGGCTTAATGATCGTCCCGATCAATGGTCTCCCCGCTTCCACTCCGGTCAACTCCCGACAACCCTTGATCCCAAAAGCAGGGCCAGCAAAGTGCTGTGCAAAAGAGGCCGGCACCTCCAAGTCCATCAGCTTCAGCCCTGTAAACTGGGTAATTTCGTATAAGTTGCCCTGTAGGGTTGATATCATGGTGGGCAAGTTATAGCCAAAGTTTTCGATGGACCAAGAAACGGAAATCATCGCCCGATGGTACTTTCCATGAGAAGACACTGCCCCGGGGATAGCCGGCTGACTGACGGTTTCCAGTTTTTCGATGGATTCTACCCGGGCAGCAAAACGCTGCTTCAGCTCGGCCGTCTCGCCAGGTACCGCCACAAACGTTCCTGAGGATTGCTCCCCTGCCAATACCGCTGCTGCTGATTCCACCTCAAAAGGTGTTTCGATGTAATATGTTGCTGAAATTCTTTCCATAAAATGAAGGCGGGATTAGGGATAAGGTCGGTGATAAAAAAAGTAAGACGGGAGAAATCCCCCCATCCTACTTAAAAACCTAATAAAACCCTATTAACACAAATGTAATTAAGACACTTTATATCAGCATCCTGAACTTACCTGCTTGTGCGGGATTGAAATATTTTGACATTTGGAAATTGGCATGCGTTAGTCTCCAAGTGTACCCGTATCACTGGTCGATAGTAGGCAACACCACCCCGCCCTGCTCACTGGACTGATGGGCGGCCTCCACACAAGCCATGGTGTAAATGCAGTCTTCCACACTGTTGTCGGGAAGATATGCCGGGTTTTCCAGTGCTTTTTTCATCTCGGTCATGGAGCCTATAAAAGCATGAGGAAACCACGTTCCCGCTATTTCTACTTCCTTCCATTCGGCCTCCTTCCCTTCCGCTGCAATGATATATTCAAATTTGTCAGCAGTTCCTTGGGGATAATTTTTTAACAGCCCCATTTCAATCATGATCGCCCCTTTGGTGCCTTCAATCTTCACGTAAGACTGTTGGTGTTTTAGCCCAAATGCATGCGCATGATTGGTGAGAATATTGGCTCCTTTCAGTGCTCCATAGTCCATGATGATATTGGTCTTCACCGAGGCCAGTTGTGTCATTTTGGGGTGCTTGATGGTCTTGGCATATACTTTTTCAGGATTGCCGAAAAAGGAGCGAACAAGGTCCACATAATGAATGCTGTGGTACAAAATCTCCACTCGTGAAGCCGTAAAAAGAAAATCCCACAGGTGCCAAGGGGTATAAACGTTGATTTTGACCTCTATATCACATACCTCGCCAATGTGGCCCGCTTGGATGATTTCGCGGGCCTTTTGGATGTAAGGCGCATAGCGCATCTGAAAATTGACCCCTGCCTTCAGCTTTTTCTTTCTGCACAGGGCCAAAATGGCTTTGGCAGCCTCCAAATCTTCCCCCATCGGCTTCTGGATCAGGACCACGGCTCCATCAGGTAGCTTCTCCAACACCTCTAACACGGCACTCCCGGGCACTGCCACATCAAAAACCGTATCCTCTGTGGCATGGGCTGTCAACTCATCCAGAGAGCCAAAAACACGCGGAATCCCAAACGCAGTAGCAAGGCTAATAGCATTTTCTTCGTCAAGGTCATAGACACCTTCCACCTCAAAACCGGCTATTTTGTAGGCCGGCAAATGGGCGTCCTTCACGATTCCGCCCGCTCCGATTTGTAGTATTTTCATATCATTGATTTATCGCTTGCTGCGCCTCCAAAAAACGGCGAAAGTATCGGCCAAACTTCACATTCCCTCCAGACCTACCCCTTCCGGTATAAAGGCTTTACGAATTCACATTCATTTCTTAAGGTTATCAACAATTTTTGATATTCCATATTTTTAACCCGAAATGCTGCTAACATAACCGCATTTTCAGCTAAACACCTTAATTCTATCGTGACCTGCACGCCATCGCGTAACTTCTTAGGCCCCGATAGCATTCCCTACTGTCAAGGCCAAAACTGCCGCCAGTAAAACGGCCAAGGCCAGTACTAGCGCATAAACCGTTTTCCCCTTTGCGTGCGTCCATTCCTTCATGGCCAACCCGGCCACCGTGCTGAACATCACCAACATGATCATGTGTACGGCCCAACTGGTAAATTTATAATCCCCCATGCGAACGTGTCCTAGCCCATAAAAGAAAAACTGTGAGTACCACATCATTCCTGTCATGATGGCCAGCAAGTAATTTTTGGTCAGGGGAGCCTTTGCCTTGCGGGTAAATTCCCTGAATGTCCTTTGCTTCCGGTGCAGGTAAAGGCAATAAAAAAGGGTCACCAAAAATGCTCCGGTATTGGAAAAAATATAGACCACGTTGCTTTGGAAATCGCCAGCACCGTATTTCACGGCCACATCCGCAATGGGCTGCCCCTGATCAATCGAAAAGCCATACAATGCCGAAAGCACGCCCGCCAAAATGCATAACGGAAGGCCTTTGGATACGGAAAAGCTGGACTGGGCACCAATTTCAAGCTTTGCCAAATCCAGTTCCTTGTACCTTCCTGCCAAGCCACACAAAGCGATGCCCAACACTCCCAACACCATGCCGGTCACAATCCAGCCGGATCCTTCTTGCTGTAAAACAGCCGCCAATTCTCCTTTTACCAAAGGAGGCAACAGCGTCCCTACCACACAGGAAATACCGATCGATATGGCATAGGTCAGCGAAAATCCGATATAACGGATGGCTATTCCAAAAGCAGTCCCGCCTACTCCATAGGCCATGCCCAATCCAAAAGCCTTCCACATCGCATCCTTGGGGGCCTCATCCAATACTTTCATCAGTTCCGGAATCGTCAACCAAGCCCCGATAATGGGCAATAAAAACCAACAGAAAAAGGCTTGTGCCAGCCAATAAGTTTGCCAAGACCAACTGACCACTTTTTTCTGCGGGGTATAACAAAGTGCTGCAAAGGAAGCCCCGACAGCATGAAACATTACTCCACCGATGACACTCATGTTAGGTTATTTTAGTTTTAAGGTTAGCATGATGCTGGGATTACAAATCCCGAACAGTTTCAGCACTCTATCTTCTTTTCTCTCTCCTTGTTTTTTCATTGGATACCGTAAAATGCTAAGGCATTATCATACAGCACCTTTCCCTGTTCCTTTTCGTATAAAAGCGTGTCCAACACTTCACGGTATCGCTTCCAAGAGTATTCATAGCTCCCCGCCAAGAGCGATACGGGCCAATCTCCGCCGCAAAAACAGCGATGCATTCCAAACGTATCCAAGGCAAATTCGACATAAGGCAAAATATCATACCTTCCCCATTCGAATGGTTTTCCAGTGGTGGTTCCCATCCCTGAAATCTTCACATGAAACATCGGATGTTCAGCAGCCTCCCGCATTTTGTTGCCCCATGCGCCGAAGTGAAGCCCTTCCTGTATGGGGGGCTGGTTGAGATGATCGAAGACCATCTTCAGCTCGGGCACTTTCTCGGCCACCTTCAATGCAGTATCGATGTGTGCTGGCAATACCCCCACCAGGTCATAGGTGAGGTGATGATCTGCCAACAGCTGTAAACTTTCCAGCACGGCCGGTTGAAGCAGCCACTTTGGGTCGGGCTCGTCATGGATCAAGTGGCGTACTCCCTTGAAATAGCCATTGCTAAGATAACGATCCTCCAAGGCCCTTGCGGTGGCTGAAGGATCCATCAGCGGTAACCAGCCCACCACTCCCTTGATCCAGTCATGGGCAGCGGCATTTTCCAGCATCCAATTGGTGTCTTCAAAATTGTTTGCCGCCTGCACCAATATCCCTTCTGAAACGCCTGCCGCTTCTCGCTTATCCTCCAGATCTTTCAACTGGTAAGGTTGCTTCAGGATAGAAGTATCGTTTTCCAGCCAAGCATACTCCGCCTTTTCAAAATCCCAAATGTGAATATGTGTATCTATGATCTTCATCATTACTTGCTATTCGTTATTTTTTCCTACTGAAATGCTTGGTCATTTGCCTTACAGGCCAAACTCCCGGGCAAGCGCATCATTGTGCTCTCCCAAAAAGGGGGCGCCGCGTCCCGGCAATATCCGCTCGCCATTTACCCGAATAGGACAGCGGGTGGTCCTGATGCGATCGCCATTTGTGGTCCTGACCTCCATCTCCATTTCCAATACTTGGTACCCCTCTTCTTCCATCATCGCTTCCATGTCCAACACCTTTGCACACCAAATGTCCGCTGGCTCTAATATATCCAGCCAGTGTTGGGTGGTATTGTTTGCCAAATGTGCTGCCAAGACGGCCTTGATTTCATCCCTACGGTCAAACCAACCTTTGGGGTCATCAAAAACCGCCAGCTCTTCGCACGCCAATAAATCGCCTAACGTGACAATATTTCCCATTGCCAAGGCCAAAAAACCGTCCTTTGTCTCATAAACTCCGTAGGGAGCAGCAATATAACAATGCCCATGATTGACCTTACTTCGCTGGGGGAGCTCTTCTCCGTCGTTCAAAAAGGTGGTGAATACTTCAAACTGAAAATCCATGGCGGATTCCAGCATGCTCACTTGTACCAAACTGCCCCGCCCGGTATCTTCCTTCCGGTACAGTGCAGCCAAAATCCCTTGTGCCAATTGGGTGCCTGCCAATAAATCCACCACCGATATCCCCATGGGTGTGGGGGCTTTGTACTCCTCCCCATTGAGAAAAGTTAAGCCTGTCAGGGATTGGAGTAATAGGTCCTGGCCCGGCAAATCTGCCCAAGGGCCATCTTGGCCATAACCGCTGATTTCCGCATAGATGATCTGTGGAAACCTGGCTTTTACCTCATCATATGAAAAACCCAATCGCGCCATCACTCCCGGCCGAAAATTATGCATCACCACATCCGCCGCGCCAATCAACTTCCAAATGGCTTCCTGATCGGCCTTTTCCTTTAAATCGGCCGTAAAACTCTCCTTGTTCCGGTTTATGGTATGAAAAATGGTGGATTCCTCTGCAATCTCTACCGCTGAAACATAGAGCTGTCGGCAGATATCCCCTGTCTTTGGTTTCTCTACCTTGATCACTCGCGCCCCAAAATCGGCCAACCTCAAACTTGCAGAGGGTCCTGACAAAAATTGGGAGAAATCGACGATGGTTATTCCTTCTAGCAATGGCATGGGTACTTAGTGAGTGAATGATAGATTAATAGCAAATGATCAATTAAATTCCTGCTTAATGGAGGCGGTATGTTCGCCCAATGTCGGCGCCGGCCTATCACTGAGGAGCACTTCTCCGTCGATCCGGATCGGGCAGCGGTTGGTTTTGATGGACTGTCCATTGGTGAGTTTTATGATCTGCTCAAGGTTGCTTTGTCGGTAACCTTGGGTTGCTTTAAGCTGCTTCCAATCTTTCACATCCATGGCCCATAGGCCTTTTTCACGAAGCTTGGCGAGCCAATGATCCGTAGTCGCTGATTTCAGGAAATCGGCCAACACCTGCTTGATCGCATCACGATGGGTAAACACCATCGACTGATCAAACCTTTCCAATTCCCCACAGCCCAATGCTTCCCGGAGAGGTGCTATAGGAATCATCGCTATGGCCAAATGGCTATCCTTGGTAGCGTAAATCCCGTACGGTGCTCCCAGCAGCGGATGAGCACTGTTCACCGCAGATCGAAGGGGCCGCTTTCCACTGGCAAAATAAGTCGTCAACACTTCAAACTGCATGTCCAGCAGCGATTCCAACAAGCTCAATGATATCCGGCTTCCTTTCCCGGTCCGCTTTCGATGGACCAAAGCCGCTAAAATCCCCTGCACTGCTTGGGCTCCACAAAGCATGTCCCCAATGGCCAATCCAAAAGGCATCGGCCCATCTTTCTGATTGCCACTGGCAAACATCAAACCGCTCATGGCCTGTAGCAAAAGGTCTTGCCCCGGCTTACGTGCCCACGGCCCCTCTGCTCCATAACCGCTGATTTCAGCATAGACAAGCCCTGCATTGAGGGCTTTTACAGCTTCATAGCCCAGCCCCAACTTCTCCATGACCCCTGGGCGAAAGTTATGCATGAGCACATCGGCTTTTCCGATGAGTCGCTTGATTTCGGCAAGTTCATGCTCGGATTTGAGGTTAGCGGTATAGCTTTCTTTATTTCTGTTAATGGTATGGAAAAGCAGGGAATCGTTTTCCACCCACCTGTTTTTGATGGGTAAAATTCGACAAAGATCCCCCTTGCCCGGGTTTTCAATTTTGATGACCCTCGCGCCTAGGTCTGCTAGCCTTAAGCCTGCGGAAGGACCGGATAAGTACTGGCAAAATTCCAACACGATCACCCCTTCCAACGGTAAGCTTTTAGTGGTGCTTTTTGACTCAGGATTCATGGGCAACGGTTCGCTGGGAGATCTGATAGATTTCATTGACACGGTCGAGGACGGCCTCCGGGCTTCCTGACCCCATCATGTATTCCCGGATCGGGTCTCCGGCATGATCCTGAAAATGCAGGTAGCCATGATACCGCGGTCGCATGTACGAAGCATCTAAAGTCTCCAGGGTGCTTTTAAAATAGTGATGCGTGACGGCATTGGCCTGCTCACTCAGCCAAGCTTTACGATGGCCGGGCTGGCCGCCGTTGAGTACATATTCGGTAGCTTGGTACCTTTCTGACATGATCATTTGCGCAAACAGTAATGCTTCCTTCTTATGCTCACTAAAAGCAGAAACGGCCAATCCTGTCCCCCCTATCGTACTTCTTAATTTTTTGCCGGGGGCAAAATCCACTAAATTGCCATAGGTCAACAAATGGTCGCTGTAACCATCCCGAGCATAATTCGAATATCCGTAAGCAAACGGGCAGTACCAATAGTCATCTCCCATGGACATGTACTCCGCCACCCGAATGGGGTTGGCGTCAAACAGCTTCCTGTCCAATAAACTGTAAAAGGCCTTCATCGTCTCCAGGGCTTTTAACCCGGTGGATTTATCGATGACCTCCTCCGTACTTAAAAAAGGCTCTCGGCCATGGGCTTGGCAAAACATGTAGAAGTTCATCAGCAAATCAATGGGAATGGCAGGGGCAGCTACTTTTCCTTGCTTGGCCAAAGCCATTACTTCTTCCCACCTCCTTGGAACGGCCACCGCATGTTGATCCAACAAGTCTTTTCTAAAACTGGGCACCGGCGTGGCCGCATCAATGGCCAAAGCCCACTGGTGGCCACCATAATGGTAGCTCTGATGGGAACGGCCTACGTGGTTTTCAGCCTGATTTGCAAGAAACTGTTCCGGTAAATGCTCGTCCAATGCCAACACGCAATTTGTTGCGGCAGCACAGCCTACCCATGGATGGTCAATGATGAGCAGATCGTAAGTTTCAGTGAGTTTTTCAATGGGGTAATCAGCAAACTCCTGTAGGGTCCGCTGTCGCCATTGCACTTCAATATCGGGATAAAGCTGGTTGAACCGCTGGGCAAATGCCTGCAAGGGAGAAATCCCTCTGCTATGCCCCCAGGTCATGCCTTTTAAAATCTTCTTTTCCATGATGTAGGTTTATTGTTTCTTTTCGGTCAATAAAATATGCTCGCAAAGCATCACCAACTCATCTTTCTGGTTAAACACCTCTACCAACTCCGTCACTAAGCCATACGCGGGCCTTTTATGGTCTTTTTTATCCTTTATGGATACTTTTACCCTTATGGTATCCCCAATAAATACGGGTTTGGTAAAGCGGAGTCGTTCATAGCCATAGGTCATGGCCACCTCATTGATCACCTGAGCAGTCATCCCTACCGCCACGGAAAAGATCAAAGTTCCGTGGGCAATCCGCTCTTTGAAAGGCTGGGTCTTGCACCATTCTGCGTCCATATGATGCGGAAAAAAGTCTCCCGTTTGCCCCGCATGCATCACTATATCCGTTTCTGTAATGGTACGCCCTAGCGTTTCCCTCGTCTCTTCCAGCTCGAATTCTTCGTAATACTTCTTTATAAACATGATCGGTTATTGGTTTATAGCCATTTTCTCTGTGGTCAATAGGTAATCGTCGGCCGCTGCACTTAACGGTCGCATCTGAGATTAAAGTTACGTTCCTCCATACAAAAACCTTCCTGTGGTATCATGGGGATCAGTCTAGCAATATGAAATATGGGAAAGTCAAAGATGGTGGAACCTCAGGAGATATTGATCGCTGAGGATCTGAAAATTAGCGGGGTATACTATTGAAAAAATCTGGTCATGTGCACATGAAAGAAGAAAGCCAAATACCTAACCACTGCGAGTCCTCTCATTGCTTACCTGCCTTGTAGACGTATTG
>JGI2924J29684_1077870_pt1 | contig 24375 bp, 21 predicted proteins | sample BenlonsequencITS_FD_29684 | JGI IMG/M metagenome (IMG submission 29684)
CACCCACTCCTACAAATTCTGGTGGTGGCGCACTTTTATGTGGACCAATATGTTTTTCAAAATCAAATGTTTGGTAAGAAATTTCGCCCGGAAAAGTATACGGCATTGGGCCGGGATAATTTTGCAAGGCACGATCAAACTGATCTTGTCCATATATCGGCATACGCCCTTCATGTCCCCATTGAGAAATCGATGACCAATGTGCCGGTTCGTCAAAACCTTCAAAGGGCGGTAGAAAAGCGATATGAGCAATGCCATAGAAAAAAACGGCAATGAGCACAAAACGGTATGTAGGCCATTGTGAAAAATTAAACATAAAAGCCTGCCTGAACACTGAAAACTAGTTTTGCGAATCTGTATGGGAAGAGTGATTAACACTGCCCATATTTTGTGCCTTTTGGCTTGCTGGTTTTAGATATAAACCGGCCACTACAACAACAAGAACAATCAAAACAATATAAACGGATTTCATTTTGGGATCACGCCACACTTGTTTGCGTTTTTCAGCGCGCATTTGCTGTTCTATGCGTGCTTGTTCTTCTTGTTTGCGTTTTCTGTGTTTTTCAAAATCATGGACAGCCATGTATCATCCCCTGCCATATCCTATTCGCTTTTTTATCTCGAACATTCACTGGCATACCATCTACAATTGCACCATATCCAAGCTAACGACTCAGACGCCTTTCAGCTTGAATATGGTTTTAGATCAAGTGCTTCGTGGTCACAAGGACTAGTCAGTCCCAAATAAATCTCGTGTAAAGATCTTCTCTGGCACATCAGACAAATCTGAGCTGTGGCGATTTGCAATAATCACATCACATTCGGATTTCAGTCGGTTTAGATCATTCGTCACTTCTGAACCAAAGAAAGTGTCTTCTTCAAAGGTTGGCTCAAACACCATAACCTGAATACCTTTGGCCTTGATCCGCTTCATAATGCCTTGAATTGATGATGCACGGAAATTGTCTGATCCGGCCTTCATGACCAGGCGGTACACACCGACAGTTTTCGGGTTTCTTGCGATGATCGCATCTGCGATAAAGTCTTTACGTGTTGAATTTGCATCCACAATCGCGCGCACAAGATTTTGCGGAACAGCATCATAGTTTGCCAGCAATTGCTTAGTATCTTTGGGCAGACAATAACCACCATATCCAAAAGATGGGTTGTTATAATGCGTTCCAATGCGCGGATCTAAGCCCACACCATCAACGATATCACGTGAATTTAGGCCAAGAGCCATTGCATATGAATCCAGCTCATTAAAATAAGCGACGCGCATAGCTAGATAGGTGTTTGCAAAAAGCTTGATAGATTCAGCTTCTGACGCACCTGTGAACAGAATTGGAATATCTTTATCAAGCGCGCCTTCAGCTAGTAAATCCGCAAACACTTTAGCGCGTTCGGATTTTTCACCCACCACAATGCGGCTTGGGTGTAGATTATCAAACAATGCCCGCCCTTCCCGTAGGAATTCGGGGCTGAATATTATATTCTGACAACCCGTGCGTTTCGTCAGGTCCGATACAAAACCAACTGGAATAGTTGATTTGATGACCATCACAGCATTTGGATTTATACCGCGAACCGTATCGACCACTTTTTCGACAGTTGAAGTATCAAAAGCGTTTGTATCAACATCATAATTTGTCGGCGTTGCAATGATAACATAATCAGCACCGCCATAAGCTTCTACCGGGTCTGTCGTTGCGCGTAAATTTAACGTGCCTTTTGCAAGATATTCCTCACACTCGGCATCAACAATGGGAGATTTTCCCGCATTGATCAGATCGACTTTTTCTTGAACGACATCAAACGCGACAACTTCATGGTTTTGCGCCAATAAAATTGCGTTGGAAAGTCCAACATACCCCAACCCAGCGATACCAATCTTCATGTGCTAATTCCAATTCCACACTGTCATTTACAAAAGAACCTGCGAACAAATACAATGACTGAGAAACTATGCAAGTTGTTCCCAAGCACTGATTTGCATTTGAGAGAATAAGATGCACATTTCACGCCAGATATGCCCGTTAAGCGTTCAGACTTCTAGCAAATCATCTAGGAGCGCCTGAGCTGCCCGTTCCCATGTATATTGGCTAGCCTGCGCTTTTCCTAAATCTGAATATTGATTTCGCAGACTTTCACTTTGCCAAAATGCTGAAATTGCTGTGCTCCAGTCTTTTGAATTATCAGCATCCGCATAAACAACAGCTTCGCCGCATATTTCAGGGATTGAGGCACACCGCGTTGTAATGACAGGACATCCCACACTCATGGCTTCAACAGGTGGCAAACCAAAACCTTCATGCTTGGAAGGATAAGCAAAACACATCGCATTTTCATACAATGCGCGACGTTCGCCATCACTTATCCGGCCTGCAAAGACAATTTGATCGGATGCTTCAATGCCCTCATCCTGAAATGTCTCCTTCATGTCCGGTCCAAACAAAACCAATGGCAGGTCTATATTGATCTCTGGATGATTCTGACGGTCAAACACATCCATTAAAACACCCATATTTTTATGTTTGTAAGAATTTGAAAGTCCCAACACATACCCATTCTTCTTCAGGCCATGCTTTGCCAAAATTGATGTTTCCGAAGGATGTCGAGTTACATGATCCACCCCATTATGAATGGTACGGACCGTCTCACTATTGCCGACCCCCTGTTTAATCAGCGCTTGCGCTGCATAATGAGATGGTGTGAATATGCGTTTGTATTTGCGCCCCATTAAAGCATTCAATAGCTTAGTGTAAATCACATAAGCCTTTGAATATGAATGGGAACTTTCATAAACATTGGCATCATGGATGAACACGACAGCATTGGCTCGAAACACTGGACCAATGTTACAGAAATTGATCAACAAACGCTCTTTCGCCATGAAAGGTAATTTTATCTGGTGCCAGATTGGTCTGGGAAGCTTTCCAGCTTGAATATATCTAGCTGTTAGGCCTGCCGCCTCTTCAAATGGCTGTTCCGCAAGTAGAATTTCAAGATCGGACAGCAAATCCGTATATCTAGGCTGTTTTTTTAATAACTGAAAAGCACGCAAATATTCCGATGCGACACGCCCTTCTGGATAAGCTTCTCGATGTAAAAACGCACCATTGACCGCTAAACCAGCATTCTTTTTCATGGACAAACACCCTGCCGCGCCACAACCCTAAGGAAACAACTTCTATCACAAGCTGTCAGGCAATGGAAATTGGATAGCAAGCGCAATATCAACCAGACTCAATCAAGGCTATGGTTTGGCCGCCTTAGTTCAATTTTTATCTTCCTGCGTTTGTCCTAAAACTTTAACCACGGTCTTCATCACCATGTCTTGCCATTGGGGCAATTCAACATTGTGCACTCTGGCAATTTTCGAACAATCCAATCTCGAATTTGCTGGTCTAGGCGCAGGCAAAGGATATTCTTCGGTTGTGATAGAATTCAGCTTCGGTGTAGGTCCACCGGCTAGCTCAGACGCTTTAAATATTGCTTCTGCAAACCCATGCCATGACGTATATCCACGGCAAGTCATGTGAAAAACACCATAAAGCTCTGTATTATCAGGCTGTTCGACAATATTGCGCGCGACTTTCACTATCCCTTGTGCGATTGCATCAGCATGGGTTGGTGCGCCAAATTGATCATTGACCACACCTAATTCACCACGCGCTGCACCAACCCGCAGCATGGTTTTAAGAAAATTGTTTCCGGTTTCCGAATAAACCCAAGCCGTGCGCAAAATCACATGTTTTGGATTGACATAAGCCGCGAGCTTTTCACCCTCAAGCTTGGTTTGCCCATAAACACCCTGAGGGTGAGTTGCGTCCGTCTCAACATATGTTCCATCACTAAGATTGGCACGTATATCAGCCAGATCTTCAGCATCATAATCTGCATATTCGGGGTTTTCTGGATCATAAATGTCTGCAGTTTTATCACCTGCAAAAACATAATCCGTCGATATCTGGATAATGGGAAGGTTTAATTTAGCCGCTGCCATCGCCACAGCTCCAGCGCCTGTCGTATTCACGGCCGCAGCCATGTCCCCTTCTTCTTCGGCTTTATCTACATTGGTATAAGCCGCAGCGTTGATGACTACATCAGGGCCAATATCTTCAATCATCAAACGCAAATGTTCACATTTATCATCATCTGCAAGTTCGGATAGATCCAACCAAGGGCGTCCAGCCGTATAAACATCGAGACTATCTTGATCCGCAAGCTTGATTAGGGCTTTCACAACCTGACCGTTTTCACCCGTAACGAAAACTTTCATAGTGCCCGACTCCGCTTGTGCTAAACATTTTAATGCGTGAGTCTGATATCAAATGGAGGTGTTTTGGCAAGGCTTGTCGACAGGTTTCAATCGACAAAATTCCTGAGTAAGAAACTAAAGTATTTTACAAATCACCTGCACTTATCCTAGAATCAACCCAACCTGACATTTGTTAAAATGCCTGTTACGACATTGAAACGCTATTCAACCCTTGGTAAATAAAATTCAACTATTAAGAGGTCGACGCCAATGAGTACGGCTCAAATTAGGTTCTTTCGTGAAATAACCGCACCGCTTATTGAAGGCGTCGTCATCATCGACAGGCGTGGTTCAATTCTTGTCTCAAATCAGGCTGTCACTGACTTATTTGGTTATTCTGAAACTGATCTTGTTGGAAAAAATGTAAACATACTCATGCCCGCTGAATATGCGCCGCATCACAACAGTTATATTGACCGCTACAACAGAACCAATGAAGCAAGAATTTTAGGTGTAGGACGAAATGCCGAAGGACAACATTGTGATGGCAGCATTTTTCCCGTTAATCTGAAGGTCAAAAAAATAGAGTTTGAAAACACCCCCTATTATATGGGGGTCATACATAGCCTTCAACGACAACAAAAAGCTGCAGACACACTAAAATTTCATACCGAACTTTTAGAACGCGCAGAGGCCATCGCCCATTTAGGCCATTGGCGCGTTGATCTGGTAAAAAATCAATTATTTTGGTCAAAAGAAATATATCGTATTCACGGCGTCACGCCCGACACTTACACGCCAGATGTCGAAAGTGCATTAGATTTTTATCACCCTGACGACCGAAAAATCGTCAACGGACTTCTTGATCAAGCTATTGAAAGTGATGAAGATTTCACCTTCGAAGCACGTATATTAAACACGAGTGGACAAACTGTATATGTGCGCTCTTCGGGTGAATCAACGCGTGACAAGCATGGCAATGCGATATCTGTTTTTGGGGTATTTCTCGATATCACCAAAATGAAACAGACCGAATTAGCCCTTATAAAAGCAAATGAAGAATTAGAAGAATTTGCTTACAGAACATCGCATGATTTGAGATCTCCCCTCGTCTCTTCCGCCTCTCTCATCGCATTGTCCAAAAAAGAGATCGCCAACAAAAATTTTGAACACGCAAGCCAATGTCTAGATCTGGTTGAACACTCACTCACAGACTTGGACACACTCGTTCAGGACATCCTCACGCTAACTCAGGCACAAAAACAAGATGAAGATCTTGAAAGCATCAATGTTGGGGACATGATTTCCAATGCGATCCAAAAAATGTCTCATATTGAAAATTTCAACCGTCTTGATGTCCAGATCGAGCTAAATAAAGATCTAGTATTAAAAACCCAACCTAATCGGTTCAACTTGATCATTGAAAATCTAATATCCAACGCTATCAAATATCAGAATACTCAAGAAGAAAATTCTTATCTAAACATCACGGCTTGGACTAAAAACAATTTCTTTATACTTGAAGTTACAGACAATGGACTTGGTGTTCCTGAAGAATATCATTCTAAACTATTTGAAATGTTTAAAAGATTTCACACCCGTGTTGCCCACGGTTCAGGATTAGGATTGTATATGGTCAAAAAGAGCGCTGAACTCCTCGGTGGAGAAATTGGCTTTCTACCAAGAGCCAAAGGCAGCAAATTCAGATTGCTCCTACCATTATCCTCAGATGAAAAAGTATAACAATGAAATTAAAAACAGTTTTAATTATTGATGATAGCAAAGCATCTCAGCATTTGACCAAATATGCGATAGAATTTTTCGATCCAACGATTAAAGTTCTTCAAGTTTATGATGGAAAAGAAGCGCTGGAATTATTGGCGACGCTAGAAACACAACCTGACCTGATTTTTCTAGACATTAATATGCCAGCTATGAATGGACATGAATTCCTAGATGCCTTTTCCCAGAAAGGTTATAAATCTTCCGTAGTGATCATGTTGACGTCTTCAGATCAGGAAAAAGACAAACAACGTTCCATGTCTTTTGATTGCGTCAAAAAATACATTATCAAACCGCTTGAACAAGCACATTTGCAAGAAATAACAGAATCTTACGCTGATTGGAGCGCGTCCCTAAACACCCCATCAGACGACTCCTAAGCTACATCTAGTTCAAGTCCCCTATTCGCTCCAATATGGGGACGATATCTCTTATGTCTTCCGAACAATAATGAGACCCGCGCTATATCCCGCGCCAAATGAACAAATCAATCCAATATCACCCGCAGTGAAATCATCATTATACTTATCAAAGGCAATGATAGATCCCGCTGAAGATGTGTTTGCATATTCATCCAAAACTACAGGAGCCATGCTTATATCAGCGTCTTTCCCCAGCACTTTTTGGGTAATGAAATTATTCATATTGATATTAGCCTGATGAAGCCACATGCGCTTGATTTGGTCCGGTGCGATATTATTGACCGCTAGCTCATCAGTAATCATTTGCGCCACCATAGGCACAACTTCTTTAAACACTGAGCGACCATTTTGCACGAAAAGCTTGTCAGGTTTGCCAACACCCTCAGGCGCTGCATGATTTAAAAAGCCGAAATTATTGCGGATATTGTTGGAAAACTCTGTAATCAGTTTCGATCCGATAATTTCCCAGCTACCATCATGGTTCTTCTCCTCAGATTCGACCAAAACGGCCGTCGCCACGTCCCCAAAAATGAAATGGCTATCACGGTCTTTGAAATTCATGTGGCTTGTACAGATTTCAGGACTACAAACCAGAACAGATTTGGCCTGACCACCTAAAATTAAACCACGTGCAGTTTCAATCCCGAAAGTGGCCGATGAACACGCCACATTCATATCAAAAGCAAACCCAGACGTGCCTAGATATTTTTGAACCTCAATGGCAATTGCTGGATAAGCACGTTGCAGATTAGAACACGCGACAATCACAGCATCGACGTCTTCAGGCTTGCGACCGGCGCGTTCAAGAGCTTGTTTCCCAGCTTTAACAGCCATTTCCGCCAAAACAGAAATCTCATCATTTGGACGCTCAGCAATACGCGGAGCCATGATGTCATTATCCAAAATGGGTTCTTTAGATAAAACATATCGCGCTTTTATACCGGAAGCTTTTTCAATAAAAGCAGACGATGACGGCGCTAATGCGTCCACCTCCCCAGTTTCAATCGCGTTGGCATTTTTCGTATTAAAACGCTCAACATATGAATTATATGACTCAACAAGCTCTTCATTTGAAATGCTGTTTGGCGGCGTCCAAAGCCCTGTGGCGCTAATACGTGCTGTCACAAAATCCTCACTCGATAGATACTGGGTCAGCCATAATACCCATTTAATTCATCCTAGCCAGAGGCTAGTCCCATTGAATTGCCCCTGCACGGATTTAAAAAGCTAAAATGACGGCGCTCCCCTATTCACATAAGATCAGAACCGTCCTACCCATTTTCAATCTGATTTTGCTTTATCTGTGCCAGCGAGTTCACCCATGCAAACCTTGATCGTTATTCCGTCTCGATACGCTTCCAAACGGTTTCCGGGCAAACCTCTGCATGTCATTGCGGGCCATTCCATGCTGGCGCGCGTGGTGGATATAGCTGCAAAAGTTTGCGCCCAAAATGCCAATGTCTCTTATGTCGTCGCCACAGATAATGCAGATATTGAAGCCCACGCAAAAGAGATTGGCGCACCTGTCGTCATGACTGATCCTGATCTGGCTTCAGGGTCAGATCGCGCACTCGCAGCGGCCCAGATTTTTGCGCCCGGGGCAGATTTCATCATCAATCTTCAAGGTGATGCCCCTTTCACGCCGCCTTCTCATGTTCAAGCCATTATTGAAGCAGGAAAAACATCTGGCTGTGATGTCGTCACTCCCGTTTTAAACATGAGCTGGGACGCATTGGATATCATGCGCGTTCAGAAGAAATCACAACCCTTTTCCGGCACAAGCTGTGTGCGCCGCGCCGATGGTGAAGCGATGTGGTTTTCTAAAACCGAAATGCCCGCCAATCGCAAAGAAGCAGACATGCGTAGCAAAAGCGCAATGTCTCCTGTGTGGCGTCACATTGGACTTTACGGCTATAAACGTGAAGCTTTACAGCGCTTTACACAACTTTCCGAAGGCCATTACGAGCGCCTTGAAGGCCTTGAACAATTGCGTTTTCTTGAAAATGGCATGCGCATTATGACTGTCCCCGTCACCACGACAGATGCCGCTATGTGGGGCGTCGACACGCCAGAAGATGCAGCTTTTGCCGAAAAGCTAATCGCTGAACAAGGCGACCCGATGAATACGCAGAATAAAGACCAATAATATGAGCCGCCAAATCTATATCATTCGTCATGGTAACACATTTAATAAGGGAGATGTCGTCACACGCGTTGGCGCACGCACTGATCTTCCGCTTTCTAATTCTGGTCAAGCCCAAGCAGATGCGCTCGCATCTTTATTGGCAGAGCGTGTTACACAATTTGATGCTGCTTATTGCAGCCCGCTTTTGCGTACCCAGCAAACAGCCAAAACAATTCTAGCCGCCCAATCAAATCCCCCTGCTCTCACATTAGTGGATTTCCTTCGCGAAATTGATTATGGCCCAGATGAAAACCAACCCGAAGACGATGTCATCGCCCGCATCGGCCAAAATGCATTAAACCTTTGGGAAAGTGACGCGATCGCGCCAGATGGCTGGCAAGTCTCACCGGCACAATTGATTCAAGCGTGGAAAGATCTGTTTACAAAAATAGCAGCTGAAACAGGTAAAACCGGCCCCGTTCTTGTTGTCACTTCCAATGGTGTGGCGCGTTTTGCGCTTCAAGCAATTGGCAATACGGGTGAACACGCGCTAAAATTAAAAACCGGCGCTTTTGGAATAATAGAAGCTAGCGCTCATGATGATCTGGCTATTTTAGAGTGGAATGTCAGACCTTAAACATTATCCCGCTTTTTCGGATAATCATGCTGCAATCATCCATGCAATTTATACGCATATGCGTATTTAATTGACTTATACGCGAAACCGTATATATTGTCTTCATACGCAATAGCGTATATTGCTTTCTTAGTCAGATAAAGCAGACAGACATGACAGATATTATCCGTAGCCCGCGCAATGTCGGCGATGCCATTCGCAAAATCAGGCTTGAAAAAGGTTTAACTCAAACTGAATTAGCAGCACGCGTGAATGTGCGCCAAGCCACGATTTCTAAACTAGAAAGCGGCGAACCGGCCACTCGCCTCTCCACATTATTTGATGTGCTTATGGCGCTAGATATGGATTTACATATCATGCCCAAACCAAACTCAACACCAGACGACACAGCCAATTTTGAGGACATTTATTAATGGCTGAAAACCATTCTCGCCGTAAATTACATTTAACAGCGAGCGCATCTGGCAAATTGAAAATATCGCGTTCGCAAACCTTAAAAGTTTGGCTAAATGCTAGATGTGTTGGTCAACTGACACGCGCAACTGATGGCGGTCTGAGTTTTGTCTATGATGCAAATTGGTTAAATTGGCATGGTGCCACACCCATCTCAACCAGCATGCCATTACAGACGCAAAAATACGCTGATGAGCGTGTGCGTAATGTGTTTGAAAACCTGTTGCCTGATGTACAGCAAGTGCGAGAAAGTCTAGCCACGCGATTTAAAGCTGATGGCACAGATCCCTTCTCCCTCCTTGCCGCCATCGGCATGGATTGTGTCGGCGCTTTGCAATTATTACCAACAGACATAGAGCCAGGACATGCAGGTTTAATCGCTGGTGGAGAGGCATTAAGCGAAGAAGATCTTGCCAAAATGTTGCGCCAGTTACGCCAGACCCCTCTTGGACTAACAGACGAATACAAAAATGATTTTCGTATCTCTATAGCAGGTGCCCAAGATAAAACGGCACTGCAATATTACCAATCCGCGAATGGTTCAGGCATTTGGCGAAAACCAATTGGCACAAGCGCAACAACACATATTTTCAAGCCCGCAATCGGCATGCTTTCAAACGGCGTCGATATGCACGATAGCGTTGAAAATGAATGGTTTTGTCTCAAACTTTGTGCGCATTTAGGATTAAAAACAACGCACGCTGACATCGCTATATTTGAAGATCAAAAAGTATTGATTGTGGAACGCTTTGATCGCCTTCTAACAAAAGACAATCGCTTGCTACGTCTACCGCAAGAAGATTTCTGTCAGGCGCTCAACCTTCCCTCTTCGCGAAAATACCAACGCGATGCCGGCCCCAATTTGCTGGATATGTTTGCGCATTTAAAAGAGAGCAATAATCCGCTTGAAGATCGTTTAACGCTTATGCGGGCACAACTTGTTTTCTATCTTTTGGGGGCAACAGATGGTCATGCAAAGAATTTTTCTTTGCGACATATCCCTAAATCTATCCCCGCTCAATCAAACCACCCCGCCCCCGGATTTATACTTGCGCCAATCTATGATGTGCTAACCGCGCAGCACATTGTCGACAAAGGCCAGATTTCACAAAACCAATTTAAACTGGCTCTGTCTGTAGGTCGTTCAAACCATTATCGCATGGATGAAATCACGCGCCGGCATTTTCAGGAAACGGCTGATTTGGCCGGTTTACCAAAATCTGCAATATCAGACCTCATTGATGATCTCAGCAAACGCCTGCCAAATGCGATCGACACTATTTTAGCAAGCACACAACATAAAATCCCCAGCGAGCTGACAGAAAGCCTACACAAAGCCAGCACAAAACGCCTAGAAACTCTGCAAATTATGTAGAATGTTTCGTCATTGGTGCAGCAAATTGTCAGCAAGACTTTATAAATTTGCGTTTGTTTACAATGGCCCCATAGCCATAATCATACCCAGATATTCGACGGCCTGTTCATTGCCTTGGTTTGCTGAACGGGAAAGATATTCAATGCCTTTTTGGATATCCATGTCTCGCCCTTCCCCCAAAACAAAACAATTACCATAATTAAATTCGCCTCGGGCATCTTGCTGTGCGGCCGCTTTTTCAAACCAGTCACAACCGAACTTTTTATCTAGAGGCAATCTCTTACCTTCAAAGTAAACTGTTCCGATTTTGGTTTGCGCAATAGCATACCCCTGCTCTGCTGCACGCTTCAAATAAACGAGTTGTTTCAAATTGTTCTGAGGATAATGGATGCCGTGCTCATACAAACCAGAAAGGATATAGCTGGCATGTCCGTAAGACTGAGCAGCCGCTTTTTCATACCATTTGACAGCTATTGCCAAGTTTTTTTGTGTGCCAATTCCATATTGATGCATTTGCCCCAGCGTGACCTTAGCACTGGGAATAATTGAAGATTTTTCATACAATGCAAAAGCTGTTTCCATATTTTTTGGGACACCTAAACCATTTGCATATGAAAAACCAAGATTCAGATGGGCAGCAACATAGCCTGCATTTGATGCTTTCATTAGCCACACAATAGCTTCTTCATCCTGTCCTGCTTTAGCGAGGCTTCGGCCTAGCCAAAACTGGATATTTGCTTGATCCGGGTTTGTTTTCAGCGCTTCACGACAAACAGAAATAGCTGTTGGAGCATTGATTTTATTAAATAAAATACCAGAAAAATCACTTTCCGGATCAGCTGGCATACCCGCCAATTTCTCACATTGAGCTGGAGATGCAGCATAAACTGGAGAGACTAATATAGCCGTCACCACACTCAAAACCGCGAATGTAAATATAAATTTCATACCATTACCCCAACCAAAAAACGATATTAGTCGAAAAGACATAACTTAGGTTTTAATTACAATCGCAGATGATGGCGAGAGTTTGTTAGCGAGAAAGCTGTTATGTTTATCCGCATAAATGTAGGCTGATTGACTTTAAACCTTCACCCCATTTTCGATCAAAAACAGCCTTACACCTTCTAGCTCTTTTGCATAACGTTTCCATTTTCCAATGGACCCAGTATAGAGCGGCTCGCGCACTTGATTTGCACTTGGGGTGGCGACAGCTTTGCTGGAAGAATGAAAATCTAAACACCCCTCTTCCCAATCTAATCCACAATGTAAGAGCAAATTTGCAGTCTCTGATCTTTGGTCCGCTATGAGGTCTTCATAGCTTAAAATCATAAATTGTTCGGGAAATTCCTGGGCCCAAAAATCCGTCATTTTTAGATAGGCCAGATAAAAGCGCGCTGTGCTTATTAGATCGTAGGAATAAGTGTGATATCGCGCGCCGCCTCCAAATAAGTGTTTGTAATTGCTCCATATTGTATCCATAGGGTGACGCCGCAAACACACCATTTTGGCATTTGGCAATGCCTTTAAAATGAAGCCAGCATACATAAAATTGAGCGGTAATTTATCGGTAAAAACAGCGCTATCCTTTGCGCCAACATGCAGGCGTGCATTTGTCATATAAGCGCGCCCAACTGCGTTTATATCCGCTTTTCCAGCCTTAGTTATGGTCTCAATATCCAACACAATTTTAGAGTTTGTGCCCGATGCCTGCTTCACCGCCAATGGCATGGATTGGAGTTCTCCGGCCGATTCAACACTTGAATGCGCCGATAAAATTCGGTCAACAAGTGTTGTCCCCGTGCGCGGAATACCGCCTATAAACAACACCTTATCGTCTATTTTTGAGATGTTTTTCGTCGATGTTTTTTTATAGACATCTAGAAAAGCCCCTATCAATTCCTCATCATGTTTCACATCAAATTTCACATTCGACATAAATTGCGTATTGGCCGCATGTAAGTGTTTGAAGCTTTCTTCAGACTGTCCTAAGTCCTCGTTTTCTTTGGATAAAGCATATTGAATCCGCATGATTTCAATTTTACGGCTCGCCTTTTCAAGCGCGTTTTCCAACCGATCAATATGGTTATTTTCTGCTGTGCATTTTGTGATTTCAGCCAATCCCAAATGCGCTTTTCCATAGAGCGGATCTAGTTTCAGCAGCGCTTCATATTGCAAAGCGGTGCTGCGTTTGTCTCCAAAATATGTGTGGCTTCTGGCGAGATTGTCTCGAAACTCTATCGAGTTTGGATTTAGTTTCACCGCCTTTTCAAACAATCCAAGCGCAAACTTGTGATGCCCGAAACGCGTTAGCACATAGCCTAAAGTGTTGTGCGTATTTGCATCCGTTTCACCCTGAAGAAACTCCAACGCTTGAAGCGCAAATGTAAGCGCCTCCTCATCATTGCGCAGCATGAGATGTGCTTTGGATAACTGGCTTAGATATTTTGCACTTTCAGGACATTTATCAATCGCGGTTTGAAAATATGCCAATGCTTGAGCTACTTTACCTTGCTCAAGAAAACATTGGCCCAGCGTAAAATTTGCCTCCCCTGCTTTCGCCTTATCAGAGTGAGATAAATTGGGACGTGCCGACTCTGCAAGCGTCATTAAATGCTGCACTTTCAAACGCTTTTTGGCGTTCTTTAATTCGCCTCCAACAATGCTCATAAATATCTCAACTGATCTTTTTGCCCGACAAAGCTGGCCAGAACTTTATCTATTTCTTTCCTAGCAATCGCCCAAAAAAACCGACATGGCGTGTCACCAAAGGTGTTTGCACCTTATTAGAGCGATCATAACGGTCATGCACTTGGCGCTTAACTTTTGCTGGAGCCTGCATGTGAGCTGGCGTTTTTACAGATGTTGTTGGCATTGTCCAATTGCCATCCGGTTTTAGCGTCTTGGTTTGAGTTTTTTCATATGATGGGACTGATTTCTCAGGCGAAAATGCCTGTTTAGGTGATGGCCCATATTTATTGGGCCCAGCCTGCCCCGGCATAAAACCACTGACAAGAATATCAATAATAGCCCCAATCCCCGGCACCAAAACCCAGAGCATATTCCATCCTGATCTTCCCATATCATGGTGGCGGCGCACTGAAGTGGCGATATAGGCCCGCACAAAAAACAATACACACATTATCATCAACAATGGGCTAAGAGTTGTAAGTCGGTCGTTTCCAGGGTCAGTGGCAATACGGGCTAACACCAAAATAACAGTAAAAAGTGTCACGAATAAAAGCGGTAAGATGAAAAACATCCTCACCCACCAACCGGTCCGGTCAATGCGCCCTTTTGTGCCGAAAAGATAATTGATCATCGCGATGGCCTTTGTAGCTATACTGCTCAAATGCCATAAAAACCGCATGACACAGTTTTATTAAGCGCAACTTTTAAAAAGAAGCCAGAATCAAAGTGAAAATGCTGTGTTGTTACAAAGCAGCATTATACAAATTTGCTTGCAATACCGATTGCGTGAGGCTCGTCTGAATCGCCCTCTTCGGCTGTGTCAATTTCTGGCTCTTCATAGCTTTGAGATGGCAATTGCACGCCATCTTCACCGGCAAATTCAAAACTAAATGCAGATGGCTCAGGCGTAGGCTTAGGAGCCTGTTTTGATGATGCCGGTGCACGGTTTACGGATGCATTTTGTTTTTGCGGCGCAGACATTTGCACCACTTTTGCCCGCTTTGGTCCCAAACCTTGAGCCACAGGTGCAATTGGCGCGTTTGCCTGACCTGCATTGGCGTAGCGTCCATCATTGGCCGCAACAGGTGCAGGAGCTGGCGCATATATATTGGCTTGAGGTTGGGCATTTTGCATGGCCCTGCTCTGCGCTTCTCGCACAAACACAACATTTACAAGCAATAAGCCGAAAGATTTCATAATCTCCATGACCAACACGAGACTACCTAAACGGTTTGATTGCACAAATTGGAGGAAACCCCAGACACTATCAAACTGTGCGCCTTTTAGCTCTCCATCCGCAGAAATAGGCAATGGCGTTGCCCCTTTAGAGCCAACAATAGAGGTTGATACTTCTATATTGGCCCCTGCTCCCGTCGCTTTGGCCAGAATATCTCTTTGTTCGATCAATTCATTGTCCAGAAAAATACGACGTTCTGCTTTATTCAGCTCTGAAGACAATTGTGCCCTCTTCGTCACATAATTTTCCGGCAAACGGTCGCGCTGGGCTTTAATTTCATCCGGCGTGCGCGTCATGCCAATAAAGGAAAGTTCTTCTTTAATCTCCTCAATGCGCTCAGCGGCCAAAGCAGATTGGGTTTTCAGCGCGCTCTTTTGTTCTAGGGCTCGGCGTTGCGCACTCGCCTGCTCTTCTGCGTTAGACGCGTCAACATAATAAGACCAGCTTGCACTCGCGTTTTGAAATGTCGCCATTGACCAAACAGGAAAGAATAAAAGCGCCATTAAAAGCCGCGGAATACTTGGACGCGCGAAACACCAAATAATCACAACAAGCAACACGGCCCCAATAATTTCAGAGATGATGCCGGTTCCAAAAGCGATCCAGTAATCAACCCCCTCTACCCCGGCCGTCCATGTCACAATGTTTCCATAGCCAGAAAGCAACATACACGTAAGCACAAGCATAATGATTGTGATCCGGATCACCTGCCCTGGCAGCCCATGTTCAGGTGCATCTTGCCCCTCTTGTTGGGCAAGTTCAGGTTCTCGGTTGTGCGTTTTTCTTGGGAAAATGCCCATCTCACCGGCTCTCTTCGTACTCTACGCAGTTAGAGGCTGCCCTCATTTGCGAATATGAAGCCCATAATTAGAGCGACGAGCTTAAGGCCAAGTTAAGCATCCCCATAAAATCAGGAAACTATCACTATATATGTGTGTCTATGTAGAACCCTATATGTATATGCGTATATACAGCTACACCAATATACTTATGTATCTCTATATGTATGTCATGCTCGCATGTTAGATATCCAGACATCTATATAGCTAGAGCGCGATACTGCTAGCATTCTAGAAAGCTGGCAAGTTAGCAAAATAGAAACCTATCCATTGTACTTCTTAGGAAAATTGTTGAGGGTTTAAGGAAATGCGCATGCAATTGATAGCAATAGCGAGCCAAAAGGGCGGTGCAGGCAAGACAATGTTGGCACAGAATCTTGCATTTGCGGCTCATGAGTCGGGAAGAAAAGTCGCCATTTTCGACTTAGACCCGCAAATGACGAGCCTGAATCAATTCGATAAGCGCACACAACAGGGCTTAGATGGCGAACCAGCGACCATTGCAGCGACATTAAATCGGCTTCCACAGCTGCTAAGAGCTGCAAAAAATGAGGGAAGGGACCTCATTATTTACGATATGCCGCCAAATATTGGTCAAGAAAGTTTTCTGATCGTCAATGAAGTCGACCTCGTTTTGATCCCAACACAGCCGCAAGCCTATGATCTTGAAGCCATTGAAGCGACAATCGCGATTGCTGCAACAGTGAACACACCTGGCGCTGTGGTTATCAATCGCGTGCCAAAAGAAATGAAAGAACTCGCTGATGATGCGCGTCAGTTTGTCGAAGTAAAATGCTCATACCCAGTGGCTCCAGTTATTATCCATGACCGCGTTCAGTTCATGGAAGCTGCTGCCGCTGGCTCTTCACCATTGCTTGAACATTCTCGCACGCAAGCGGCCAAAGAGATCCGCGATCTCTGGGCATGGGTGAGCCAACGTTTAGAACAAACAAGAGCTATGCGGGGGAATGCAGCATGAGTTTTCTCAAAGGCTTAGAACCAAATATTCGCGGCAAAGAAGCTGGGAATACTGCGCCCACAAATGCATCGCGAGTAGGGGCCAATGCAGCTGCTCAACCTGCTTCAGCAGGTGAACAAGACAACCAAACACCGCTAACCGGATATCAAGCGACGCAAAGACCTGCGCCAGAAATTGATGAAAATACAAGCATGGGACCAAGTGTGTCGCCAGCTGATTTAAAAGCAGCTTTTGATGTCAAACATCCTGAACAACGCGAATATCAAAGCCTTAAAGAGGCTAGAGATGGTATTGCACAAGAATTGGGCCAAGAAAAAGCGACACCTTTTGGTGAATATCAGCGCCGGATCAAAGGTTTTATCGACGAACATGACAATGCGCGCCTGAATATAAAAGGAAAGGGCAAGCAGGTTCAGCTTAATTTCCGCATCAGCGAAACATCACGCCATTTCCTCAAGCTTGTTGCGCTTGAAAACCATGTCGATGTTACGACTTATGTTTTTGGAGCTATTAATGCGCGTCTTCATGCCGAAGGTCGCACACGCTTTGTCAGATAGGCAAAACCTCTAAACCAAATGAAAATTGAACGTTCAATCTTCCAGTCAAGAGATTGGAGGAAGGAGCGTGTCTATTCGCCAAAATCATTCTCCATAGCTTTGGATATTCTTGAACCCTGTTGAAAAAATTTGATTTCATATTCTGTTGTTTTGTTTAAACGAAGTGTGTCTAATCCCCATTCTGGCGAACAGACACATCTCGTTTAAACACTGATAATATTAATTTATTTGGGAATGACACACGTTTTCGCAAAGGCATGTTTGCTTGGCTTAAGCATTCAAATATCCTTTAGGGAAAAATCGTTTTTCCGAGGGGCTGGAGAGCTATTTTAGGCTATTTATGTGCAGGGGCAGCTGAAACGAAAACGGCTCTCACGCAGGCTCACAGCGCCGTTAAAACCAAACTTTCCCTAGATGCAAATTTAACTTAGGTCCAACACAAAATATCGTGAAAGGTAAGTGTTTAATTGGGTCATTTGAAGTTTGATGTGTGTATTGGAAGTTTAGATTGTTTTTTGGATTGTGAGAGGGAAACAGCCACGTTTGGATGGTCGTGGTTTGTCTTTTTCCTAATTATTGACGAAAAGTCTTAATTTTCGAGCAAATTTTAAGTTTGTGAGATGCTGCTAAAATCCTTTAAGTGTTTAAATATGTGTTAGATATAGTGTTAAGGGTCTAAATTCGGCTGTAAGCTCTTGTTTTTACAGCAGGCTATTGGACACGCTGTGTCTGTTCGCCAATTATATGTGTCTAAACCCCACAAAAACGTGTCCGTTCGCCAATTTCTGAATATCATTTACGGGGCGTTGAAATCGTTAATTTCCTAGACCGTGTCTAATCGCCAAAAACTGGGTTTTGCAGGTTTTAAGACCGTGTCTAATCCCCATTTTTTCAAAATACCGTGTCTAATCGCCAGTTTAAGCGTGTCTGTTCGCCAGAATTACATTTTTTGAGTCCTTTTGACGGCCTTTCTCTGTGTTTGGAGGCGGGTAAAGCGTGTCTGTTCCCCAACAAAAAAACTTATCCCACAAGAAAACGTGTCTGATTCCCGAGAATCATGTGGATAGTGATGATTCTATGAAAACAAAGATATCCTACATCACCGATTTTCAAGAATTGCCCGTATTTACAGGGGATTTGGCCCACATACGGCGTTTGTTAAGGATAAATCATTGGACATGCAGCCAATGAACGTGTCTAATTCCCGACACAAGACACACGCTTTTCGATGATTCTGACTGAAAATTTGTAGGATAAGGTTTGCACTTACCCATGGTGAAATCCACAGCGACGCACAAAACGGTAGAAGAAGAGGGCCTTAATGATGAGGCGGACTCTGGCTCAGTTTCTGGTGAAGTGCTGTCGCCGCAAGATCCCGGACCCTTGTTTGACGAAATGTTAGATCCAAACCCAAAACATTCTCCCTTATTGCCTGAGCGCTATCCCATGGGAGATTTGTTCGTGTGTGAGTTGGTCGATATTGTTTTAAAAAGCGATATGGCGAGTTTGGAATATCCATTTTATTCGCTGACTAAAAAGCCAGACCGGAATCCACGTCGTTTTGAACATGATGGTCGCTGGATAGAATTTCGTCCCAGTATCAAAGGCTTGCCGACAATCTATGACAAAGACCTGCTCATATATGCTATTTCCCACATCATGCGCGAAAAGCAGAGATCAGGCAAAACACCTAAAACCATTGTGATAGATCCATATCACTTCTTGTCTTACACAAACCGCCCGACAGGGGGCAGGGATTATGAGGCATTGGTGGATTCCATTGAGCGGCTAGAAGGCACACGTTACCGCACAAATGTGAAAACGGGTGGATTTGAACATGATGAATGGTTTGGTCTGTTTGAACGCGTAAAAATGAAGACACGTCGCACACCAAAGGGTGGTTTGCGGCCTGAACGTCTGGAAGTCACGATTTCAGATTGGACAATGGAAGCTATTCGCGCCGACGAAGTGTTGACACTCCACCGTGATTATTGGCGTTTGCGCCGGCCGATTGAACGCCGCGTTTACGAGATTATCAGAAAGCATTGCGGCCAACAGGATGGTTGGTCGATTGGGGTGGATAAGCTTCACCGCAAATCAGGATCACAAGCCACACGCCGCGAGTTTCGCCGCAAGCTGCACGAGGTGGTCAATGATAACCATCTGCCAGATTATGATGTCTATATCGAAAACGATATTCTCCACGCCACATCGCGTCAGGATTTCCTCGATAGCCATTCCGCTTCCAACAAAATAGCGACGGGTCGCGCCAAGAAAAATGATCTCCAAAGCTCAAGCGAAGAGGGCAGTGGTCAGGAATTAGGCCGCCAGATTGCCAGCCAACTACGCCGTATGCAGATCTCAGCTGATGGCTATGATGCCGCCAAAAAAGAAGCGCCGGGCTGGGATATATATTTCATCGAGGATGAATGGCGCACATGGATTGGCAAACGCGCCCAATCCGCCTTGATCGGGGCTGACCCTGAAAGCGCCATCGACCTCGTCCCGCGCAAACCCGACGCTGCCTTTATCGGATTTTGCAAAAACTGGTTTAAAACCAGAGGTAAACCAGAATAGGGATGTATTGTTCATTCCGGTTCATTTATTTAGCATTACTCGCCATTGCTTCAAGTGGTTTGAGCTTAGCTGAAGATAACCAAAGAGTGCTAAAACTATTTGGCAAAATAGATTCAGCGATGGTTGGTCTACTTGAAGAAATGCCAGAGGATGTGGAGACTGTTCTAATATCGTCTTCTGGGGGACTTCCCAGCAGCGCAGCGGAACTAATCGGCTTGGTTGCAGAAAATGAACTGAACATAGAAATAGGTGAAGTTTGTGTATCGGCTTGTGCTGAATACATTTTACCCTTTGCTCAGGGAGATGGGCGCACTTTGCACCTAAAGAACTCACCATTTATTGGGTTTCATTGGAACGCTCGGATAATACAGGAAACCGTAATTGCTCAAATATCAACAGATATCAGCAATTGTCCTTTTCGTGATGCCCAAGAACTTCGGTCATTGCATCTCAATTCAAATGTAAATCCAGATTTTTGGAAAGAGACACTAAAAAGGCTTGGTCAAAACTATTCCTTAGTACGGCTGGATCAGAATGCCTGTCCGGTCGTTAAGATGCAGTTTGAAAATACTATTTGGCTACCAACGAGTGAAGAATTGAAAAGCTTTTACTGGCTAGAATTTACAGGAAAAGTCTGTGCAGACGATTTTGATACTTGTGCGCAACAAATTGATGATAACTTTCACTCAGGCATCCGGTTTGTTATCGGCGATAAGTTACATGTCTCCAATTAGGTGTATCTCAACGATGGTCCAATTAGATTATTGAGGGAGGTGGCAATTTAAGACTGGTACTCGCAGACGAACAATAATAAGCAGTTTTCATGACCAACCCGACACCAACTGACGAACTTCTTCTCGGTACAGCGCCAGACCCTGATTTGCCCGTGCTCGCAATGGATTTGGATGGCACGCTCATCTACACAGACACCACAGCCGAGCTGTTTAAATTGTGCGCGAAATACAAGCCATATTTATTGCCGGTTGCGGGCTATAAAATGCTCACCAATAGGCCACACGCCAAACGTTGGCTTGTGCGTCAGGTGGGGGATTATTTTGACCCGCGCAAATTAGTGACTGAACCCAAAGCTATTCGGTTAATGCAGGATCATAAGAAAAAGGGCGGGCAGGTGTGGCTCGTGTCTGGCTCTGATCAGCTCATGGTAGATGAAATGGCTGCAGAATTAGCCACCTATATTGGCAAGTTTGATCGCATAAAAGGCACAGAAGGTCCTGAGAGCGCTAGCGTCAAAGACGCAATCAACCTGACCTCACAGAACAAAGCGAATTTCCTGACAGAAAACTGTCCGCAGGGTTTTTATTATGCTGGAAACAGCACCCAGGATTACGCTGTCTGGAAAGCCGCACTCAAAGGCTATGGATTTAACGCTCCGGCACAATCTTACAGCCTGACCCGAGAAGATGGTTCAAAAGTCGAGGTGCAGGAAATAGTGCCACGCAAATAGGGGGTATCGTGAAGAAATCGGATCTCCCAACAAAGATTTGTCCTGTTTGCAAACGCCCATTCAATTGGCGCAAAAAATGGGAGAAAGTCTGGAATGATGTGGTTTATTGTTCAGAAAAATGCCGAAGAAACAAACAGGCATAAAAAGTATGAAAATAGCTTTTAAACAATTGTTTTTATATGCCATTTCTACGAAAAACTAAAACTTGAAACATCAAGACTTATTCATAGGCACTGTCATTTCAGACGTGCGTATATTCTGCATCTGTTCGCTCACAATCTGGGCTACTTTGTGAGCAGATTCTAGTGTGAGGTGATTGTCATCAAATAGAAGAGGTTTATCGCTGTCGCAATTGTTGCGCTCACACAATGCATCTACAAGTGATATATAAGATGCCGCGTGAGAATCTGTTTTATTCAATGCGCTCATCATTTCATCGAATGCATAAATATCCTGATTGATGAAAGCAGTCATATTGGTTTTGCCTACCAATTTAGAACGAGCCATCAGAAGGGGTAGGTTGGTGGTATATTCCAACGTTGGCCCCAAAATGATCACCTTGCTAGCACCTGCTTCATTCAGTTTTTCGATAAGATTGTGTAATTTTGTTTCATATGAAGCGTCTGGCGTAGCGCCCCATGCAGTCCAGCGTGCAGAGACAACCACAACAGGTTTTTCCAATTCTGGAATATAGTCTGTGAGGGCTTTTTGAAATAAATCCGTACATCTTGCTTCACCCTTTAGTGGCCATAAGGGAAGGCAACCCGATGCTTGCAGCGGCAGCACTTCATAGTCCGTCAGTGCGTCTTGAAGCGGACCTGTCAAATGCGCACTATGACTATCTCCTAAAAAAATAAGCGGTTGTTTATTGCTCTGTGCTGAAAGGCAAGCATCAACATTATAGCCTTTGCCTCCTGCCGCTGTCGCAGTCGTGATAAAGCAATCTTTACCCCGAGGGGTGAATTGATAGCGATTTTCATCTGTACTGGAATAATTGATAGTCAGTTCAGTGAGCGCATGAATCTCCGGATCAAATTTACGCCAGCGACCTTCAATGCTCAAAATAGATACAGAGATACACACAGTTGCGATGAGGCCGATTGTCGTCACAGAGAGTGTTTGAAATGACGAAACAGCGCGCAGTTTTCGGAAAGGCTGTTCCCAAAATTTCCAAGATAGATACGCAATCACAATAGATAGGCATGTCAGAAGTAGACTATCTGTTAGGCTCAAATGGGTTTTAAGAAAAACGATCTTGTAGAAAATCAGCAAAGGCCAATGCCACAGATATAAGGAATATGAGATTTTACCGATAAAGACGAAAGGCTTTTGGCTTAAGACTAAACCTGTCCACGATTGCAATCCTGCTAAAATGATGAGAGCTGTACCCGCAACGGCATAAATCGCATTCAACCCGGGAAATACATCATCCTTATCAAGCATGAAGATGGAGTAAGCCAGAAGACCAGCCCCCAGAATACCAGCATAATTTTTCAATTTATCAGGCATGCTTTTATCAAAACCATATAAAGCTATTAAAGATCCGACACCCAATTCCCAAAAGCGAGAGGGCAGGAGATAGAAAGCAGCTTCAGATGATTTTGTGAGTAGCCATTGGCTCAGCCCGAAGGAAAAAATCACGCCTAAAGCGATGATATGGGCGCGGTATTTTGCCAATGGTTTTATAAAGCATATCAACCATAAGATAATTGGCGTCACAAAATAAAATTGTTCTTCAACAGCCAATGACCATGTGTGAAGAAGCGGGTTAGATTCGGCCAATACCGAGAAATAACTATAGGCTTTAAAGAAATAGATATTGCTGCCAAAGAGTGACGTCGCAATTGTTGTGCGTCCCAATTCTTCTACTTCGGCAGGCAGCATAAACATCCATGCTGCGATGAATGTTGCCACAACCACAAGCGCGAGGGGCGGCAAAATTCTAAGGGCGCGCCTGCGATAAAAATTGGCGAATGTGAAAGTCTTCTTGTCGATTTCTGCAGTGATGATGGATGTGATCAGAAAGCCGGAAATCACAAAGAAAATATCGACGCCGGTAAAACCACCTGAAAAAGTCGTCATTCCGAAATGATAAAATAGAACTGGTAGAACAGCTATGGTGCGCAGCCCATCAATTTCCGGTCTATATTTCATATCTAAATCTACTCATCCCACGTCAATCAAGTATGCAAATTCTCTTGAGATCTGAGGATGCAATATTGACGCCAATTCCAATGCTTTGGAAAAACCGCCTTAGCCCAACAAATTTTGCCAGAAAGGGGGCGGTAATTCGCCTTCAACAGCTTGTGTCGCGATAAAGCGAAGCGTGGAGAGGGCGCAGTCCATAATTTCTGGGGAAGAAAAAGCTTCCTGATAAACAACATAGGCCGGAAATGAGAAAGTCGGTGCACCCTGAATTTGAAATAAAACGCCTTCATCTAAATGCGTTTGCACAATGCGTTTGGGAAAATAACTCGCGCCTTTATTCCGAATGACCAGATTAACCCCGATAGCACCCAGATTAATTGTCAGTCCTGGATTATGCAGATCGGGGAAAGTGGCAGCATGGGTTGTGCGAAAGGCTTCGCCCCAATCATTATAGATATAATTATCGCGCAGCGGCGTCTCTAAATCAGTGGTCACCAGAATGAGATCATCTTCAAGCAATTGCTCGACATACATGCCGGGGCGTTGCTCTGGCCGATAGACAACAGCTAGATCCATTGTGCCTTCGCTCATTTCTTGGATTAGCCGCTGAGGCATACCAATCTCGCACTTGATTGCAACATTTGGCATTTGCGCTTGAAACTGGGGCACCCATTGCACCAATAAGCGGTTCCACAAACTATATTGCCCGCCAATGATAATCGTGTCGTCATAGCCTTCTGGCACAGCCACATGGTGTTTAGCTTCTTCCCAAACGCGCACCATGGATCGCGCAAACCGATAAAACTGCTGACCGGCTGGGGTGAGGG
>JGI2924J29684_1077869_pt1 | contig 24364 bp, 22 predicted proteins | sample BenlonsequencITS_FD_29684 | JGI IMG/M metagenome (IMG submission 29684)
CTGGTGACTGATTGCCAGGAGTCCACATCAAAGCCCCACCCTCAAGGACTGAGGCGCGTATGCGCCGAAGGAGTAGGGTGGGGTAGTTTACATCACGTCCAGAACGAAGATCGCCAGGTAGAGCTGGCCGACCCCGGCGACGATCATCACGACGCCAGCAAACTGTCTGATCCGCTCGCTGTAGCCTGCGAGCCGACCGGCACTCGCGACCAGTCCCATGCCGGTTGCGACGGTCAACGCGACCATCAGGACGACGATGCTGCCGACGTACGTCCCGAGAACCAATGCCGCACTCGTTGGCGGGAACTGCATCGCACTCGTAACGACCGGGAGCAACAGCGGCAAAGCACAGCCAGCCGCAGCCAGCGCATAGCCCGCACCGAAGACCCCGAACCCGAGCACGCTCGAGCGACGCTGAGGCAACGCGACCGACAGCGACGGTGCTCGGTCGACGAGAATCAACGCCCCGAAGACGAGCAAGACCACGCCGACGATCGGCTCGAAGTAGACGACGTTCGACAGCGTGGCGTGGCCCACCTGGTAGGCCACACCGAGGACGACGGCAAGCGTCACGAGAACACCTGCGCCGGCGATCAGTCCACGGCTGACGGCCCCACCGATCGACGCCTCCTGCTGGTCGGTCTGGCTCACATAGAAGCCGACATAGCCCGGCAAGAGCGGATACGCACACGGAGAGAAGAAGGTCCCGATCCCCGCGATCAGTGCGAATCCCAGCGTCGAGAAGATAGTTGCGTCGAACATTAGCTCTCGGTTTCGCTGTGCTCGAGTGCGTTCTCGATTCCAGCGACGAATTCGTCGGCAGTCTTGGAACCGGTGTCGGACCATCTGACGACGCTCGAGTCGTCGAGTGCGACGGCCATCGGATAGCGGCCGACCCGGTAGCTCAACTCCGCGGTCGGATCGAGACCGAGCGTCCAGTTTCCGCCGTTCTCGCCCCACCACTCGACCAGTTCTGCTTCGGTGAGCGGGCCGTCTTCGCCAACCGACTCGCTCGTGATCGAGACGAACAGGACCTCGTCGCCGATCCGTTCGTGTGCCTCGGCGAGTTCGGGCATCTGTTCTTTGCAGGGCGGACACCACGTCCCGAAAAAGTCGATGAACGTCGGGCGATTCGGTGCCGGAACCACCACCTGCCCGGCTTCGCTTCCCGGTGCGTCGACGGTCTCGAGTTTGACCTGTTCGTAGCGCTCGCCGTCCTCGCTACCGTCGTCTCCTTCGTCGTTCGAGATGTCGTTTGTCGACGGCAGTCCGTAGACGGCGACCGCGCCGGCTCCGCCGAGTATCCCCAGACTTCCGAGCCCGGCCAGTACGTCTCTTCGTCTCATTGTCGCTCGTCGTCTACGTCGAGGTGATCGTTCTGTGCCGTGACGACCGCCTGGGTGTCAGCGAGAATCGTCCGAACGCCCCCACCGGCTTCCGCGACGAGCGCGCGGGGATAGGCTCGTTCGACGATCCCGGCCTCGTTGACGAGCAGTACCAGGTTTATGTGGGTGAAACTGTAGTCGTCGTGGCCGTGGTCGTGGTCCTCGTGATCCCCGTGTTCTTCGAGGTCGTCACCTTCGACCCGCTCGATTCGCATCCCGAACTCGTCGTGAAGCAGTGCTTTGCCCTCCTCGTAGCTTTCGGGTCGCAGAAAGTGCCAGTTGTCGGCCTCGTAGTCGACACCCTGCCGGTCGCCGTACTCCGCGAGTCGTTCGGCCGTATCGCGTTCGGGATCGAACGTCATCGGCAGCAACGCTAGTTCGTCGCTGTACCCCCGTTGGGCGGCGTCTTCCTGGATCTGCCGGAAGATCTGCAACAGTGCAGGACACGCACCGTCCGGACACTCCGTGAATAGATACGTCATCAGAAACGTTCGCTCACCGACGAAATCTCGCCGCGAGACCGGTTCGTCGGTGATCGGGTCCGGCAGCGAGAACGGAGGGAACTCGTCCCCGTGAATCGGGTGGGACGGCTCGCCGCGCTCTTCGTCCGGCGGGCCGAGTACGGTCTCGCCACCGTCCCCGAGACCGACGGCCCCGAGAGACTCCTCGAGACAGCCCGCGAGTCCGGCGACACCCACCGTACTCGCCGCCCCGAGCGACCGAAGATACGTCCGTCGTTCCATATTCCCCTCATAGGACGGCGCGATCAAAGGCTCGTTGGTATAGCTCCCGAACGGTGAGTGTACGACGTCGTTACCCGTCTTGTACTCGTCGCCAGTCGGCAGTCTCTCGAGAAAGCACGCCTTACACGGCCGAGCGAACGGCAACCGGTAGAAACTGACCCGGTACGGCTGCTATAACTAACCGCCAGTGTCGCCTCTCTCGAGGTCATGTCTCGACCGAACCGGCCACCGATGCAGATCGGCTGTCCGAACTGCGATACGACCGTCGACGCGACCATTCCACCGGGTCGAGGAATCGGGGGTGACGAACCGGATCGACTCCAGGGAACGGAGACGAACTGCCGAAACTGCGGTCACGAGTTCGAACTCTACTACTACTGACAGCCCCATCAAGCTCGATCACGAGCGATCGCCGACCGCTGTCTCCGGTAATCGACCCGGATCGTCTCGACGAGCCGCTGGCTGTTCGGCATCGTGTCGACGACAACTTCGACATCGCCGTTTCTCGCTGTGTACCTGCCAGTAACTCGAGTTGTCAAGCCACCCTGAAAGAGAGGGGTGGAGTATTGGCCCGCCTGCCAGTGCAGGCGACGAATCAACCCGTGGCGGTGCTGTGAGATTCCAGCGAATGCCAGTTACCGACGAGCGGTCGTCGACAGGGCGGCAGTCAGTACGAGTGAACGAAGACGACGAGCGGAGGCGAGGTGACGCGGTCTGTCCCGGTTCGCTGATCGTCGTGTCGAACCGGCAGCCATACCGTCACGAGTACGAGGACGGCTCCGAGACGGATCGCTCGATCACCGTCGACGAACCGACCGGTGGACTGACTGCTGGACTCGATCCCGTCGTCCAGCAGGCGAGTGGCACGTGGGTCGCTTGGGGCGACGGCGACGCGGACTTCGACGTCGCGAACGAGAACGGCTGTGTGACGGTTCCACCGGCGGAAGGAGCGTACACGCTTCGACGGATCGATCTCTGTGACGAGGCCGTCGACTCCTACTACTACGGATTCAGCAACCGCGTCCTCTGGCCGCTCTGTCACGGGTTCCCAACCCTGATCGACGATCGAACGAACGACTTCGAGTGGTATCGGACGGTCAACGAGCGGTTCGCGAACGCAGTCGGCGACCACGCGACCGACGACGCCGTCGTCTGGCTGCAAGACTATCACTTCGCGCTCGCGCCGCGGATGATCCGCGAGTCGATCCCCGCCGACGCAACCGTCGCGCAGTTCTGGCACGTCCCCTGGCCAGCGCCCTCGACGTTCCAGCACTGTCCCGCCGGCGGACGAATCCTCGAGGGACTGCTCGGAAACGACCTGCTTGGGTTCCACGTCGACCAGTACGCCGACCGGTTTCTCGACTGTGTCAACCGGTTTCTGCCGGCAGCGACCGTCGACAAGAATCGACGAACGGTGCGGGACGGCGGCGAGCGGACGCGCGTCGTGGCGACCCCGATGGGAATCGACGCGGAGACGCACGCGAGAGACGCCGAATCAGCCGACGAAGAGATGTTCGACGCCCTCTGCTCGGAGCACGGCCTCCCCGATCTCGACGAGACGGTGATTGGCCTCGGCGTCGATCGCCTCGACTACACGAAAGGGATTCCGGAGCGGCTTGCCGCACTCGAGCGGTTCTTCGAACGGCATCCCGACTGGCGTGGCGAGTTCACGTTCGTCCAGAAAGCGACGCCGTCCCGGACGGAGATCCCTGCCTACGAGCGCCACGGAGAACTGGTTCGCAGTGAAGTCGAGCGGATCAACAGCCGATTCGAGAGCGGCGGCTGGCAACCCGTCGTCTACACCGACGAGTACCTCGAGGAAGCCGAACTCTGTAGTCTCTACCGGAACGCGGACGTGATGATCGTGAGCCCGCTGGTCGACGGAATGAACCTCGTCGCCCAGGAGTTCGTCGCCGCGAGCGTCGACGACGCTGGCGATGTCTTGCTGTTGAGCGACCGGGTCGGCGCTCACGAACTGCTCGGGTCCCACGCGGTCTCGATCGATCCGACCGACGTAGACGACTTCGCCGACCGGATCGCACACGCGCTTGCGATGCCAGCCTACGAGCGGCGGCGACGACTCGACGTGCTCCGCGAGCGCGTCTTCGACGCCGACCTCGACCGATGGATGCAAACCCAGTTCGACTGGATTCGTCGCGTCCACCAGGACCCCCGGTCGCGGGGACCGGACGTCGACCCCGACTCCTCCGAACGGACGCGGCCGGTCTGAAATGACAGGAGGTAGCTCTTCGACGGCCGAGAAGACCGAGGGCGGGTCGATTCCACCGCCGCTCGACGAGCGACTCCCGCGGCTCCGGAACGCGCTCGCAGATGCCGAACGTCTGTTGATCTGTCTGGATTTCGACGGAACGCTCGCACCGATCGTCGAGACGCCCGACGAGGCGGTGCCAACCGACGAGATGCAAGCGGCCGTCACAGCGCTCGCGGACGCGCCAGCGGTTACGACCGCGATCGTCAGTGGGAGAGCGCTCCGAGACGTCCGCGGGCGGATCGACGGTCCCGCGATTTACGCTGGCAACCACGGGCTCGAACTCGCCCGCGACGGCTCGATCGCCGTCCACCCGATCGGTCGCAAACGCGCCAGACGAATCGAGACGGTCTGTACAACACTCGAGACGGTCCTCGCACCGATCCCGAACTACCGCATCGAGAACAAGCGGCTGACCGGAACGGTCCACTTCCGGTCCGTCCCGGAGGCCGCCCACGCCGTCGTCGCCGCCCACACCCGACGCGTCGTCGACTGGATCGCCAGTGACGATCTCGAGATATCGACCGGGAAGTGCATCCTCGAGATCGAACCGTCGATTCCCTGGGGAAAAGGCAACGCGGTCGAGCTGATCGCCGCGGAGCTACCGTCGGAGACGCTGTCGATCTACGTCGGCGACGACGTGACCGACGAGTCCGCGTTTCGCGCCGTCGAACCCGACGGATTCGGGATTCGTGTTGGCGGTCCAGAACCGTCGGCAAGTTCCTGTCGCGTTCGCTCTCCTGGGGAGGTCACGGCGTTCTTGACGTGGCTCGAGTCGGTCGGCGTCGAGCTAGTCCGAACGGGGATGGCTGGAGCGAGTGGGGCTCCGAACCGATCACCGTCGATCGACCGCGCGGGCGAAAACGGATGGTGGGAGTGACGGGATTGGGGGGATCGTCACTGGGATGTGGGTCGAGGGGGGTGGCGTCAGAGCCGGGGGCGCTCGGACGCGCCCCTCGCCCACACCCATCGAAACGGAATATACGGAACTACTTATTATTTCCTCTGGTGATCGTCGTCCGACAGATCGGACCGAGGCCGAAACTATTAGTCACCAGTGGAAATATAGACTCGTACGAGAGTGAACGAGAGTGAAGCTGCGTCAACCAACTGACTTCTTGATCCTCGAATCGCTCGAGGACAAAGGACGAAACGTCGCAACGAACCTTGCGGCCCATACGGGAAAGAGTCGAAAGAACATAAACACCAGACTACCGGTGCTCGAGGATTACGGTCTCGTCGACAAGATCGGCCCTGCCGAGCGATCTGGTCTCTACGAGATCACGTCGAAGGGAAAAGCAGCACTGGTGTACCGCGATCAGTACGACGAAGCCGACGACTTCGAAGCACTCATCGAGGGTCCAAACGCTGCCGACGGCGACGAGGCGTCGGAACGGGCTAGTTTCGCCCGCGGTGACGACGAGAACTCCGACGACGAGTAATCGTCTTTGGGTCTCTTTCGATCGAGTCGTTCCGTATCGCCGTCGAGAGACGGTTACCATGGAGTTACCATCGGACGGAGAGGTGCGACCGTCTGGTATCGACGACGCGGGTAGCGTCGCCGAGTACGCGAATTTCGACCCAGCCGGGGAGTCGCTCGGGGTCGATCGGCTCTAGCAGAAGCAACGTACCGGTAGCGGTTTCGACCAGCCGGCGGTCCGGACTCCACTGGCGAAGACAGCGCCGCCAGTCCCCGGTCCGAAATCGGCGCTTTACCTGCCACTCCGTGTAGTAACAGCCGTCTGACCCGGCCAGAACGGCGTCGACCGGTGTGTCTCGACGTGTCTCGAACCCCCCAGACGAATCGCCGTCGCACTCGCGGTCACACATTGGTTCGATGGGTGAAGAACGACTTGCCGCCCCCATCGCCGGTCGGGTTCACATAGGCGACTTTTATAGTTTCGTGAGACTCTCTCTTACTTGAATGCTGACGCTACAGCGCGAGGGAGTTCGAGACGAAACCCACATTACAGCGACGCTCCGACCACAAGATAGTGACTCGCGTCTGTCTCGTCGGGAACGACGATGTCGACCTCAAGTACGAACTTCTCTCCCGGGAAACCTCTCGTGAGGCACTCGCGACGTACGCCCTCCAGCGGCCGTTCGACAACTCGCTTGCCGTTCGGACCGTCAGCATCGGAGCCGCCGTTTCCCTGCTGAACGACCTCCAGTGGTATCTGACACGGTTCGTCGACGAAGCGTTCGTTCAGGAACCGAGCATCAGCGACGAGGAGTGGCTCTCACGGTCGCTGGCGACAGCCCTCCGCAACGGCGACCTCGAGCCGGCGGCAACCGACGAGTTCTGCAAGGTGTACGGGCTCGAGACCGTCGACCGCCACCCGGTCTCACCTTCGAGCCGGGACAAAGAGAGCACGGACGCCGACGCAGAGACGACCCAGCAACTCGTCGAACCCCTGTACGTTCGTCGGACGGACGGCGATCTGCCGGCTTACGACCTCAGAGACGTCGAAGAGACGCTAGTCGTTCGGCTCACCGAAGCGGAGTACTCGCCCTGACTCGTCGGTCGCGTTTCAACTACTCGTCCGACTCGCCGTCGGCGTCGGCCCGTCTCTCGTGGGTGGTTCCGTCGGCGTCGACGATCTCGGCCACGAACTCAGTCGAGGGAGCGACGCCGGACGCAAACGGGACTCTGGCAAGCAGACCCGCCGCCGTCACTTGCTCTGCACACACCTCGTCGGCGTCGGATTCGTCGCTCACCTCGGCCTCGAGCGTCAGCGTCTCGTCGTCGAGTTCGGCGTCCTCGAGCCCCATCTCGTAGCAGAGGTTCGATCCTTCGGCCTCGAGTGCGACGAGCAACGCGTCCTCGAAGGCGGTCTCCTCGACGAACGCGACGAGGTCGTCGTCCGGTTCCCCGACGTCCCATCGCTCCTCGAGCCAGGCGTCGGCGTCGCCCTCGTCGCGGAGCACCGTCGCGTTCGGACTCTCCGGGACATCTGGCTGTTGGTACGTGTGCGTCTCTTCGACGAGGTCGTCCGTGCTCGAGGCGTCGCTGTCGGCGCTTCCATCGTCGTCGGCCGTCTCCTCGTCGTCACTGTTCTCGTCGCCGGTTCCGGGACCCGACGCGTCGTCGAACCCGTCGTCGAGACAGCCGGCAGAGAGCGCGAGAAGGCTGGCACTCCCTGCGAGCACTGCTCGCCTGGAACGTGCCGGGCCGGAGTTTCGTCGTGACATCGTACTCGAGACTACTCGGGAGAACCTAAAGATCGTTGTCCTAGCTGAAACGAGCCTTTTTCGCGTGGCCTGACAGTTCGGTGGCGACTGTCTGCCAGGCTGGCGCACCCCCTCCCCCCGACGAGCGCGGTTGTGCCGGCGATGGCTTACAGGGACTCGTCTCGGTCGAACAGTCCCGTCGAGAGGTACCGCTCACCGCTGTCCCAGAAGACGGTAACCACGAGCGGACAGTCTGTTGCCGGCCGTCCACCGTCCACCTCTGGCGACGCGGACCGCGTCGCGTCGAACGCACCGGACGGCTCCGGACACTCGACGTTGGGTTCGGCGATCTCCTCGGCGACCTGTCGGGCGATCAGGCTCGTCGCACCGCTGGATTGCCCGACGAGAATTCCTTCTTCGCGGGCGAGACGGCGACACTCGTCTTCGGCGTCCTCGAGTCGCACCGTCTCGATACGATCGATGAGTTCCCGCTCGAGGTTCTCGCTGACGAAGCCGGGTCCCATCCCCTGGAAGTCGTCGTCGCCAGGGTTACCGGTCGAGAGAACGGCGTTTCGTTCCGGCTCGACTGCGACGATCTCCACGTCAGGAAACTCCTCGCGGAGTCGCCGGCCGATCCCCGAGATGGTGCCGCCGGTGCCGACACCGGCGACGAAGGCGTCAATCTCGCGCTCACCGACCTGTTCGACGATCTCGTTGCCCGTCGTCCGGTAGTGGGCCTTCGGGTTCGCCGGATTCTCGAACTGGCCGAGCTGGGTCGCACCCGCTTCGACGAGCTCCTCAGCGCGCTTGCGGGCGGCCTCCATGCCGCCGTCGACGAGTTCGAGCGCTGCGCCGTAGGCTGCCATCACCTGCTGGCGCTCCTCGGACTTGTCTGCAGGCATGACGATCGTCAGATCGTAGTCCCGTGTGGCACAGACGAGTGCGAGCCCGATCCCCGTGTTCCCGCTCGTCGGTTCGACGAGCCAGTCGCCAGGTTCGATCACTCCCTCGCGTTCCGCGGTCCGGACCATCTCGAGTGCCGGGCGATCTTTGGCCGACCCGCCGGGGTTGAACGATTCGATCTTCGACGCGACCGTCACACCCTCCGGCGAGTCGACGTGAACCAGCGGCGACCCGATCGTGTCCAGGATGCTCCCCTTCATTGCTACGCCGTAGGGGGGCGAGACCTAAACCCGTGCCGGTGGTCGGTCCCGGTCACTCCGCCGCAACTGCCGGCTCGTCGCCAGATCCGGCACGCTCGATTCGCCGGATCGCGTACTCCTCGGCTGCATCGAGGACCGTCGTGTCCTGTCGCTCGGCGATTTCGATCATCTCACCGAGTCGATTACCGATCGCGGCAGCGTCCTCGTAGGCCGCTTTGCGGCTGCCACCCTGGTACTCCTCGGCAACCGTCATCAGCCCACCGGCGTTGATGACGTAGTCCGGTGCGTAGAAAAGTCCTCGCTCGCGAAGCGCCTCCGCGTGGCGGCGCTCGGCAAGGACGTTGTTCGCCGAACCCGCGACGATGTCACACTCGAGTTGAGGGATCGTGTCGTCGTTGACGACACCACCGACGGCACAGGGGGCGAAAACGTCACAGGACTGTTCGTAGACTGCCTCGGGCGCGACAGAGTCGACACCATGCTCGTCGACGAACGAAGCGACGTGGTCCTCGTCGACGTCCGAGACCGTGACCTCCGCGCCGGCAGAGACCAGTTCCTCCGCGAGTGCCCGTCCGACCTTGCCGAGCCCCTGGACGACGACCTCGAGATCGCCTGGCGTATCCGTCCCCAGGATGTGTTCGGCGCTCGCACAGATCCCGTGATAGACGCCGTGGGCCGTGATCGGCGACGGGTCGCCGAGACCGTTGCTCGTTCCGACAACGTGGTCGGTCTCCCGTGCAACCACGTCCATATCCGTGACGCCGGTGTTGACGTCGACGGACGTGACGTACCGCCCGCCCAGGTTCTCGATCGCCCGTCCATACGCCCCGAGCAGGGCGTCGGTCTTGTGCTCGTCTGGGTCGCCCAGGATAACCGCTTTCCCGCCACCCAGTGGCAGGTCGGCCGCGGCAGCCTTGTACGTCATCGCTCTCGAGAGCCCAAGCACGTCGTCGAGTGCGTCGGCTTCGGTGTCGTAGTCGAGGAATCGTGTTCCACCGAGACTCGGGCCCAGCGTCGTATCGTGGATCGCGACGATCGCACGGAGCCCCGTCTCGGGATCGGAGACGTACGTCACCTGTTCGTGACTGCCGTCGACCATCGAGTCGAGTACCATAGTATATCATTTTCGTTTACCGCAAAAATTCTACCGCCGTCGAAAGAAAAGCGAACAAGTTAGCCAATACAAGTGCTCGCGGCGGAGCGGTACCTATTTCATCTGGTGTGAGCACTGATACGTATGGACGGAATCGTCTTTTTCGGGACCGAACGCCACGACGAGGTCGTCAACTTCTACCGAGAGCTCGGTGCGAACGTCTGGCTCGAACAGCCCGACTGCACCATTCTCGAGGCAGGGTCGTTCCGGTTTGGGTTCTGTGAACGCGACTCCGCGGACACCGAGGGAATCGTCACGTTCGTCTTCGACGACAGGGACGGCGTCGACGAAGCCTACACAGCACTGTCGGAACTGGCCGACGAAGAGCCACGGCTCAACGAGACGTACGAAATCTACCAGTTTTTCGCATCCGACCCTGAGGGGCGAACTGTCGAGTTCCAGTGCTTCGAGTAGCCGTACCGGTCGAAAAATAACCGAGCGCCATCCCCCTCGGCATCGACTACGTGCCTCTGACACAGAGGGCAAGTTGTTAATCGTTTCCACGAATCCATTAATCTTTTCACAGACGGTTCTGCGTTCTACGAACACGAAGGCAAAACGCGAAAGCGACGTGCCGGAAGCCCCTTGCCGCTGGCGAAACGCCCGCCAGCAACACCGCGGTTAAGCCATTGGACCGACAATCGACCAGCATGAGTCTCGAGACGCTAACTCCGAACCCGACCTGGGACGCCGCCTCGTACGAAGACGCAGTCGACGTCCTCGAAACGCACAACGACGACCTCGTCTACAAGATCTGGGGCGGCGACTGGTGCAAGGACTGCCGAAAACTGCTGCCCGACCTGGGTGCCGCACTCGAGGCAGCCGAGATACCCGACGACCGGATCGAAGCGATCGCGGTCGACCAGGACAAACGGGGCCCTGGCGTCTCCGAGTATGGTATCGAGTACATCCCGACCGTCGTCGTCGAGACCGACGACGGCGAGGAGGTAACGCGGTTCGTCGAGCAAGCGGACCTGCCGCCGGCGATCTGGCTGGCCGAGCGCATCGCCGACGAACTGTAGCCTGCACTGCCGGACAGAACGACAGGATCGGTCGTTCTCCTGTGGCTATCTCCGAGACAGTCACAGCCTCGTACGGACCGCTGTCCAACGTATCAAAACGGGGTCTCCGGTCCGTCACTTTCCTCCTGGTCGCTGTCTTCCATTCCGCCCCCCTCGAGCCACGCGAGTGCGTCGTCGACGTCGTGGGTCGGCGGCGAACACGTCCGGTCACGGCAGACGTACAGCGTCGGCTCCCCGTCGCGAGCTTCGCGGCCGGCCCAGATCGGTGGCGCAGCCGCGAGCGAGAGGCGGTCGAGCCACGCCTCGAGGTCGTCGTCCGTCGTCGGACGACGCGCGAGCAGCCGATCCGGGAAATACTGCGTCGCAAACGCCTCGCGCCACTCCTCGGGTAGTTCGTCGGCGGTGACGGTCACCTCGAGCGCGCCGGACTCGAGGTGGTCGGCCGCGAGACACAGCGTCGCGTGCTGGAGGCTGTTTGCCTCGAGCCGGTTGGCGTGGGTCGACAGCACCGTCGCGGCAATCTCCTCGTAGTCGGCGTCGGCGACTTCGCCGTCTCCACGGGGGCTCTTCGAGCCCTCGCTGCCCGCGAACTTCTCGAGCGCGAGCAGTATCTCGACGGCGACGCCGGCCGAGGACGGCGTCGACTGATCGCCCAGTTCCTGTGGCCGAGTCACGAGCGACTCGCCACTCTCGGGTGTGAAATAAAGCGTCCCGCGGTCGGCGTCCCAAAACTCCTCCTCGATCGCGCGACCGAGCTCGAGCGCGAACGCGAGATGGTCGACCTCGCCGGTCGCCTCGTAACACCCTAGCGCGCCGCGAGCGAGGAAGGCGTAGTCCTCGAGGTAGCCCTCGATCGCCACGTCTTCGCCCTTGTACCGCCGCGAGAGTCGCCCCTCCTCGTCGTCCCAGAGCCGATCACGGACGAACTCGAGAGCGTCGACGGCCATTTCGGCGTACCGCTCCTCGCCGAGTGTCAGCGCGGCCTCGGCACAGGTCGCGATCATCAGCCCGTTCCAGCCCGCGAGTACCTTCTCGTCGCGGTTGGGACGTGGACGTTTCTCGCGCGTCTCGAACAGTTGCTGGCGGGCGTCCTCGAGACGCTGCTTGACCTCGTGTTCCGCGAGGTCGAACTCCCCTGCGAGATCGGCGATCGATCGCACGCGATTGGGCTGGTTCGCCCCCTCGAAGTTGCCCGACGCCGTGATATCGTAGTGGGCACAGAACAGGTCGGCGTCGGTCTCGTCCGCGAGGACGTCGTGGACCTCTGCGGGCGTCCAGACGTAGAACGTGCCCTCCTCGCGCTCCCCAGTTTCGGGGTCTTCGCTCTGGGCGTCGAGCGTGCTGAAAAACCCGCCGTCCTCGTGGGTGAGTTCGCGGTCGACGAACGCGAGCGTCTCGTGGACGACCTCGGCGTACCGCTCCTCGCCGGTCAACTGGTAGCCCGCCAGGAACGCCCGCGGAATCTCGGCGTTGTCGTACAGCATCTTCTCGAAGTGGGGCACCGTCCAGTCCCGGTCGACACAGTACCGGTGGAAGCCACCGCCGACGTGGTCGTAGAGCCCGCCCGCGGCCATCGCGTCGAGCGTCTCCTCGAGCACCTGGCGGTACTCCTCGTCGCCCGTCCGGTCGTACGCGCGAGCGAGCACCTGGAGCCGCGAGGGCTGGGGGAACTTCGGTCCATCGGAGCCGAACCCGCCGTACTGCCGGTCGGCGCTCCGGAGAGAGGCGTCGGCGGCCCGCTCGAGCAGGTCGCTCGAAGGCGGGTCGGCCGCTCCCGGCGAGGGTGCGCCGGGAGTCTCCTCGAGTTGGTCTCTGGCAGCCTCAGTCCACTGGTCCGCACGATTTTCGACCTCTTCGCGGTCGTTCTCCCAGGAGTTCGTGATGTTCTCGAGGACGTCGAGGAAACCGGGCTGGCCTCGCTTTGCTTCCGTCGGGAAGTAGGTCCCGACGTAGAACGGCTTCCCTTCGGGCGTGAGCCACGCCGAGAGCGGCCAGCCGCCGCGACCGGTGACGAGGTTGCAGACGGTCATGTAGATGCTGTCGACGTCGGGGCGCTCCTCGCGGTCGACCTTGATCGGGACGAAGTTCTCGTTCAGGACCTCGGCGACCGCCTCGTCGGCGAAGCTCTCTTCCTCCATGACGTGACACCAGTGACACGCCGAGTAGCCGATCGAGAGAAAGATTGGCCGGTCGTGTTCGCGGGCCGTCTCGAGGGCCTGTTCGTCCCAGGGCTGCCAGTTGACGGGGTTGTCTGCGTGCTGGCGCAGGTAGGGACTCTCCTGCTCGTCGAGGCGATTTCGCTCGGTCGGACAACTCATGGTGACGACTACGGCCGGCCGTTGTAAAAGCCCGACGTACGTCGGAGGTTACGCGATCCCGAGCACCGAGACGCCGTACGCGGAGGCCGCGACGAGCACGACCGTCCACACGAGGATACCCGCAGTCATCCAGACCGCGACGATACGACTCCGACTCCCCGCGAGCAACGCGACCAGCGCGGCGACGTGGACGCCAGCGAGCACCGGCCCACCCACTGCGAGTCCCGGTAGTCCGTACCGATCCCAGAGCCGGCGCGCTCGAGCGTATCGGTCGCTTTGCTCCGACGTTTCGCCTCGCCGTCGGCGCAGCCAGTTCGCGACCCGCCGATAGAAGACGACGAGCGCGTACACCGAGAGGACGTTGCCGGCGAACGCGACGACGCCCGTGAGGACGGGGTCGAGTCCCAGGCCGATCGCGATCGGAATCACGACGAGAATCTCGATCACCGGAATCGCCGCGAAGACGAACACCAGCAGGTACTGGAGGAAGCCGGTGGCCTCCTCTATAGTCGTGCCGACGTCGACGAGGAGCGAAAGGAATGACATGCGTGGAGGGGACGCCGTACGGTGGAGAGAGAGAGCCCACTCGAGACGGTAGGTCGTAGACGCTACTCGTGGTAAATACGTGACGTTACCGGGTTCGAGGCCAGCTACGAATTCTCGAGTTCGAACTCGATCCGATCGACGTCCTCACCTTTCGACGTGTGGTCTACGATCGATACCCGTCCGATTTCGCCGAGACTGGAGACGTGCGTGCCGCCACACGGACACGTGTCGAACGCCTCGATCTCGACGACTCGAAGCGGGTCGACGGAGTCGGGAATCAGATCGAGCAGTGCCCGACCCTCGTCGACCTCCGCCTCGACGACGTCCCGCGGGCGGTTCTCCTTTACGACAGCGAGGTCGCGCTCGATCGCCGCGTTGGTGCGACGCTCGATACGCTCGCGGTCCTCGTCGTCGAACGACGCGGGTTCGAAGTCGATCCGCGACCGGTCGGGGTAGACCTGGTTGCCGGCGGTACTCGCGCCGTACTCCTCGAGGACAACGCGGGAGACGACGTGCTGGGCGGTGTGCATCCGGCTCAACTGCTTCCGGCGCTCCTCGTCGACCCAGGCCTCGACCGTCGTTCCCGCGTCGGGAACTGTCCCCTCCCGGAGGTCGACGTCGTGGCGAACCTCGCCGTGGTCTTTCCGAACGTCGGACACGTCAGCGACGCCGTCGTGCCACTCGAGAATGCCGCGGTCAGCCGGTTGCCCGCCGCCTTCCGGATAGAAGTAGGTTCCGTCCAGAAACACCGCGTCGTCGGTCGTCTCGGTGACGGTCGCGGTGAACGTCGTCACGTCGTCGCCGTCGGGGAGGTATCGTAGCTCGGTCACGAACAGGGGTTGTGACCGAAGCGTAAAGACGCTGCTGACGGCGACTCGAGCGAGACACGTGCGTCGAAAACGGAGCAGTGCGGGTCGATCGAACTCGAGTTCGGTCGGCGTCAGTTCAGCTCTTCGTTCAGCAGTCGACGGAGCACAAGGTGGAGCACGCCGCCGTTCTCGACGTACTCGACCGCCATCGGGGTGTCGACCTGGGCGGTCACCGTAAACTCGGTGACCTCGCCGTCCTCGGATTCGGCGGTGACCTCGAGTTCGGCGTTCGGCTCGAGGCCGTCTTCGAGCCCTTCGATCGTGAAGTACTCGTCGCCCTCAAGGCCGAGTTCCTCCCAGCCCTCGCCCTCGGCGAACTGCAAGGGCAAGACGCCCATGCCGATGAGGTTGTCGCGGTAGATGCGCTCGTAACTCGTCGCGATGGTCGCGCGGATACCGAGCAGGTCCGTTCCCTTGGCGGCCCAGTCGCGACTCGAGCCGGTTCCGAACTCGTCGCCGGCCACGACGACCAGCGGCGTGTCGTCCTCGCGGTAGCGTTCGCTCGCTTCGAACACCGTCGTCTCTCCACCGGTGGGATGGTGGATCGTGTACCCACCCTCCTTCCCGTCTAGCATCTCGTTTTCGATGCGGACGTTTGCGAACGTACCCCGCATCATGACCTCGTGGTTCCCGCGTCGCGAGCCGTAGGTGTTGAACTCGTGGGGTTCGACGCCGCGCTCTGTGAGCCACTGGCCGGCCGGCAGATCCTCGCCGAACAGGCCGGCGGGGCTGATGTGGTCGGTCGTGACCGTGTCGCCAAGCGTCATGAGACAGCGGGCGTTGGAGACGTTGTCCACGCCGGGCTTCTCGAGCGGGAACTCCTGGAAGAACGGCGGCTCGCGGATATAAGTCGACGCGGGGTCCCACTCGTAGACGTCGCCGGTCGGCGCGTCGAGGTTCTCCCAGCGCTCGTCGCCCTCGTAGACGCTGGCGTACTTCTCCTCGAACATCTCGGGCGAGACGCTGTTGTGGATCGTCTCGCGAATCTCCTCGGCGTCCGGCCAGACATCTTCGAGGTAGACCTCCTCGCCGTCGTCGTTCGTCCCGAGCGGCTCGTTCTCGAGGTCGATGTCCATCCGTCCGGCGAGGCCGTAGGCGACGACCAGCGGCGGAGAAGCGAGGTAGTTGGCCTGGATCTTCGGGTGGATGCGAGCCTCGAAGTTCCGGTTGCCCGAGAGGACACTCGTCGTCCAGAGGTCGTGTTCGTCGATGGCCTCCTCGATCGGGTCCGGCAGCGGACCGGAGTTGCCGATACACGTCGTACAGCCGTAGCCGACGACGTGATAGCCGAGTTCCTCGAGGTCGTCGAGCAGGTCCGCTCGCTCGAGGTACTCCGTGACGACGCGGCTCCCGGGTGCGAGGCTCGTCTTGACGTAGTCGGGTACCTCGAGTCCCTCCTCGGCCGCGTTACGGGCGAGCAGTCCGGCACCGACCATCACGGACGGGTTCGACGTGTTCGTACAGGAGGTGATCGCGCTGACGAGAACGTCGCCGTGACCGATCTCGACCTCGGTGCCGTCCTCGAGTTCGACGGGTACCGTCTCGTCTAACGCGAGACTGGTTCCGGCATCACTCGAGTCGACCGCGGCACCGCCACCGTCACCGACCGCCGGTTCGCCGCCGGAACCGATCACTCCCTGCTCCTCGAGCAGGCTCGGGAAGTGGTCGTCCAGGTCGCCCATCGGGATTCGCTGGTGGGGCTTCTTGTGGCCAGCGAGACTGGGTTCGACGTCGCCGAGATCGAACTCGACGACCTCCGTGAACTCGGGGTCCTGCTCGCCGAACAGCCCCTGGGCCTCGAGGTACTCGCGGACAAGTTCGACGTGATCTGGATCGCGGCCCGTCAGCTCGAGGTACTCCAGGGTCTTCTCGTCGACGGGGAACATGCTGATCGTCGAGCCCTGTTCGGGGGCCATGTTCGAGATGGTCGCACGGTCGGCGACCGAAAGCTGGGAGACGCCGGGGCCGAAGAACTCGACGAACTTGTCGACGACGCCGACCTCGCGGAGCGTCTCGGTGATGTGGAGCACGAGGTCCGTCGCGGTCGCACCTTCGGGAAGCTCGCCCGAGAGACGGACGCCGACGACCTCCGGCAGCGACATGTTGATCGGCTGGCCGAGCAGCGCGGCTTCGGCCTCGATCCCGCCGACGCCCCAGCCGACGACGCCGATGCCGCCGATCATCGGCGTGTGACTGTCCGTGCCGACGAGCGTATCGGGGACGAGCCACTGCTCGCCGTCTTCCTCTCGCTCGTGGACGACGCGGCCGAGGTGCTCTAAGTTGACCTGGTGGACGATTCCCGTTCCAGGCGGGACGACGTTGAACTCGTCGAACGCCTGCTGGGCCCACTTGATCGCACGATACCGCTCTTCGTTTCGCTCGTACTCTCTCTCGACGTTCTTCTCGTAGGCGTCGTCGGTGCCGAAGTGGTCGACCTGGACGCTGTGGTCGATCACGAGATCACAGGGGACTTCGGGTTCGACGACCGTCGGGTCGACGCCCTTGCGATCTGTGGCCGACCGCAACGCGGCGAGGTCCACCACTGCTGGAACGCCGGTCAGGTCCTGCAGGACGACCCGCGAGACCGTAAACGGCACCTCGGCGTCCGGCACGTCCGGTTCCCACGAGGCCGCAGCCCGGATCGAGTCGGCGTCGATCTGGTCGCTGTCCGCGTTTCGCAGGACCGACTCGAGCAGAATGCGGATGCTCACCGGCAGTTCGTCGAGCTCACAGAGTCCCCGCTCCTCGAGGACCGTGAGATCGGCCATCTTGTACGTCTCGCCGTCGTGTTCGAACTTCCGGATCGCATCCGAGAACGCATCGGTTACCATACCCGACGTTATGGGCGCTTGATATTTGAACCCCTCGAGAACCTCTCGCACAGAGTATAACGACCCAGTATTTGTCGGGTCACTGGCTATCTGCGAACAGACAGCCTGCCGTCGTACTGATTCCAGCACTCGCAGCAAAGCCGACAAACTCTCGCCGGTTCATATCAGTGGTTGTGTATCAAATAACAAGTATTTTCGGTTACACTCCCGTGGTGGTCCCATACTTCACCACTCGATCAACCCAGATGTTTAAAATCTAGAATAAATTCGGCAGGAATGCTACATACATCCTCTGAGTTCCCGTGCGGATTGCCGTATCGATGTCCCGGTGCAACCGCTTCGGGTCGCGGTTGTGCTGGAACTGATGGGAAGTAAGCCGTCTCATACGGAATGCTGTAACGATTTACCGGCGCGACCGCAGGAGGGCTCGCAGTCGCGCCGGAACTGACTGACAGCAAACCGTATCAGTCGATCCGTTCGTACTCGACGAAGGCAAACCCGTCCCGGTCGTCGCGGGTGGCCTCACGGAAGGCGTCCCGATCCCACTCGGGGAAGCGCGCGTCGCCGTCGGGATCGTCGTGAATCTCCGTCACGATCAGACGATCGAGCGCCAGCAGGAACTGCTCGTAGACGGTGGCACCGCCGGCGACGAAGACACGGTCGGCGTCGTGGCGTTCCCGAGCAGCCGTCTTGGCTTTCTCGAGTGCGTCCTCGAGATCGTTCGCGACGACGGCGTTCTCGGGCGTCTCGAGGTCTTGACTCGTCAGTACGATCGTCGTCCGTCCCGGAAGCGGTTCGCCGAGCGCCTCGAGAATCCCTTCGTAAGTCACCCGCCCCATGATGACGGGGTGGTCCATCGTCGTCTCCTTGAAGTGTTGCAGGTCCTCGGGGAGGTGCCAGGGCATCTCGCCGTCGACACCGATGACGCCGTTGTCGGCGACCGCTGCGATCCCGACGAGTTCGAGGTCCGTCTCGAGCGACGCCGCAGTCATTCGGCCACCGAGAACTGGATGCCCTCGTGGGACTCGTACCCCTGCAGCGAGACATCCTCGTAGGTCAGGTCGTCGATTGAGGCGTCGGCGACCTCGAGTGTCGGGCGCTCGAGTGGGTCCCGAGAGAGTTGCTCGAGCAGGCCGGGGACGTGGTCCAGCCGTTCGTCGCCCTCGGCCTCGGGGGGTGCCTCGGACTCGAGCCACTCCTTGACCGAGAGGTAGTCCTCGCGGTCGTCGGCTTCGGCAAGTCGGGACTGCAGGGCCTCGAGGTTGTCGTCGTACCACTCGCCGCGGTCGCCGCGACCGCAGTAGACGTGGGCGTCGACGACCGTGTGGGCGAACGTCCCGGATTCGAAGCCGGTCTGCTGGGCGACGACCTTCGTCAGGAGCGCGTACGCGGCGATGTTGAAGGGGACGCCGAGTGCGATGTCGCCCGAACGCTGGGTGAGATGACAGTTCAGCCGATCGCCCTGGACGTTGAAGACGAACGTGTAGTGACAGGGCGGCAACGTCGAGACCGCGGCGTTCGCAGGATGCCAGGCGTTGACCACGAGCCGGCGGGAGTTCGGCGAGTCCGAGAGGGTATCGACCACGTACTGTAGCTGGTCGAACACGCGACGCGACTCACCGTCGTCGGTTTCCTCGACGGTCACCCACTGCTGGCCGTCGTCGGGCCAGGACTCGCCCGCGAGCTGGACTCCCTCGTCGGGAACGGGATACCGCCGCCAGAACCGGCCGTAGGCGGTGTCAAGCCGTCCCTCTTCGTCGGCCCACGCGTCCCATATCTTGGTCTCCTCGCGGAGGTTGCGGACGTGCTCCTCGCCCGAGAGGTACCAGCAGACTTCATGAAGCATGGAGTTCCAGCGGTAGCCGTCCATCTGCTTCGTCGTCAAGAGCGGATACCCATCTTTGATGTCTACCTCGTAGTGCTCGCTGAACGACGAAATCGTGTCGACACCCGTCCGGTTGGGCTTGTAGGTGCCCCCGGAGAGCGCGCTGTCGACTAACTCGAGGTACTGTTGCATTACCCGCCCGTTTCGCGTGCTCTCCCTTTAGCGTTGAGTTCTCCGGTTGCTCCGGAACACGATCCCAGTGACGCGGCCTCGTAGTACGACTCGCCGTCGAGTCCGTCGTACGCTCGAAGTGAGCCACAGTTCTTGTGAGCACTGATTCCTCGTGAACGAGGGCTGTCGCGCCGACGATCGTCTCACCGATTCCGATCGCTCGACCGATCGCTGTAAGCCGTCCGTCGAACACGTCGGCATGCGCGGCGAGTCGACCCGCGAGCCGTTCGACGAGAATCGGGCCGAGCGTCTTCTGTGACCCTCTCTCAGCGACGAAAAGAGCGAGTAGCCCGCGACGACGGGATGATCGTCGACACGGCGTGCGCCGGGACTCCCCCCGTTTTACTTCCGGTCCGGTGTCCAAACCCTCATTATCGGGGCGGGCCTCCCACCGATCGATGACTCCTCGAGCCGGTGTCACCGTGCTCGCTCTCAGACCGTCGGCGATCGCAGATCGTCCGGTTGCAACGCTCGAGGACCTCGTAGCGACGCTCGAGCCGGACACCGTCTGGGTGTTCGGCCCCGAGCGCGATCCGCAGGCATTCGCGCGGGCGAGGAGCGTCTTCGACGCCCCGGCCGTCCATCCGCCCCTCGAGACCGCGGGGGACGGCCCACTGGCTCGGCGGGTGCTCGAGCCGGCCTCACCGGACGACGGCAACGGCTCATCCCTGGAGATCGCCGTCACGCCCGGAACGAGGGCGCTACGAGCGGAGCCGGACGCCACCTCGAGAACGCTCCGGGACGGAATCGCGGCACTGGTCTGTGACAACGTGACGACAGTGACGCGGCCGACGACCCTCGAGACGCACCTCGACGGTGCAGCGGCACTCGCGGAGGCGCTTCCCGCAGGCGCGGTGACGACCGTCCTGACGGGTAGCGAGCCCGCGGGTTACGACGCGGTGTGGCACCTCGAGTCGGAGACAGGAGCCGTTCGGGACATCGATCACGAGACGGTCGGCGGCGTCGAACCGCTGGCTGAGGACTGCGTCTCAGTACGCGTCCGAGGCGCGGGTCCGACGGAAGGATACGACGACCGGGGGTCGATCGCGACCCTGACGTTGACGTCCGCTGGCATCGCCGGCGTCGACACCTACGACGTGACCGATTTCGGGCTCGAGGCCGTTACCGGAATCGGGCCGAAGACGGCGGATCGACTCGCCAACCGGGGAGTAACCACCCGCACAGACCTGCTCGAGACCTCGAGCGCGACCCTCACGGACCTTCCGGGCGTCGGCCGTGAACGTGCTCGGACGATACACCAGCACGCTCGGGTCCTCGAGACGGGCGAACCGCGGCGACTGACCGACGCGTCGCTGCCCGGTGCGGACTGGTACGAGCCACCGCTGTGTCTCGACATCGAGACCGACGGCCTCTCGCCGACGATCATCTGGCAGATCGGTATCTACGACCCCGCGACCGACGACTACCGGGCCTTCGTCGAACGTGACGATCCGAGCGATCCGGCGTCGGTGCTCGAGGCCTTCTGCGACTGGCTGTTCGGCATGCACCCGAACCGGGCGCTGCTCACTTGGAACGGCTGGGGGTTCGACTACCGGCATCTCGGCGCGTTCGTCTCGAAACACGTCCCCTACTACGCCGAGGAGTGGGAATCGATTCCCAAACTCGACCTCTATCTGTGGGCCGTAAACAACGAGCACGCCCTGCTTCCCGGCCGAACGAACGAACTCGCGGTCGTCGCCGACGCGCTCGGCTACGACGACGCAGACACCGGGCTCGACGGCGCTGCCACGGCCGCGGCCTACCAGCAGTTCATGCGCACCGGCGACGCCCTCGCGTGGGATCGCCACGAGGCCTACTGCGAGGACGACTGTCGGGCGCTGTGGCACGTCTACGAGTGCCTGCGAGACGCGCCACAGGCGTCGTCGGCTGGCTCGAGCAGCGGCGACTCGAGCCGCGAGAGAACAGCTACCACATCAGCGAACGGAGAAGCAGATCGAGGGACGCCGACGAGCGATCGCTCGAGTTCACCGACCGAGGAGACCGAACAGACCGGATTGAGCGACTTCTGACGACGAGCAACTTCGACTTCCCGATCATGAGCGAACCCGAACCCGAGACACGGACGGACGTGCCGATCACCGGCGAGGAGCTGGTCGAGAGCTTTCCCAGGTATCACGACCCCGACGACGTTACCGTCCTCGAGTTGCCGGGTCGAGCAGCCCAAACAGTGCCCGCCGCGGAGGGCCTGCGTTCGGAACTCGCGGGGCCGCTCGCACACGACCTCTACACCCACCAGGCCGAGGCGCTCGAGGCACTCACCGACGGCGAGAACGTCTGCGTCGCGACGAGTACGTCCTCGGGAAAAACTCGGATTTACGCCCTCCAGATCGCGAGGAACTACCTCGAGGCGCAAGCACGCGGGATCGAGTCGACTGCGTATCTGCTCTATCCGACGAAGGCCCTCTCCCGTGATCAGGAAGGCGCGCTGAACGACCTGTTCGACGACCTCGGGCTCGAGATCACGGTGCGGGTCTACGACGGCGATACCGAACGCGGCGAGAACCGGCGACAGATCCGCGAGGAGGCCGACGTGATCATCACGAACTTCGCGGGCGTCAACACCTACCTGCACGATCACGACCGCTGGGCGCGTTTTCTCTCGGCCTGCGATCTGGTCGTCATCGACGAGTCCCACACCTACACCGGCGTCCACGGCATGCACGTTGCCTGGATCGTTCGGCGGCTAAAACGCGTCCTCGAGTACTACGACGCCGATCCTGGGTTCGTGCTCACGAGTGCGACGATCGGTAACCCCGGTGACCACTCCGCGGCGCTGATCGACGAACCCGTGACGGTCGTCGACGAGGACGGCTCGCCGCGGGGGCCGCGGGATCTGGTACTCTGGAACCCGCCGCCACGGGACCGAGAGCGAGAACACGACGAGCGCGACGAGTGGCGGGAGGAGAACACGGAACCGGACGAAGACGGTGCGACCACCACGGATGCCATCGCCGAACGCGTCCCCGCCACCGTCGACGCCCCACGCGTGCTCTCGCATCTGACCTATCACAACGTCCAGACGCTGCTGTTTTCCCCCTCGAGAAAGCTCGCGGAACTCTCGGTCAAGCGGGCGTCGAAACACCGCCACGACAACGCCAGCTACTACGTCAATCCGGATCGGGGAAGCGCGATCGAACCCTATCACGCCGGCCACTCCCGACAGAAACGCCACGGAACCGAACACCAGCTCCGGAACGGGCTGCTCGACGGCGTCGCCTCGACGACCGCCCTCGAGTTGGGCATCGACATCGGTGCGATGGACGCCACCGTGCAGTTAGGGTATCCCGGTCAGCGACAGTCGTTCTGGCAGCAGATTGGCCGCGCAGGTCGCGGCCGGAGTCGGGCGCTCTCCGCGCTTGTCGCCGAGCACCGCACCCTCGACCAGTACGTCGTCTCGAATCCCGACTACCTGCTCGAGAACGACGTCGAGGACGCGGTCGTCGACGTCGACAACGACGCGGTTTTCGCCCAGCATCTGCGGTGTGCCGCGGATGAACTCGCCGTTGGCGAGACCGATGCCGGAACCTTCGCCGAGCGCGACCGCCTCAAGCGGGCGATCGAGATGTGGCGACGTGCCGGCCAGTTGCGGGGCTACCTCGAGACAGGCGTCTCCTACGTGGGGCCACCTCGGCCCCAGCAGTCCGTCTCGCTGTACGCGACGACGGGCGAGGAGTACGAGGTCCGACTCGCGGAGGGCGTCGACGACGGACACGATCCGGAGATGGAACCGCTCGCGAAGGAACGCGTCCTGCGAGACTTCCACGAGGGTGCGGTCCGCCTCCACCAGGGGAAACAGTACGAGGTCGTCGATGTCGATCACGACGCGCCACAGCCAACTGTAACACTGCAACCGACGGACGTCGACTACTACACCCGCTCCCGGACCGACGTGACGGTGCTCGATGCCGTCTCCGAGCGCTCGCGGGAAGTTGGCGACTTTACCCTGCACTTCGGCCAGGGTCGGGTCCTCGTCTATCACGGCACCTACGACCAGGTCGCGATCCACGGCGGCCAGAAGCAGAAACAGGCGATTCCGACCGAGAACCCACCGCTTGCGATGGAGACGCAACTCTGCTGGCTCGAGGTGCCCCAGGAGGTCGAACGCGCGTTGATCGAGAAGTACCGCGACTTCTCGGTCCCGGAACTCGAGGACGGCTTCGCGGGGACGGCCCACCTCGGCTACGCCGGTGGACTCCACGCCGCCGAACACGCGACCATCGGTGTCGCGCCACTCGAGTTGATGGTCGACAAGCGGGATCTGGGCGGGCTGGCGACGCTGACGATCGACTCGCACCTCGACCAGGACGAGCCGACCGAGGACAAGGCCGGGTTCGGAACGCCAGCCGACGACGGCGACACCCCGCAGAACATCGCAGCGGCCGAGGCGACCGTCCGCGAAATCGCAATGGGTCTCGAGCGACCACCGGCCAGCGGCTGGTTCATCTACGACGGCGTCGAGGGCGGCCTCGGATTCGCGCGAGCGATCTACGAGAACTTCGAGGCCGTCGCCCGCCGGGCGCGGCACCTCATCGCGGACTGTGACTGTGGCGATCCGGGTGGTTGTCCCGCCTGCGTAATGGACGACCAGTGTGGCAACGACAACCAGCCCCTGCACCGGGGTGCGGCTGTCGACGTTCTGGATCAACTGCTCGGCAACGAAGATCGGAGCGCGCTCGAGGCACACCTGCCAGACGAGGAGTACGGTGGCGACCGACGACCGCCGCTGTTTTACGCCTGATCGAGGCGCTAATGCCCCTTCCTCAGCGAGCGCCGAAGGCGCGAGCAGGGAGGGGATACAGCGTCCCCAGAAATCTTTG
>JGI2924J29684_1077868_pt1 | contig 24327 bp, 27 predicted proteins | sample BenlonsequencITS_FD_29684 | JGI IMG/M metagenome (IMG submission 29684)
GCTGTGTCTTCCCTTGCGTCTTGTCTGGAGTCTTTTTTCGCGCCAGGCCGGCTTTCGGCTGTTGGCGTTGGCTCGGACGGGTGATTGCTGCGGGGAAGCAGCTGGTTCATCACGTCGCTCCGTTCGTGGCCGAAGTGCGCACCTCGGTCCTCGGACCTGCTCGCGTTCTACCCGTTCGAGAAGGAGTGCAGGGATAGCCGTTCGGGGCTGGCCGGCGGGGGATTTTGTTCAACGCGAGGTGGTGACGCAGTAGTTGTTGAGGTCTAGCTGCGGAGAGCCTAACACCCTGCGGGCGAACTCGCCAGGCTTCAGAACGGTCTGCGCGGAGTGAGGAAGCTAACTGTTGAGAGCTAGAGTGGGGGTTGCAAGTTAGGACAGCCTCAGCTAATCTTTGGTCGAGTTATTTCAGGATTGTTTCAATGGTACGGCTTATGTTTCGACGGCGTTTCTCGGTGGCCTTTTCCGGCTTAGCCCATGCGGAATCTTTCGGCCCCTAGACTGTGCCGCGACCATTGTGCCGAGTTCAGGTAATCTAAGAAAACCGAATATACCCCCAGGGGGTATATTCGGTTTCGGACATATGACGAAGGAGCTATCATGACGGCGGAAATCAGAACTTTGAGCCGCAAGGCCGCTGAGCTTATCGATGAATTGGGCACGATGACAGCTGCCGTCCATGACGGCCTGGCAGATCCGACCGCGCAGCGGGTCTTGGAGAACCTCGGCGCGCATTTGCGCGCGGAGGGGTCCGAGCTGGGCGCGGCGCTCGCCCCGCCCAAGAACGACTCCGGGGTCGCCGTGGTGCGGGGGCTCATCGTCGACCATGGCATCGCCGGACCGACGCCGTGCGGATGGCGCGCGGTGGACGAGCGCATGCTCTCGCCGTTGGACGCGAGCCTCGCCCTGCTCGCCGCCGTCGCCGGGCGGCCCTTCTCCTGGGCCGGGCAGCAAGACGGTCGGCTCGTCAACAACATCCTGCCCGAGCCGGGCAAAGAGCAGGAGCAGACCGGGGCCTCGTCCACAGTGCTCCTCGCTCCGCACACCGAGGACGCGTTCCACCCAGACCGAGCGGATCTGCTCATGCTCCTCTGCGTGCGCAACCCGCAGCAGGTGCCGACGACGGTGGCCTCAGTGCGCCGGGCGCGGATCTCCGAGTCCGACCAGCGCATTCTGCGCAACCGGGTCGTGCCGATCTTGCCGGACGACTCCTACGACTGGGACCGCTCGCTCGCGCCGCTGCCGGTGGCGACCCTGTGGGACCGCGCCGACGGCTTGGCGATGCGCTACGACCCGGCGTACACGCCGATACACGAGGCCCCTGCCGAGCACCAGGCCGCCTATCGCAGGTTGGGCGAGGCGTTGGCCGAGGTGGGCGAAGCCGTGGTGCTCGAACCTGGTGACATGGCGATCATCGACAACGATGTCGTGGTGCACGGCAGGGCTCCGTTCACCCCGCGCTACGACGGGACCGACCGTTGGCTCAAGCGGGTCAACGTCTCGTTCGCGCGGGGCCGCCGCACCGAGCACGAAGCGCTCGAGCACGGCTACGGGCAGTCGATCAAGGACGACTTCGCCCCGCCCGCCCGCAGCGGCAGGAAGGCCCCCGAGCATGTGCTGACAGGCGTCTTGTGAGCGCGCAGGACGGCGGCGCGAAGGCTACCAGTGTGAGAGCTCTGAGCAGGAGCGACTTGGCCGATGTCGCGATCACTCCCGGCGAGGTCATCGCGGCTGTGGAAGGCGCATATCTGGCGCACGCGGCGGACCCGTCGGGCAATCCCCGCAAACTCAACATCACTGCGGGCCCTTCGATCAGTTACGCCATGCTGGGCCAGACGGACGGCTTCGTCGGCTTCAAGACCTCCTACACGCACAACGGGACCGGCGAGAAGCGCTACTACACCACGCTGTCCTTGTACGACGAGCAGACCGGGCTGCCGATCGCGCTCATGGACTGCGCGCGGATCGGCGGGCTGCGCACCCCTGCGGTCTCCGCGCTGCTCGCCCGCGAACTCGCCGCGCCCGAAGCCAAGACCGCGCTCGTGGTCGGCACGGGCGCGCAAGGCCGCGCGGCGCTGCCGTTCCTGCTCACCGCGTTGCCGGGGCTGGAGCGGCTGGCGCTGTTGGGAACGCACCCCGAGGGGATCGAGGCGGTCCAAGCCACGCTGCGCCAGCACGACCCGGACCGCTCTGTCGAGCTCGTGCGCGACCAGGAACAGGCCGGGGAGGCGGATATCGTCCTCGCTGTCGCCGGGCCCCGGACAACCGCGCGAATTCGGCCGGAGCACATCCGCGAGGGCGCCCTCACGATCCTCGTCGGCTACGGCGTCGAGCCGCACGTGCTGTGGTCTGCTGACCGGCTGGTCGCCACAAACGCCGAGCAAATGGCTCTGACCGGACAAGACTTCGCGCACCCCGAGACCGGCCTGCGCCGCCCGGACGCGGAGCTGCCGGATCTGCTGACCGGGCGGGCTCCGGGCCGGACCGATCCTCGGCAACGGATTTTCGCGTACAACAGCGGCATGGTCATCACCGATGTGGCGGTCGGGGCCATCCTCGCCCGCGCGGCCATAGCCCAAGGCCGAGGCAAGGAGGTCGAGCTATGGTCCTGATCGCCGCAGTCCAGCCGTTCGCTCCCGCGCTCCCGGCGGCGTGGCCGGGGTGGGCGCAACAAGCCCTGGCGAGCCCGAGCCTTCTGCCGGAGATCTCCCACGCGACAGGCGGGGCTTTCCACCTGCTGCACCCGCAGACCTTCGCGGCCAACCTCGGCGCGTTCCAGGCCGTGTCGGCCAGAACCGGCGGGACGGTCTATTTCGCGAAGAAAGCCAATAAGGCCGCGGCATGGCTCACGGTCTGCGCGGAGCGCGGGGCCGGGGTCGACGCCGCCAGCGTCCCAGAGTTGCGCGAAGCCCTCCGTTGCGGCGTGCCCGGACAGCGAGTCGTGGTCACGGGCCCGGCCAAGAGCGACGAGCTTTTGCTCCTCGCCTGCCGCGCGGGCGCGCTCGTCGCGATCGACTCGCTGGACGAATTGGAACGCGCCGTGGCGCTCGCCGACGGCGAGGCGGCGCTGCGGGTGCTGTTTCGGGTCCATCCGCCCCGGCAGCCGAATTCCCGTTTCGGCATGGCCGTTCCAGAGCGTCAGGCGGCCCTCGTCCGAATCGGGCAGTTCAGGGGCCGGATCGTGCTGGAAGGTTTCAGTTTCCACCTTTCCGGGTACGACATCGCATCCCGCGCGGAGCTCGCCGGGGAACTCATCGCGGAATGCCTCGCCGCCCGAGCGCGGGGACACCGGGCCGACACCATCTCCATCGGCGGCGGCTTCCCCGTGCGCTACGTCGAGGCAGAGGATTGGGCGAGGTTTCAATCAGAGTTCCGACCCGAACAATGCCACGCGCGCAAAACGTTTTCGGACGGCTTCTACCCGTACCATTGCGACGAACCCGGCGCGCGGGCTCTGGAGAAAATACTGGCCCACCAGGCCGACGGCGCCGCCTTGGAGCAACGCCTCGCAGCAGCCGGAATCGCCCTGAGCGTCGAGCCTGGCCGGGCTTTGCTCGCCGACGCCGGGATCAGCGTCTTCCCGGTGCAGGGATTCAAATGGCGCGAAGCCGCGCCCAATGAGCACGCCGGAGGCTATGGGATCGCCACTGTCGCGGGGACGAGCTTGTCGCTTTCCGAGCAGTGGTTCGGCAGCGAGTTCCTCCCCGATCCGGCGCTGTGGCCCACGACCCAGCACCGCCAAATCACCCCGACGTGTGTCGGCGGCGCGAGCTGTTTGGACTCGGACATGCTCACCTGGCGCAAAGTCCCGCTGCCACGGCCGCCGAAACGCGGCGACTTCTTGATCTACCCGAACACCGCTGGCTACCAGATGGACTCCAACGAGTCCTCGTTCCACGATCTGCCCATTCCGCCGAAGGCAGTGGTCGATTTTTCCGGCGCAGAACCCCGATGGTCCTTTGAGGAGAAGCCATGATTGTCACCCAGTATTCTGATTTGATCGGACGCACGCCGCTTTTGGAGTTCGTGCGGTTGGAGAACGGCACCCGGTATTTGCTCAAGCTGGAGCAGTGCAACCCGACTGGCTCGATGAAGATCCGCATGGCCCGCCAGATGGTGCTCGACGCCCTCGCCGACGGCAGACTGCCCCAGGGCGGGCGGATCGTGGAGTCCACTTCCGGCAACACCGGCCTCGGCTTGGCGGTGGTGGCCGCCGAATTGGGGCTCCGGTTCACCGCGGTGGTGGACCATCACGCCGCCGTGGACAAGATCCGCGCGATGGAGGCGATGGGGACCGAGCTGGTGTATGTGGCCGAGGACGGCGACGACAGCCTCAACACAGCCGCCAGGGAGGAACTGGCCGAGGCGATGGCCGCGGCGGACCCTGAGGCGTTCTTCACCGAGCAGCACAACAACGACAGCAATCCCGCCGCGTACGCCGCGCTCGCGCAGGAGCTGCTCCTGGACCTTCCGCGGGTCGATTACATGATCTGCGCGGTCGGCACCGGCGGCTCCCTGTTCGGCACTGCCCGCGAACTCGCGCGGCTCGGCCAGCGGACACAGGTGATCGGCGTCGAGCCAGTGGGGTCGATCGCGTTCGGCGGACCCGGCGGCGATTACTGGCAGTCCGGCACCGGCACCCCCGAGGGCGCGATTATCGGCACTGCCGTGGACTACGAGCTTTTGGACGAGGGCGTGAAAGTGTCGGACGTGGACGCGTTCGCCACAGCACGGGTGATCGCCCGTCGCACGGGGCTCTTGATCGGCGGCTCCTCCGGCGGCTGCGTCCACGCCGCGTTGCAGAAGCTCCCCGACCTGCCCGACGGTTCCACAGTTGTCTCCATTGTGTGCGACGGCGGCGAGAAATACCTGGACACGGTGTTCGACGAGCAGTGGATGGCCGTGCGCGGCCTGCTCGACCCCGATGCCGAAGAGGCAGTGGGCGCGATGCTCGACCGGCTTGGTGTGCGCTCTGCCCGTTCCTTCGGCTCCATGCGCCCGCGCGCCGAGGCCGCGCTACTGTGACCACGGTGACCACGACCCGGAGCCGCCTGAAAGAGCTCGCGGCCCTCGCCGCCCCAATCGCGGGGATACAACTCGCCCAAGTCGCCCTCACGACGACAGACACGATCATGATGGGCGTGCTCGGCGCGATCGCCCTTGCCGCTGGCGGCCTCGCCATCACGTTGTTCAACCAGGTTCGCACGATGTGCGTCGGTTTGATCACCGGTCTGGGGAACCAGATCGCGCACGCCCAAGGCCGAGGGGCCCCCGCCGATCAGGTGCGTGGGATCGCGCGCGCGGGCCTGATTGTCGCGACACTCGCCGGGCTGCTCGGCGCGGTCCTGCTCGTCGCTTTGAGCTACGCCCTCGCCTGGCTCGGCCAAGACCCGCAGGTGCTCGCCGGGGCGCGGCCGATGATGGCGGCCCTCGCCCCCGGCCTGGTCCCACTGCTGTGGCTGCAAGCGCTCCGGCAATTCGCGGTGGGCGTGCGCAAACCCAAATCCTTGCTCCCGGTGATGCTCGCCTCCATCGCGGTCAACGCCGCGTTGAACTTCGCCTTCGTCTACGGCTGGCTCGGAGCCCCCCGGCTCGGTCTGACCGGCGTGGGGCTTGCGACCACGTTCGTCCAGCTCTTCTCGGTCGCGGCCTTCTGGCTGATCGTGCGCCGGGACCGCGACCTCGCGCCGCTCTTGACGGGCACGGGCAGGCCGACGGCAAGGGAGATCAAAGACGTGCTCGCCCTCGGCCTGCCCACCGCGTTGACCTACGGTTCAGAAGCGGGCCTTTTCTCGGTCGCGGCGCTGCTGATCGGTCATTTCGGCGCGGCGGCGCTCGCCGCGCACAACGCGGTCAACCAGATCGTTTACATCGTCTTCCAGATCAGCGTCGGCCTATCGCATGGATCGTCTGTGCTGGTGAGCCATGCGATGGGTCGGCGCGAGCCGGCCGAGGCCCGAGAGGCCGCCAAAACGGCCCTTTCTGTCGGCGGCGCCGTCATGGCGCTCATCGGCGCGGTCTACCTCATCGCGCCGCGCCTGGTGCTGTGGCCTTTCCATATTTCCGGTGACGCGGCGGCCATCGCTGGGACATTGCTCATCGTCGCCGTCGTGCAGCAATTCTTCGACAACGCGCAGAACATCGCAGTGGGGTTGTTGCGCGGTCTCGGCGACGCGAAGAGCGGACTGAAAATCACCCTGGTCGGCTATTGGGCTGTCGGCCTGCCGGTCGCCCTTGTCGGCGGGTTGGCCCTCGGCTGGGGGGCCCCCGGCGTGTGGTTGGGCCTGTCCGCGGGTTTGGCGTTCTGCGCGGCGATGATGGTCCGCGCGTTCCTGCGCGGCACCGCAACCGGCGCCGGCGCTCCACCGGGCTGACAGCTCGCGGGCGCACGCCAAAGGCTTGCCCGCGCGGCCCTGACTCAGGTCAGGCGCTCGTCGTGGCGCGCTTGTCCTCCCGCTCCCGCAGGGCCGGGCTGGAGAAGCGCAAGTGCTCGTCGACGACGGGGCCCTTGCACAAGTGCTTGCGGTCCACGTAGTAACTCATCGCCATGAGCCAGGGCGAGTCCGGTCCTTGTTTCGGCAACTTCGCCAGCGACCGCTGCACGTAGCCGGCGCCGAAGTCCAGGAACGGCCTGGTCTGCATTTGCGGATCGGCGGCGGCCCAGACCGTGTCATAGCCGTTCTCGTCGAGATAGCCGAGCAGTTTGCAGAAATACTCGCAGATCAGGCCGATTTTCAACGTCCACGACGAGTTGGTGTAGCCGATCGCGAGCGCGAAGTTCGGCACGCCGGAGAGCATCAAACCCCGATAGGCCACCGAATCGTCCAACGGCACAGGTCGGCCGTCGACGCTGAGCTCCACTCCGCCGATCAGGAGCAGGTTGAACCCTGTGGCGGTGACAATGATGTCGGCTTGCAGCTCCCGGCCCGACTCGAGCAGAATCCCGTGTTCGGTGAACGTCGTGATCCGGTCGGTCACGATCGACGCCGAGCCTTTGCGGAGCGCGGTGAACAGGTCGCCGTTCGGGACAGCGCACAGGCGCTGTTCCCACGGGTTGTACGGCGGGTTGAAGTGCTCGTCGACGGGGTAGCCTTTCGGCAGCATCGTGATGTTCACCCTGCGGATCAGCGTGCGCGCGGCTTTGGGGAACCGTTGGCAGAACTCCCAGATCAAGCGCTGTTGCACGATGTTTTTCTGTCGGGAGACCGCGTAGCCCCGTGTGTCGCCGAGAACCTTGCGCAGCACATTGGCGACAGGGTCCTTCTTCGGCAACGGCATGATGTAGCTCGGTGTGCGTTGCAGCATCGTCACATGCGCCGCTTTCGGGGCCATCGCGGGCAGCAAGGTGACCGCTGTGGCTCCGCTGCCGATCACGACCACGCGTTTGCCGCTGTAGTCGAGGTCTTCGGGCCAGTGCTGCGGGTGCACCACCTGTCCTTGGAATCGCTCGCGGCCGGGGAACTCCGGCGTGTGAGGCTGGTCGTAGTTGTAGTAGCCGCTGCAGCAGAAGACCCATCCGGCGCTCAAACGCAGCTTCTCGCCGGTGTCCGTGCGCTCCACGTCCACCAGCCATCGCGCCGCCGAGGTGGACCAATCGGCGCGGACCACTTTGTGGTGGTAGCGGATCATCGGGTCGAGGCCGTTCTCCGCCGCCGTCTCACGCAGGTAGGACAGGATTCTCGCCCCGTCCGCGATCGACTGCTCGTCGCGCCACGGCTTGAACTCGTAGCCGAAGGTGTGCAGGTCGGAGTCGGAACGGATGCCTGGGTAGCGGTGCAAGTCCCATGTGCCGCCGGACGCGCCCCTGGCCTCGAGGATCGCGAACGTCTTCGACGGCTGCAAAGTCCGCAGGTAACGCCCTGCCCCGATGCCGGAAAGGCCCGCGCCGATAATCAGGACGTCGAAGTGCTGGACGTCGCGCTCGGTGGTGGTCTCGCTCATATTCAGGCTCCTGGGGGTGGGGGAGTGGTGGTGCTGCCTTCAAGAATGCGCGCGAGCCTCGCTGTTGTCGAGAGCAATGTGCCCTGATTCATCCTGCTTTGTGGTGCATAGTGTTCATATGGACACATCATGGCCGGTTCCCTCGGAGCGGATCCAAGAGTTGATGCGCCGAGGGGCGACCATCGCGCTCACCCCGCAGGCGCATTGGATCGAAGAGTTGCACACCGCGACGCTCGGCGGGCAGCGGATGCGGGCGGTCGCCGACGACCCCGTGCTCGCCGAGGCCGTCCGCAGGACCAATCTCGCCAACTGGTTGCACTGGGCTTCGTCCAACGCGGCAAGGCCGGGCGAGCGCGTCCCGCCGAACCTCAGCCCCGTAGTCCTCGAAACCTCCCGCGACATGGTGCGACGCGGGCTCGACCAGACCGCCCTCGACACGTACCGCACCGGGCAGAGCGTCGCATGGCGGCGGTGGATGGACATCTGCTTCGGCCTGACCTCGGACCCGCGCGAACTCCATGAGCTGCTCGACCTCTCGGAGCGCTCGATCAGGACCTTCCTCGACGACACCATTGACGCGACTTCGGCCCGCATCGCCGAGGAGCGCGACCAACTCGTGCGGGGCAGCCATGCCGACCGCCTCGCCGCGGTGAGCCTCATCCTCGAAGGGGCCCCGATCCCGCGCGCCCGCGCCGAGGAACAGCTCGGCTACCAGCTCACCGGGCCGCATGTGGCGGCTGTCGTCTGGGGGTCTGCGAGCACCCCGGCCAGTCGCCTTGAAACTGTCGCCGAGGCGTTCACCCGTGACAGCGGGGCCGCCCGGCGGCTGACCGTCTTGGCCAGTTCGGCCACGCTCTGGCTGTGGCTCCCCGTCGCCGCTGCCCCGGCCTGCGCGCATGTGCAAGCGCACATCGCCGACGTGCCGGATGTCTGGCTGGGGATCGGGCGCCCTGGACGTGACATCGACGGCTTCCGGCGGAGCCATCTCGACGCCATCGCCACACAACGGATGCTCACCCGCCTCACCTCGCCGCACCAAGTCGCCCATTACGACGACATCGCGCTCGTCGCGCTGCTGTCCAGCGACCCCGCGCGCGCCGACGAGTTCGTGCGGGACGCCCTCGGCGGCCTGTTGGCCGCTGAGCCGGACATCCGGGACACGGTTTTGACGTACATCCGCGAGCAGTGCAACACCTCGCGCGCCGCCGAACGGCTCTACACGCATCGCAACACAGTCATCCGAAGGCTCGCCCGCGCCGACGAGTTGTTGCCCCATCCGCTGCCGCGCAATATCGTCGCTGTCGCCGCCGCCTTGGAGATCGTGCGTTGGCGTGGCCAGTCAACAGCCTGACCGCGGCCTTCTCCTCACCCCCCGGCAATCCGGTTTCCCCGGACGGCGGCGCTCGCTCAGTCCACGCCGGAACAAGACGGGTTTTGCGCCCGAGCCCCGCTCGGCTCAGCGCTCGTGTTCGCGCTCGAAGCGAAACGCAGCCATAGCAGGCCCCCCAGGACCGGGAGCGCGAGCACAGCCAGGCTCCACAGCGTTTTGACCGTCAGCGTGGCGTTCCCCGAACGGGCGATGGCGTGCAGCGTCACGAACCACACGGCGAACGCCGCCAGAGCGAACAACGACACGGCGAACAGGCTCGGGTCCAACACCAGATCGTCTTCAGCGACTTGCGCCTGCTCGCGCGGGAAACGCAGGGAAATATCTCGTGTGCCGTCCATAGAGCGGAATTTTATCGACTTTTCGGCCCGAAGGTGAGCGTGTTTTCCCGCTGTTTACAAATGGGCGCCTTGTTTCACCTTTTCCAGCGGTTGGGCGGGCAGGCCGGATCAGAGCGGACCGCCTCGTCCGCGTGGCGGAACCCGGCCGCACGAGCGGCCAGTACATGGCTTTTTATGTTTTCCGCAGCCAGCTTTGCGGTGGCTCCCACTCGTCATCTCCGTGTTCGGTGGTCGATAGTTCAGCCCCGGACCCCGACGATGTCGCCGATGCTTCGACGGGCTCCACGCCGAAGTAGGCTTGGATTTCTTTGATCGCCGCCGCGGCGTCGTGGTCGGTCTCGAATTCGCCCATGATCTCGGCTACCTGCTGTTGGACGTTCTTGCGGGCCTCGTTATAGGCGCAACGGAACCCGCCCGCGACGGACTCGCCGCTGAGCCCGGAGGCGGCGTCCGTGACCTCGCACCGCGCCAGGTTTCCCTCAGCGTCCAGTTCGACCACGATGGCGGCATTGAGCCCGTAGCCTTTCCCGCGCACCTTCGCCAGAGCCTCCTGCGCTCGGCGCTGTTTCGCCCGAAGCTCATCCACCCTTGCGACCAAGGCCGGATCATGATTGGTCATGAGTTCCCCATCCTCGCTCGGTGACCGACTGAAGGCCGGATCCGCTGTAGCTGTTCCAGCGAGCTTTCACCAGCTCGACTTCCTGCAGAGGGAAGGGGTATGCCTCAAGGCGTAGAGGAGCTTCGGGAGACAAAGAAAGTTCTTCAGCCAGCGGTCGCGCCCAATACCGTTCTCCTGAGCGCACGGCGATCGAGGCGCCTTCGGGTGTTCTCGATGTGAAGAAAATGGCTCCGAACGTCGATCGCCGATCTTCTGCAAGGACTCGTTGGATCAGCCATCTGCTGCCGCCGTCCGACATGGCGAAGAACTTGCTTCCCCCTTCGGCAAGAGCGACCAGCACGTCTGTGATCGTCGCCGTCGCCGGAAACTCTAACGACAACGGAATCGGGTCGTCTGCCTGATGAATCGAACTTCTCTCGAACTCCACCGTGATTTTCAATTCGTCATCACCCTTATCTCTCTGAGTGTTTCGCGCGTGAAGCGACATACCAACTGCTACGACAACGATGAGCAGGAAATAACAGGCGATCACCAAACCGAAATCACCGCCTTCAAGAGTCATGCCTCAGCGATCTCCAACGTGAACCACTCCGGGGGGATGCCCTCGCGCAGTTTCGCGTCTAACTCTTCGTAGGCGAGTCGGGCTATCTGTGAGAAAATAATCGCATCTCTCTCTTTCATCCAGCCGCGATCGCCGGACTCGCCTTCGATGCTGACAGAGAATTTTTCGGAATACTCCACCTCGGGTTCCAGGTTTTCCACACGAGCCCATGGGGCGACTCCCCGATTCGACCATTCTATGCTGAGAAAACCCAGCCTATTCATCATATACGCGCCCGATGCCAAAAGAAAAAGCATGTATTTCTCAGCGTCATCAAAATTTCTGAACATCCAGTACCGCGACCTTTGGCTACGCTGTTCTTCATCTATATAGAATAGACCACCTTCGGACACCAGGTGATAGTAAACGTCATCCTCCCCAAGGCGAATATCTGTAGGTGAGCTCATTCCCGGAGGAGCCGCGTGCCAATAGTAGTATGATGATGGGTCTTTTGATTCTTCACCGATTTTATTCGCACTTGGGCGAAGATACAAGCCATGCCAAACGGCCCACGATTTAGCGATACGATGGAAGGCTGGCGGTATGTGCTTCAATTCAATATAAACTGTTCTCATCTTGTATTCGCTCTACCCTATTTCCTAATCTGCTGGAACCAAGATCTTTGCTGCTATAAGATCATCCAAGTTCTGGGTTGCATCGACTAACTTGCCTTCGTTGTTCGTTACAGTTTTCACTATCCTGTATTGCACACCGCCGCCTGGTTGCCCGAACCAGGGCGCTATTTCTGATTTTTCGATTCTATACCCAGGAGGCAGCGGCCCATCTCCGACCTTGTAGGAGGTCAACGGCCCTCCTCCGCTCCCTGGCGGCATCGCTCGCGCTTCAAATGGCGTGCCTTCGGGAGCCAGCCACCCTCCGTTTGGTCTCCCGTATCTATCAACGTTTTTGCCTCCAAGCTCTGCTTTCCATTCTGCTGGACTGATATCGCGCTTGGTCCCAGGAACGGCATAGGGTTTACCTGGGTCCGTTTCTTCTGGGTATTTCCATGCTCCTGGTTTGCCGTATTTAGTTTCGAACTCTTCAACTGTGAGACTTTCAGCTCGGGCGGCGGCGACTTCAACCGCTTCAGCCTGTTCGCCTGCGGTAGCCGTGTACAGGACGGCGCGTGCATCGAGGAGAGGCTTCATCTCGACGGCGGTTCTGGCGAGCCCGCCGACAGCGGAGAGGACCGGGGCGCCGGACGCTTCGGCGAGCGTGGCGAACGAGCGGCAGATGTTGGCGATACGTGCCCCGACGGCCACCAGGCGGCTCGCCTCCCCGCCTTGGGCTATGAGCTCCGAGATCCCGGCAGTGAAGAACGCCGCCACCCCGCCGACCACCTCGATGGCCGCGCTCTGCCAGGCGAGGTCTTTCGCGGCCTCTTCGATCTGTTTGTGGGCCTCTTCGATCTGATAGGCGTAGTTCCCGCACGCCGTCGCCAACACGTCGAGCTGCGCTGCCACATCGCCCATCCGGTCTTGGAGAATGGAGCACCATCGCGCAGCGGAGGGAACCTCAGGCGCCGCCTGCTGCTCGATCAAGCCGACAGCGGGCGGAATGTGCCCCGCCGCCTCCCGCACGAACCCTGCCGCTTTCCGATACGCCTCTGCGACTGCCCGCAGCTTCGCCGGGTCCCCGTTGGGCCACAGAAAGCCCTCGGTGTATTTCGCGATGAACGTCCACCATCCCGGCTCGCCCCCAGCACCGCCGCCGAACGCTTTCGGCACGCTGGGCGCTGTGTGCTGCGGCGTTGTGCCAGGAGCCGGGACCGGGGCGCCGGGGTTGTCGGCGTTGTGGTGGTTCGCCGCGCTGTACGCGAGCAGATCGCGCATCATCGCGGCCCCATTGCGCAGATCCGTTGTTGCCGCCAGCGGCCCGTGTTGGGGGTCCGTCGCCACGGGGTCGTATTTGTCGGCCCACTTCTGCGCACCCGAGTCCGAACCCGCCATTCCGCCCGAGCCCGGCAACGCCTGCGCCAACACCGATGCGGCGGAAGACATGGCGGCCTCCACGCGGGAGAACACCTGCCCGGCGCTCAGCAGATCGTCCGGCACCACATCGAGCGACACCCCGCCAGGATCGACGCCGACGCTCCCGTTTCCTGGTGTCCCTCCGGGCTTATGCGGTGGCGTCACGGCCACATCCCCTTCTGGTGCGCGATCACGCCCGTGTACGCCTGGTGGTTCCCCTTCGCCTGCTCCCGCAGCTCCTTCAGGCCCTCTCGCATTTCCGCGAGCCCTTTGGCCCACCGTTCGTGATACGCCCGCTGCTGCTCCGCCGCTTGACCCGACCATGCGGCGTGCAACCGCGCGATTGCCGCGTCGATCTGGCCGACCCACTCCTCGACTTTCTTGTCGAACGCCTCGCACGCCTCGATGTGCTCGGAGAGCTGCTCCAGATCGATCCGATAATGACTGTCGGCCATCAGAAATTGAACCTCGGCTCGACGCGCGCGAGGCTCTGCGAGTTCTCGCCCTCCTGCTGGTCGTACTCGTCGGCGGACTCGCCCAAAAGCCCCGATTCGCCCTCCAACGCGGCGATGACCGTCTCACAGCCTTCTTTCCACTCCTCCCAAGGCGGGCGGAACTTCGAAGCCGACGTGCCTGCCCAGCCCTCGGCGAGCTCGTCGCCGCGCCGGGCCAGCTTCCCAAACTCGGAGCGCATCTCTTCCGCAACACCGCCGATGAGCTGCTGGACCGAGCGCATCTCCGCAGGTTCCACCCCGAGTGAGTCTCCCATGAAAAATCTCCAAACCGCCACAGAATTCGAGAGCTACGCTGAGGGTAACGATGAAGGCGCGAGCCTGCAACCAGGACGTGGTGATGGCGTGATCGGAGCCCAGTTCAGCTGATCTCTGGCGGCGCGTCCGCAGGGCCAGAGCAATGTCGGGCGAGGATCGCGGAGGCGACGTTGAAGACCTTTGTGTTCAGCATGACGCGCTGAACGCAGTGCGGGAGGCGCCCATCGGGCGCCTCCCGCACTGCGTTCAGTTTTCCTGCTTACACGTCGTAGTAGAGCTGGTATGTCTACCTGCGCGTTGGGTAGATAGAACGGATTAGGGCGATGCTGACTACCTGCATGTTCTTAGGTTGGTGGCGTTGACGTGATCGAGTGATTTTCGGTGTTGCTGCATACCCGCTGCCTACCGGAGCGAGTGAAGATTGCTCAGATGCGCCGAACGGGTCGTCGCAGCGCTTCCGACCGCTTTGGTTGAAGCTGAAGTACGATTTCGGCGTTCGACCCGCTATGACAGTAGGGGGGTACCCCCTGGGGCAAGCCCTTCCGCACCTCGGCCGCATAGGCGAATCCCCTCCCTGGTTTTTTTCCAAACGAAAGGACGCTGCGATGCTGATGGTGTCGTGGCTGTAGCCGACCGCCTGCGCCGCCACCTCACGAGATTTCGACTCAGGCGCCGTCTTACAAGCGTCGTCACGGGTGGATTGCTCCCGATCAGATGGTGCAGAATCTGCACCATCTCGACGGGACTTGCTGACGCCTTCGCTCCTGCGCCACGGGTTTCAGCGCCGCCTCGATCGCGCTGGCTATCGCCTCTGCCTCGGTGGGGGTGAACGGCTTGCGCTGCGTGTTCTCGTCTGTCTCCGCGCGCAACAAGTCCGACGCCTCCACCAGGGAGGCCACCACCGTGACCGGCGCCGTCTGCCAGCCCAACAGCCGCACCGCCTCCAAACGGCGCTGACCGGCCTCCAGCCGCAGATCCGCCGTCGCCGCCACCGGGCGGGTCAAGCCCGCCTCGCGGATGCTGAGTCGCGGATTCTTGGGATGGCGGGGTGGTTTTTAGAGGGAGGCCAGGATTTCTTCGGAGAGTTTTTTGTCCGAGAGCAGTTTGCCGACCAAGGCGACGACGACCTCCTGTCGGGTCACCCTCGCCCTTCCGAGCTTGCGCGCCGCCTCGCGCTGCCAGACCGCCAGCGCGTCATGCTGCCGGTCGCTGAACTGGATCGTGCTCTTGACGGTCATATTCGCTCCGCTTTCGTCCACACGATACAAATTACAGCATTTCCGTGGTTCCGCGTGAACGGATATGCGGATTTTATCTATTTACGGAATTGCGTATATACGGGCTTCCGTACTAGTATCACTTCCGTGAATACGGAAATACGGATTAATGAGCCTGTGGGAACGTCGGAACCCGCGAAGGGCTCCAGCGGCTTGAACCAGACCGTGGCCCTTGAGGTCCGCGGGCATCTCGCGAAGCGCAGGCTCAAACGGCGCGACCTCGCACACGCGCTCAATGTGAGCGTCCGAACGGTCAGCGACCTACTCGGGGAGCGCCGCCCCTGGCGCATAGACGAGGTCGAGACCGTCGCGGCCTGGCTCGACATCAGCCCCGCCGAACTCATGTTCCCATCGAACCCGAGACGCCGTCACTGAACGCCTACGCCCGTTCGAGCCAGGACACGGCGATCATGCGACGACTCCTGCACCGGTAGCATCTCCAAGGACCCCGCCCCGTATCCGGCCCTCACAGCAGGCCCGCGAAGACCTCTCGCTTCTCCCCGCCCGCCATGACCTTCACTATGCGGTAGTCGCCAGCTCTGTTCCGCTCAACGTCATGGCACGATCCTAACGCTGGCCGCCATGGGCGCGGAGAGGCATCCGTGAGCCGAGCAACCAGCAAATCTCGCAATCCGGGCTCACCCCCCGGTGTCCTCCCAGAACCGGCCCCAGATCAGCCGCGGCCTCGGCGGCGGCTCCCACACGCCGTGCCGCCACCAGGCCAGCGCCGTTGCGGCGACCCCGTCCAAGGCCCGCTCCAGGCGCGCGCCGAGCCACACGCTCGCCGCCTGCGAGAGACGCATATGGTCCTGGTAGTTCCGGTCGCGGGCCGCGAAATACCCGCCCTCGAAGACCGGGACACGCAACCCGCCCCCCACAATGCTCGCCCGCAGCCTCGAAGCGTCCCCGCCCACCTCGCGAACCGTCCGCGCGAAGTCCACGAACACCGACCGGTGCTTCGGCGCCAGAGTCCCCGAGGCCTCCCGAACCGGCCACGGCTCGTCCAGGAACTCAAGGTCCGGCTCACGCCAGACCAACGGCGGCCCCGGATCGTAATCCCAGCGCCCGCCCTCGCGCAGCCACCGCACGGTCGCCTCCTCGAGCCCGTCGACCCCGCACTCCAGGCTCTGCGCCAACGCGAACTGCGCCGACTGCCCCGCCGCCAGCACCTCGTCCGCCACCGCCCGCAGCAGCTCGACCTCGCGGCAGCTCGGATACCTGTCGCACGCCCCCGCGACAGCGGCCCTAGTCTTAGCCTGCCAACGACGCATCACCGAGGCCATCTCCCGCTCCGGCTTCAAACTCTCCACCACAAGGCGCTCATGGTCACGCCGCGCGGGAGCCGAGCCCGAAAGCCACTTCCACGCCTCCGCCGAGAACGGACTGTCCTCCTCCGTCGAAGACCACCGCTCGGATTCGGCGGTCACCAGCCGCCGCCCTGCCCGCGCAGCCAACCCTCGACGTCCCGCACGAGGTCTTCGCTGGTGAGGTCTACGATTTGCTCTCGCCACGCCGTGAGCTGGTCGAGCATCGCGAGCTGGAAAAGGAACGCCTCGGCTGCGGACTCGGCGGTCGGGCCTGACCCGACGACCTCGGAGTCCCCCCATATGGCTTTGAACCCGTACACGTCGTGCTCTTCGCTGTAGCGGCCCCCGACGTACTCAGCGCCGTAGCGCTCACACGCGCGCCGCGCGATCTGCGCCACCGCTTGGGGCGACAGTTCTTTACCGCTATCAGGTGATGACACGTTTTGCCGTCCTCTATCCGTCTTTGGCCGCTGGCCAGCCGGGGACTGGCGCGGGCAGCGGTTCAGGGGAAGGGTAGGGGCCGTCGTGCTCGCCAGCGAGCCATCGGGCACGGACCTCTTCGGGGTCGGGTGCTTTGGCCATGCACTGGCCTTGCGCCCGCTTCCAGTCCTGGCCCTCCCATGACCCGTCGGACCAGCGCTGCCCAGTTGCCCCGTCTGCTGCCCCGTAGTTGTCCAATACGCCGACGATCCGCCAATTCCCGAACACGTCCGCTTGCGGCGCCGGCAGCGGGCCTGCCTGCGCGGGTCCGCCTCCATCTGATGTCTGCGTGTTCGGTCCAGGTTGTGGGTTTTGGCGGACTTCGACACGAGTGACCCCGCCCCAACCAGCCGGAGGCGGCACCTGCGATGGGTCGGTGTGGACGGGTTTGTCCGAGACTCCGTCTGTGGCGGCCCATTTGCCGTCTTGGAGCCGGGTGGAGAGCGAGTACCCGCCGCCGCAGATCACAGCGGCCCATCCTCCGTCTCGGGTGGGAGAGAGCGAGAGCACGACTTCGTGGGCGACGCCGCCCTGTGCTCTCGTGCGCTGAGTCTGAGCAGCGGCACCTGTTGGGCTCTTCAATCGAAGGTTCTGGGTCTCGTCTGGGGATTGCCCGAATTTCCCGTTCTGCGGGACCGCCTTGTCGAAGCCCGGGTACGCGTCGGAGGGTTTCGAGCTGTACAGGGTCAGGGTGCTTGTCTCTATGTAGGCGCGGACCGGGACCATCGGGCCGCGCACGAGATCGACATCTGGTTCGGCGGTCCACACGAACCGGAGGTCTTTGAACTGTTCGGAGAGATGGTAGGGGCCGTCGGCGCGCTCAGGGCGCGGTAGCGGCGCGCTCGGAGCCGTGCGAGAGCAAGCCGCAGTCCCCGCAAGAGCCAGGATTGTGAAAACAGCGCCCGCCCGCCTGGTTGTGTTCATTTGTCGTGGGAGGGTTGCGGGCCGTCTTTGGTGATGGTCCGGGCTTCAGGGATAGAGCTGTAACGCGTCCAATCGCCTGGGAAACAGGGCGAATTGGCGTATATCGTTGCTGTGGGATCAAGGGGGCTGTACGTGACGCTCAGTTCGTAGCCGTCAGGCGAGTGGCCGAAACGGTTGAGCGCGCCAGTGCCCTCGTGCTGCTCGACTTTCCAGCCCCATCCGCGCCAGATATCACCGATTTTCGTGATGAGCGTCGGGTAGTCCGTGCTATGGTGGTCGATCAGGGCGCGGGAGTCGCCGTATGAGGCTGGAGCGTTGTTCTTGTCAGCAGCGTTGTCGTCGCAGGCGGTGACTGTGGCGCTCGCCCCGAGGCTGCGCGTGTTGTCGAGCTCGATTCCCTCGGGGAGATCTTGCAGTGTCCTCTGATAGTAGCGATACACTGTGTCCTGCGCCTCTTGTATGCTTTTCGGGGTGGCGGCGAGCTTCGCTTTTTGTTCCGCTTGCGTCCGAACGAAGTGGGTCGCGTACGTGGCTATCCCGAAGACCGCGAGCAAGACGATCCCCGCCATAGCGATCTTGTCTCGCGACCAAAATTTTCGGCTCCAGATCGTCCGGTCATTGCTCTGGCGTGACACCGTCACCTCCGGTTTTGCCGCCGATGATCGCACCCATGTTGTTCAACCCGTCGCTGTTCTCCGAGAAGTAGCTGCTGTGATCTCCTGGCGCGGTCCTGAATTTATACGCGTGCGCCCAAGTGTCTGGGTTCTGGCCGAAATGGTTGGAGACGACGCTCGTCCCGATGGGGTCGTTGGCCGCGAGGCCCACAAACACTTTCGCGCCAGGGTTCAGATTGAGCCCGTCAGCGTCGTTGGCGAACATACCTGGGCTGCCGACCGCGACCACCGCGTCGGCGTCGAGATGGTTCCCGCCAGTTGCGGCGGCGCCGATGAGCGTGGTGCCGTAGCTGTGCCCGATGACAGTGTTGTAGGACGGCGGGCCTTCGTGGGAGGCTCGTAGCCCGGCCTGGAAATCGATCAAACCTTGTGCCCCGGCCTGAGCGTAGGAGGAATAGGGAGAGTCTCGGACTAGGTCCATCGGCGGGTTGTAACCGATCCACGTTGTCACAGACACATCGCCCCCAGCGAGCTGCCCGTGGCTTTGCGCAAGAGCCGCGTTATACATGTCGAGCGATCTTTTATCACTACCGAGCATGCTGGCGATGTCGTCGCTCGTGCCGGGGACATAGGTGGCGTTCTGTTTCGCCTTGTCGGGATTGTTGATCGACACAGCGGCACGGCCCTTGTCATCGATATACCCGAGGAGACGCGGCGGTGAGGCATTGTTCAAGGTGTCTTGGACCTTCTGATATCCGTCCGCTTCGTGTTTCAGGGTGTTCCAGTGCTCTTTCCACGCCTTCCACTCCTGGTACGCGGCGCCGCCTTGCGGCAGATTGTCTGCGCCCCAGTCGGGGACATTCCGCCCTTCCTTCCAATCGGGGTGTTGCCGCTCCCATGCCTCTAGCTCGTCGTTCTTCCGCTTCGCGATCTTCGGCAGCTCTTGCCGATTGTACTTGTCCCGATCCGCAAACGGGATGCCGCCATGGTTGCCGATGTCGGGGTACCGCTTGTAGATTTCGTCCTTCTCCTGTTCGCTGAGGTTCATCCAGAGGTCGTGCAGGACGTGCGGGTCGGTCGGGAGGGGGATTGTGCCGTCCGCGATGCCTTTGGCGATGTCGTGGCCGCGCTTGCCGAGCGCCTCTGCGGCGGGTACAGCGTCAGCGGCGTGCGCGAAGGAGTCTTTGATCGTCTGCGCGGCTTGGGTTGCGGCGTCTTGCATTTGCCGCACGTACTCGTCGATCGCCGCTTGCCCTTTTTGGAGTGCCTCGGTTCGTTCTTTCCGCATGCGGTCGGGAAACGCCGCGTGCGCGATGGCGAGGTCGAAATGGGGGTCGCTCGCTTTGAGGTCTTCGGAGACCTCCATCGGCACTACTTGGTCGAAGCCGATCACGTGTTGGATCGCGTCGTTCGCGAGCTCGCAGCAGCGGTCCACCGTGTCCGCGAACGAGCTGAGGGTTGTGCCGACTTTCGTGAAATCACCGGACATGGCGTTCGCCTCTTGCCCGAGACGGTCCGCGCGGCCTTCTGCGGCCTGCTCTGCTTTTCCGGTCCACTGATGGTTCTGGCTGGGCTGTTGCACTGTGCCGAGCAGACTCTTCTGCATGTTGGCGAGGCTTTGGCCTTTCGAGGCGTGGTTTGACGCGCACAAGCGCAAGTCAGGTGTGAGGCTCTTGTGGCCTTGCTCGATGAAGCTTTTGGTGACGGGCATTTATTTCCCGTCCATAACTTTGGAGAGGCGCTCGGCCGCTTCCTCGTCAGTCAGGGCTGTGGTGGCAGCCGCGTCTGCGAGCTCTCCCGCGAAGCCGGTGGTCGCGTCCGAGAGCTTGTGCAGAGCTCGGATCGAGTTGCCGAACCCTTCGATGGCGGCGGATGCGAAATCAGGGAACACGTCACGGGCCTTCCCGCCCACGTCTCGCAGGTTCCCGGTCGTGTTCTCGAAATCAGCGGAGAACGCCCCCTGCTGGGAGTTCTGCGGCGTCACTGTCACCGACAACACGGCCTCGCCAATCGACTGCGTTTCCCGTGACGCCGCGCGCAGCGCTTCCACGTCAAGCTCCATACCTACCTTCCTCGCCGATCATGCTCGATCCTTCTTCCTTCTCCTGCTGCTCCGCAATGCGTTTCTTGTCCGCCGCGACCAACCGCCGCATCTTCGTCACACCCGTCGTGTACCCGCCAGCGGGGATACGCAGGGTCCGCGCGAGTTCCGCGTCCACCCGCTCCTCCTCTAAGCGCTCACGCTCGGTCTCCCGAGCCGAGAGTTCACGCGCAGCGTCCTCAGCCGACAGCGTCCTGCCACCGTCTCGGACCACAGGAGCCGAGTACTCGGGCTCGTCATCATCGTCCGGTATGTCGAACCGCATGACGTTCTGGGTCCAGATGTCACGCGCCACCGGCAGCCGCCTGCGTCTTCGCCTGGGCCTCCAGCATCTTCTGGTACTCGTCTTTGTTGAGCTCCCCGATCACTTCGGGGACCACCACGGGGAGGTTGCCGCCGATCAGCTCGTTGCCGTGCTCGGTGTCTTTGAGGTAGTCGGGGGTTTTGTGCTCTTTGCCGGAGTTTTGACCAGCGGCCCCGGCACCCATGGCTCCCATGCCGCCGCCCATCCCAGTGCCTTGTCCGGCGCCCGATCCGGCGAGGCCGTTCACGTTCACCACCGGCTTGCCGCCCATCAACCCGGCAGACCCGGACTTCGCCGACAAAGACCGCTCATGATCCCCGCCCAACGTTCCCACGCCACCGCCACCCAGGCCCGAGCTGCCAGACGACGAGGAGCCGAACGTCGAGTCGCCCGCGCTCATCGCGTGCGTCGAGCTGGACTCTGACGGGTTGAAACCAGAACCAGGCGAGGACGTGCCCGCAGCGGGCGAACCGCCCGACGGGGCGCCGCCACCAGCCCCAGCGCCGGAGCCTTTGCCCCCGTCGCCAGAATCAGCACCACCGCCCGAGCCGCTGCCCGCCCCGGCGCTCTCGCCGGAAGGCTTGCCCTCGGTCTGGGCCTCCGGCTGCGAGCCAGCGGTGTCGTCCTGCGCTTGGGGCTTCGCAGCCACCGGCTCGGCATGCCCGGCCCCGCCCGACGACGCGCCCCCGCCACCCGACGACGGCTGAGGCTGCGCATTGGACGGCCCGTCCGGGGACTCGCCCCGATCCTCTGTCGGAGCGTCCGGTGAGCTGCCGAGGTACTCCAGCTTCGGGTATTCGGCCTCGCCCGGTTCGTGGTAGTGGTTCTGCAAACCCCGCGCCACAGCCTTCACCTGATCCATCGCCGACACGCCAGGGGTGCAGGCGCTGTTCTGGTCCACCACGGACTTCGCCGTCGCCGCAGACTCCACCACCTTCTGCACTTCTTTCGAGTGGTCGTCCAGCGCCTCAGCGGCCCTCTTCCCCGTGCGGGCCAGCTCCTCCAACTCGTCACGGGTGGCGTCGCCCAGCTTCCCCACCCAATGCCGCATCCCGACACGACTGCTGACCGTCTGCGTGATCTCCCCGAGCTTCGCCCCGACCGCTTGGACGCGCTTGACAATGGCCGCAGAAACCACATCGGGTTGCAGACTCCCACCGATCTGGAGGTTCTCGATGAAATCGCTGGCCGGATCGGCCATATAGTTCTTTTCGCTCATCTTTGATGTTCCTCCCAGGAAACGGTAGTCGGGATCAGGATTGGCCGCACACTGGTCTCAGCGGTCAGAAAACAGGCACGTCTCATAAGAGCCACCTCGCGATTTTCGTGCTGGTCTCACCATCGCGAATCCCGTCCAAAGAGAGATCCACGCCGAGAGGATCGAGGCCGCTGGGCTGACGGCTACGAATATCAGTGCATGCCCCTGCGTAGTCTTTCGCCTCGATCACCCGATGGAACGGTGCGGAAGGGTTCTTCTGCTGATCGGCCTCAGCCAGAGTGATCGCCTGCACGTCGTTGGGATGAGACGGTCCTCCGGCAGGCGAGGAACCCACAGGCATAGGGCTGTACTTATTGCCGTGCTCGCCCTTTTGGAAGACGTTGAATCCACTGAAAGACGTGGACCAGAGTTTCCAAGTCGCGTTGGGCTGCGCGTCCACCGTGATCACCTCGGTGAGTTGCCACCAGACCCCGCAGTCCTCGGATCGGTCGAAACTTTCGTCCAAATCTGCCGGAGTCCCATCGAGCTTCGTCAGGCTCTTCGGGGTGAAGGTGAGCATGATCCCATCCTTTTGGAAAATCACTGGTTCGCCCAGCTTGACCTCCAGAACAGGATGCCCAGCTGTCTGCGGGGTGACGAGGTTCTTCGGGGCCGCTGAGGTCGAGGTGGAGGACGACGTGGAATTTTCCGCGCTAGGCCCAGCAGCGCTGGGCGCGTCTCCGCGTTGGCATCCCGCTGCGAGCAGAGCGATGAAGGCGAGGAAGGCTGCTGCGCGTTGTCTGGTCGCGTTCATCAGAATCCTGTCAGGTGGCCTTGGTTGCCGAGGTTGGGGTCGAGCTTGCTGATGTCGACCGAGCTGTCGAAATCTGTCCCGAACAGCGCGTCGAAGCGGGCTTTCGCCGCGTCACGAAGGGCAGTCACCTTGTCAAGGGTGTCCTGCACGTATTTCACGATGACTGCGCCGTTCTCCTTCGCGGTCGCCAAAGACTTCTCACCGTCCACTCCAGAGCCTAACGCGGTCCCGATCTCTGAGAGAGTCGCAAGCTTCTGCGCCTCGGTTTTCAACAGTTCTTTAAGGTCGTCTATCGCGGTTTGGAAGTCGTGGAGGATGAGAGCGGCTTCCTCTTTCGATATTTCCACGTCGGCCATGGTTCAGGTTCCTCTCCGGAATTGTTGTGTCCAGTATGGGCGTTGATGTGTGGTGTTGGTCATCGGGGTTTCCAGTAGCTCTCTTGCGGGTCGGGCAACTGGGCGATCATGCGCGCGGGCAGTTCCCGGTCTCCTTCTTCCTCCCGAGCGCGCAGGGCGAGGTAGGCGAGGTCGCAGGCGAAGCCGGGATCGTGCGAGACTTGCGCTTGCCCCCAACGCTCCAGAGCCGATAGTCCGATGAGGGCTCGGTGGAAGGCGAGGAATCCCCGGAAGATCGCGGGGTTGCGCTGGGGCTCGGGGAGAGCGCGGGCTTGGGCGAGGTTGCGCCAGGCGGTCGCGGCGAGCTGCTCGCCGTCCGCGCACGCGGCCCCATAGGCTTCCCACGAAACACGTCTCTGGTTTGCGATCTCTTTCTGAACCCTTGTGAAACCGTCCCAGTTCTGCGCCCCGGAGCCATCGACAATCTCCGAAACCCACGTCAAAGCGCGTGTCCGGGCCTCTTCTGCCCAAGGACCGGCCAACAGCTCCGTGATCCTGTTGTGCAGGTCGCGCGCGAAGTACTGCAACGGGTGCGCGGACCCGCCCTCCGGCTCGACCAATGGCCCTGCCGCCTCCACCAGAAATGGGGCTTCGACAGCTTGGGAGCCGGTCAAGTGGTTGTTGCAGTCTTGGATGGCTCTGCGCGGGAACTCTTCGGCCCTGTAGGTGACGGCCATCCCGGCGAGGGAATAGGCGAGGCCGTGCGCGGCGAAGAGGTCGCGTTGCTGCTCGAAGTGCCGCTTCGCCCCGAACACCAAATCCTCGTTCCCCAACGCCGCAGTGTGGACGCCCGGGTCGGCGGCGTGCTCCCACCCCGGCCACGCCCGCACCGGCAACCGCTTCGCGATCACCCCCGGCCCGAGGTTCGAGTACACATAGGTGCGGTCCAGGCCCTCCGAGTCGATATGCCGCGCCAGCAGATATTTCGGTTCCCCGTTCGCCGCGAGCCTACGACTGGGGAACAAATCCGGCTGCTCGCGCAACCAGAGCGCCCATCGGGCGAGCACGCTCTTATGGTCCCCAGGCAGCCCTTCCTCCCTGCGGTCGCCAAAGAAACCGTCCCCGCCGTGATAGCCCCGAGCGCCAGGACTGCGATATTCATCGTCCGCGTTGGCGAGTTTCATGGCTTGCCCGGTGACCGCGCCCGCCGCGCCCATCGTCGCCGTGTCCCCCGACTCCCGCACATCCACGTTCACCACCTCGTCAGGGACGGCGAAATCCGTGGCCGCCTGTGCCTCCGTCGCGCCGCCGTCCGTCTCCGCGTGGTGGTCGAGGACCGCCGCCCCG
>JGI2924J29684_1077867_pt1 | contig 24315 bp, 25 predicted proteins | sample BenlonsequencITS_FD_29684 | JGI IMG/M metagenome (IMG submission 29684)
AAGGCTTCGGAAAATACCTCGGCGCGGCCTACGGCGACGAGCTGCCAGGGCACGGCACCAGCGGCTTCGGCCCACCAATGGCCACCGACGACGTGACGAAGGTGTTCCAAGTGCTCGACACCGACCACGCCGCAGCGGAGAAAATGCACGCCGCCGCCTACGCGCAATCCATGGCGTGGACGGAGAAATTCGCCGGATCGCTGAATACGAATCCCGGCAACCCGGACCTCGGGGCGCTCCACCATGCGGGCGACCTGCTCGGCTCGGTGGACAAAGCCTCTGAAACTTTGGGGGCGGACGTGCAGAAGATCAACGGCACCGCGTTCGACGCCGCCAAGCCCTGGGCGTCGAGCCTCGTGAAACTCCTCCCCGGAGGCGACGTGCTCGCCAAAGTCCTCGACTCGGCCTCATCCAGCCTGAAAGACGCGTACACCGGACAAGGCCCACAAGGACACGTCCTCGACACAGCGTCCCTCCGCTACCAGATCGCCGCCAGCCTTATCGGGAGCGGCAAGCTGCCCCAGAACGGTGAGCTCAACGGGTACCTCACCGCCGATGGGCACCTTCGAGACCCGGGAAGCTTCACCAACGACCACGACCGAGACGCCTACAACGACGCTCTGACGAACTACCTCTCGAACCAACCAGCTGGGCACAGCATTACCGACGGTTTGACACGCGCACAGGAACAGTACAATGCGCGCAAGAAATAACCTGCTCCTAGTAGCCTCGGCCCTTCTCTTCGTGGTCTCTGGATGCTCGACCTTCAGCGGCGGACAAGGTTCCGGGAAAAGCATCGAAGCCTCTGCGGAGCAGCAATCGGAGCAAGCGTTTGGCCTGGTGCGCGAATTCGCCAACTCGATTGTCGACGACCCGTTCAATCCAAATTTGAGCGCGATGTCGCAGGCGGGCAGGATTCTGGGCGACGCGGACAAGGCGAGGGGCAAACGAAATTTAGACACGCTCCAGGTGAGGCACGCCCTCGCCAGCGTTTTGATCGAGAGAGGCGCACAGCCCGAGCACGGTGAGCTCAACGGGTACCTCACCGCCGATGGGCGCCTTCGAGACCCGGGAAGCTTCACCAACGACCACGACCGAGACGCCTACAACGACGCTCTGACGAACTACCTCTCGAACCAGAAACCGGCCAAGCAAATACGGAATGGGCTCTCGACCCTCAAGGAGAACTACCAGCGTGAGAATCCGTAACAGGCACGTTGGCGAGCGACCTGCGAAGGATAGAGGACAGCAGATATGACCTCCTCGGGTGGTGAGAAGGAATTGTCGCCGCAGGCCGTCGCTCAAGTCGTGCGGCGCGCGTGCGAACGCTACGGCGCCGAATACATCGGCGGGCGCTACAGCGAAGAGCACGACGCGTACGGCTTCAAAGCCCAATGGGGAGACTCCGAGGTCGTCGGATCAGGCCCGACCGCCGAGTCGGCCGCCGAAGCGTTCCTCTTCCAACTCGCCATGCTCGACCAACTCGCGGCGTGGCGGGAACAGATAGCCGACCTCACCAGCAAAGACCTCGTGCAAGACGTGGAGGCTTGGTTGCGCGGGCATGACCAGAGCGGCGGTGCCGATGCTTGAGTCTGGTATGTCAGGCACAGGGGCTGTCAGGTTGAGGCTTCGGACTTGTTGCGCGCGGAGTGCGATGAGAACACGCAGCGCAAGCCGTTCACGCCGACCGAGGCCGAGGCGATAGCCAGCGCGATAGAGGCGGCGCTGCGGCCCGTGGCTGCGGCGAGGCGTGCTGCTGCGATCAAGAGTCGAGACGAGAAGGGCAGGGCTCAGTCCACTTGTGCCGATTCGGCACAAGTGGACGACCGACCAGAGCCGAAGACTCGGGATATCGCAGCGCATGCGGTGGGCTACGGGCGCGACACCATCAGCAAGGTCCGCAAGGTCAAAGACTTGGCCGACGACCCCTGAAACCCCGCAAGAGGTGCGCGAGGCCGCGAAGCAGGCGCTGGGCGAGATGGACGCGACCGGCTCGGTGGCGGGTCCGCACCACAAGGCCGCAGGGCGCAAGAACACCCTAAGAACCCAACACAGGAATATACTTTCTGGTAGAAAAAAACCAGGGAGGGGATTCGCCTATGCCGCCGAGGTGCGGATTCGGGGCCTGTGGGGGGTACCCCCCGTGGGTGTTTCACCGGGGTTTCGGATTAGTAGATCTCTTATCCGGGGACTACGCCCATGCCCTCTCGGTCACATACCGCCGTCTGAGATCGGTGATGGTGGTGTCGCTCTTGGCCCTGTTGCAGTCCCGATGGGCTGCCTGCTTGTTCGCGAGCACATAATGCTGTTGAACAGGGATGGCAGGCTGCTTGTGAGTGTCACGGATTGTCACAACCTGCGTGTTGAGGCGCTGTGATGGGCGGTCATGCCGAGTGATCCTTGCCCTGGTCAACGGAGGAATCTTGGGATTCCGGCTTATCGGCGGTGATGCCTGGTGATGGGTTTTGTCCAACTGTTAATCGGACGGTTGCTGGTTCGAGTCCAGCCGGGGGAGCCGATAAGTCCCGGCGAAGAGAACTTTTTATTTGCGTTATTTGCGCCGGCGGGCCCGAAGTCTGGACCGCCCAACTGCAAACCCCGCGCGGGAGCGCCACGTTCCCGCCCCTCCGCCTCTTGGTAAGTAAGGCTTGCCTAAGGTACGTTTGGACCGATGGGTGAAAAAGTGCAGCTGGGCGAGATCCAGGAGACGACGCTGATCCCGTTGTACGGAAGAGCATTGGACGCGCGCGCTCCCCGGAGCGTGCTCAATGATCGCAAATCTCTCGAGATGGTCGAGGCTATCGACTACGACTTCCAGAAATTCACGGGACCGTCCCTTCCGGGGACAGTGTTGCGGGCTTCGATCTTCGACGGCTACGTCCGGGACTTTTTGCGCGCGCACCCAGAGGGGACAGTCGCTGATCTGGGCTGCGGCCTGTCGACCCGGTTCGACAGGCTCGACAACGGCACGGTGCGATGGTTCGACCTCGATGTCGAGGACACTATGGCGCTGCGACGGAAGTTCTTCTCCGACGCGGACCGTTACACCATGCTGGCCGGGTCGATCTTCGGAACAGACTGGCACGAGGCAGTCCTGGAGCGAGGAGGACCGCTGTTCCTGCTCAGCGAAGCTGTTCTGCTGTATTTCCCGCAAGCCCAGGTGCATGAAGTGCTGCGACAATTCGCTGTGCATTTTCCCGCCGCGTCGGTCGCATTGGACACTGGCGGGCGGTTCATGATGGGCAACCAGGACAAGAACCCGGTGTTCCGGGGGCTGTCGGCCCGCATGCAATGGACGTGTGACCGGCCGCGTGAGCTGGAATCCCTCGGGCTGCGCTTGCTCGAGTCTCGGACTTTCGCCTCACCGCAGCCAGAAGCTGCCCGTGACTGGCCCGCCAAATACCGATATGGGCTCAAAGCGATTGGGTGGACGGGATTCGTGTCGACGTACAAAATCAACTTGTTCGCCGCAGGCGGGTGACCTGGCCTTCGCCGCCGAGCCTCGAGCCGGCCCGATCAGTGCCTGGCGTCGCACAGGTGGCGAGCGCCGAATCCAAAATTCTTCGGTTATAGTAAGTATTATGGCGTTGCACCTAAGAAAACCCTTTGCGCGAGCGAGCGCGAGCATGTTCGCTTTGGGGGCAGTGGCCCTCGGATTCCCCGCAGCCGCAGTCGCGGACCCGCCGCCGGACTACATCGACGGTTACGTGCACTCCACGGACGAGTACCCCATCCCTCGGAAGATGCTCCTCACCACATGCACTGCCGAGCAGCTGCTGGACGCGGCGAAGTATGAGACTCCGATGGAGTTCGATCGTTACATGATGGAGTACAAGAAGCACGGCGAAGACCTGGAAGACCGGACCAAAGAGCGTATGCATTGGTTCTTCTCCCTCCCTCCTGGCGTGCAGGGGCCGCGCCGCGACTTCTCGGAGCATATGGCCGCGACGTTCGGCGACCCGCTCGACGTCCTCTACACCGATTACGCGAAGATTTTCGTCAACAACAAAGGCGTTGTGGCGAAAATGGCCGAAAACTGCGCGAAGTACCCGCGGGACGACCAATCGGCGTGGGACTGGCGCGACGACTCGCCGGTGGCTTACAACTAGCGCGGTTTGCGGGACGCGACTGACTGCTAAGCTTTCCCTGCTATGGCCACTTCTTCCCCTCAGGCTGCGACAGGCTCCCGAGCAGTGCGCCCCGTTGCGGTGCGGCTCCTTTTCGCAGTCGCCGTGCTCGTGGTGGTCGTGGACTTGGGCTCGAAAGCGGCAGCTGTGGCTTACCTCGACCCGGAGCGCCCAGTTCGCCTTCTGGGCGGGGCGCTGTGGTTGGTGCTTGTGCGCAACGCCGGGGCGGCGTTCTCGCTGGCCGCTGGGTACACGTGGATTCTCACTCTCGTCGCGGTGGTCGCCGTGGTGGTCATCGTGCGGATGAGCAAGGCTTTGGGCTCGCTGTGGTGGGGCGCTGGGCTGGGGCTCGTGCTCGGCGGCGCCTTCGGGAATCTCGTGGACCGAGTGTTCCGCGAGCCTGGGCCGTTCCGCGGACACGTTGTCGACTTCCTCTCGTTGTTCTCCGACCACGGGGAAGGCTGGGCGGTCTTCAACATCGCCGACTCGGCCATTGTGTGCGGCGCGGCGCTCATGGTGGTGTTGAGCTTCCTCGGCGTCGAGCATTCCTCCGGGCGGGAGCGTTGACCGAAGCCGAGACGGCGTTGCGCTCGCTGCCGGTCCCGGAAGGGCTGGTCGGCTTGCGGCTGGATGCTGGCCTCGCGCGTTTGCTCGGGGTTTCGCGGACAAAGGCGGCGGAACTCGCCGACGCCGGACACGCGTTGGTCGATGGGAAAGAGGCTCGGCGTTCGGACCGGCTTGTCGAGGGGGCTTGGCTCGAGGTGTCCGTTCCGGCGGCTCTGCCGGCTCCCGTCGAAGAGGACGTCCCGGAAATCATCGCCGGGCTCAACGTTCTGTTCTCGGACGAGCATGTCGTTGTGGTGGAGAAGCCCGCCGAGATCGCAGTGCACCCGTCTGTGGGCTGGAGCGGCCCGACGGTGGTGGGCGGACTGAAAGCGCTCGGTTTCCGCATTGCCACCTCGGGAGTGGCCGAGCGGCAAGGCGTGGTGCAGCGGCTCGACGTCGGCACATCGGGCGTGATGGTGCTCGCGGCTTCCGAACACGCCTACACCGTGCTCAAACGCGCTTTCAAACATCGCGAAGTGGAGAAATGGTACGAGGCGCTGGTCCAAGGCCACCCCGACCCGTCGAGCGGCACGATCGACGCCGCGATCGGCAAACGCCCCGGCCCAGGATGGCGCTTCGCGGTGACCACGAACGGCAGGCCCAGCGTCACGCATTACGACACTCTTGAGGCTTTCGGGCAGGCGAGCTTGGTCTCGATTCGTTTGGAGACCGGGCGCACCCATCAGATCCGAGTGCATTTCTCCGCGCTCCGCCACCCGTGCTGCGGCGACATGCTCTACGGGGCGGACCCCAAGCTCGCCGCGCGTTTGGGGTTGCGACGCCAGTGGCTGCATGCGCGCAAGCTCTCTTTCGCGCATCCTGGCGACGGGCGGATCATGCACTTCGAGTCGGAACTGACAGAAGACCTGGCTCGCGCTCTGCAGACGCTGCGCGAGCCCATGTGAACCCATCTGCCACACAGGCCACACGGCGAGCGCGCGCATGCGGGGCACTGCGAATTTTTGACCAGACCGGGCTGTTCTGACCCCAGAGGCCAGCGCCCGCGGCCAAAAAAATTTCACTGAGAACTCGACACGCCGCTGTGTCGTCAGCAAAGCGCGCAGCGCTTCGGTTTCCCACCCCTCAAGGGTAGGCTGGAACACCTCCTCGCCCTTTGTCGCGACTTCGGAAAGGACGGCCTTGTCGGATTCGTTTGTGCACCTGCACAACCACACCGAATACTCCTTGCTGGACGGACACGCCCAGGTCGACGCGATGTTCCAAGAAGCCGCCAGACTCAAGATGCCCGCTGTCGGCATGACGGACCACGGGAACATGTGGGGTTCGGCAGAGTTCTACAAGGCGTCGAAAAAGCATGGGGTCAAACCGATCATCGGCATTGAGGCGTATCTGGCGCCGTCCTCGCGTTTCTCCACGAAACGCGAGTTCTGGGGCGAGCCGGGCCAACGCTCCGACGATGTGTCCGGCTCCGGGGCCTACACCCATATGACTATGGTCGCGAAAGACGCCCAGGGCCTTCGCAACCTCATGAAGCTCTCCTCGCTCGCCTCTTTCGAAGGACAGTTGGGCAAATGGCCTCGGATGGACGCGGAGCTCCTCGCCGAGCACGGCAGGGGCGTCATCGCCACCACCGGATGCCCCTCCGGCGAAGTGCAGACCAAACTCCGCCTCGGCCAGTTCGAGGCTGCCTGCGAGGCTGCGGGGCGGTTCCAGGAAATCTTCGGCAAGGAGAACTTCTACCTCGAGCTCATGGACCACGGCATCGACATCGAGCGCCGGGTCCGCGAGGACCTGCTGCGCCTGGGCGAGCGGTTGAAGATCCCGCCGCTCGCCACGAACGACTGCCATTATGTGCGGCAGGAGCACGCCCGAGGCCACGAGATCCTGCTGTGCGTGCAAACCGGCAAGACCATGTCCGACCCCGGCCGGTTCAAATTCGACGGGGACGGCTATTACCTCAAGCCGGCCGACATGATGCGCGCCGCCTGGGACAGCGAGGTGCCGGGGGCGTGCGACAACACCTTGCTGATCGCGGAGCAGGTGGGCAGCTACGACGAGGTGTGGGAGGTCCGCGACCGGATGCCGGTGTTCCCGGTGCCCGACGGCGAGGACCAGAACTCCTGGTTGCGGCACGAGGTGGACCGGGGCCTGCAACGGCGGTTCCCGGACGGCGTTTCGGACGAGTACCGCGCTCGGGCTGCCTTCGAGCTCGACGTCATCAAGCAGAAGGGATTTCCCTCCTACTTCCTCATCGTCGGCGACTTGATCGCCTACGCGCGCAGCGTGGGGATCCGAGTCGGACCAGGCCGAGGCTCGGCGGCGGGCTCGCTGGTCTCGTACGCGCTGGGGATCACGAACCTCGACCCGATCAAGCACGGCTTGCTGTTCGAGCGCTTCCTCAACCCCGAGCGGCCTTCTGCCCCTGACATCGATATCGACTTCGACGACCGCAGACGCGGCGAGATGATCCGGTACGCGAGCGAGAAATGGGGCGCGGACCGCGTGGCGCAGGTCATCACCTTCGGCACGATCAAAACGAAAGCCGCGCTCAAGGACTCCGCCCGTGTGCTGCACGGCCAGCCCGGCTTCGCCATCGCCGATCGGATCACCAAGGCGCTGCCCCCCGCCATCATGGCCAAGGACATCCCGCTGTCGGGGATCACCAACCCGGAGCACGAGCGCTACAAAGAGGCCACCGAGATCCGCGAGCTCATCGCGAACGACCCTGATGTCGCGAAGATCTACGAAACCGCGCTTTCGCTCGAGGGGCTGATCCGCAACGCGGGGGTGCACGCCTGCGCGATCATCATGTCCAACGAGCCGTTGATCGAAACGATCCCGCTGTGGAAACGCCCACAGGACGGGGCGATCATCACGGGCTGGGACTACCCCTCGTGCGAGGACATCGGCCTGTTGAAGATGGACTTCCTCGGCCTGCGCAACCTCACGGTCATCGGGGACGCCATCGAGAACATCCGCCAGAACCGGGGCGTGGAACTGGATTTGGAGAACGCGCCGCTCGACGACCCCGCGACGTTCGCCCTCCTGTCCCGCGGTGAGACCTTGGGCGTGTTCCAACTCGACGGCGGCCCGATGCGCGACCTTCTTCGCCGGATGAAACCGACCGGATTCGGCGACATCGTCGCCGTGTTGTCGCTGTACCGGCCCGGTCCCATGGGGGTGAACGCCCACAACGATTACGCGGACCGCAAAAACGGGCGCCAACAGATCAAGCCGATCCATCCTGAGCTGGAAGAGCCGCTCAAGGAGATCCTCTCCGAGACGTACGGCCTGATCGTCTACCAAGAGCAGATCATGTTCATCGCGCAAAAGGTCGCGGGCTATTCGATGGGCAAAGCCGACGCGCTGCGCAAAGCGATGGGCAAAAAGAAGCTCGAAGTGCTCCAGGCCGAGTACGAAGGCTTCTCCCAGGGCATGCGCGGGAACGGGTTCTCCGAGGCCGCTGTCAAAGCGCTCTGGGACACAGTGCTCCCCTTCGCCGACTACGCGTTCAACAAGTCGCATGCCGCCTGTTACGCGCTGGTCGCGTACTGGACCGGTTACCTCAAGGCCAATTATCCGGCCGAGTACATGGCCGCGCTTCTCACCTCGGTGGGCGACGACAAGGACAAAGCGGCCGTGTATCTCGCTGATTGCCGCAAAATGGGCATCACGGTGCTCGCCCCCGACGTGAACAAGTCGCGAGTGGACTTCGCCGCGGTCGGCGAAGACATCCTTTTCGGCCTCTCTGGCGTGCGCAACGTGGGCGTCGGTCTGGTGGAGTCGATCATCCGCACCCGCGAGTCCGAAGGCGCGTTCACGAGTTTCTCGGACTATCTCGCGAAAGCCGACATCACGGCCTGCAACAAGAAAGCCGTGGAGTCGCTCATCAAGGCGGGCGGCTTCGACGCGCTCGGCCATCCCCGAAAAGGGCTCTACCTTGTGCACACCGAGGCCGTGGACGCTGTGATGTCCACGAAGAAAGCCGAGGCGCAAGGCCAATACGATTTGTTCTCCGACTTTTTCGAATCAGGTTCGCCGGAGCTGACGGCCACGTTCGAGGTCCAGATCCCTGACGAAGAATGGGATATGAAGCAAAAGCTCGCGCTGGAGCGCGAAATGCTGGGCCTGTATGTCTCCGGGCATCCGCTCGCGGGCCTGGAGCAGGCGCTCGCCGCCGCGACCGACGTGTCGATCCGTTCGATTCTCGACGGCGAGGTGAAGGACGGGACGAATGTGAAGGTCGGCGGGGTGCTTTCCGGCGTGAACCGCCGGGTGAACAAAAACGGGGCCCCGTACGCGAGCGCCCAGCTCGAAGACCTGGTCGGGGGTATCGAGGTCTTCCTGTTCCCGCAGAATTACGTGGCCTACGGCGAGGAGTTCGTCGAGGACGCGGTCGTGCTCATCAATGCTCGGGTGAACTTCCGCGACGACCGGATCGCGCTCATCGCGAGCGATGTGCGCCAAGCTGAGCTGACCCCGCAGAAAGCCGCGAACACCCTTCGGCTCTCGGTCGCCGAGAGCTGGTGCAACCCTGATTCGGTGGCCCAACTGCGGGAGATACTCGAACGCAACCCTGGCCCCACACAGGTGCTTCTCGACTTGCACCGCGGCGGCAAAGCGTTGTCGTTCCAATTGGACGAGGCGCTCACGGTGATGCCGTCCCCGGAGCTGTACGGCGACCTCAAAGCCTTGATCGGGCCTGGCTGCCTTGGTTGAGCTCGCTTTCGACCGGGTGCTCCTGCACGCGCCCGACCAACAGCGGGCGAAAGCGGCGTACGAGCGGTTCTTGGGCAGGCGGATCGGATTCGAGCCCCGGGTGCCGAACGGAGCGGTCCAGCTCGGCCTTCCTTCGTGGGCTTCCCGGCCCGGGCTGGTTTTCTCGGCCCAGGACTACGAAGGCGCGGTGCGTTTGCTCAACCGCCGCGGTTTGCCGCTTGCCCCAGTGGACGATGCGCGTCGCACGGCGGCAGCGGTGGTGAACGGTTTGCTCCTCGGAGTCGTCGAGCGCTCCTCGATGGAGCAGGCGGCGGGCGACGATGCTCCTGCCGGCGAGATCGGGGCCATCGACCATGTTGTTGTTGCCTCGACGCATCTCGACCGCGTTGTCGCCACCTTCGGCGGCAGGCTCGGGCTCGACCTGCGCTTGGAACAACGAGTCCTGAAAGTCGCAAAACAGCTCTTTTTCCGCTGCCAGAACACTGTGCTCGAGGTGCTCGTCAAGCCTGCTCTGCCAGGCAAAGCCGACGAGGTTTGGGGTGTCGCGTGGCAGACCGGCGACATCGAAGCCGCCCACCGGCGGCTTACCTGTTCGGGCGTGCCGGTCAGTGAGATTCGCGAAGGCAGGAAGCCAGGCACATATGTCGCCACCGTGAAAGACCCCGCGCTGGCGACGCCGACTCTCTTGATCGAACATCGCGAAAGATAGGCTGGGGAGCTATGCCTTTCTCTTCTCGCGTCCCCGCTGTTCCTCGTGTTGCCGTCTTCGGCAGCGTGAACCAGGATCTTGTGCTCCGCGTGCAACGACCGCCGCATCCAGGGGAGACGGTGATGGCGAAATCTGTGGAGCGCCTGCCTGGCGGCAAAGGCGCGAACCAGGCGGTGGCCGCCGCGCGGGCTGGCGCCAAAGTCCAATTCATCGGCTCGTTCGGAGAGGACGAGGTCGGTTCGGTGCTCCGAGGCCGTCTGCGCCGGGAGAGAGTCGGTCTCACCGGCAGCATGGCTGTTCCCGGCCCCAATGGCATCGCGGTGATCCTGGTGGACGACACCGGTGAGAACATGATTATCGTGCCTCCTGGGGCGAACGACAAATTGACGTTGACTGAGGCCGCAGAGAGTGTTTTGACGAGAGTCGACATCATATTGTGCCAGTTGGAAGTGCCTTTCGAGTCGGTTGTGGACGCGTTGCGGGTGTCCCGCGCAGCAGGCGTTTTGACGATCGTCAACTTCTCGCCGGTGCCAGCCGGACCGTTCCCCCAGGACATCTTGGAGCTGGCGGACGTTCTGATCGTCAACGAGGGCGAGGGCCGTGATCTGGGGGACCGCATCAATGTTGTGCCGCATGTGGTGACGACGCTCGGAGCCCGAGGAGCCCGCTACCGAGGACCTCTCGGCGAAGTGCAGGTGCCGTCACCGAAGGTGAACCCGGTCGACACCACTGGAGCAGGCGACGTCTTCGCGGGCGTGCTCTCGGCCTCGTGGCACCTCGGGCCGGAGAAAGCCGTGCGCCGGGCTGCCGTGGCGGGGGCGCTTGCGACGCTCGTGTCAGGCGCGGGCAATTGCGCGCCGACAGCCGCGAAGATCGACGAGGCTGCTCAGAAGGCTCGCCAGCTTTAGGTGATGTCCCGGCTCCGGGCCCGCCACCAGCCCAGGCCGAGCAGGAGGATCGCCCAGACCGCGAGAGACGGGACGCCGTACGCGAGCATCGTGACACCAGTGTTCTCGTCCGGGCCTGATTTGTCGAGCATGATGGCGGACCCGAGCAAGGTTTGTCCGGTTGCGCTCACGGGCAGGAAGCGCGCGACAGACGCGGCCCCGGGGCCTTGGCTGCTCAAGGTGATGAAGCCGAGGATGAGCCAGAGAAGCGGCTCGCCGGGGAAAGACCAGAACGCTTGGCCCGCTGTCGCGGAAAGCGGGCTGCCGGTCAACAGCCCGAGCCCTGCGCCGATCCATGTCCACAACACCGCGACCACAACGGAGGCGAGGCAGACTCCCATCACAAAGGCGACGCTGATGTGCGAACGGTGCAGGGTGCTGGACTCGAAGGAGCCCAGCAGATAGGTCGCGAGCAGCACCACGACATCGAGCACCAAGCCGTAGCCGATCCCGAAGAGAGTGGTCACGAGTATTTTCGCCGCGATTGAGCGGTCTCGTGAACGGGAGGTCCCGTAGGTGTGGGTGATGGTTTTGTGCTGGAATTCTGTCGCGGTGTTGACTCCGGCGAAAATACCGCAGAACAAGATGGTGAGCGCTCCGGCGGCGAAAAATCCCGCGTAGCCGAGCACCAAGGTGAGGGCGCTGAAGAGGCTTGAGCCGTACCGGTGGAACGAGTCTTCTTCGCCTTGCACGCCTGCGAGCGCGGCGAGCCCGGCGATGGTCGACAAGGCTGTGATGATGAGCGGCGCGAGGAGGAGGATCCACCAGAATCTGAGCGAGCGCACCTTGCGCCACTCCGATCTGACCAGCCGCAGGAATTCCGGGCTGTCGCGCCCCGCGGCAGGGGACAGGTCGAAGACGGTCACCCCGGCACCTCCCTGGCCACGTATTGCGGGGTCACAAGAGCGGTGTACAGCTGGTCGAGGCCGATGGAGTCGTCCGCCTGCCCGAAGAGCGGGACGCCCGCCGTCTCGGCTATCTCGGCGATCCGCTCCCGGTTGACCCCGGTGACGAGCAGTCTGCCGTCCGAGGTGGGCTCGGCGCTCGTCGCGCCGTGCTCGCGCAGCGCGGCTCCCAGGGCGGCAGGGTCAGCGCTGGCGACATAGGTGCGAGTGGCGTGCGCGCCGCGCAATCTCTCCAGCGAACCCTCGAACACGACCTTGCCTTTGCTGATGACGACCAAGTGGTCGATGGTGTGCTCCACTTCCCGAAGGAGGTGGCTCGACATGAGCGCGGAGCCGCCCGCTTTCGCGAACGCGCGCAGGAATCCGCGCAACCAGCTCAGCCCGGCGGGGTCGAGGCCGTTGGCGGGCTCGTCAAGGACGAGGATGCGGGGATTGCCCAGCAGGGCGGTGGCGATCGCGAGTCGTTGGCGCATGCCGAGGGAGTAGGTTCTTGGACGTTGCGCGGCCGCCGAGCTCAGCCCGACGGTTTCCAGCACGTCTGTGGCTGTGGAGTCGGGCACGCCAATGGCGGCGCAATACATCTTGAGGTGGTCGATCGCTTTGCGGTTCGGGTGCATGCCGCTGGCGTCGAGCACGCCCGCGATGAGCTTGCCGGGGTTGGGCGACGTTCTCAGCGGCGAGCCTTCGACGAGGATCTGCCCGGCGTCGGGCCGCACGAGCCCGAGTATCGCCCGCAGCGTGGTGGATTTGCCGCTGCCGTTCGGCCCCAAAAACCCGGTCACCGCTGCGGGGCGGACCCGGAACGAGAGGTCGGAGACCACAGTGCTGCCTCGGAACGACTTGGTGAATCCGCGCACTTCGACAGCGGGAGCAGTCGCGCTTTCCGCTGCCGCCGCTCCCCGGTCGCGCATCACCGCCCCGGTGAGCGGGTCAGCGGTCACTGCCATACGAGCCCTCGGAAGTCCATATGTCGTGGACATTACACCAGGACGCGGTCTTGGGAGGAGATCTGCATTTCGGATGGCGTGTTTGCCCGAGGGCAAGTATTTCCGTCCGGGCGCCGGGCGAGGAGTTCGCGGGCTGCGCTCGTCAGGCCGATTGCGCGTCCGCGAACCCCAGCGCCTGGTATGTCCGCCGGGTGAATTCCTGTTGCGCGCGACGGACGAGCCGGATGCTCGCGTTGTCCGCCGCGACGGCGCCGCTGGTGGCTCCGATGTGCTGCGTGAGGTAGATCAGGATCAGGTCGTGCTCGGGGTCGGCCTGCCACCAGGTGCCGTAGGCTCCGGGCCAGCCGAACGAGCCGAGTCCCGCTGGGGCGTGCGCGGCGCGGTGTTGGGCGGGGTCGGTCACAAGGTTAAGGCCAAGGCCGAAGGTCTGGCCTGCCCATGGCGCGCCGAGGAAAGGCCGGGCGCGAAGAGCCGGGTTCATGTGGTCGGAGCGCATGAGCGCCGTCGACTGTGCCGACACCACCTGCGTGCCGTCCGCGTTTCCGCCGCGCAGGAGCATCCGGGCGAAGCGCAGATAGTCCTGGGCAGTGCCCACAAGCCCTTCGCCCGCGCGGCAGAACGCCTGCGGCCCGGTCTTCGGCGGGCGCAGGGGGGCGGCTTCCAGCCCGCCGTCGGCTCCGGACTGATAAGCCGAGGCCACGCGGTTTTGTCGGGACTCGGGAACGCAGAAACCGGTCTGGCTCATCCTTGTCGGGTCGAGCACGTGTTCGCGCAGCACGTCGTCCGTCGTCGCGCCGCTGGCCCTGGCGAGCAGGACGCCGAGCAGGTCGGTCGAGTGCCCGTAGGTCATCGCGGCCCCAGGTTGATGCACCAGGGGCAGGGCGGCGAGCGCTGCGAGCCACGCGTCCGGGTTGCCTCGGGGCAACTGGCTGTAGGCGCGGCTGATCGGTCCCGCGATGGTGAACGGGTAGCCGATCCCGGCTTGATGGGTCAGCAGGTCGCGCACGGTGATCGGGCGGGCGAGCGGCTCGGTGGCTTCGAGCGGCCCTGCGGGGCTGGCAAGCACTTTGACGCGCTCGAATTCCGGGGCCCATGTGGTGATCGCGTCGTCGAGCCCCAGCACGCCCGCGTCCACGAGGCGCATGGCCGCGGCGGTTGCGATCGGTTTCGTCATGGAGGCGAGACGGAACAGGGTGTCGTGCTCCATGGGCAGGGCGCGCTCCACGTCCCGGAGCCCGGTGGCGGCGATCTGCGCGATCTCGCCTTTCAGCCAGACCAGCGTCACCGCGCCGGCGAGCTGGCCCGCGTCGACGGCTGCTCGGATCGGCTCCTGATTTGCGTCGAGGTCCATCGTGGCAGCCTAGCCGGAAGCGGCTTCGGCTGGCGCGGGTTGTCCCATGCCGCAAGGAGTTGAGTCATGTATACTCAATTCCTGATTGACGAACCAAAATCCATATGGCAGACTTGAGCGTAGCTCGCTGAAGTCTCTCGAATAGCTAAGGAGAAAAGACAACTATGCCTCGTGCAGTCGGTATCGACCTCGGCACCACCAACTCTGTGGTTTCGGTCCTCGAAGGCGGCGACCCGGTCGTCATCGCCAACTCGGAGGGCGCGCGCACCACGCCGTCCATCGTCGCTTTCGCCCGCAACGGCGAAGTCCTGGTCGGCCAGCCCGCCAAGAACCAGGCGGTGACCAACGTCGACCGCACCATCCGGTCGGTCAAGCGCCATGTCGGCACCGACTGGAAGATCGAGATCGACGGGAAGAACTACACGCCGCAGGAGATCAGCGCCCGCGTGCTGCAGAAGCTCAAGCGCGACGCGGAGTCCTACCTCGGCGACACCATCTCCGACGCGGTGATCACCGTTCCCGCGTACTTCAACGACGCCCAGCGCCAAGCAACCAAAGAAGCCGGTCAGATCGCGGGCCTGAACGTGCTGCGCATCGTCAACGAGCCGACGGCCGCGGCTCTCGCCTACGGCCTGGACAAGGGCGAGAAAGAGCAGACCATCTTGGTCTTCGACCTCGGCGGCGGCACCTTCGACGTGTCCCTCCTGGAGATCGGCGACGGCGTCGTGGAAGTGCGCGCCACCTCTGGCGACAACAACCTCGGCGGCGACGACTGGGACCAGCGGGTCGTCGATTGGCTCGTGGAGAAGTTCAAGAGCTCTTCGGGCATCGACCTGACCAAAGACAAAATGGCGATGCAGCGTCTGCGCGAGGCCGCGGAGAAGGCGAAGATCGAGCTGTCGTCCAGCCAGTCGACCTCGATCAACTTGCCCTACATCACCGTGGACGCGGACAAGAACCCCCTGTTCCTCGACGAGCAGCTCTCCCGGAGCGAATTCCAAAAAATCACTTCGGACCTGCTTGAGCGCACACGCGCCCCGTTCCAGCAAGTCATCAAGGACGCAGGGATCTCCGTCGGCCAGATCGACCATGTGGTCCTCGTCGGCGGCTCCACCCGTATGCCCGCCGTCACCGACCTTGTGCGCGAGCTGACCGGCGGCCGTGAGCCGAACAAAGGCGTGAACCCGGACGAGGTCGTCGCGGTCGGCGCCGCGCTCCAGGCCGGTGTGCTGCGCGGCGAGGTCAAAGACGTCCTGCTCCTCGACGTCACCCCGCTCTCGCTCGGCATTGAGACCAAGGGCGGTGTGTTCACCAAGCTCATCGAGCGCAACACCACTATTCCGACCAAGCGCTCAGAGACCTTCACCACCGCCGAGGACAACCAGCCTTCGGTGCAGATCCAGGTCTACCAAGGCGAGCGAGAGATCGCGGCCCACAACAAGATGCTCGGCTCCTTCGAGCTGACCGGCATCCCGCCCGCGCCGCGCAACGTCCCGCAGATCGAGGTCACCTTCGACATCGACGCCAACGGCATCGTCCACGTCACCGCGCGTGACAAAGGCACAGGCAAGGAAAACCGGATCAAGATCCAGGACGGCTCGGCGCTGTCCAAAGAGGACATTGAGCGGATGGTCAAGGACGCCGAGGCGCACGCCGAGGAGGACAAAGCCCGCCGTGAGGAGTCCGAAGTCCGCAACCAGGCCGAAAGCCTCGCGTACCAGACCGAGAAGTTCCTCAAAGAGAACGAGGAAAAGGTCCCCGCGGACGTCAAGGAGAAGGTGACCGCCGCCATCGGCGAGGTCCGCAAGTCCTTGGAAGGGTCTGATCTGAACGCGATCAAGCAGGCGGTCGAAAAGCTCGCAGAAGAGTCCCAGGCAGTCGGCCAGGCGATCTATGAGGCCTCCGCCTCCGAGGGCGCCCAGGCTGGCGAAGGCGCCGCTTCTGCCGGGAGCGCGGACAGCGACGTCGTGGACGCCGAAGTCGTGACCGACGAGACGACAGACGGGAAGAGCCATGGCTGAGTCCGAGCAACACGCAGAGCGCGAGCCGGTCACGATCAACGACCGACGCCGGATCGACCCGGCAACCGGAACGGTTCGGACTGATTTTCCAGCAGAAACGGGAACCTCGTCGGAGCCAGCTGGCTCCGACGAGGCCCCGGCTGGCCAGTCCGCGCCCGCCTCTGAACCGGCCGACTCCGACAAAGTCGCCGAGCTTACGGAGGACCTCCAGCGCGTGCAGGCCGATTTCGCCAACTTCCGCAAGCGCACTGAGCGCGACCGGGCTGGAGTCGTTGCAGCGGCGAAGGCTTCCGTCTACTCGTTGCTGCTGCCGGTCGTGGACGACCTCGGCCGCGCGCGCGAACACGGCGACTTGGAGAACAGCCCCCTCAAGCCGGTCGCGGACCGACTCCAGCAAATCTTCGACGAGCAGGGGATTGTCCCTTTCGGTGAAGTGGGAGAGCCCTTCGACCCCCAGTTGCACGAGGCGGTGCAGCACACCGGCGACGGCGATGTCTCCGTTGTCTCAGCGGTGTATCGGCAGGGCTATCGGCACGGAGAGCGGATTCTGCGCACCGCGATGGTGGTCGTCGAGGATGTCCCGGGCGAGGTTTCGGACCAGGGAGCCCAAGAGCAGCCGTCTGAGGCGGGCCAGCAGCCCGAGGCCGACGAACAGCAGACCGGCGATCAGTGATAATGGAGCATTAGCAGGAGAAAGGAGGTGACGCCGGGTGAGCCCGCGTGAATGGGTTGAGAAAGATTTCTACGCGACGCTCGGCGTCGGCTCCAAAGCAAGCGCGGACGAGATCAAAAAGGCGTACCGCAAACTCGCCAGAGAGCTGCATCCGGACGCGCACCCCGGCGACGCCAAGGCCGAACAGCGCTTCAAAGAGGTCTCCGAGGCCTACAGCGTGCTCTCCGATCCCGACAAGCGCAAAGAGTACGACGAGACCAGGGCTCTTTTCTCCTCCGGCGCTCATGCCGGCGGCCGGGGGTTCTCTGGTTTCGGCGGCGGGGCCTCGGCAGGCGCCCGGGACTTCGGCGTTCGAGATTTCTCCGACCTTTTCGAAGGCGGCTCCAGCACGTCGTTCTCAGACATCTTCGGGGGGGCCTTCCGCGACGGACGTTCTGCTCGTGGCGGCGCGAGCCGTCCGGGCAGCCGAGCCCGGCGGGGCAAAGATCTCGAGACTGAGACGACTCTCGGATTCCGTGAGGCGGCAAGGGGGGTCACCATTCCCTTGCGGATCACAAGCCAGGTGACCTGCGACTCCTGCCGGGGCTCGGGAGCGCGCAAGGGCTCTGTCCCGCGCAAATGCTCCTTGTGCGATGGATCGGGCTTGGTGACACGCCAAGAAGGCTCCTTCGGTTTCACCGAGCCGTGCTCGCACTGCAGGGGCGCTGGGCAGATCATTGACGATCCGTGCCCGGACTGCCAGGGCACTGGCCTGACGACGCGTTCTCGGACGATCACCATGCGAGTCCCCCCCGGGGTGCACGACGGCCAGCGTATCCGGCTCGCCGAGCAAGGCGAGCCCGGCATTCGCGGCGGCGGTCCCGGCGACCTGTACGTCACTGTGCATGTGGAGCCCGACGCCGTGTTCACTCGCGACGGCGACGATCTGCGGTTGACGGTGCCGATGCGTTTCACTGAGCTGGCGCTCGGCTCGACCGTCACGGTGCCGACCCTCGACGGCAAGGTCGGGGTCCGCGTTCCTGCGGGGACCGCCGATGGCCGCACGTTGCGTGTTCGCGGCAAAGGCGTGGCCAAGCGCGGCGGCGGCGCGGGAGACCTCCTCGTCACCTTGCAGGTCTGCGTGCCAGTCAAGTTGGACGAAGCCGCTCTCGAATCGTTGCGCAAATATGCCGCCTCAGAGGAGGCGAGCGGCTTTGACCCTCGAGCGAATTGGGCAGGTTCGCGATGAACACGAATGACAACACGAACGAGCGCGGGCAAGACCCGCACGCAAAGGTCCTCGTGATTTCGGTGGCCGCGCAGCTCTCCGGCATGCACGCGCAAACTTTGCGCGCATACGACCGCATGGGACTTGTGAGCCCTGGTCGCGCTCCCGGCGGCGGCAGACGTTATTCGCTGCACGATGTCGAGCTCTTGCGCGAGGTGCAGCGGCTTTCCCAGGAAGAAGGCGTCAACCTCGCCGGAATCAAACGCATCATGGAGCTCACCCAAGAAGTGATCGAACTGCGCCGTCGCCTCGTCGACGCGGCAGAGGCCGCGCGCACCGTGCCCCGTGGCCGTGAACTTGTGCCCTTCCCCAAGTCGACCGCCTTGGTCGTCTGGAAGCCCCGCAAAGGCTAGTTTCCGAGCCCCAAGGCGCTCTCGTGTTCGGCGTGGCATGATCCAGAACCATGTCGCAACAACTGCAGGCCTGCGTTCTGTCTGACCGCGAGTCCCAACTGACCGCTGCTTTTGTTCCAACCGCGGGCATGATCGGGGTGTCCTTGGCCGATAACGGAGTCGAACTGCTCGGGCAACGCAGAGGACTGGACGCGTATCGGTCCTCGGGGAAAACAATGGGCATCCCGCTGCTGCACCCGTGGGCGAACCGTTTGAGCGCGAGCGACTACGCCGTCGCAGGCGAGACCGTGGCGCTCGCCCCGGACGCGGTCGGCGTGCATCACGACAACAACGGCCTGCCCATGCATGGCCTTCTTGCCGCGCGGCCGGATTGGCGAGTCGAGTCCGTCGCGGCCGACGAGCTGGTGGTGGTTTTCGATTTCGGCGCCTGCCCGGAGCTGCTCGCCAGTTTCCCGTTCCCGCACCGGCTGACCCTCGCCGTCTCGCTCGCCGGGCGGCGGCTCACGCTGCGCACGACCCTGGCGGCGACCTCGGCCAAACCCGTGCCGGTGTCGTTCGGCTTCCACCCCTACCTGTGCATCCCCGATGCTCCGCGCGAGCGTTGGGAGGTCGAACTCCCTCCGCGGCGCCGCCTCGTGCTCGACGGTTGCGGCATTCCGACCGGCGAGGGGGCCAATGAGCCGGGAGAAACCGCCGTGCTGGGGGATCGGGTGTTCGACGACGGCTACGACACAATAGCCGCAGGCGCAGTGTTCGCCGTTTCCGCTGGCCGGCGCCGTCTCGAAGTCAGTCTCGACGAAGGCTACCCGTGCGCCCAGATATTCGCTCCCGCAGGCGAAGAGGTGGTCTGCTTCGAGCCGATGACAGCGCCGACCAATGCGCTGCGCAGCGGCGATCAGCTGCAATTCGCCCGCCCCGGCAAACCCTACAACGCGCAGTTCTCCATCACGGCGCGCCCGGCGCCGTAGGCCGAAGCGCTTCGGCTCGGGGTCGATGCCCCTTTTTCCTCGCGCTTTCTGTTAGCAAAGGATCTGCTCTGGGGCGGCTACACCTGGGCGGGCAGTTCGTCCCCTCGGTCCGCGGAGACGGACAGTGCACCTGGGGTCGGTGTGGTCGGCGGAGGAGTCCGGTCGTGCTCGCCTGAGACGACGACAGCGGTCAGGATGATGATGACGACGATCGCGACGACTGCGCCGATCAACCATTTTTTCGCCTCAACGTTGTTCCCGGCGCCCGGCGCCGTTGGTTGCGCCGGGGTCGCAGTGGCGGGCTGCGGCGTCTGCCCCGTCGATGGCGAGGTTTGCTTGTAGGGGTACGTCATAGGAACACCTTAGTTCACCGAGGCGGAGCACGAGGCGTAGCCCAATCCGCGGTTCTCGGCGATCACTTGGCCCGCGCGCAGGATGCGGCAGCTGAAGACCGGCCTTCCGCTGAAATCGAGCGGCCCGTCCTTCACCCACTCCACACTGATCCGGACGCTTTGCGGCAGGGTGACCGTGCTGGTGTGGGTGAACGGCATGGAATAGACATAGGAGCCGCCAGACGGGGTGCCGTCGTTCATCGAGACGCGACCGACGCGCGCTCCGCCGCTCCCGCTGACTTCGAGCACGATATCTGCGGTTTTCGGCGTCGGAGCCGTCGTGGGGGTGCTTGTCGCCGATGGGCTCGGCGACGGCGTTTCTTCAGAGGTCGGCGGCGGCGGGGGAGGGGCAGGCTCGGGGTTGAGCGTCTTCGTGACGGTGGTCGTCTCCGGCGGCGGTGGTGCTGTCGTCTGTGTTTGCGGCGGCGGTTCTGATGTGGTGGGCGGCTCCAGCGAGGAGGTCGGCTCGGAGAACGCGGGCGGGATGAGCGAGGTGCTCGAACGGGCTGCCGGGGGTTCGTGCTTCGACGGCCATGCAAGGTACCCGATGAGCCCTGCCACAGCGGCGAGAGCGGCGACAGTGCTGACGATCAGGCCTTTCGACGGGCCGTTCGCGCTCGGCTCTGCCGGTCCCCTCGGACCGGGAGGATTCGGCGCGTCGCCGCGACGATAGGGGTAGGTCATGTGCTCATTATCGACAATGATTCTGGCAGGCTCCACGCGCCACGCTGAAAAGGGATGATGCGCGCCGGGGATTGTTCCGGCGCGGGGTTTCCCAGCTCAGGAGCACAGTTTCGGCGGGCCGACGCGGCACGGGGCACTCGTGCTCCATACAATGCCCCGCATGGGCTTTCGTGTTGGCGTTCTCGCGTTGCAGGGCGCGGTGGCGCGGCACGCGGACGCGGTGCGGCTGGCTGGCGCGGAGCCGGTTTTGGTGCGCCGCCCGCAGGAGCTCGCCGAGGTCGACGCGTTGATTCTGCCTGGCGGCGAGTCCACGGCGATGACCAAGCTGCTGGGCGTGTCCGAGCTCGCCGAGCCGTTGGCGGAGCGGTTGGGGGCCGGTATGCCCGCGTTCGGCTCCTGCGCCGGGTTGATTCTGCTCGCGGCGGGTCTGGAGCCCCCGGACGGGCGCACCCGCAATTACGGGGCCATCGACATCATTGCGCGGCGCAATGCGTTCGGCAGGCAGGTGGACTCGTTCGAGGAAGAGCTCGACGTGCCAGAGCTCGGACCCGAGCCCGCTCGGGCGGTGTTCATCCGGGCGCCGTGGGTCGTGCGCGCCGGACCTGGGGTGCGCACGCTCGCGACAGTGGCGGCGGATGGCGCGGCGGAGCCGAGGATCGTCGCAGCCAAACAGGGGAATATACTGGTCACAGCGTTCCATCCGGAGCTGACGACAGACATTCGCTGGCATAGCTTGTTCTTGTCGATGGCTCGCTCCTCGTCGCGCTGTTAGGTTGGAAGCACGAAGCACAAGAAGAACTGAGGTATGTATGAGCGGCCATTCCAAATGGGCGACGACGAAGCACAAGAAAGCTGTGCTCGACGCGAAGCGCAGCAAGAATTTCGCGAAGTTGATCAAGAATGTCGAAGTGGCGGCGCGGCTGGGCGGCGGGGACCCCGACGGCAATCCGACCCTGTACGACGCCATTGTCAAAGCTCGGAAAAACTCTGTCCCGAACGACAACATCGAACGCGCCCGCAAGCGCGGGGCTGGCGAGGAGGCCGGCGGGTCCGACTGGCAGAGCCTCTTCTACGAAGGGTATGGCCCCGGCGGCACCGCGCTCTACGTGGAGTGTTTGACCGACAACCGCAACCGGGCGGCGGGCGAGGTCCGCACCGCGCTCTCCCGCAACGGCGGCACTTTGGCCGACCCCGGCTCGGTGTCGTTCCTCTTCGCCCGCAAAGGCGTGGTCTTGGTGGAGAAGGGCAATCTGACCGAGGACGATCTTCTTGGCGTGGTTCTTGAGGCGGGAGTCGAGGAGATCAACGACCTGGGCGACACTTTCGAAGTGCTCTGCGACCCTTCGGACTTCCCCGCCGTCCGTGACGCGCTGCGCGGCGAGAACATCGAATACGACTCCGCGGAGGTCGAGTTCCAGGCGCTGTCCAAGGTCGAAGCCGACGCGGAAACTGCCCGCAAGGCGCTCAAGCTCGTCGACGCGCTGGAAGACTGCGACGATGTGCAGAACGTGTTCACCAACATGGATATTTCCGAGGAAGTACTGGCCGAATTAGAGGCTGATTAGGGCGTGTCTGCGCCGCCTTGACGGCGTATCCCGCTACGCTTTCGAACATGCGAGTGATGGGCGTGGACCCCGGATTGACCCGATGCGGCCTTGCTCTGGTGGAAACTGGCTCCGGCCGCTCGGTCACCGCTTTGGACGTGGACGTGTGCCACACCTCGCCGCAGGCTTCGTTGCAGGACCGGTTGTCGAAGATCGCCGCCGAGGTCGAACACTGGCTTGACTCGCACCGCCCAGACGTGGTCGCTGTCGAGCAAGTGTTCGCGCAGCACAATGTTCGGACGGTCATGGGCGTGGCGCAAGTGTCCGGCGTGGTGGCCCTGCTCTCGGCCAAGCGCTCGATCCCGATGCGCACGCACACGCCGAGCGAGGTGAAAGCCGCAGTGACCGGCAACGGCAGAGCCGACAAGGACCAAGTGACCGCGATGGTGACGCGGATTCTTGGATTGAAGGCCAAGCCCGCGCCCGCTGACGCCGCCGACGCGCTCGCGCTCGCGATCTGCCATTGTTGGCGGGCCCCGCTGCAGGGGCTGGAGGCGGGGCGGGACTCCGCGCGGCCGAACCGGTTGGCGGAGGCTGTGGCCCTCGCCGGTGCGCGCAAAACCGGGGGCTGGCTGTGATCGCGTCGATCCGGGGCGAGGCCGTCGAGGTCGGGGCCGACCATGTGGTCGTCGAATGCGCGGGGCTCGGGCACCATGTCGTGGTGCTGCCCTCCACTGCCGCCGCTGCGACCCGCGGAGCCGAAGTGCGGTTGGCGACCTCGTTCATCGTCCGTGAGGACGCCCAGACGCTGTACGGGTTCCCCGACCGGGAGACCCGCGACCTTTTCGACGTGTTGCGCACCGTCTCCGGGGTCGGCCCGAAGCTCGCGATGGCGGTGCTCTCGGTGCTGGAGCCGGTCGCGCTGCGCCGGGCCATCGGCGAGGGCGACCTCGGCGCGCTCACCAAAGTCCCCGGAGTGGGCAAGCGTGTGGCCGAACGGCTGGCGTTGGAGCTGAAAGAGAAGATCGGAGGCCCGCCCTCGGCGGCCGCGAATCTCGGCGCGCCAGAAGGCAGCGCGTTGGTGCGACAACAAGTGGTGGACGGCCTTGTCGGCCTTGGCTTCCCGCTCAAGCCGGCCGAGTCTGCCGCGGACTCGGTCATGCAAGAGAACCCGGAGGCGAGCCCCGCCGTCGCGTTGCGCGGCGCGTTGGCGATCCTGGGGAAGAAAGGATGAGCGCGCACACGGACCCGGATCGCCCGTTGCAGCCAGAGCAAGTTCCCGGCGAAGCCGAGCTGGACGCGAGCCTGCGTCCGCGCGCGCTGGACGATTTCATCGGGCAAGCCAAAGTGCGCGAGCAGCTGCGCCTGTTGTTGCACGGCGCGAAGTCGCGGGGGACTGTTCCCGACCATGTGCTTTTCTCCGGCCCTCCCGGTCTCGGCAAGACTTCGCTCGCGATGATCGTGGCGAGCGAGCTGGGCTGCGCGTTGCGATTGACTTCGGGCCCGGCGCTCGAACGTGCCGGGGACCTTGCGGCGCTCCTGTCGAACCTTGTCGAGGGCGATGTGCTTTTTATCGATGAGATCCATCGGATGGCGCGCCCCGCCGAGGAGATGCTGTACCTCGCGATGGAGGACTTCCGGGTGGACGTCGTCGTCGGCAAAGGGCCCGGGGCGATGGCGATTCCGCTGACCCTTGCGCCGTTCACCCTGGTCGGCGCCACGACCAGGACCGGCGCGCTCACCAATCCGTTGCGCGACCGGTTCGGTTTCGTCGGCCATATGGAGTTTTACACCCCGCCCGAGCTCGCGCAGGTTCTTGCGCGGTCGGCGAAGATTTTGGCCGTGGAGCTCGCCCCGGACGCGGCGATCGAGATCGCCAGCCGTTCTCGGGGCACGCCGAGAATCGCGAACCGGTTGTTGCGCCGCGTGCGCGATTACGCGCAGGTCCGAGGCGACGGTGTGGTGGATTTGGCAGCCGCGCGGGCGGCTTTGCAGATTTTCGACGTGGACGAGCTTGGTCTGGACCGGCTGGACCGCGCGGTCCTCTCCGCTTTGGTCAGCGGCCACGGCGGGGGGCCAGTGGGCGTCTCGACGCTCGCTGTCGCGGTGGGGGAGGAGCCTGCGACAGTGGCCGAGGTGTG
>JGI2924J29684_1077866_pt1 | contig 24292 bp, 21 predicted proteins | sample BenlonsequencITS_FD_29684 | JGI IMG/M metagenome (IMG submission 29684)
CATCTGGAATATCCATCCTTTCACAACCATTCTTTCCAGATTTACGAGTTTTCTGACTCAACTAAAATGATACTGCTCCATATTTCTGCATGTGAACCTGCGGCGCGCTACGGGGACGCGAACCGTCGGCGCTCGCCTTAGCGCGGCTCCACTGACGCATCCGCTTAGCAGACAAGCGCTCCTTCAGCCAGTTTGTTGGGAGTGTAAGCGGCATGAAAGGCTACTCTGAAAAACCCCAGTCAGACCCGAGAGTCAGGGCAGCTTCGTCCACAGGAGTGAACCCATTGCATGGAGAGGCGGTGAAGCCTGCAAGCCGGCGCGGGGCAGCGGAGCCACGGGTTCACATCAGGTATTACCTGGAGGTTTGGCGGAGCTCCCGCGCTGGCGAGTAGGCGAGCCTCGGAATGCTGGTGAGCGGATGTGGCGAAGCTGCCCGACCCCGAAGGCACCCTGTAGTAAATACTGGAAATTTATTTGTTTTTCCCGTAGTTTCTACGGATGTACAAATATTGGAAGCGACTTATAATAAATTCAAACCAAAGGGTTGGCTCATAACTGTACTAAAACAGACGAAGGCATTTGAGAATCGATTGAGTCCTTAATATTCTAAGAGAACTATCTAGCCGTCTTTCTCGATGATATCAACAAAACGTTGAACGAAGCAGAAAAATTTGAGTAAGGAGGCGATGATTCCGTATTGTACTACTGTAAAGGAAGGTTTATTCATGAAATTTAACCGGAAATCCTTAGCGTTAATGTTAATTGATGGAGTACTGGTTAACTTAGCGGCATTTGGAAGTTTCTACCTGCGTTTTGAAGGAGATATTCCTCAGGAATATTTCTTGACATATTATCACACAGCTTGGGCCGGAACCCTCATTTACTTAGTCATCTTCTCATTATTTGGCCTCTATAAACGGCTTTGGCAGTATGCCAGTATCAATGAACTTCTTTCAATCGTTTATGCCGTAACGGTTGGAACGAGTAGTGTAATACTCGTCATTTATTTTTTAGCCCCGATGCGTTATCCCAACACGGTAGCCGTGTTATTATGGCTGACCACCACGTTTTTAATCGGAGGCTCTCGTTTCCTGGGACGGATATTACAAGATAGTGTTTTCAATCTGCATTTGTCCGGAATACCGAAGCGAGTGCTGATTATTGGGGCAGGAGATGCCGGGGCCTTAGCGGTTCGTGAACTGAAAAACAGCAATTATCGTGAAGGTTACCCCATCGGGATCATCGATGATGCTCCGGAAAAGCAAAAGCTTAAATTGATGGGAATTCCCGTCTTGGGAACCAGGAAGGATATCACACGAGTTGTCAAATCCCATGAAATTGAAGAGGTCATTATTGCCATGCCTTCAGCGCCGGGGGATGTGATTCGGGATATGACGGAGATTTGCGAAAAGAGTGGGATTGTCATTAGGATCATTCCCGGCATTTACAACTATTTCAGCGGATTGGTGGACAGCTTAAAAATCCGCGAAGTGCAGATCGAAGATTTATTGGGAAGGGAGCAGGTGAATCTTGATATTGAGGAAGTAGCGGGTTATTTAGAGGGAGAAACCGTCTTAATTACAGGAGCCGGTGGGTCCATCGGCTCGGAACTCTGCCGGCAAATATGTCGATTTAACCCGCAGAAGCTTATCCTGGTGGGACGGGGCGAGAACAGCATTTTTGATGTCGAGCAAGAACTGCGTTCGGAATGTCCCGAGATTAACCTGGTTACAGAAATCCTGGACGTGAAGGATCGAGAAAAGGTGGAATTGGTTTTTCGCAGGTTCAAACCGGGAGTTGTTTTTCATGCCGCTGCTCATAAGCATGTTCCGCTCATGGAGCGAAATCCTGAAGAAGCCTTGAAGAACAATATCCTAGGAACTTATAACGTGGCAGAGATCTCGGATGCTGCCCATGTTAAAATTTTTGTCCTTATTTCTACAGATAAGGCCATCAATCCGACGAGTATTATGGGGGCCACCAAACGTGTAGCCGAGATGATCATTCAAAGTTTCGACGAACAATCCCAGACTCGTTTTGTCGCCGTCCGCTTTGGCAATGTCCTGGGGAGCCGGGGAAGTGTCATTCCCACGTTCAAGAAGCAGATTGCCAAGGGTGGTCCCGTGACAGTGACTCATCCTGAGATGGTTCGCTACTTTATGACGATTCCGGAAGCGGCCCAGCTGGTGATTCAGGCCGGTGCCATGGCTCGGGGCGGGGAGGTTTTCATTCTGGATATGGGAAAGCCGGTCAAAATTGTTGATTTGGCAAGAGACTTAATCCGGTTGTCAGGGTTCGATGTGGATGTGGACGTTAAGATTGAATATACAGGCATACGTCCCGGGGAAAAGTTATTTGAGGAGCTGCTCACGGCGGAAGAGGGGACTACGAGTACGAAACATCAGAGAATTTTTGTCGCAAAGCCCAATGGAATTAATGTTGCAGGGATTGAGGGGTTGGTTCAGTTGATTAGGGAAAGGGGTTCGTACTTGACCAGGGAAGAGATCATCCAAGAGTTGGCTGAGGTTGTGCCGGGGTTCCAACAACTTCCGGGGAAGCAAGAGATAGGGAGGGTTTTTAGATGATTCCGTTAGCAAGACCAGATATCACAGAGAAAGAAAAACAAGCCGTACTGGCGGTCTTAGACTCCAATCAGTTAAGTTTAGGGCCCAAATTAAATGAGTTTGAGGAAAAAATGGCAGCTTACGCCGGAACCCAGTATGCAATAGCCTGTAATAGCGGAACCAGTGGTTTACATATGATTATAGCTGCTCTGGGAATAAAGGATGGTGATGAAGTAATTACTACCTCCTTTAGTTTTATTTCCTCCAGTAATTGTATGTTATTTGAACGGGCTAAACCTGTGTTTGTAGATATTGATGAGAAGACCTATAACTTGGATACAGCACAAATTGAAGAGAAGATTACCGCAAGAACCAAAGCCATCTTACCGGTTCATGTTTTTGGGCAGCCTGCCAACATGAATGACATCCGACGTATTGCCCTAAAACATGGCTTAGCTATTATTGAAGACTCCTGCGAGGCGATTGGGGCAGAGTGGAATGGCAAGAAAGCCGGGACGATGTCTAATGCCGGGGTCTTTGCCTTTTATCCGAATAAGCAAATGACAACGGGTGAGGGCGGAGTGGTTGTTACGAACAATGAAAACCTGGCTGAGTTATGTTACAGTCTTCGCAATCAAGGACGGGGCATTGATACTCAGTGGCTCGATCATGTTCGGCTCGGTTACAACTATCGGATAAGTGATATCTGTTGCGCTCTTGGTATTGCCCAATTAGAACGTATTGATGAGATTCTGGCTAAACGTCAGCGAGCCGCAGATTTGTATATGGAAAAATTAAAGAATGTTAAAGGGGTTATTCTTCCGGCCATTGACGAGAGAGCGAAAATGAGTTGGTTTGTTTTTGTCATTAGGTTTGAACCCTGGATTGATCGAAATCTTGTCATGCAAAATCTCTTAGATCGGGGGATCGGCTGCAGGCCATACTTCACTGCGATACACCTTCAGCCTTTCTACCGAGAGATGTTTGGCTATAAGGAAGGGGATTTGCCGGTTACAGAGCATGTTGCCAGGGGTACTTTGGCAATTCCGTTTTTTAACAATATCACTGAGGAGCAAATCGATAGGGTTGTGGCTGAGGTTCGGAGAGCTATTGGCAATGCCTCTATCTCTGATTCTGAAGCACGGCTGAAGATGATGTGAACTGGGAGTGTAGAGTGACCATGCCGTCTTACGTTAAGGTCAAGAGAGTGTTGGATTTATTGTTTTCAATTCTTTTGTTGATTATTGCAGCCCCGATTATGCTTTGTGCAGCCATTGCCATTAAGTTAGGATCTCGGGGTCCCCTACTCTTTAAACAAGAGCGGCCAGGTAAAGATGGTGTAGTATTTACGATTTACAAGTTTCGTACCATGCGCCTGGAGAGGGAGAAAGATGGTCGTCCCTTAGCCGATATGGAACGTCTGACTCCTGTCGGTGGGATTTTGCGAAAGCTTAGTGTGGATGAGCTGCCCCAGCTTTTTAATATCTTAAAAGGGGATATGAGTTTCATTGGTCCCCGTCCACTGATGGTGCAGTATTTAGAGCGTTACACGCCTGAACAGATGCGGCGGCATGAAGTGACACCGGGAATATCCGGCTGGGCACAGATTCATGGCCGTAATCAGGTTGGCTGGGAGACACGTTTTAAATATGATGTCTGGTATGTTGAGCATATTTCCTTTTGCTTGGATTTAAGGATTTTCCTTAAGACTTTGGCGATTGTTCTGCTCAGGAGCGGGGTTAATCAGTCTGGGAATCAGACCATGGAAGAGTTTGGTGGGGCTGAGAATAGAACATTTAGGGCCTGAGATATTTGTAAGATGAACCTCTGCCATATAAGGATTAAGGATAGGCGTTAATAATGAGGGAGAATAGGATGCACATTAAGCGTTATTGGCTGATGGTGAGAATGGCATTGATCAGCAATGGATTTCGGCGGGCGGAATTTGCCAAAAAGAAAAGAATTTACAACGCCATGGGCGAGAATGTTATGATTCAGTCCAGAAAAATTCCCCTCTATGGTCGATTAATTCGTTTCCATAACAATATTATGGTTGCCTCGAATGTGACTTTTCTCACCCATGATGTAACTCATAACATACTGAATAAAGCATTTCCTGATCATAAGTTTACAGAAAAAATCGGTTGTATTGAGATCATGGACGATGTCTTTATCGGTGCTAATTCTACCATTTTATATAATGTCCGGATTGGTCCTCAGGCAATTGTAGCGGCAGGGAGTGTTGTTACCAAAGATGTTCCGGAAAATACTATTGTTGGGGGGAACCCGGCCAGGGTTATAGGAATTTTTGACGATTACGTGAAAAAGAGATTATTAGACCTAAATGCCTATTCGGAGGATTTAAAACCCAAAAAGCAAAGAATCAATCAAAAACTGGTTGTCCTGGAATGGGAGAAGTTCGAAAATGCTAGAGAATAAACGGGGTTATGATGTGAAAGATCTGATTATTGTTGGTGCCGGAGGGCACGGGCGGGAAGTTCTGGAGTGGGTGAAGGACATCAATGAAAATAAGCCTACCTGGAATGTGTTGGGTTTTATTGATGACAATTTAGATAAATTGACTGATAAAAAAAGCAGCTATCAAATCATCGGCAAAATAGCAGACTGGAAGGTTGAGGAAAATCAATGCTTTGCTTTGGGCATTGCTTCACCGGTGCTTAAAGAAAAGGTAACCCAGCTGCTTATGGAGCGGGGTGCGGAATTTGTATCCGTTATTCATCCCACCGCCAGAATTGCCGAAAGCGCAGGCTATGGTATTGGCTTGGTGGCCTACCCCAATTCGGGGATAGGACCCGACGCCTATGTAGGGGATTTTGTCACATTGTTGTCTTCGAAGATTGGCCATGATGCTTGGGTTGGGGATTACACCACCATATCTTCCCACTGTGGTGTTAATGGAGAGGTCAAATTGGGCAAGAGGGTTTTTCTGGGCAGTCATGCAGCAATTGTGCCCAGTAAACGAATTGGCGATGACGTTTATGTTGGTCTGGGCAGTGTTGTGATCAATGATGTAGAGAACAATACCAAGGTTTTTGGGAATCCTGCCAGAAGTACACGGTAAAATTCAAGTTTTTAAGGAGTTTTACGGAGTTTATTAAGGAGATGCGAGCTATGAATAACCGGCAAAAATACAACAAGATTTTCACCACCTTATTCAATATCAATGACAGTCAGTTAAACAAAGACTTTACCTTTAATAATGTAGAGAATTGGGATTCAATTGCTCACCTGTCCTTGATAACAGAGCTTGAAGATACTTTTAATGTTCTGTTTGAAATTGAAGATATACTTTCATTTGGTTCCTATGAGAACGGTATGAGGATACTGGAAAAGTATAAGATTTCCTTTAATGATTTTTAGAATGATTTCAGGAGGTAAGAATGACAGGCTTATTAAGAGATAAGGTATGTATTGTCACCGGTGCGGGAAGAGGTATCGGTCGTGCAATCGCTGAAAGCTTGGCCGCTGAAGGTGCTTTTGTGTATGCCAATGACGCCAGAGAAGGTTCGCTAGATTCCTGGCTTACGGAAAGCAGTATGCGTCAGGGAATTACCCCCCTTTATTTTGACATAACTGATCCGGCTGCGGTTCGGAATGCTTTTAGTCAGATAAGAAAGGAAAAACAACGGCTCGATGTCCTTGTGAACAATGCAGGGGTTGAATATAACGAGCTGATCGGGATGATATCCCCGGAAAATATGGAACGAATGTTTTCCATTAATGTCTTTGCCACCATTGAAATGCTGCAAATGGCAAGCAGGCTGATGTCCAGACAAGAAAGGGGCGGCAGCATTATCAACATCTCGTCAATGGTCGGTATCAGAGGCAACCCGGGTCAACTGGTCTATTCGGCAACAAAGGGTGCGGTGATAGCTTTGACAAAATCTGCCGCCAAAGAGCTTGCCTCGAAAAATATCCGGGTGAATTCCGTTGCGCCGGGTCTCACCAAAACAGAGATGATGCAGGGTGCAGATATTGAAAAGTTAAAAGGCAGAATTGCCAACATCAGCATGGGGCGCCTGGCGGAACCTTCAGATATAGCACGAGCCTGCGTTTTTTTTGCTTCAGATTTGTCCGGGTATGTTTCAGGACAAGTTCTTGCCGTCGATGGCTGCACAATAATGTGAGGTGAAATGATATGTATTTAGGTATTGATAGACAAAGCCGGGAATTAATTGCCGCCATTGATGATACGGGCAGGTCATTAAGCTATGGCGAATTGTGTGACTTTACCATAGCCTTCGGAGCCATGCTGCCACGGCGGTCCATCGTTTTTTGTCTGTGTAAGAATACCATTGGCGGGCTGGCTGGCTACATAGGCTGTTTGGCTAATCAGGTTGTTCCTCTTTTGCTGGGTGCAGCTATAGACTTCAAGTTACTGGCCCATTTGCTGGGGGAATACACACCGGCTTACCTATGGATGCCCGAGAGCCTTGTATCTAAATTTAACTTATCCATCCTATATAAAAGTTATGGATTTGTTCTTGTTCCTATGAAACATGACATATATCCCATTAATGACGACTTAGCCATGCTGCTCACAACCTCCGGCTCAACCGGCAGCCCGAAATTGGTGCGTCATAAAACCAGTAATCTTGAAGCAAACGCCAAAAATGTTGCCGCTTTTTTCGGCTGGACAAAGGACGATCGTGCCATTGTGGATTTGCCCATGCAGTATACCATGGGGCTTAATGTCATTAACAGTCATCTCTACGTAGGTGCATCCGTGCTGCTGACGGAGCATAATCTTATGAGTCCTGATTTCTGGCGTAATATTAAGGATCAGCGTGCCACTAATTTTACAGGAGTTCCTTTCAGTTATGAGGTTTTATTTAAGCTACGTTTCACGCGCATGGATTTGCCATACTTAACCACCTTCGCCGAAGGAGGAGGAAAGCTGACGGCTGCCATGTTTGCCGAGATAGCGGACTATGCCAGCCGTACCGGGAAAAGATTTTTCGCTACTTATGGCACAACCGAGACATCAGCCCGTCTGGCCTTTTTACCTGCGGAGCTGGCTAAAGCTAAGATCGGAAGCATTGGCCGAGGGATACCCGGGGGTGAGTTGTTTTTGCTGGATGAAAAGGGTCAGGAAATAAAGGAAAAGGAAGCCGAGGGCGAGTTGGGCTATAGAGGGCAGAATGTGACCATGGGGTATGCTTTTGACCGGGAAGATTTGCTGTTGGGTGATGAATGGCTGGGAGAATTTCATACGGGGGACATTGCCCGAAGAGATAGGGACGGATGCTATTACATCATCGGCAGGAAAAGCAGGTTTTTGAAGCTTTATGGGCTGCGGGTCAGTCTGGACCGGTGTGAAAGGTTAATTAAGGATGAGTTCCAGATCGATTGTGTCTGTACAGGCACAGATCGACGCATGGATATCTATATCACAGAGGAGCAATACAAAGATGAAGTACAAAGATTTATCAGTAAAAAAACCGGGATAATCAGGTCTGCTTTTGCTGTGGATGTTTTGGATAGAATACCCCGCAATGAGACCGGTAAGGTTCAGTATAAGGCTATTTATCGAGCTTGACGGAAAAATTAAAAAGTTTAGATACTCGATAAAGTGGAGGATGGATATGGAGCTGCAGCTGGAGCCGAAGCAAAATGTAACAGCCCTTGGATTTAGGTTATCAAAACAAACTCTTGCTAATCTGTGTTTTATGATGTTCTTGGCCTCAGATATGATTTCATTTTGTACGACCCGGCTGTTCAGGCTGTATGGATTGGAAGACTATGCCTGGATTTTAACTTCTATTATTATATACTTTCCTCTCTTGCTGATGCCCTTGGCAAGTGGAGAGAGAAGACGTATGCTTGATTTCCTGCTGCTTTGGGCGGCGGCATTGGTTGCCTTTGGAATGACAATTATGGTTCATCCTGAATATGAAGCTTGGTTTCACCATCCCCTTTACGGGGTCTTTAATTACATCTTCAGACCGGATCGTGCCTTGTATGCTTATTTTATGGTGCGATTGGTCAATGATCCGAAGCAGCTGCTAAAAAATCTAAAATCCATCTCCTATATCTTGGTTGTATATGGCTTGTATAAGTTTGCGAATGCCATGCGAGTGGGCAGTTGGTTAGCATTGACGGCCAACGGCTATGAAGAACTATCTTATAGCATGAGCTTTGGCTATGACATGATGCTGCCTTCCATGGTGTTTCTGTATTACGCAATGAAAGATAAGGAACTATGGCACTGGGTGCTTAGCATTATGTGTCTGTTTATGATTTTAGTGGCGGGTTCGCGGGCACCTTTGTTGTGGATTCTGGTGTTTTTTACGGTGATGTTGATAAGAGGTTTTATGACGAGTAAAGTCAAGGTCATCTGGGGACTGACGGTACCTGCCTTTTTGCTGATCTATCTAAAACTTGAGGATCTAATCGGGCTGCTTGTGATTTTTTTGCAAAGTCATGGTATCTCAGCGAGAAGTATAAACATGCTCTTAGCCGGCTCCATAGGTGATGATAATGGCAGGGCAGCAATCTATGAGATGTCCATCGAGCTGCTTAAAAATATGGGTCATTTCGGTTACGGACTGTACGGCGATCGCTATGTCATCGGGAATTATTATTTTTGGGGGTACCCCCATAATATCTTCCTGGAAATTTTGCTAACCTTTGGTGTCCTGGGGGGGGGATTGTTAATCTTCTTTCTCTTATACCATTGTGTCAGGACACTGATTAAATGCCGGGACGAGGATTGGCTGGATTTGTTTTTAATCTTTTTGGTTTGCTCCTTAAAGCTGCTGCTCTCCGATTCCTATTGGTATGTACCTGAGTTCTGGGCCGCCATTGCTGTGGTCTACAGTTGGAACAGGCAGCAAAAAATCAGCAGCAAGGAAAGGATGAAACAGATTAATGTGTGATGAAATTCAAGCTATTAATAAGATTATGGTCAGTGTTAGCTGCTTGACCTATCAACATGAAAAGTACTTAAGGCAAGCTCTTGATTCCATGTTGAGGCAAAAGACAAGCTTTGCTTATGAAATTATTGTTCATGACGATGCCTCAACGGACACTACAGCAGCAATTATCAGGGAATACGCTGGAAAGTATCCTGAGATCATTAAACCCATACTCCAAAGGGAAAATCAATATTCCCAACATGTTTCTATTACCCATAAGTTTATTCTTCCTGCAGCCAGGGGTAAATATATAGCCTATTGTGAAGGGGATGATTATTGGACTGATCCGTATAAATTGCAAAAGCAAGTGGATTTTCTGGAAGAGCATCCTGAATATATGGCAACCAGCCATGAATGCTGGGAAGTCGATGAAAAGGGAAAAATGTTGTCCAGCCGCTACTTTTACGGCTACAGAAAACGGGGGGTTTACACCTTGGAAACCCACCAAAAAAAGAGATTATTATTCGGGCAAACTGCCACTCTCATGCACAGGAGAGAAGCCATTGAGTTTAGTGATCCTGAGGCGGAGGATAAATTTGGGAAGATCAAAGCAACAGGGGATGTCAAGAAAGCGATGCTCATTTCCCTACGGGGGGATACTTACTGCTGCGAGGAAGTCATGAGCCATCACCGGCGTATTTATGCGGGGGGTGATAGCTGGAGTGCCCAGCTGTCTAAAATCAATGTTAATCGCTTTGTTTTCGACGAATGTCTTGCTATGCAGGACTTTGCCAAAGATGTGCTGGGGGTTAAGCTGAATTACTCAAAGCTTCTGATTTTGTATACCACGATTGCCTTGGGTAAGACAATCATAAAGCCTGATAAAGATAAGTGGGATAACTTCCAATATATGTGCAGTGTCTTTCCTAATAAAACCTCTGTTGCCTTCAAAATCATGCTTACCTTGCTGAAGTACCCTTTCCTTGTCGTAACGACAAGAGTCAGCGGTTTGCGTCATAGGCTGTTGTATGGCAAAGCCTGAATCTATTAGGCAATGATAGTTGGGAAGTGTTGAAATTAACGATTACGAGAATAATGACACAAAGAAGGTTGTTATTTCATCCTTGTTTTGGAAGTTGCTTGAGAGCTTGGGAGTTCAAGGAATCCAATTAATAATTCAGCTTGTTCTGGCGAGGTTACTCCTGCCAGAGGATTTTGGGACGATAGCTTTGCTGACAATTTTTATCAATTTGTCTAATATCCTTCTGCAAAGGGGCTTTAGTTCGGCCCTTATACAGAACCAGGATGTTGACGAGACCGATTTTTCCACGGTGTTTTTCCTAAGTCTTGCCGGTTCCTGCCTATTGTATTTGCTGCTTTTTTTCTCAGCTCCTTATATCGCTTATTTTTACAAGATCAGGGAGCTTGACCTTGTCTTGCGCGTATTGGCGATTTCTCTGCCCTTCAGTGCTGCAAATTCTGTGCAAATAGCCTTTGTCTCGCGAAATATGCAGTTTAAAAAACTATTTTTTAGCAGTATGGGTGCCATAATTTGTTCCGGAACAGTAGGGATTGTGATGGCTCTTGGGGATTTCGGAGTATGGGCGCTGGTTTCCCAACAGATAGCCTATGTCATCTTGAACTGTTTCTTTATGGCCAAGGTAGTGAAATGGCGGCCGAAAATGCTGTTTTCAACTAAAAAAGCTGCCGGGCTTTTTTCCTTTGGCTGGAAAATGCTGCTTACTTCTTTGATAGACACAATATATGTAGATATTTACACCATTGTCATTGGAAAATTATTTAGTACCCAGATGCTTGGCTATTTCAACAGGGGGAAACAATTTCCGGGAGTTATCGTAACAAGTCTTAACGGATCGATCCAGGCGGTTATGTTTCCGGCCTTCTCTCGGGTTCAGGATAATAAATTGAAGCTTAAGAATATGATGCGCCGCTCCATAGTCACAAGTTCCTTTATTGTCTTTCCCATTATGGCAGGACTCGCTGCCGCAGCGAATCCTATGGTGAGGTTAATTTTAACCGACAAATGGCTTTATAGTGTGCCCTTCCTTCAGATATATTGCGCTTACTTTGCCCTTTACCCGATCCATACTGCAAACCTGCAGGCAATTAGTGCCATTGGCCGAAGTGATATTAATTTGAAATTAGAAATCTTAAAAAAGTCCCTAGGGATCATCATACTTGTTATAACCATACCCCAGGGAATATTTTCTATAGCTATCGGCGGAGTTGTCACTGGTTTGATCAGCTTAGTGATCAATTCCTATCCAAACATAAAGTTACTTGGTTACCCGATCCATGAACAGATAGTTGACATCCTGCCTTCTTTTCTTCTTGCCCTTGCTATGGGTGTTGTTGTTTACTCAATCATGCTTTTTGAATTGCCGGTGGGAATAACCCTTATCCTCCAAGTGCTCGTGGGTGCTGTCTTTTATTTTGGAGCGGCCAGATTATTAAAGTTTGAATGTTTGAGTTATGTTTTGAAAATAGCAGGATACTTGCCGGAATCCTCTAAAAAAACTGAAGGAGATATGACATGAAAGACCTGATTATTGTAGGAGCTTCCAATGCAGCCAGGGATGTATTACAGGTCGTGAAAGAAATAAATAAAGTTAAGGCGACCTGGAATATCAAAGGATTTGTTGCCGACAGCGGCTTAGATATTCACACACTCACAAATGGAGATTTCCATATCATGGGTAGCATTGATCAGTGGACTCCCAAACCGGGAGAAGAATATGTCTGTGCTATAGCTGATCCTAATGCCAAGAGAATTGTAACTCAACGATTAGGGGATAAGGGGGCGAAATTTGCCAATATCATTCACCCGAATGTTGAGATAAATGACTACTGCTCACTGGGAGAAGGAGTCATTCTTTACAGGGACGCAGTTATCGGGCCCAATGCTGTGCTAGGTAATCATGTTCATGTCAACACCAAAATTGCTCATGATTGTCGGATTGGGGATTATACTACGGTAAGCATTTTAGCGGCCATTCTAGGTTATGTAACCATTGGCAGTGGCGTTTTTGTCAGCGCAGGTTCCACCATTATTCCGCATATTGCCATTGGTGATAATGCCTATATTGGTGCGGGCAGCGTAGTAATAACGAATGTTGCAGGCAATACGAAAGTATTCGGTAATCCTGCCAGAGAAACGAGATAAATGTTACCAGAGAACAGGATAAAGGATAGCTGCAGATGACCAAACTGTATTTCTTAAAAATAGAAAATGCTGTTTATTACTCCGAACTGTTTGCCAGGAAAGTTTTAGGTCAATGGTTAGGTGTGGATGGCAGCAGTTTATCCATAGGTATTAATGAGTTTGGCAAACCTTATTTAAGAGACTATGGAAATATACACTATAATATAGCTCACAAAAAAGGGGCTATTGTGTGTGCCGTGTCAGACAAACCGGTAGGGGTAGATATTGAAGGAGTAAAAAATTTTAATAAACGTGTTGCCGAGCGGTTTTTTACTCAGAATGAGCAAGATTACATCTTTGCCCGGAAGAGAAACCAAGATCTAAGATTTGCTAAAGTATGGACGAGGAAAGAAGCTTATGTTAAATGGGCTGGCAAAGGCATGACGATACCCTTTAATTCCTTTGATGTTCTCAAATTAGATAAGAGTAATGTGTTTATTCGTACGGAATATGTAGGCGGATATATTATTTCGGTATGTTATTCTTGGCATTTCGGTAGGGTAGCCCTCCATGCCGCTGCTAAAGGCGGCACCGGCAGAGAATGAAAAGGGAGCTCCGCCAAACCTCCGGGTAATACCTGATGTTAGAGCATTTAACTTATAGGAGACGTTTATTATGAATAATATTTTTTATGATTTAATAAACTCCTGGCTCACAAAGGAAGGTGTCAATTCAATCGATGCCTTACTTCAATGGATCAATGCACAAAACAGGGATCTGGAAGTTAACTTAGAGAGAATACCTTTAGAGCATAGCAATTTTTGGTTCTTTGATAAGGATTCCGGTTTAATCAGGAATAAAAACCATAGCTTTTTCTCCATATCCGGAATTCAACAGTATCGTAACGATGAGCTGCTGGCAGAGCAGCCCATTATTATCCAGAATGAAATCGGATTCTTAGGAATTATCTTCCGCAAGATAAACGGAGTACTACACTTCTTAATGCAGGCCAAAATAGAGCCGGGCAATATTAATAAAGTCCAGATTTCACCTACCATCCAAGCAACCAAGAGTAATTTTACCCAAAAACATGGAGGAAAGAGACCTGCTTTTCTGGACTGTTTTATAGAAGCAAAACCTAACCAAACTCTGGTCGATCAGATTCAATCTGAACAATCTTCACGGTTTTTGAAAAAAAGAAATCGAAATGTTCTTTTGCATTTGGACCAAGACATTATTGTACCGCCTACTCATCAATGGATGACGTTGGGTCAGATTAAAGAATTAATGCGTTATGATAACTTGGTTAATATGGATACCCGTACGGTTCTTTCTTGCCTGCCTTTTTCCCTGGTGGATCCGGAACTGGAACCGGAAAAAAGCCAACTAGAAGAAATTGAAAATAAATGTAAGGATAAGACCCTGCTGCGCTCCCTTCGTGGAACAGCAAGCCTGCCTATATTAACAGATATATACCATGCTTTTAATAATTATAAAATGTTCAGTGAGATATCGACAAGATTAGTAGGCCTGAATTCTTTAAAGAAATGGCATATGGAGGAGAATCAATTTGTGTGTGAGGATCCTTTTCCCTTTCGCTTGATTTTTTGTGACATATCCATTGAAGGACGGGAAGTGGTTAACTGGACACAACCGCTTTTTGAGGCTCAGGGAATTGCCACTTTTGGACTCCTAAGTTGTGAAGATAAGGGCGTAAAGAAATTTCTTGTCAAGGCTAAGCCTGAAATTGGCTGCTTGGATGGAATAGAATTAGGACCTACTGTTCAGCATGAAGCGACTCAGGCAAGAGATGAGGATGAGATTACCCGTTTATTTTATGAAGAGCTTTCATCCGGAAAGGGTGTTAGGGTCAATGTATTGTTGTCGGAAGAAGGCGGACGCTTTTATCACGAACAAAATCGCAATGTCATTATTGAAGTTCAGAACGATGAGATCCCCTCAGATTTGCCGCAAGGTTATTTTTGGAGTGATTATAAGACCCTAAATACTCTTACCCAGGTAAATAACTGCTTAAATATCCAACTGCGCAATCTACTCTCTTTGCTGGAGGTGTGAAATGAAAAAATTACTAATGGGTATTTTAGGCCCCTCGGATGTTGCCTTTAATCGTTTTTTACCGGCACTTAAAAAGAGTAAACACTTTGAATATGTAGGAGTAGCTATTGCCAAACCCCATGAGCGAAATGAATCGTCTAATGGCTCCTATCATGAGTATGAACTAAAAGCCATGTTCAGAAAATCCATGGCAAAGGCTGATGATTTTATCAACAAATATAAAGGTGCTATTTTTAACGGCTATGAACAGCTCTTGTCTTCAAGCGTTGAAGGGATATATATTCCCTTGCCTCCGGCTTTACACTATCTATGGGCCAAAAAAGCTTTGGAATGTGGGAAGCATGTGTTGCTGGAAAAACCTTTCACAACGAATTTGGCAGATACCAGGAAGTTGCTTAAATTAGCAGAGCAAAAGGGATTGGCAGTCCACGAAAACTATGCCTTTTGTTATCATGAGCAGATTAACAAAATTCGTCAGTTGATTGAGGATAGAGAGATTGGAGAAATAAGGCAGATAAGAGCTGCTTTTGGCTTTCCTTACCGGGGAGCTGCTGATTTTAGATATAACAAAGAACTAGGCGGAGGAGCCGTGATGGATTGCGGGGGTTATCCAATTAAATTATCCACCTTGTTGCTTGGTAAAACAGCACAAACCATGACAGCTTCACTACATTCTGCCAAAGAACACAATGTCGATGTATTTGGAAGTGCTACTTTAGAAAATGAGGATGGCATTACGGCCCAGGTTTCCTTTGGGATGGATAATTGCTATAAATGTGAGCTGGAAATATGGGGAAGCGAAGGCTGTATTTATGCTCCAAGAATTTTTACGGCCCCTACAAACTTAACTGCTACAGTACTTCTGAAGAAGCAGGAAGAGAGAGTCTATGAGATTGCCGGGAACGATCAGTTCCTGGGATCGATTGACCACTTTTACCAATGTATTGCCGATAAGACTCTCCGTCTGGAATCCTACGCTGAAATAGAATCCCAAAGCAGGCAGATTGATGACATTTTAAAAGTAACTAAAAAGCAGGGAGGTAACTATGAATCTAAAATCCACACCGGTTGTTAGACCATCTATGCCGCCTTATGAGGAGTATATACATGAGATCAAAGATATATGGAGTAGTCGATGGCTCACTCATTCCGGGCCAAAACACCAAGCTTTAGAGGAGAAACTATCTGAATATCTGGACGTGGATAATATTTCTCTATTTGCTAATGGGCATCTGGCTCTTGAACTGGCCATTGATGCTCTGGGTTTGTCCGGCGAAATAATAACCACTCCATTTACTTTCGCATCTACCACCCAGGCTATCCTTCGTAATCGCTTAACTCCGGTGTTCTGCGACATCAATGAAGATGACTATACCATTGATGTAAGTAAGATTGAGGCGCTTATCACTGAAAAAACATCAGCAATCTTGCCGGTTCATGTGTATGGCAATGTCTGTGATGTTGATGGGATTGCTAGGATAGCCCAAAAATATAATCTGAAGGTTATCTACGATGCCGCCCATGCCTTTGGTGTGAAGATAAAGGATAGGGCTGTCGGAAATTTCGGGGACATGTCCATGTTTAGTTTCCATGCTACGAAGGTCTTCCATACTGTTGAAGGCGGTGGTTTGACCTATAGCAATTCGAAGTACTCGCCGGTACTGGCCAGGCTCCGTCAGTTTGGCATGGTTGGACAGGAATCCGTACCAACCGTCGGAACCAATGCCAAAATGACGGAAATCCATGCCGCAATGGGCTTGTGTAACCTGAGGCATATCAATGAGGAGATTGCCAAGCGGGGGCGAGCCATGGACAGATACCGTGAATTGCTGTCTGGAGTCAAAGGATTGACGTTATGCAACCCCCAGAAGAATATTACCCCTAATTATTGCTATTTTCCTGTGCTGTTTAATAAGAAAGAATTTGGCCTGAACAGGGATGAGGTTGCTGCTCTGCTTGAGAAAAACAATATATTGGCCAGAAAATATTTTTATCCCCTTACCAATGATTTTGAGGCCTACAAGGGAATGTTTGAACTTCAGAAAACACCTGTGGCTAAGAGGATAGCCGATAACGTACTGACCCTGCCGCTGTATGCGGACTTGACGGTAGAAGACGTGGATGGGATTTGTAAGATTATCTTGCATCATGGCTGAGCAGGTTGTTTTAACGTAGTTAGTTGTCTTACTAGAGAAAGTTGGTTTAACGAAAGAATTGGAGGGAAAAGGATGAAAGGTATAATTCTTGCGGGAGGCAAAGGAACTCGGTTGTACCCAATGACGCAGGCAGTGTCCAAACAATTATTGCCTATTTACGATAAACCCATGATCTATTATCCTCTTTCAGTCTTAATGATGGCTGGTATTCGAGAGATACTTATCATATCAACGCCAGAGGATACACCCATCTATGAAAAGCTGTTTGAAAATGGTTCCAGGTTGGGGCTTAATCTTTGCTATAAGGTACAAGAAACTCCCAGAGGGCTTGCCGATGCCTTTATACTTGGCAAAGATTTTATTGCCGGCGATAGAGTTTGCTTAATTTTGGGCGACAATATTTTCTATGGACAAGACTTTGTGCGCCTGCTTAATAAGGCTAGTGAATTAAAAAAGGGTGCTTACATCTTTGGCTATCCTGTGAAAGATGCGCGATCCTTTGGGGTTGTTGAATTCGATAAAAATAGAAAAGTTATTTCCATTGAAGAAAAACCAAGCAAACCAAAATCAAATTATGCTGTTCCGGGATTGTATTTTTACGACAACCAGGTTGTAGGGATAGCTAAAAGTGTTCAGCCTTCAGAACGGGGCGAAATTGAAATTACTGCCGTCAATAATGCTTATCTTGAACAAGAGGAGCTTAATGTAATTCTGCTGGGCCGTGGTATGGCTTGGCTGGATACTGGTACTCCTGATGGCATGCAAAAGGCTGCTGAGTATGTTGAGGCAGTCCAGTCCAGGCAAGGATTTTATATAGCCTGTTTAGAGGAAATTGCCTGGCGGAGAGAATTCATTAATGATCAGGAATTAAAAGTTATTGGCGAAAGCTTGAAGATGACAGACTACGGCCAGTACATTTTATCGTTGTTAAATGAATAGAAATTTGGGTTTTATATTTAAGGTTAAAGTTGAAACCTAAGTTAGAGTTAAAGCTGAAGTTAGATCTGAAGTCAAGGCTAGAGCTAAAATTGAAGTTGATCTAAAGTAAAAGTTTGAACTAAAGAAAGAGTTAAAGCTAGAGCTAAAGGAGAAGGTTTTGATGAAATTTATTCTAGTCACAGGAGGTGCTGGCTTTATTGGCAGCAACTTTGTAAAAACAATGTTGTACAAGCACCCTAACTATAAAATTATTAATGTTGATGCCTTGACCTATGCGGGGAATCTGGAAAACTTACAAGCTATATCTGATAACTATAACTATTCATTTATCAAAGCAGATATCAGGGACAGACAAAGGATGGAAGAAATATTTTCAACCTATAATATTGATACAGTTGTAAACTTTGCTGCAGAATCACATGTTGACAGAAGTATCGAAGAACCGGAAGTTTTCTTAACCACTAATGTTATCGGAACCCATGTTTTGCTGGATGTGGCAAAGAAGCATTGGAAAATAAAGCCTGCTGATAAGCATTGCAAGAGATACAGACCAGGAGCAAAGTTTATTCAAGTATCAACGGATGAAGTCTACGGAGCTTTAGGTGAGACAGGCAGGTTTGTTGAGACGATGCCGCTGCTGCCGAACAGCCCCTATTCGGCCTCCAAAGCAAGCGCCGATATGCTTGTAAGAGCTTATCATGAAACCTTTGGTACACCCGTCAATATAACAAGGTGCAGTAATAATTATGGGCCCTATCAGTTCCCGGAAAAGCTGATTCCCCTTATGATTAATAACTGCCTGAAAGAAAAAGAACTTCCTGTTTATGGCGATGGCAGGCAAGTAAGAGACTGGCTGCATGTAGCAGATCACTGCACCGCTATTGATACAGTTCTGCACAAAGGAAAGGACGGAGAGGTCTATAATATTGGCGGAAACAATGAAAAAACCAATCTAGAAATTGTCAAATTGATTATTAATACTCTTGGCAAGTCGAAAGACTTAATTAAACACGTTAAAGATCGTCCCGGACACGATCGAAGATATGCTATAGATAATACAAAAATAGCAACGGAGCTGGGGTGGGAACCGGCTTATTCCTTTGAGCAAGGGATAAAAGAGACTATAGAATGGTATTTGGAGAATACGGAGTGGATGGAAAACATTAACTCCGGTGATTATGCCAATTATTATAAAAGGATGTATCCCGACATCAGTGATAAGGTTGCGGGCTATTAAGGAATGTTACCTTTAAAAATTGCCTGGCGGTTTCTGCTTGATAAAAAACTACAAACAAGCTTAGTCATTTTCGGCATAGCCATAGGAGTCTCCGTACAGACTTTTATCGGTCTGGTCAGTCAAGGGCTTGAAAAAACATTAATGAATAAAATATTGGCTTATAGCCCTCATATTACAATGTACTCTAAAAGTGGAGGATTTAGTGACTGGCAGAAGGAAGGGGACAGGATTAGAAGTAATTTTCCGGAAGTTGACGCTGTATCCCCCAATGTCAATAGCCAAGCGTGGATAAAACTTGGGAAAATGACTATCCCGATACTGATACGGGGGTTTAATATCATAGATACCGAGGGTCTATATAACATTGCAATGGCAATTTACGAAGGAAGTTCACCGGTTAATCTAAATGAGATTTTACTCGGCAAAGAGTTAGCTGAGCGCTTAGGTGTCAAAGTCGGGGATGAGGTTAGTATCATAACCCTTGGCAGACAAACGGTGACCATGAAAATTATTGGCTTGTATGATTTCGGAGTCTTTAATATTAATAAAGCGTGGGTGATTACCAATTTGGCCACGGCGCAAAACTTTATCGGTTTTGCTGATCAGGTGACTGAGATTGAATTAACGATTCACGATCCCTATCTGGCTGATGTTGTCAGTGCCCGGATTAGGAGCGCCCTCTCCGGGGAAGAGTTAGATGTATCTAATTGGAAAGCCCAGAATCAGTTAATAGTCAGTGCAATCATAGGGCAAAAAATAGTAACCCTTGTCATTCAATTCTTCATTATGCTGGCGACCATTATAAGTATCGTCAATATATTGACCATTAATGTCTTTCAAAAATCAAAACAAGTTGGGATCTTAAAGGCCATGGGTCTCACGGACTTTTCGGCAAGCCTTGTCTTTTTCTATCAAGCGTTATTACTTAGTCTTGTAGGAATCGCCCTTTGTCTTGGTTTCCTTGTCGTCTTTCTTTGTGGATTCAATCGATACATTGTGACTGCTCAAGGATCGCCTGTTGTTAATGTTACAGTGGATTATAGGTTTATCACCTTATCTATCCTTATTTTCTTTGTAGTTTCAATGTCAACAGCCATTTTTCCCGCTCTCAGGTGTATTAAATTAAACCCCATTGAGATCATTAAAAATGTATAGGCCTCCATATGCTCAGATCTTTGGCAAGTCCGTTAGCAAACCTGTCAGAATTTCTCTTTCAAACCTTTCGTTAAAAAATCAAACACCTTGCTTTTATACACTTCATAGGTATCCTTATCCTTGTCAGCGAAGCTGCTCAATTCCCAGACCAGTTGCTTGAAGGTTTTGTCCAGACTCTCGTATAAAAAGGCAATTTGATTGGCGTTAGTCTTGTGCTGCGCGGCAATAAGGTTCTTGTTTATCTTTTGGAGGCCTTCATAAGATGTGCTTTTCTTAAGAGATTCTAACTTTTTCTCCAGATTTGCCGCTTTGGTCTCCTGTTCTCCTTGAGACTTGTTTAATTGCTCTGCCTTAGTTTTCAGGTTGTTGCGCTCAGTGGTCAGCTGAGTTATTTGGCTCTCTTGCTCGCTCAGGGCCTGCCGGAGTTCCGCTTTTTCCTGCAGAGCCTGGTCTCGCTCCTGCAGGGCCTGGCTCCGCTCCTTAACCGCCTTTTGCAGTTCGCGGGCAGACAGACCCTCTACATCAATTTCTGCGATAAACTGCCCTCGCTCTTCCTCCGGGACTCCTAAGAGGATATAAGCCTGAGAATAATTCAAATTTGGCAGTTATTGGGCTCCCCTATCATTTTTTTGAAAGCCGTACTGAACTTTTGGATAATAACCCGCCCTTCTCGGCAACTTGGTAAAGCTTGCGATTCGTTGTCAACATCAGTATAAAAAAGAGCCTGATTTAATCAGACTCAGTCGCTTTCAATATCTAGCCTTAGGCTAAAGGGAAACAAGTTTGACAATTAACTACTTTAATCATACTTAACGTAACGGTCATTATTTGACAAAAATACAAATAGATTTGACTTTTTGTCAAACAACTCGCGTCTATACTGGGAAAGTATGCCATAATTGACATTGTACAACTGAAGATGGCGGGTGGGCGGCTGAATCCCCGGAAAGGGGGTGAGGCTTATGAGTGTGTATGAAGCGCTTATGTTTGCGATTGCATTTGCAACACTTATTGTGTTAATACTTAAAGGAACGCAAAAGAGCAAGTAGTCCATTCCGCCGGGCACCTTGCTCTTTCATCATTCGCCGCTCACTACGGCCAGTTGTACAGCCGGGATGTTGGCACATCCCGGTTTTAATCTATACTATTTCTTAGCTAATTATACTCTAATACAGTAATGACATCAAGTTTGCGAAGGGCCCCGAACCCTTTCTTTTATCTCAAAGTTGGGTATTTTCCTGAGAGAATAGAGAACTGCTGTTCTAATGAATAATGGGTGTTTCATCTCCAGAGGCCGGATCGGTCCCCTTCCCCTTGTTTAAACGAGCTGTGTAGGGCATGAAGAATTTTATAAACACCCCGGTGATAAGGGCGGAAAATAAGGTGCCGATACCGATAGGGCCGCCAAATAGGAAAGCAAGTATGACCAGAACCAGGCTGATTATTGCCCGGGAAATTGCCACATTAAGTCCCGTTAATTGATTAATGACCAGCATAGAGCGATCCATGGGATTGGGGGCAAAGTCAGCTTGCAGATTTACAGCAACTCCTAAACCCACAATTCCTACCCCGAGTATTAAACATGCAGCTTGACCGAAGAGGGTCAGAGGACTGATTGAATCCCCTAGCACAAAAAGCCAAAGGTCAATTCCCATACCGGTAATCAAAGAGGTAAGTAAGGCAAAATATTCAAGCTTTCGGCGCTGAGCAGCGGCGTTAAATAACACCAGAACCAGACCTACAACTATTTCCCAACTGCCAATGGTTAAGCCAAAGGTCTGAAATAATCCTACCAGGAGTGCGTCAAATGGGGAGGTTCCCATTAAGGAACGAATCGTTAACGCTATCCCAAAGGTCATGATAATAATACCTGAAACGTAGAAAATAAAACGCTGACGTGACTGATGCATTTGTTTCCTCCTTAACTCTGCTCAGGGAAAGTTTAATCCTTCTTCCAAGAACAATACTATTAAGTATAGTTGAGAAAAATAATATTTCAAGGTTTTTGGCCTAAGATGAAAGAAGACAATCCTCCAAGTAAGCTTAAATTGGGTGATCCCAGACGGCAGGGAAGAGCAGCTGCCTTTAGAAAGTTCTCAGGAGTATCGAAACTCATGAGAACTTTTTTTCTATTCGTCTACCGCAATAATAAATGGATTTAAATATATAGGGAATCTCGTAATTTTGGTGCCGTCAATTGTCACAACAGACAAAGTTTAGGGTCAAATCTTGTAGCCTTTTACAAAGGAGATCTGATCATCCATAGCGAAAGGTTAATAGTGTTATAAGATTCACAAATGCCTAGACGGCGTCAGAATTTATGGAGGTGACTAAAGGATGGCAAATTTTATCGAGAATGCAAAGAAATACAGCATTAACAGACGATCCTTTCTCGGCTGGACAGCGACTCTCACTGCAGGGACTGCGGCAGCCTTAACTTTACCGGGTTGTGGATTAGCCAAAGTCGATGCAGAGAAAGCGGCAGCCCTTGCCGGCAAAGAAGGGGAATGGATTACAGCGGCCTGTTGGCACAACTGTGGAGGTCGATGTCTTAATAAGGCCTATGTTGTAGACGGAGTTGTTCTGCGTCAAAAGACGGATGATACGCATCCGGATAGCCCGGATTATCCCCAGCAAAGAGGGTGTGCGCGAGGACGGTCACAACGTCAGCAAGTTTATGGTGCGGATCGCTTAAAGTACCCCATGAAACGCAAGAACTGGGAGCCGGGAACCGGTGGGAAAAGGGAACTCAGAGGCAGGGATGAATGGGTCAGAATATCTTGGGATGAAGCCTTAGATTCCATCGCTGCAGAGCTGAAACGGGTTAAGGAAGCTTACGGCAATAAATCAATTCTGACCAAAAGCCCGATCCCGTCCATCAACGCTTTTGGTGGCTCAATGACTTACTGGGGCACCACCTCTGACGGAGCATGGCCTAAGCCCCAGCAGTTCATGAATGGCGGCAGATCAAGAGGCTCTAATGATCGTCTTGATTTAAAGAATGCCAAGCTTATCGTGCTCTGGGGTTCAAATCCCGCTTGGAGCAGCGCCGGTAATCCCGCCTATAACTATAAACAGGCCAAAGATGCCGGAGCTAAGATTATCATGGTCGACCCCTTTTATACGGATTCGGCCCAGATTTTAGCGGATGAATGGATTCCGGTACGCCCCGGAACGGATACAGCTCTTTTATTAGGCATGGCTCACTATATGATCACAAACAACCTTCATGATCAGGCCTTTTTGGATAAATACTGTGTCGGTTTTGATCAAGACCATATGCCTGAAGGGGCCGATCCTCAAGAAAACTTTAAGGATTATGTGCTGGGAACCTATGATGGCCAGCCAAAAACTCCGGAATGGGCCTCTGAACATTGCGGAACTGACCCGGAGCTTATTCGAACCTTTGCTCATCAAATCGCTGTCACTAAACCCATGACCTTCAGTAGCTCCTCGGCTGCTGCCAGAACCATGCTGGGTGAACAATTCTGCCAGGCCTTTCTGACCGTTGGCTGGATGACGGGCAATGTGGGTAAACCCGGAGCTTCCATCAGCTCCAATAATCGCCACAATACTCAAAGCTATGGAGGACCGGCACTGGTTAACCCAGGAAAAGCCGGGGGCTCAACTGTAGCCAATCCTCTCTATAAAGAACCTACTTTTCCGGGACCGGATCCCTTTAAAACAAACTGGCATGGTATTGTTTGGGATGAGGCTTGGGATGCCGTTGTCAAGGGTGAATATACCGCAGGTGTAAGGGGTAAGCAGCCCTGTGACATTAGGGCCTTGGTGAATATTGGTGTTGGTAATCCACTGAACCAAGCCACGAATCTTATGCGCGGAATTGAGGCCTTTCGCAAGGTTGAATTTGTCGTGAGTTCGGCTCACTTCTTAACGACAACCGCCAAATATTCCGATATTGTCCTGCCTGCCACCACGGAATGGGAGAAGGTCGGAGGTTTTCTGACGGGTAACCCGGAAATGCTTATTTATTACAGCCAAGTTACCGAGCCCCTCTATGAAACCAAAGATGACAATTGGATCGATCTCGAGATCGGAAAAAGACTGGGCTTTGATCCAAAGAAACTTGATCCCTTGTCAGAAAAACAGAAGGTCTTCAACCA
>JGI2924J29684_1077865_pt1 | contig 24262 bp, 25 predicted proteins | sample BenlonsequencITS_FD_29684 | JGI IMG/M metagenome (IMG submission 29684)
CTCGTCTTGCTCGATCTCAACCTCCCCGACAGCCGCGGGCTCGATACCCTCGAGTCGGTCTCGACGATCGCCAACGAGACGCCGATCGTCGTCTTCACCGGGGTCAGCGATCAGGAGGTCGGCGTTCAGGCGATTCAAAGCGGCGCCCAGGACTTCCTCGTCAAAGACGAGGTCACCGACGAGTTGCTGATTCGAACGATCCATCACGCGATCGAGCGGGCCCACCAGGAACGACAGCGCCGCCGCCAGCGCGAGCAGCTCGAGTCGCTCAACCGGCTCAACCGGATCGGTCACGACATCACCCACGCGGTGATCACGACCGAGACCCGCGCGGAGCTCGAACAGGAGGTCTGTGACCGACTCGTCGAGGACGACGGCTACCGATTCGCCTGGCTGGGCAGCGTCAACCCCGGCAGCGATCGGATCGAGCCGACGGCTGCGGCCGGCGCCGAAGACGGCTACCTCGACGAGATCGAGGTCACGGCCGATCCGGAGGACGAACGGGGGCAGGGACCGTCCGGAACGGCGATCCGGACCGGGGAGGTACAGGTGGCCGACGACACGCAGACCGACGAGACGTTTGGCCCCTGGAAAGAAGCTGCGAGCGATCGGGGGTACCGGTCGTCGATCGCGATCCCGATCGTCCACGAAGACCTCGTTTACGGCGTGTTGAACGTCTACTCGGAGTCGGTCCGTTCGTTCACGGACGCCGAGGCGACGATCCTCTCGCGGATCGGCGACGTCATCGCCCACGCGATCACCGCGATCGAACGCAAGGACGCGCTGGTCAGCGACGCCGTCATCGAACTCGAGTTCCGCATCGAGGAGATGGCCCCCGAACTCATCGCCCTCTCCACGGAGGAATCGTGTACGATCCGGTTCGACCAGATGATCCACGGCGACGAGACGCTGCTGGTCTATGGCTCCGCGACGGATCTCGATCAGGAGACGTTCCTCGAGACGATCGAGGAGACCGACGGGCTCGGCGACGCACGAGTTCTCTCGGCCCGAAAGGACTACTTCGAGTTCGAACTCGTCGCGCCGACCGCGGTCTCGCTGTTCGAAACGATCGCGACCCACGGCGGCCGCGTCGAGTCGGCGACGATCGAAGACGGCGAGTTCCGGTTCGTCGTCGAACTCCCCCGCGGCCGAGACACTCGCCAGATGATCGAACTGCTCAAGGAGCACCGTTCGGACGTCACCTACCTCGCACAGCGGACCACCGAACGGAGCGAACGCTCGGAGTCGGGCTCGGAGTCCGTCCTCGAGAGCGATCTCACGGAAAAACAGCGGGCCGCCCTCGAGACGGCCTACTTCGCGGGCTACTTCGACTGGCCCCGCGAGAGCACGGGCGAGGAGATCGCCGACCGCCTCGGAATCTCGCCGGCGACCTTCAACCAGCACCTGCGGACCTCCGAGCGGAAGTTCTTCGATTCTGTGCTTGGCGAGTAATCGGTCGATGGCCGGGCCGATCCCCCGCAGCCGAACACCTTCGTGACTTCTCCCACGACTAAAGTCGTGGGCTTCTTCGTGTAATGCAACGGGGACAGTTATGCGGATCGAACCCTCATGGGAAGGTGAGTGTTACCATGAGAGCCCGTTACGGGGGTAAACACCGACGATGACCGGGACCGAACAGGCGTTCGGAGAGACGACGGCGCTGCTGGAGGCAGTTTGGCATTCGATGACGTCGGAGGCCTTTCCCGACCGAAGCGTCCGCGATACGCTTCTGGTTGCGTTCGTGTACGCGGCGGTGTTCCTGTCGCTTCCGTTCGCGATCGGGGCCGACCTGGCTAACCTGCTGGCTCACTGGTAACGAATCCTCGATCCGCCCCCACCGTCGTGAGCGTGGCTAGTTCGCTTCCAGGCCGACCGCCTCGGCGAGCAGTTCGTGCGAGCGGCACACGTCGTCGTGGTCCGCGATGAGGTTCTGGACGATTACGTCGTCGACGCCGACCCGATCGGTGAGCTGTTCGAGCAGATCCTGCATCGTCTCCGGACTCCCCGAGATCGATCGGGGCCACTCCCCCTCCGGAAGCGGGGACGGCGTCGGCTCGGGGACGCCGCCGAGCTCGTCGATCGCTTCCTCGACAGGTGGCATAGAGCCGACGACCCCCTGCTGCATCCGCTTGTAGGACGCCTCGGCGGTCGCCCGCAGTCGCGCCGCCTTCTCGTCGGTCTCGGCACAGACCGCGTTCACCGCGAGCATCCCCGACGGCTCGTCGGGGCCGGCGCCGAACGCGGAGGACTCGAAACTGTCCCGGTAGGTCTCGAAGGCCTGCTCGGCGAGCTGGGGCCTGATGAACGCGGCGAAGCAGTACTGAAGTCCGAGCTTGCCGGCGATCTTCGCGCTCGAGGGGCTCGAGCCGAGCACCCACAGCTCGGGCGCGTCCTCGGCCGAACGCGGGAGCCGGATATCGGCGTAGGGGTGGTCCTCCTCGAACCCGTCGTAGAGATGGCTCGCGGCGGCCTCGATCTTCTCGGCGTGGTCCTTGTCGGGGTTGCGCTTGCGCCGTTCGGTACCGAGCGCCCGGTCGACGGCGGGCATTCCCGTCGCCCGACCCAGGCCGAGATCGACCCGACCGGGCGCCAGCGCGTCGAGCGAGCTGAACGTCTCGGCGACCTTGAACGGACTGTAGTGGTTCAACAGGACGGTTCCGGAGCCGACCCGGATCTCGTCAGTCTTCGCGGCGAGGTGGGCGATCAACACCTCGGGCGTTGTGCTGGCAATCGAGTCGGCCAGCCCGTGGTGTTCGGCCATCCAGTACCGGGAGTAGCCCAGCTCCTCGGCGAGGCGGGCGAGCTCCGTACTGTGTTCGTAGGCCTCGGTCGCACTCTCCCCGTCCCGTACCGGCGCGAGATCGACGATCGAGAGATTCACGACGGACGGTCGGGGCCGCGGGCTGAATAACCGTTCGGTCGGCGGCGAAACGCCCTCGATCGGTGGCGCTTCCGTGACGTCACTCGAGTTGCTCGGCCCGTCCTCGTAGCCGCTCGAGGACGTCGGGACGACCCCGACAGGCGAGCTCGACGGTTTCGCCCTCGTAGTCGACCGACTCGACGGTCGTTCGGTCGTGGGCCGTCGAGACCAGCGACATCGCCGCGTCGGTGTTCGGAAGGGTAAGCGTCGCCCGCTCCTCCGGGAACCGCTCCCGGATCGCGTCGCGGACGTCCTCGACGTTGGTCCCCGCGAGGACGCTCGCGAGGATCGGCGTCGCCGCGTCCTCGGGGACGAGATCGCTCGCCGTCGAGTACCGTCGTCGGCGCTCGGCGTCGGACAGCGCGTCGGCCTTGTTCACCACCGGGACGATCCGCTCGGCGTCGACGCCCTGGGCCGCGAGGACGTCGAGCGATACCGAGAGCCGGTTCCGGAACCGCTCTAGGTCGTCGCTCGCGTCGGCGACGAGGACGACGACGTCGGCCGCGGCCGCCTCCGACAGCGTCGAGCTAAACGACTCGACTAGCTCGTGGGGGAGCTCGTCGACGAACCCGACCGTGTCGGTGACGAGGGCGGGACGCCCGTCGAGAGTCGCCCGCCGGGTCGTCGTCTCGAGGGTCTCGAACAGTCGGTCCTCGATCGCCGCCGTCGCGTCCCCGTCGTCCGCGGGGGCGTCCTCGTCGCGGTCCTCGAGGGACATGTCGTCGGCCAGCCGGTGTAGCAGCGTCGATTTCCCGGCGTTCGTATACCCCGCCAGTGTGACAAGGTCGAACCCTTCCTCGCGGCGACGCTCTCGGAACTGCTCGGCCGGGTCGGGCAGCTCCTCGAGTTTGGTCTCGAGACGGTCGATCCGCTCCTCGACGTCGTAGATTCGGGACCCCTTCTCGGTCTGCTGGTTCAACATCCCCTCGTCGGCCGCAGCGATCACCCGCGGCAGGTCGTACTGCAGGCGTGCGAGCTCGACCTGGAGCTGGGCGCGCCGGGTGCCCGCCTGGCTCTCGAAGAGCTCGAGGACGAGCCGGTAGCGATCGACGACGACCGTCTCCGCGGGCATCCGTCGCTCGATGGTGTGGTGCTGGTCGGGTGTGAGCCCGTCGTCGACGACGACGCGATCGGCTTCGCGGTCCGCGACGACGGTCGCGAGCTCGTCGAGCTTGCCGCTGCCGAGGTAGGTTCCGGAGTCGTTCGGCCCGACCTGGGTGACGGTCGCGACGACGTCGTCCCCGTTGGCCCGGGCGAGTGACTCGATCTCGTCGGTCTCGACGGGTGCGTTCGGGGCTCGCTTCGCGACGACTGCGCGTGCGGTCTGGCTGGGTGCTGAGCGTGACATGGGTTTCGGTATCGAGGATGGTTCGGTGTCCGACGAGCCGGGCGTTTCGCTACTCGGCTCCGGGTGTGCGATACGGTGACGTAGTGGGTGGGAGCGCAGGACGCTGTTTCTCGACGGTCGAAAGAATCGGTCCGAACGCCTTACTCCGCGAACAGCTCGTCGACGGCCTCACGCGCGGCGAGGGCCGCATCGTCGGCGACCTGCTCGGGGTCGGCGTCGTCCTCGGGAGCGTTCAGATAGACGTCAACTTCGAGGACGCCGTCCTCGAAGCTGACCGTGACGTCACAGTCGCGGACGTCGGACTGTTTGTACCGGGAGAAGATCAGCCCCTCCGCCGCGTCGGAGGCGGTCTGGACGATCTCCTCGTCGGTCGGCTCCTCGCTTGGCATCTACGCGCCGCCGGCACCGGGGCCGCCCGGACCGGCCGGACCGCCGCCCATACCGCCGCCAGCGCCGCCGAGCATCTCCTCGAGCTCGTCCTGAAGCTCCTCGAACTGCTCCTGGACGCGCTCTTCCTGTTTCTCGAGGGTCTCGAGTCGGATCTCGAGGGAGTCGACCTTCTCCTCGAGGTCGTCCTCGGCCGTGTCGTAGTCGGTCTCGACGAACAGCTCGCCGACGTTGCGGTACATCGTCGTCTCCTCGTCGATGTTGTCGAGCTCGTCGAGGGCGCTCTCGGCTTCCTCGAGGTTCGTCTCGGCCTGCTGTTTCTGGACGGCGACTTCCTGGGCGGTCTCCTGAAGGCCCTGGAGCTGTTCGATTTTCTCCTGTGCTTCCGGCGGCAGGTTTCCTTGCATGTCTCGACCGTCGCCCTCCGGACTGATAAACCCCATCTTTGTTTCCCGTCGGAGCCGACTCCGCCGGATCGCGGGCACAGCCCTCCCGGCGATCCGTGACTGTGGCTGAAGCTGCAACCTCGACGCCTATCCGTTCTGCACCCCTCCCTCCGGTAATGCGACGCCGCGACGTCCTCGCAGCCGGCGGGCTCTCGCTGTCGCTCGCGGGCTGTCTCGACGTCCTCGAGCGCGAGGACGCCTGGCGCGAGCTCGTCGTCGATCCGCCCGGCGGCGTCTACGTCCCGCCGAAAGTCGACGAGATGCTCCCGCTGGGCGACGCGACCGTCGACGGCCTTGCAGTCTCGCTGGCGGCGACGCGGCCCCACTCGTTCTGGACGGTCGCGGGCGAGGAGCGGACGCGCGCGGACGTCCGGGAGCACCACGACGTTCACCTGATGGCGACGGTTGCCGACGCCGAGACCGGGCTCCCCGTTCCGACGTCGGTCGAGACGACGGTCCGAGGCCCCGAGGAGCGAATCGACGGGCGCGCCCTGTGGCCGATGCTCTCCCAGCGGATGGGGTTTCACTACGGCGACAACGTTCCGCTGGGCGGGGACGGCCCCCGTACCGTGACGGTCAAGATCGACCCGGCGGACGTCGAGGCGACCGGTGGACTCGCCGATCGACTCGAAACCGCCCGGACCGTCGACGTCGAGTTCGAGTACGCGGCCGAGGAGATCGAGTCGCTCGAGCGGCGACTGATCGACGAGGACGAGGGGCGAGGCGAGGCCGGGGCGGTCGAGCCGATGGCCCACGACCACGGATCGGAGAGCGGCCACGACCACGAGTCGGGGAACGGCCACGGCCAACACGAGAACCACGACGACCACGGAGACGCTCGAGAACCGATCCTCGAGGACGCCGTCGACGCGTGGCTCGGCACCGCCCGCAGCGGGGATCTCGAGTTCGGCATCGGCCTCGACGACTCGGACGGCGACGAGATCGCCGTGGTCGTGAGCGTGCACACTCGGCACAACGAGTTCCCGGTTCCGTTCGCGGGACTGTCGGTCGCCCCGGTTCGGGACGGGTCGCCCGGGGAGACGACGGCGCTCACGGAGCGACTCGACGCCGAACTGGGTCACCACTACGGCGCCGTCCTCGAGCGCGAGCGGCTCGAGGCGACGGCGGAGCTGGCAGTGGTCCTCGACGCGACGCCACAGCTCTCACGTCACGAGGGGTACGAGACGGCGTTTTTCGACCGCGAACCCGCGACGCTGGCGATCGACCTCGAGTAGCGAGCCGAGCAAAGCGCGCTCTCTCAGTCGCTCCGGGCCGTGTGGCCGTCGGCGAACCGGAGCACGAGGAGTCCGACGGCGAGCATGAGCACGCTCACCGCGAGCCAGTGGGGGTTCCAGGCTTCCGTGCCGTGGACGACGTTGTGAAGATCGAGGACGTAGTGGCTGACGACGCCGTCGAAGACGTTGAACGCGCCCGCGCCGACGACGATCGCACCGACGAGGTACGTCGTCGAGAGCCGGACGTCGGTGCCGTTGACGAGCCGCCAGGTGAGGCCGAGCCCGACGCCCATAACCCCGAGCATGGCAAACAGGAACAGCCCGTCGAACATGACGTTCGTGCGCATCCCGTCGAGGCTGTACGGATCGTAGATTCCCGACAGCAGGTGGTGAGTCTGCAGGGTGAGATGGAAGATCACGACGTCGATAACCGCACCGAACCCGAACCCGGTCGTTCCGCCCGCGAGCAGGACGCGCCGCGAGCTCGCGGCTCCGGAAGCAGTCGTCATACGGAACCCTCGACGAGCGCGGGCAAAAGCGACCTGCCGACGACTGCTACGTCCCTGACGACGCGTGCGCCCGGTCGCCGACGTCAGCGACCCGCTCGGCGACCTCGATCAGCGAGAACCAGGTGTTCAGCGCCGCGCGGAGCGCAACGGGATCCGCGGCCTCGATCTCGATACGGACGAGGGCGTCCTCGCGATCGATCGTCGTCGCCGAGCGCTCGTCGTCGATCTCGCCGATCTCGCGGGCGACCGATTCGGCGACGATGCGGGCCCGAGCCGGCTCGTCGTACTCGAACTCGAGGGTCGCGCCGTGGGCGGACACGGTGCGCTATCGGACGTCGACTTCCTTGACGTCGCGGCTGCGTTCCTTCAGGAGGACGCGGTGACCGCAGTAGGGACACCGTACGCCGCCGTACTCGTCGAGCTGGACGTCGCGTTTACAGCGGGAACACTTGTAGCTCATGCGTAGGGAGTGAGAGAGCGTTATTCGTCCTCGGCCAGCGCAGCGCGGATCGAGCGCTGGACGGTGCGACCTGCGGGGGTCTCCGGCCGGTAGGCACCGCCCGTGAAGACCTCGCCGGTCTCTTCGTTCTTCCAGATACCGGTGCCGACGCGGGTGACGCTGTCCCCGTCGACCTCGGCGTTTTCCATGTCGTCTTCGATCTCGCTGACGCGGCGTCGAGCGACGCGACCGTAGCGTGCGCCAAAACGGCCCGCGCTGCCGACTTCTTGATTACCCATAGTATCGCTACCTATCGCTACTGGATTCTTAAACCTGTTGAGTCACGGCTACTCGTTTGCGGCGCGTTCGGCGACGGGTCCGGCAAGCAGCTCCCGAAAGACGAGCGCGAGTGCGGCGAACGGGCCGGCCGAAACGAGCGGTGCGGCGAGCAACCACGTTCCGATTCCCGAGACCGCGATCAGCGTCTGGAACGCGACGCCACTTACCGCAAGCAGCGGGATCGCAGCCAGGATCGCGTCGGCTCGCTCGAGCATGGCTAATTATATCTAATTACACCCGGCCGGAAAAGGGACTGACAACCAGCAGCGTCTGTCGCTTCCATCGATTCCGGACAGTATTTGCCCGCTCGAGCGGTTCGTCTCCATTCGCTCGATCCGAACGGCAACGAAGCGGAATTTTCGGTCAGCGGTAGTCCGAAAGAACGACACTCAGGACCGACTGTAACCATGTATTACGGTTTCTGCCCGCGTTCGGTCGCGTATGCGGCGACGGCGATATCTCGCTGCCGGGGGAAGTCTGGCGGCAACGCTCACGGGCGGTGTGGCAGCGCTCGAATGGGGGGTCACGAGCCGGGTGGGAAGCGCCCTCGAGGACGACGGGCAGGTCGGCGTTCGGATCCTGGAGACGAACGCGCCGGTCGAGGGCGGGACGCTGCTCGAGGTGACCGTCGAACTCGAGAACGCCGGCACCGAGTCGGCGAGACCGACCGTCGAGAGCTTCGTCGACGGCGATCGTCACTCGGCAGTCACGACGACGGTCGACGCCAGCGATACCGCGACAGTCGATCTCGGCGGCTACCGAACCGCCCCGGTCGAAGCGGACGAGCGGATCTCCGTACGGGCCGAGACCGAGGACGACGCGGACGAGCGGGCGGTCGACGTGCTCGCGGTCCCGGAGCTCGATCCCGGAGGGATCGAGCCGGATCCGGAGATTGCGATTCGACCGGGGACGACGGTTCTCTTCGAGGTCGAATCCGACGCGCTCGGCGAGTACGGCGGCCGAACGCAGTGGTTCGTCGACGGCGAGTACGTCGGGTGGTCGATGGGGCCCTGGTACAGCGCGTACTACAGCCACCGAGGTGTAGACTACTGGCAGCAGACGTTCGAGTCGCCGGGCACTCGCGAGGTTACCGCAGCCGTCGGTGACGACGACGAGACGTCCCGGGCGACGTGGACGGTCGAGGTGACGGAGATCGGAACCGCAGCCCCGTCCCTCGATGAGCACCGACCGACCGAGGAGTCGCTTGAAGTGGTTCGCGGCGAACCGACGGAACTCGAACTGGACGTGAGCCAGCCGGACGGCGCCCTCGAGCGCGTCGTTTGGTGGCTCGGTCACTCGGACACTGTCCTGGACACGACCGACGTCAGCGGAACCGAAGACACGACGTCGATCGGCCTCGCGGGAGGCTGCTACGCCTGCCCGATCGTCGTCTGGGTGATCGGCGAGGACGGGGCCGTCGCGTCCGAGAATCCGTGGGTAATCGACGAGGTCGGCGACCCCGACGACACCCTGGACGTGACGATCACCGAGACGAACGACCCCATCGACGCGGGCGAGGTGCTCGAGGTGACTGCCGACGTCGAGAACGCGACCGCCGACGAGCGATCGGGGGAGGCGGACCTGATCGTCGGTCACGACCCGGAGCTGGTCGACAGTCAGTCGCTGACGGTCGACGGCGGAGGCACCGAGACGGTCGACCTGGAGTTCGAGACCGCCGTGGTTCGCCGAACCCAGACGTTCCCTGCACGGGTCGAAGTCGAGGACGTCGCCGACGAACGGACGGTCGAGGTGGTCGGAACCGAGGACGTCGCGCTCGACGTGACGATCGCCGAGACCAACGCGCCGGTCCGAACGGGGGAGTTCCTCGAGGTGGTCGCCGAACTCGAGAACGCCCACGATTCCGAACGTCACTCCGAGGTGCAACTCGTCGTCGGCCACGATCCGGACGTGGTCGAGACGAGGGTCGTCTCGGTGGAGCCGGGCGCGACAGAGACGATCACGATGGGGTACGAGACGGCCGTCGTCGAGCGAGAGCAGGAGTTCCCCGTGCGAGTCGAGACCGACGGCGACGCGGACGAAATCCCGGTGTTCGTCTACGTCGACGAGCCGCCCGTTCTCGTGAGCGTTTCCGAGACGAACGATCCGGTTGCCGCGGGCGAGTTCCTCGAGGTCACCGTGGAGCTCGAGAATACCGCGGATTCGGAAACGACGCGGGAGATCGACCTCGTCGTGGGCCACGACCCGCAGCTCGTCGATTCCCGCTCGGTGACGGTCGACGGCGGGGCGACCGAGACGATCACGCTGGGGTACGAAACCGCGCTCGTCCGGCGAACTCAGGAGTTCCCCATCCGCGTTGCGAGCGACGGCGACGCGGCCGTTCGCGACGTCGAGGTTATCGGAACGGACGACGCTGCCGTCGACGTGACGATCACGGGGAGCAACGATCCCGTCGACGCGGGCGAGGTGCTCGAGGTGACCGCTGACGTCGAGAACGAGGGCGAGGGCGCGGTCACGCAGGACCTCGAGTTCATCGTCGGCCACGATCCGACGGCCGTGGACACCGCGTCCGTGCGGATCGAGCCCGGGGAAACCGAAACGGTCGAGCTAGATTTCGAGACGGCACCCGTCGAGAACGACCAGGAGTTTCCGGTGCGCGTCGAGAGCTCCGTCACCGCGGACGAGCGAACGGTCCTCGTCCGCGGCGTCGCCGACGGGGAAGTCGAGATCGAGTTCGTCGATTGTACGGAGGCTGCGGTCGCCGGCAGCTTCGAGGACGGCGACGACCTAACTGCGGAGACGCTCTTCGTGGATTCGGCCGGCGTCGGGAACGCACACTGGGGGATCACGGTCGGCGACGATGTCGACGCGCCGTTTTCGGGGACGGTCCGCGTCCGGGTCGGCGAGGAGAACCGAGTCGTCGACCGAACCGACGACGAACTCGTCCTCGAGCTGGCGTCGGCCGGATTCGGTTCGACCATCGGCTCGATCATCGTCAACTGGTTCGATCCGGACGAACGTCGCGAATCCAACCCGCTCGACTGCATGGACGAGCGCCGACCCGATCGGCCGACGATCTCCCTCGAGGACGTCGAAGCCGTCACCGCCGACCGCTATGCCGTGACGTTCGGCTACGAGAACCCGAACGCCCTCGGGCTGGCGGGCGGGGCGTTCGTCGAGGGAACGACGCCGGACGAGCCGCCCACGCTCGAACCCGGGGAGGGCTCGTTTCGCGTCGAGTGGACACCGGAGACCGACGCGGAGCGTCTCGTCTGGGAGGTCGGCCTCGAGCGGTACCTCTACGACGAGTCGCTCCGGGCAGAGACGGAGCCCGCCGGGGAGTACCCCGCTCTCGAGCCGGCGACGTTTACGATACCGACGCTTGACGTGACCGACCCGGTTCCGGCTGGGGAGGTGCTCGAGGCGACGGCCGAGGTCGAAAACGTCGGCGACGAGGCCGGCGAGACCGTCGTCCAGCTGGATACGGACCTGCAGCAGGGTCTCGATACCCGGTCCGTTTCGCTCGCTCCGACTGAGTCCGAGTCCGTCACGCTGACGTACCGAACGGGACGGGAAGACGTCGGCGAACGAACCGTTACCGCGAGCATCGACGACGACAGCGCGTCGGTTCGGGTTACCGTAGCCGACCCCGAACCGGAGGAACCCGACGACGAGCCGCCGGACGAGGATCCTCCGGTCGACCCGCCCGAGGAGGGACCGGACGAAGCCCCTGCGGAGGACGCTCCGGACGACCAGCCGGCGGAGTCGGCGGCAGAGGAAGCCGAACAGGACCCCGACGATCGACCGCCGGCAGAATCGTCCGAGGAGGGGGCCTGAAGACTGATCTCCTCTCACGCCTGCAGTCGCGGGATTTCGCGCTGCATCCGCCATTCCTTCCAGTCTCCGCGAGGCGTCGCTCCTACTGGAACTCCGCGTCGGTCAGCACGTCGTTGAGGTCGTCGCGGATCCGTTCGCCCAGCTCCCGGTTCGGCGCGGTCGTGACGACCCGGTTCTCTTGAACGCTCGAGCCGTCCCGGATGAGCATCCGCACGTTACCCCCGTCGTCGGCGCGGGTCACCTTCGCTCGCAGCCCCGACTGCGAGCCCTTCCCGCCCGCGTCGATCGGCCCCGGAATGACCTTCTTGACGTGAGGGTGGCCCGCGACGGTCTGGATCGCCCGCATCCCGGTGCGGCCGCCGATTAGCGTCGAGTGGCTGCCGCCGATCTTCTCGGCGGGCGGGGTCTCGACGACCTCGAGCGCACGATTCCCGCGCCGTTCGAGGACGTCAGCGACGGGATCCTCGTCGTCGACTCGGTAGAAGGAGTGGTGGACGTCGCGTCTGACCGCGCGAACGACGTCTCGCTCGCCGCTGGCGTAGACCTCGTCGGGACGCTTGCGTCGGATCTCGTCGGCCAGCAGCCCCGCGAAGTTCCGCAGCTCGACGACCTCGTTCTCGCCGTCCTCCGGCGTGGTGGTGATCGTCGTCTCGGCGATCACGGGGTCGTCCGCGTCCTCGTCGGCCAGCATCGTCAGCGTCGCCCGCTCGCGACCCGCCTCTAGCACGATCGCCGCCGTGTTCTCCTCCCGACAGCGCAGACAGAAGTCGCCGGGTTTCTCGAGGGACGAGCCACAGTGGCGACACTCCATACCGCGTGGTTCGAGGGGCGCGTGTAAAACGGCCGTGTTTTCGCTCGCCCTACACGTCCGGGTCGTCGACGAGCTCGAGTCCGCGGCGGTCGGCGACGGTCCGCAAGATCGACTGCGCCTCCTCGTCGGTGACGTCGTCGACGAGACAGTCGACGAACCCGGCGAGGAGCTCGGGTTTGACCCGGAGGTCGACGTACTCGACCTGCCCGCCGGCGACGATGACGTCGACGTCCCACTCGCCCGCTGCGGGATCGGTCATTCTCACGTCGGCCCACTCTCCCGTCGGCTCGTCCGGCGTCGTGAACACTTCGTTTGGCATATCAGACGGCTAGAACGCGTTCAGCGAGGATAACTCTCTCGCCCGGACGACCGTCGACCGGTCGTGACTAACCGTCGATCCGACGGCCGCGACCGCGGAACGGATCAGCCGAGGTCGATCGGATCGACCTTCAGGTACTCCCGCGCGACGACGGTCGCGTACGACCCCTTCGGCAGAGCGAAGGAGATCGTCAGCGGCTCGCGGTCGAGTTCAAGCGCCGTCCGGACGAGGACGGCCCGACGCGTGCCCGTCGAGTGGAACTCGCCGGGGAGATCGAAGTCCTCGGGTGCGAGCTCGAGGTCCGCGAGGACGTCGCGTTCGATCTCGCCTTGCTCGCCGTCGGCCAGCTCGGTCTCGGTGCCGACAAGCGGCGCGGTGACGAAGGCGCGGCCGCGCTCGCAGTGGCGTGTGACGGAGTCGACCCGGCGCTCGTCGACCCGCTGGAGGCGATCGGTGTCGGGCAGGACGAGCCCTTCGGGGGCGTCCGAATCCGCGAAACAGACGACATCGCCGGCGACGGGGCGGTCGAACGGGAGCCCGCGCTCGAGGCGCTCGCTCAGCATCCGGTTGAAGGCGTACGACTGGGCGGCGTGGACGAACAGCCGCTGGAGGTTCGAGGGGACCCGCTCGAGGGCCGCGCGGAACTCCTCGGGACCGGGCTCCTCATCGAGTTCGGCCAGCGCGTGACACATCGAGCGCTCGTAGCGCAGGCGGTTGGGAATCCGCTCGAGGGCCTCCTGCCAGTCTCCCGGGTCGCGTCGCTCCCCGCTCGAAGAATCCGAACTCCGTCGGAGTTCGCGGTCGACGAAGGCACGAGCCTCCTGTGTCCCCTCGGGCTCCGCGTCGGTCGGGTTCCCCAGGTACGCCATCACGGCTCCCTCCCAGTTCCCGCGGACGATCTCGAGGCCCACTTTGTGGGTGACCGGGCGACGGCTGCCGAAGCGCTGTTGGCCGAAGAAGTTGGGGACGCCGATCGGCGTTTCCTTTCCGTCGCCCTCCTCTCCGCCCCGTCGGCGATCGAGCCCGCCGAACTCGCGGAGCGCGTCGGTGATCGGCTCGGCGTTCCCGGGCCGATCGGGGTCGGCGACGACGATCTCGAAGGCGTTGCCCGCCAGATCCCCGAACTCGAGGTTCCGTCCCGCCCGACCAAGCACCTCGAGATCGGCGCCGTCGACGTCGGGCAACTCCTCGGGCTCGGCGCCGTAGACCGAGAACAGCTGCGTGGTCACGGCGTACTTGTCCTTCGTGCCGGCCCAGTTCACTCGCTCCCGGGAGATTCCCAGGGCGTCGGAGAGCCTGGAAGCGAAGTCGTTGGTGTCCCACCCCCGAAGCGTCGCCCGGAACACGAGGTGGGGGTAGGCGTCGGTCGAGGACTCGAGGGGCTCGGTCCCGAAGCGCTCGAGCTCGCGCACGCGAAAGTGGGCGTCCTCGGTGCGGAGGCGGCCGCCGACGCCGTCGGCGTCGCTGACGTAGTGGTCGATCCCGACGGCCTGCTCTGTAGGATGGGCTGGGCGCATGCTCGTTGCCAGCGGTTCGGACGCCGGCGGTAAATCGGTTCGTTCTCGGACGCTGGCGGTTCGGGTGCCGGCACCGCGGGTCGCTACAGCGAGACCTTCCACTCGTGGCTACAGTCGGGACACTCGAACGCCGCGGTGACGCCGTCGGCGTCGCGGTTCTTCTCGATCAGTTCCCCGAGACAGTCGCCACACGCCGGGCACCACGCGTTCATTCTGACGGAGCCTACCGAACCGACGGTGATCAACACCGGCCCCCGTTATTTTGGATCAGAGCTGCTGGTGAACGCAACTACCGCTCGGCGACGTCGGCGACGAGCCCCCGGACGTACTCGAGTTCGTCCTCCAGCACCGTGTGGCCGACGCCCTCGTAGATCCGCTTCTCGACGTCGGCCTCGAGCTCCTCGAAGACGCGGGCGGTCTCCGCGACGCGCTCGACCGGGATGTGGGGGTCCTGATCGCCGCAGCCGGCGAAGACGGGCGTTCCGTCCATCGATCCCTCGTACTCCCGCGGCGTCCCCTCGGGGCCGATCAACCCGCCGCTCAGGGCGACGACCCCGCCGTAGCGGTTGGCGTTCCGGGCGGCGTACTCCGTCGCGAGACAGCCCCCCTGCGAGAACCCAAGCAGTACTGTCCGCTCGAGGGGGACACCCCCGTCGCCGTCCTCGTCCGTCACCTCATCGAGGACGTCCCCGAGCAGCTCGATCGCCGACCCGAGATGGGGCTGGTTGGACTCGATCTCGGCGAGAAAGGAGTTGGGGTACCAGGTCCGCCGGGCCGCCTGCGGGGCGAGGTAGGCGACGTCGTCGCGCCCGATCTCGTCGGCGAGCCCGAGCATGCCACGTGCCCGGGCGCCGCGGCCGTGGACCAGAATCATCGCCGCCGCGGCCTCGTCGAGGTCGGCCCCGGCCCGTTCGATCGGCTGTCCGCCGTGTGGATCGTCGGTCATACCCGATCAAGAGCCGCCAGCGGAAAAGGCGTTTGCCAGCCGGCGAAGCAGACGGCGAGTCAGAACAGTGAGAGCTCCCCGGTGACTCGATCGACGACGTCCTCGTCGCCGGGGCCGACCGCCAGCGCGGTGACGGTGCCCGACTCGAGCTGGGTGTGGCCTGCGTCCCGGATCAGGGCGTTTGGCAGTCCGCGGCTGTCGGCGATCTCCGAGAGCTCGTGGAGCTGGCGCTCACTCTCCCCCTTGAGGACGACCTTCTTCTGGCCGCCGGATTTCCACTGATTGCGAGCGCGGTCGTCGGCGTTCTCGTAGGCCGACAGCGAGGCGTGGGCGACCTGCGCGGCGAGCTTTCCCTGTCCCATGCCGATGTCGGTGCGGGCGACGATGGCCTGTTTCATACTCGAGCGAACGAGGCCGACCCCTATAGCCGCGGCGAAAGCGTCGCTCGATCCGAACCGTTTTGGGCCGCTCGTCTGTTGGTCGGCCCGTGACGCGGTCGACCCCACTCGTCGATCCCGACGGCTACTTCGCTCGCACGGACGCCTTCTCGCTGCAGCGAGCGGTCGGACTCGTCCTCGCGTACTGGCTCGGCTCGCTCGCCGTCGATCTCGGCTGGTGGCTCGCCGGTGACCTCGCTGGCGACCCAGTGACGGTGCTCTCTGCGCTTCAACATCTCGAGGCGACGCTGCTGTACTGGGTCGTACCGACGATCGTCCTCTACGGGCTCGTCCTCGCGGTCGGCGCCGAGGGCGAGCCGGCCGAGACGCTGGCGCTCGCGGCCTGGGGGCTCGTTCCCCTGCTGGTCGGGTTGGCTACCTTCAACCTCGCGCTCGCCGCGCTCGCGACCCTCGGCGTCGATCCGGGCGCGATTCCGTCGGACCCCGACGTCTGGCTGTTCGTCCCGCTCGCGCTCCTTGCCTGCGGCTGGGCCGCCTACGTCTGGCGCGGCGGGCTGGCGGTCGGATTCAGCCTCGAGCGATCGACCGCTACCGCGACTGCCCTGCTGGCGGGCGGGGTCTGTGCGGCGCTGCTCGTCGTCCCCGTCCTCGGCTGAGCCTTCGATCCGAGTCGAACCGTTTACACCCCCGCCGTTCGACTCGTCGGGTATGATCCTCTCCGACGCCGATATTCTGAAGCGCCTCGAGGACGGCGACCTCGCTATCGATCCCCTTGACGATCCCGAGTTGCAGATCCAGCCCGCCAGCGTCGATCTCCGCCTGGGCCGGGAGTTCCTCGAGTTCCAGCGGACGAACATCTCCTGTATCCACCCCGACGCCGAACACGAGGTCGACGAGTACGTCACCGAGACCGTCGTCGACGATGACGACGACTTCATCCTCCATCCCGGGGACTTCGTGCTGGGAACGACGTACGAACGCGTCGAGATCCCCGCCGACCTGATCGCCCACGTCGAGGGCCGCTCCTCGCTGGGACGGCTCGCCGTCGTCGTGCACGCGTCGTTGCCCGCCGACGAGGAGGTCTTCCTGTGGACGCCGGAGGACGGATACGGCTTCTACGAGATCGGCGACATCGTCAAAAACGAGCGCCCGGCTCACGCGGTCGCGTTTGACCCGAAGACGCTTCGCGTGAGCACCCACCCGGTGACGAACTACATCACGAATCCGACGAAGCGGATCTACCGCGTCACGCTCGAGTCCGGACGACAGGTACACGTTACGAAGGACCACAACCTGTTCACGATCGACGAGTGGGGCGGCGTCACCCGGATTCCGAGCGAGGACGCCGAAGGAACGCACGTGATGGTTCCCGATCAGCTCCCCGGACCGCGCGGGACGGAGACGGAGCTGGATCTCGTGACGCTGTTCGAGGGAGACGACGAGATCGTCGCGTACGCAGCCGATGGGTTGGGAACCGTTCGATGGACCGACGATATCGGACGAACGACTCGCCGGCACTACGAATCGAGAAACGCGGCCCCGCTCTCCTGTGTCTCATCGGTGAAGACGCCGGACGACGCCGAGGTTGCGTTCAAACAGAGTGACGCGCGGCTTCCCCGACATCTCGATATCACGCCCGAGTTCGGGTGGGTCCTCGGCTTCTACATCGCCGAGGGCTCCGTCCGCCGAAAGCAGGTCCAGATCGCGAACACCGACTCGGAGCTGCTCGACCGCGTCGAATCGTGGTTCGAGCAGTACGGGACAAGTATCTACCGGCGGGAACGAAACGACGGCGTCGAACGACTGACCGTCTGTTCGGCACTCTGGGCGAAACTGTTCCGGCGGTTGGCGGGTGAGGGTGCCGAAAAGAACGTCCCGGAGCGTGCGTGGAACTGGTCCGACGACGTACTAGAGGCGCTGCTCGAGGGGATGCTCGACGGAGACGGCTGTCGGCGCGAGACGAGAGACACGCTATACACGGCAAACGAAGCGCTCGCCGACCGAACGCTGTATCTCGCGAGTCGGCTTGGACTGTTGAGTTCGACCTACAGCAGGGAACGCGAGAACTATATCGAACCGAGCGACGTTCACAACAGCGGCACCGAATGGGCGATCGATCTCGCTTCGGACGCTCACAAGCGGGGTCAGTACGTTCCCGTCCCAAGCGAACTGCTTCGATCGCTCCGCGAGGAGGCAGAGCTCCGTATGATCGACGCCGCAGAGAAGATAGGCTACTCCTCGAAATCGAGCATTTCGAACGTCGAAAACGAGGAGTACGGCTCGGTGAAGCGATCGACGCTGCGTCGGTTCTGTGACGTCTACGCCGACGAAGGTGCGGACACCGAACGGCTCGAGCAGCTCCTCGAGGGAGGGGTCCGGTTCGAGAAGGTAGCAGCCGTCGAGGAGACCGATCGCGTCGAGCCGACCTACGACCTCGAGGTACAGCCGAACGGACGGACAATCGAAAACTTCCTCGGCGGCCGGGGCGGGGTGTTTCTGTCGAATACGGCTGGCCTTTGCGACCCCGGATACCGCGGCCAGATCACCCTCGAGCTGTCGAACCTCGGCACTGCGCCTGTCGCGCTCACGCCCGGGATGCGGATCTCACAGCTTACCTTCACCGAACTCAAAACGGAGGCGGAACGACCCTACGGTAGCGAGCGGGGCTCGAAGTATCAGGACCAGCACGGTCCTCAGGCCTCGCGCATCCAGAGTGACGACGAGTTCGGCGGCGACCAGCTCGAGCGGGAGGACTAGACCCGATCGGAGGCGACGACTCCTAGGACGATTCCGACGGCCGCGCCCGCGGCGACCGACGAGCTGAGATCGAAGTGTAGCAGGTACGCCGACAGCGCGGTTCCGAGCACGAAGCCGATGGTGAATCCGGCGAACCCACCGGTTAGCCGGCGCTGACGGGGTGGGGTCGACTCGGCGAGCCCGGTCGCGACGCTTGCAACCGCGACGGCACCGGCCAGCGCGCCGACCGGAAGGCCGACGAGCAGTCCCACTCCGAGCAGCTGGCGGGCGAGCTCGCCGACGGCGACGCTGACGATGAAAAACGTCGCGACGCCGGAGCCGATCACGAGCCCGATCGATTGGTCGGTCATCGCGAGTGGATTTCGTCGACAGCGGGATAAATCGTCCGTACGCGACTGACCCGAGGACGCCCGCGCGCTCGCGCATGTCGGTTGGCCGGACGATGCCGATTTGTGCGCTCGGGTGGGAGGTAGTATCATGGGGGAGCAGATCCTCGTTCCTGTCGACCGATCCGCCCACTCCGATCGCGCGCTCGAGTACGCCGTCGACTCGTTTCCCGACGCCGAACTCACGGTCCTGCACGTCATCAACCCCTCGAGCTACTGGTACGGCAACACGGACGGCTACATCTACAGCGACGAGATCGAGGCGTGGCTCCGCAATCGGGGCGAGGCGGTGCTCGAGGACGCACGGCGGACGGCAGCCGGGCACGACCGCGAGGTTCGCACGGAGCTGAAGCTGGGATCGCCGTCGCGGACGATCACCGAGTACGTCAACGCGCGTGGAATCGACCACGTCGTCCTCGGCAGCCACGGTCGGGACGGCGTCTCGCGGATGCTGCTGGGTAGCGTGGCGGAAACCGTCACCCGGCGCGCACCCGTTCCGGTGACGATCGTTCGCTGATCGCCGGGAGCGGACCCAGGAGTTATTTCCGCGGCGCGCGTCTGCTCACTTACGAGATGCAATTCGTCGAAGAGATCGTCGTCGACGAGTTCCTGCCGACCTTCCGCTCGCTGCTGGCCGGCGAGCTCCGGGAGCGGGGACTCACGCAAAGCGAGGTCGCGGCGGTGCTTGGCATCAGCCAGAGCGCCGTCTCGAAGTACGCCCACGGTGACGTGACGGTCAACGACCGCATCGCCGACGACGAGCGGGTCACCGCCCTCGTCGACGAGCTCGGCGAGGGGCTCGCCAGCGGCGATATGGCGCCGGTACAGGCACTGATCGAGACCGAGGTGCTGATTCGCGAACTCGAGAACGGGAGCGACCTGCTCGCCCAGCTTCACGAGGACGCCGTCCCCGAGCTGGCCGACCACGGCTCGAGCTTCCGGGTACACGACCCCGAGAGCGAGCTTCGGACCAGCGAGCGGGTGTTGTCCTCGCTGCGGCGCGGGCTGCGGATCCTCGAGAACGCCAGCGGGTTCGCCACCCTGATCCCCGCGGTCGGCTCGAACCTCGTCGCCTGTACGCCCGACGCCGAGGACGTCGACGACGTCGCCGGCGTTCCAGGTCGGATCTTCGACGTGAAGGGGCGGGCGACGGTCCCTAAGAGCCCGGAGTTCGGCGTCTCCGAGCACGTTGCGACGGTGTTGCTCTCGGCGCGCCGTCACGGCTCCGAGGCGTCGGCGGCGATCAACGTCGCCTACGACCCCGACCTACTCGAGGACCTCGCCGCGCAGGGTCACGTCACCGCCGAGTTCGACGAGTCGGACGACGTCGACGAGAGCGTCGGCGCGGTCATCGAGGACCAGCCCGACGCGACGGTGCTCTACCAGACGGGCGGAATGGGGATCGAGCCGCTAATCTACGTGCTTGGCTCCGACGCGGAGTCGGTCGCCGACAGCGTCCGCCAGCTCCTGTAGCATGTCGGCGAGTACGAGCGACGAGAGCGCACAGGAGTTCTACGGCCGCTGGGCGCGCCTCTACGACTTGATCGCGCGCCGCACGCCCGGCATCCCCGCGCTCCGCCGACGGGCCGCGGCCGCCTGCCGGCTCGAGCGCGGCGACACCGTCGTCGAGATGGGCTGTGGGACGGGCGCGAACCTCCCCTCCCTGCGCGAACAGGTCGGTCCCGAGGGGACCGTGATCGGGATCGACTTCACCGAACCCGTCCTCGAGCGGGCCCGCGAGCTGACCGCCGAGTACGACAACGTTCACGTCGCCCGCGGCGACGCGACCAGCCCGCCCGTCACCGAGGACGTCGACGCCGTCCTCGCGACGTTCGTCGTCGGCATGCTCGAGGACCCCGCGGAGGCCGTCGACGACTGGTGTGACCTCGTCGGCCCCGGGGGCCACGTTGTGCTTGCCAACGCCGCCCGGAGCGACGCGTGGTACGCTCCGCCGGTCAACGCCGTCTTCCGGGCGATCGTCGTTCTCTCGACGCCGCCGACGACGAAACTGCGCTACGAGGACGCCCCCCACCTGCGCCTCGATGCGAAGATCGACGCGGCCCACGCGCGGCTCCGGGAGCGTTCGCGGGCGATCGCTGACGAGACCCACGTCTTCGGGGTCGTCCGGCTGACGGGTGGGCGGATCGGCGAGGCTTAGGTCGGCGCTTCGAGCCCCTCGTACTCGCGGATCCGTTCGCGGACGTCGTCGTCGATCGGCGCCGGAGAGCCGGTCTCGCCGTCGGTGTGGACCATCACGGTCTCGGCGGTCGCGGCGACCTCGCCGTCGACCCGGATCTCGTAGGCCATCGTACAGCTCGTCTCGCCCAGCTCGGTCACCCACAGCGCGACGACGGGCTCGTCGCCGTACTCGATCGGCCGCCGGTAGGAGAGTTCGAGGTTCGCGATCACGAACGACAGCTCCCGCAGGCGCTGGTCCAGTACCTCCTCGATGTAGTCGATCCGGACCGACTCGAGGTAGCTCGCGTAAACGGCATGGTTGACGTGGTTCAGGGGATCGAGATCCCGAAACCGGACGGGAACGTCCCTCGTAAACTCCTCACTCATTGTCGGTTTTCCAGGACGGTTGGACAGAAGTAGGCTCCGGTTCCGACCCTGACCGTCGATCGCGGCTCAGGACGCCGACGGCAACGGGAGCGTCCTCGATCGACCCCGGGCGCAGGCACCAGATGGAAGGACTTACGCGTGTCACTCTGCTATCGGATTCACCATGGATTCGACTTCCGAGGCGGACGCGGCGCTCCGCCGTCGGATACGACAGCAGGAAGTCGTCGCCGACCTCGGTCAGCAAGCGCTCGAGACGGACGATCTCGACCGGTTACTACGCGATGCGGTGGTCGCCGTCGCCGAGACCCTCACGGTCGAGTACGCGACGGTTCTCGAGCTGCGTTCCGAGGACGACGCGCTCGCGCTCAGACAGGGCGTCGGCTGGCGGGAGGGGGTGATCGGCTCGGCGACGGTTCCCGTCGAGACGTCCTCGCAGGCGGGGCACGCGCCGTTCTCGGCGGAACCGGTCGTCGTCGATGATCTCCGGTGCGAGGAGCAGTTTTTCGCCGCCGAGCTGCACGCCGATCGCGACGTCGGCGGCGGTATCAGCGTCGTCATCGGTTCGGCCGAGGAGCCGTGGGGCGTGCTGGAAGCGCACGCGACCGAGGAGCGGGAGTTCGTCCGCCACGATGCGGAGTTCCTCGAGCGCGTCGCGGACGTCCTGGCGGCGGCGATCGACCGCGAGGAACGCCGGACCGAACTCGAGGAGATCCATGGGCGGATCTCGGACGCGTTTTTCGCGCTCGACGAGGACTGGACGTTCACCTACCTCAACGAGCGGGCCCACGAGCTGATCAACCCGGAGAGTCGAGAGCTCGTCGGCAGGAACGTCTGGGAGGCGTTCTCCGCGGCGACCGAGCGCGAGTTCAAACCGAAGTACGAGCGTGCGATGACCGACGAGGAGGCGGTCACGTTCGAGGAGTACTACCCGGAACCGCTGGACAGCTGGTTCGAGGTGCGGGCCTACCCCTCCGAGACGGGGCTGTCAGTGTACTTCCGGGACGTTACCGAGCGCAAGGAGCGCGAACGAAAACTCGAGGAGGCGAGGCGGCGCTACCGGACGCTGGTCGAGCACTTCCCGAACGGTGCCGTCGCGCTCGTCGACGAGGAGCTCCGGTACGTCACCTTCGGCGGGACGCCGAGCGGGGAGGTCGACGTCGCGCGGGAAGATCTCGAGGGTGAACGACTGTACGAAGCGCTCCCGGCGGAGCTAGCGGAGCTCGTCGGACCCCGCTACGAGCGCGCCCTCGAGGGCGACCCGTCGACGTTCGAGGCGACGATCGGCGACAGGACCTACCAGTTTCACTTCGTCCCGGTTCGCGACGACGACGGAGCGGTCGTCGCCGCGATGGGTCTCTCCCAGGACATCACCCAGCGAGTCGGGATCGAGCGTCGGCTCGAGGAGAGCGAGCAGCGGTACCGAACGCTCGCGGAGAACTTCCCGAACGGCGTCGTCGCGCTGTTCGACGACAACCTCGAGTTCACGCTGGTAGCGGGACGCGCGTTCGAGGACCTCCCGATGGAAGCCGACGAGCTCGAGGGACGACACGTCCGGGAGATCGGCGACGGTTCCGTCGCCGACGCGCTGGAGCCGAACCTGCAGGCGACGCTCGAGGGAGAGGAGAGCACGGTCGAACTCGAGTACGCGGATCGGAGCTGGCGGGTGCATACGGTTCCGGTAACTGACGAGGACGGAGCCGTCGTCGTCGGGCTGGCGATGGCCCAGGACGTCACCGAGCAGACGGAACGCGCGCGGTACCTCCAGGACGCGAAATCTCAGCTCGAGGCCGCGACCGACGCCGGTGCGGTCGGTACCTGGGAGTGGCACGTCCAAGAGGATCGGTTCGTCGCTGGTCCTTCGTTCGCCCGCCAGTTTGGGGTCGACCCCGACGCAGCCCGGGAGGGCGTCTCGCTCGAGGCGTTCGTCTCCTCGATCCACGAGGACGACCGCGAGCGGATCGAACGCAAGATCGAGGCAGCCGTCGAGAGCTGCGGCGAGTACGAGGCCGAGTACCGCGTCCGAAACGCTGACGGTGAACTCCGGTGGGTCGTGGCCCGCGGCCACGTCGAGTGCGACGCCGACGGGACGGCGATCACGTTCCCAGGCGCGCTGACCGATATCACGGAACGGAAGCGGGCCGAGCGGAAGCTCCAAAAGCAACGGGAGCATCTCGAGACACTGTTCGAGGTGTTGCCCGTCGGCGTCGTCGTCGCGGAGCCGGACGGGCGGCTGGTCGAGGCCAACGACGCCGCCGCGGAGATCTGGGGCGGCGACGTCTTCGACGCCGAAAGCGTCGCCGACTACGAGCGCTACGACGGCTGGTGGGCCGACACCGGCGAGCCGATCGATCCCGGTGAGTGGACGATGAGCCGCGTCCTCGAGGGCGAGACCGTCCTCGAACCGGACGTCGTCGAGATCGAGACGGCTGACGGGGATCGACGCACGGTGATGATCCACGGGATGCCGATCAGAAACGAGGCCGGCGAGGTCGTCCGCGGCGTCCTCACACAGACCGACGTCACCGAACGACGGGAGTACCGCCGCAAGCTCGAGGAGAGCGAGCAGCGGTACCGAACGCTCGCGGAGAACTTCCCGAACGGGGTCGTTGCACTGTTCGACGACGACCTGCGGTACAGGGCCGCCGGCGGGACCCTCGTCACCGAGCTCGGTATCGACCGGGAGAGCGCGGTCGGGAAGACGATCTACGAGCGGTATCCCGACGAGCTCGTCGAGACGGTCGAACCACATTTCGAGGCTGCGCTCGAGGGCGAGGAGACCACCTTCGAGGTGACCTACGCCGGACGGGAGCTGCGGGCTCACACTATCCCCGTCCGAACGACGGGCTCGAGCCGGAGAGGGATGCTCGTCGTGCAGGACGTGACCGAGCGCAAGGAGTACCAGCGCAAGCTCGAGGCCTCGAACGAGCGATTAGAGCAGTTCGCCTACGCCGCCAGCCACGACCTCCAGGAGCCCCTGCGGATGATCACGAGCTACCTCGGGCTCATCGAGGAGCGGTACGCCGACGCCCTCGACGAGGACGGCGAAGAGTTCCTGGAGTTTGCCGTCGACGGCGCCGAGCGGATGCGCGAGATGATCGACGGGCTGCTGGAGTACTCTCGCGTCGAGACCCAGGGCGAACCGTTC
>JGI2924J29684_1077863_pt1 | contig 24200 bp, 22 predicted proteins | sample BenlonsequencITS_FD_29684 | JGI IMG/M metagenome (IMG submission 29684)
CAACAGATCTGTTGGATCGCAATCCCAAATAACGACTTAGCACATCAACTGCTGGATCTATGACAGGTAAGACTGGTGTATGAGTCAATGAACACCAATCTTCGAGCGTCTTTCGCAACCCTTCATCAGATATCGTGTAAAGAACAATACCAGGGGCACCTTCAATTTCCCGAAGCGCGCGATCTAATTGTCTTTGAGACCTCACCAGATAATAATTATGTTCTAAAGGGGATACATCTTCAAACTGAGCACAGGCTGCACGCATGACAGCATTTAGTGTTTCACCTGTTGAATCTGATAGAAGGTGGACGTTGAAATAAATGTCCATATAATTTCGGCAATGCCGTCCTCTACTGGTTTAATGCACAAAATACCGTGGTTTTACCGGGTATTACCCGTATTTCCCCAGCCATCTGTGGAAAACCTGTTAGGTGCTAATTTTGGTTAACTTTACTCACATTTATTCACAATTCTATCTACAGGCTAGAAATTCAACAAAATAAAATAGATTCTTTCCACCATATTATTGTTAATTTGGACTCGACTCATAATTAACCCTTATTAACAAAGGCGTTAACCTTAATGAATCGTAATTAAGATTAATGAAGACGATGTGAACTAATGCCACATTGGATGTTGATAGAGTGTGGATAAAAGTTCAAACGTTAATTTTTCCCCGTTATCAACGCTCTTATAACAATAGAAGAATCTAAACTTAATAATAGAATTTAAAGGAAGAGGTTTACGTGGCACAGCCTGAGAAAAAATTGCTAGAGACGCTCAATGGCAAAATATACGAACATCCTCCAGTATGGATGATGCGTCAGGCTGGAAGACATTTACCAGAATACCTTGAACTACGTGGTAGAGCCAAGGACTTCTTAGATTTTTGTTATTCACCGTCTTTAGCCACTGAAGCTACGCTTCAACCCATAAGACGCTATAATATGGATGGCGCCATTCTTTTTGCAGATATTCTTCTTATTCTAGATGCAATGGGTAGAAATGTACGTTTTGTAAAAGGAGAAGGTCCACAACTTGATCCGGCTTCTTCTGCGGCTGATCTTGATAAATTTCCTTTAGAAAAGTTGTTGGATAGGATGTCTCCCGTATACGAGACGGTATCTCGTGTTAAATCCCAATTGGCGCCTGAAACAACGTTGATTGGATTTGCAGGAGCACCTTGGACAGTTGCAGTCTATGCGATCGAAGGTAAAGGCGGCACTGATAAATCGGCTGCGCGATTAAAAGCCTATCAAGATCCAGAAGATTTGGATGCAATTTTGGACATCCTCGTGGAAACAACCGCACACTACCTTAAAGCTCAGGCTGATGCTGGTGCAGATGCACTCATGGTGTTCGATAGTTGGGCCGAAGGTTTAGCCGAAGATAGTATGGATAGATTGGTTATAAAACCGACACAGAAGCTCATACAGCGTGTTCGTGATCTTGGGGTTACTCAGCCAATAATTGGCTTTCCTCGTGGATCAGGCGCCATGTTAGAGCCTTATGCAAAGCATACTGGGGTAACAGGAGTTGGACTTGATACTGCTCTACCTGTAAAATGGGTCCATGAGGCATTGCCTAAATCAATGCCCGTTCAAGGAAACCTTGATCCACTCAGGTTAATTTCCGGTGGAGATGCTATGGATGCTCGTATTCGTGAAATTAAATCAGCGTTTAAAGATCGGCCACATATTTTTAATCTTGGCCATGGCGTAACTCCGCAGACACCCATTAGTAATGTTGAACGGGCTGTTAAAGTCATTCGAGAAGAATAAGGAATAAAAAATATGCGTATTGCAGTTGTTTTATTCAATTTAGGCGGTCCTGACAATTTAGAGACCGTTGAACCTTTTTTATTCAATCTTTTTAATGACAAAGCCATTATAGGACTGCCTCAACCATTGCGATGGTTGATTGCAAAATTGATATCATCGCGACGGTCCGAAGAAGCCAAAAGCAATTACGCTAAAATGGGTGGATCATCACCTCTTTTACCAGAAACTCAATTTCAAGCGGATGAGCTGGAAAAATCATTAAAAGCGACGGGACTGGATGCTCGCTGTTTTATATCTATGCGGTATTGGAAACCATTTACTGGAGATGCGGTTAAAGCTGTAAATGCGTTTAATCCTGAAAAAATTGTTTTATTGCCGCTTTATCCTCAATTTTCGACAACCACGACAGGTTCTTCCATTCAAGCTTGGAAAAAAGCTGGCGGCAAAACAGCATCAACTATTTGTTGTTACCCCACAGAAGAGGGATTGATAAATGCGCATGTGGATAAATTGGTATCGACTTGGAAAGACAATGGAGCTCCAGACAATTTAAGAGTTTTATTGTCAGCTCATGGCTTGCCTAAAAAAGTTGTGGACGGCGGAGATCCCTATCAATGGCAAATAGAACAAACATGTGCAGCTGTTGCTAAAAAATTGCCAAGTGATTGGGAAATAGAAATTTGTTATCAATCAAAAGTGGGACCGTTAGAATGGATCAGTCCATCTACAGATTCTAGTATTTTAAAAGCTGCAGCGGACGGAAAAAATATACTTGTAAGTCCGATTGCTTTTGTATCCGAACATATTGAAACACTCGTCGAATTAGATGACGAATATGCCGAATTGGCCCGGGAGCACGGTGTGACAACTTATTTGCGAGCGCCTGCTTTAGGGATAGCTAATGAATTTATTGGTGGACTAACAAATCTGGTGCGGAAAGCTATTTTGGAAAAATCTGAAATTTTATCATCCGATGGGGACCGTATTTGTCCAAAAAACTGGTCTAAATGTCCTCACAGTCATATTTCAACCGAATAGGATTATCGCATGGGTTACGAATGGTTTCGCGCCGGACATATAATTTGCGTCGTCGCTTGGATGGCTGGAATGTTAATGCTCCCACGTCTGCTGGTGTACCGTATGGAAGGACGTGATAATGAAGGATTAGTCCAAACTATGGACTCAGCAATTATTCGGCTTCGGAAAATAATATTGACGCCTATGTTGATTTTAACATGGGTTTTTGGATTTTCACTTGCACATCTAAATTGGGATTTTTTTTCGAGCCAACCCTGGTTTTGGGTAAAGATAGTCGCAGTTATTCTGCTTTCAGGATCGCACGGATATTTTATTGGGCTTCATAAAAAAGAGATGGCTGGAACGTTGAGCATGTCTTCAAAGAAACTTAGGTTGTTAAATGAAGTGCCCTTCATGCTTGCGATTATTGCGATTATAATGGTTGTTGTAGAACCGTTTTCTAATTGAAAAATTTTAGGTTGTTGCAGCTCTGACTTTCTTCTGTAGATGTTGACTTTTAACCGTGAATGTGGTGAAGAAAATTCAAACGGCTATTCTGACCGTTACGAAATATGCGCGAACCTAGGTTCGACTTTCCTATTTATACCGTAATTCGTTACTCATAGAAAAAAGAAAAACTGGTTTATGTCTGAGACTGAAACCCCTGAGCGTATGACGCTTGCGGAGCTGAAACTTAAATCTCCTACAGATTTACTTGCATTCGCTGAAAATCTCGAAGTTGAAAATGCTTCTTCCTTACGTACCCAAGAATTGCTTTTTGCCATTCTAAAAGAGCTATCCGAACGCGATGTTGAAATCGTTGGTGGTGGTGTTGTGGAAGTCCTTTCTGATGGATTTGGTTTCCTTCGTTCTCCTCAATCCAATTACCTTCCTGGACCAGATGATATTTACGTCAGTCCACAGCAAATTCGCCGAATGGGTTTGCGTACTGGAGACACTGTTGAAGGTGAAATTCGTGGACCTAGAAATGACGAACGTTATTTCGCGCTTGTAAAAGTTGAGTCCATCAATTTTGAAGCACCAGATCAGGTTAAACACAAAGTTCACTTTGATAACCTTACGCCGCTTTACCCAGAAGAACGCTTCAACATTGAAATTCCTGACCCTACCCGCAAGGATAAATCTGGTCGTGTAATTGATATCGTTGCGCCGATTGGTAAAGGTCAGCGTGCATTGATTGTTGCGCCGCCTCGTACAGGTAAAACTGTTCTTTTACAAAACATCGCTCAGTCAATCGCTGAGAACCACCCAGAATGTTACTTACTTGTTTTGCTGATAGATGAACGTCCAGAAGAAGTAACAGACATGCAGCGTTCTGTTAAAGGCGAGGTAATTTCATCTACGTTTGACGAGCCAGCCACACGTCACGTTCAAGTGGCTGAGATGGTTATCGAGAAAGCCAAACGTCTTGCTGAGCATGGTCGTGATGTTGTTATTCTGCTCGATTCCATTACGCGTCTTGGTCGTGCTTACAACACAGTTGTTCCATCATCAGGTAAAGTTCTAACAGGTGGTGTTGACGCCAATGCGCTTCAACGTCCGAAACGTTTCTTCGGTGCTGCTCGTAATATTGAAGAAGGCGGTTCGTTGACTATCATTGCAACAGCATTGATTGATACTGGATCACGTATGGATGAGGTTATCTTTGAGGAATTCAAAGGTACAGGTAACTCAGAGATCGTTCTAGAGCGTAAAATCGCTGATAAACGTGTCTTCCCTGCTATTGATATTCTTAAATCTGGTACGCGTAAGGAAGAGCTCCTTATGCAACAGAAAGATCTGCAGAAAGTCTATATCTTACGCCGTATTCTAAATCCTATGGGTGCTCAGGATGCGATTGAGTTCTTACTAGATAAATTGAAACAAACGAAAAATAACGATGAATTCTTCGATTCTATGAAGAATTAGAATTACATATTTTTTTAAATCTAGATTGGGGATGACGCAAATATGTGTCATCCCTTTTTTGTGTTTAAATTACCTAATGAGCGGGATTTTCAATGCTTACACTGACCGGCCTTAAAGCATGTGATACTTGTCGAAAAGCGCAAAAATGGCTTGCTGAGAATGATATTAGATTTACATACAGAGATGTAAAATCTGATGGTGTTCCTCAAAATGATTTAGAAAGATACGTTGCTTTATTAGGTTGGGACAAAGCGATCAATAAAGCGAGTACGACTTGGCGTGGTCTTTCTGACGATCAGAAAAATGACATTACTGACGAAAAGGCTGTTAATTTGCTTTTGGCAAATCCAAGTCTTATGAAACGACCATTATTTGAAATCGGTGATGAAATAGTTCTGGGATTCCGAGACGAACAGAAACAGAGAATTCTGGAACTTATTTAGCAAAACTTGTCTCAATAGTAAAATTTGTTTCACGTGAAACAAATCAATTTGGTCAAAATAACATGTCGAATAACACTATTTGTGCATTGGCGAGCGCGTCGGGTAAAGCTGGGGTATCTGTTATCCGGTTATCTGGTTCAAAGGCTGGAGAGATCTTACAGCTTTTAACTGCACAGAAATTACCCTCAAGACGTAAGCTGGTTATTCGATTATTATTTCATCCATCAGACTCCGCTAAACGGGATCAGTTGGATGAAGCGCTTGTCGCTTTTATGCCTGGCCCTAATAGCTTTACTGGCGAAGATGTTGTTGAATTTCACCTGCACGGTGGAACAGCGATTGTCGCTTCCGTTATAGATGCATGTTTAGCAACTAAACTTTGTCGTCTGGCTGAGCCTGGAGAATATACACGCCGGGCTTTTGAAAATGGTCGTATGGATCTCACCAAAGCTGAAGCTATTGGGGATTTGATTGATGCTGAAACGGATGCACAGCGTCGCCAAGCGATGCAACAATATGACGGCGCTTTTCACGCGCAATGTCTCAATTGGCGTTCTGGTTTAATTGATGCAATGGCCTCTCTTGATGCAGCAATAGATTTTCCTGACGAGGATGATGTGCCTAGCGGTGTGGATAGTCGCGCCTATCCGCTTGTGAAGGAATTGATCACCTCGATTGATTTGGCTCTTGAAAATGCAAATGCTGGTTTGGCTGTTCGTGATGGATTTAAAATTGCAATTATTGGTCCGCCAAATGCAGGTAAGTCCACATTGATAAATGCCTTAACAGGCCGTGATGCAGCGATTGTATCTAGTATCGCAGGTACAACGCGAGACATTGTTGAAGTGCGTTTAGAGTTAGGCGGTTATGTCGTTTGGCTGTCTGATACTGCAGGATTGCGAGATACAGGCGATGAGATAGAAGCTGAAGGTGTTCGCAGAGCCTTAGTTAGAGCGGCTGAGAGTGACCTGCGGATTTTTATGCACGGTTATGACCAACCTCTTCCTGATTTAAGTTTAGCGCAGGATGGAGACTTTCTTTTAGCAAATAAAGCAGACTTGTCTGATGGAACTCCTCAAGATTTAAATCTCTCTGATTTGGACAAAAAAGTATTCAGCGAAAAAGTTTCGCTGAAGATGTCTGAAGATGTCAAACGCATCAGAGTTAAGCTGGAACAGACTGTCATTGATCGCATGTCCACGGGAGCATCTGCGCCGCTAGTTTCTCGTCAACGCCACAAACAATTATTATTATCTACCAAAGAAAACTTACAACACGCCATCCTTGCCATGGAGAATGATTTTTCAGCCGATCTCATTGCAGAGGATATTAGACTGGCTGCACGCGATGTAGGAAAAATTACTGGTGAAATAGATTCCGAAGATGTACTCGATAGAATTTTTGGTGAGTTTTGTATCGGAAAGTGATGTTTCACGTGAAACACATTGATCAATTCTCATTTGGCGGAGTCGACGAACTGATATAAAATCTCTAAATGCTTGTGCTTGGTATTTGGATGGTCAGCATGAATTTAGATTTTGATGTCATAATTGTTGGTGGTGGACACGCTGGTGTAGAAGCGGCGTCAGCTGCTGCGCGCGCTGGAGCGAACACTGCGCTTATCACACACAAGGCAAGCACTATTGGTGAGATGTCATGTAATCCGGCTATTGGCGGCTTGGGCAAAGGACACCTCGTTCGTGAGATTGACGCCCTTGATGGTATTATGGGACGCGCCGCTGATGTGTCTGGTATTCAGTTTCGATTGCTCAATCGATCTAAAGGCCCAGCTGTACAAGGCCCGCGTACACAAGCGGATAGAAAGCTTTATCGAAATGCTGTGCAGGCTGCCGTAAAGGCGCAGAAAAATTTGACCGTCATTGAAGACGGCATTGATGATCTCACATTTGAAAACGATGTTTTGTCAGGTGTCGTTGGCGAAAGCGGAACGATATATAAAAGCAAAGCTGTTGTGCTAACGACAGGGACTTTCCTTGATGGAATAATACATCGCGGCGAAGAGCGTATCCCTGCTGGCCGTATTGGCGACCAACCTGCAAAAGAACTTTCCAAGCGGCTTTATAGTTTGGATTTGGACATGGGCCGCCTTAAAACAGGAACGCCCGCAAGACTGGATAAAAATAGCATTGATTGGTCGCAATTAGAAATGCAGCCGGCCGATGATGATCCAGTGCCATTCTCGTTCCTGACGGATAAAATAACTGTGCCTCAAATTGAGTGTGGAATGACCTACACCAATGAAGAGACGCACAAAGTGATCAATGACAATATCTCTAAGTCAGCTGTCTATTCTGGAGCCATAGCTGGTAAAGGACCGCGCTATTGTCCATCTATTGAAGATAAGGTCACGCGCTTTGCAGATAGAAACCAGCATCAAATTTTCTTAGAGCCCGAAGGCTTAGATGATGATCTTGTCTATCCGAATGGTATTTCGACATCATTGCCAGCTGATGTGCAGGATAAATTCCTTCGCACGATGAAGGGTTTGGAGAATGTCAAAGTCGTTCAATATGGTTATGCTATTGAATATGATTACGTGGACCCTAGAGAGCTTAAAGCTGATTTACAGCTGAAGAAAGTTCCCGGTCTTTATCTGGCTGGTCAGATAAACGGGACAACTGGGTATGAAGAAGCTGGGGCTCAAGGCCTTATGGCAGGTGTAAATGCAGCACGTTCGACACAGGGTTTAGAGCCAGTCGTTCTCGATCGCTCTCAAGCGTATATCGGCGTTATGATAGATGACCTTGTGACACGCGGCGTGTCTGAACCCTATCGCATGTTTACGTCGCGCGCTGAATATAGATTGTCACTGCGTGCGGATAATGCGGACCAGCGGCTTACACCTTTCGCTGATGAATGGAATATCATTAGCGAGGACCGTAGATCAGCATTCAACAATAAACTGAACGCGCTTCAGCACGGTAGAGAGTTGCTTCAAAGATTGGCTATGACGCCCAATGAAGCGACTGATATTGGCGTCAAGATTACCCAAGATGGCCGTCGTCGTAGTGCGTATGAAATGCTAGCTTTCCCACACGTTGAGTATGAGACACTTGCTAAGAAATGGCCTGAACTGTTAGACCTTTCAAAACAGGTTCAGGAACAGCTTTCAATCGAAGCGATCTACGCCACTTATCTTGATCGGCAAAAAGCTGATATTGAATCTTTCCAGAAAGATGAGCGTTTAAAATTATCTGAGACGCTGGATTATAAACTTGTGGGAGGATTGTCCCATGAGGTGCGGTCCAAACTGGAATTGATAAAACCCATCACATTGGGGCAAGCGAGCCGGATTGAAGGTGTTACGCCGGGTGCAATTACAGCATTATTGGCGTATGTGAAGAAGTCTCAGAAAGCAGCTAGCTAATGAATAATCCGTTGGTGGATGAAGACGGATTCCGTTCTAAGGATCTTTCTGACTATTTAGATGTTTCACGTGAAACATTTGATAAGATAAATATCGTTGTCGAAGTTTTGGATAAGTGGCGAAAGACTCACAATCTTATTGGTCCATTAGAACGCAATCGTCTTTGGCGGCGTCATATTCTCGATTCATTACAGGTCTACCAATACCGCTCTGATAATGCATCAAAGTGGATTGATCTAGGATCTGGTGCGGGTTTTCCGGCACTTATTATGGCGTGTGCATCTGGTAATGCCGAAGAAAAATATACGCTTGTAGAATCTAATGGGAAGAAATGCGCATTTCTGAGGGCGGCTGCTAGAGCGGCGAATTTGAATATTTCTGTAGAAAACTCACGAATTGAGAGTGTTTCACGTGAAACTTACGATCATGTCACGTCAAGAGCGCTTGCATCATTGCCCCAACTCTACGATTATAGCGAAAGATTCCTCGCTAATAAGGCGAGCTGTATATTCCTAAAAGGGAAAGAAGTGTTGCAAGAAATCGAAATTGCTCAGTCTGACTGGGAGTTTGATTACGAGCTGCATGAGAGTTTCAGTCATACCGAAGGTCGTATTCTGGTTGTTAAGGGACTTAACCGTCGAAATAAATGAGCACACGGATTATCGCAGTAGCGAACCAAAAAGGAGGCGTTGGGAAAACCACGACTTCTATCAATCTAGGAACTGCCCTCGCAGCAGCGGGCCGCAAAGTACTTCTAATAGATTTTGACCCTCAAGGTAATGCTTCCACAGGCTTGGGCATACCACCGTCAGAACGTGATCTTACCAGCTATGATGTTGTCATAGACGGCGCAGAGATACGTGCAGCTTGCAAAGAGACGGTTATACCAAGGCTTCACATCATTCCTGGAGATGAAAACCTCTCTGGTGTTGAGACGAAACTGTCTGATGATCCACGCCGGTCTTATCGTTTTAAAGACGCTATGGATGCATATAGAGATGCAGCGGCAAATGGCGAATGCGATGAATATGATTTCGTTTTAATTGATTGCCCGCCATCTCTTAGCTCTCTAACGATAAACGCCATGACTGGCTGTGATGCGGTTCTTGTGCCATTGCAGTGTGAGTTTTTTGCGATGGAAGGTTTGAGTCAATTGCTACGCACTGTTGAAGTTGTACGCGGTGCATTGAATGCCGAGCTTGAAATTCAGGGTATTGTGTTGACGATGTATGACAAGCGTCAAGCGCAATCGGCGCAGGTCGAAGCAGACGTCAGATCGTTCTTTGGTTCTAAAGTGTATGAGACAGTCATTCCAAGGAATGTGAGATTGTCTGAAGCGCCTGGTTTTGGAAAACCTGCTTTGCTTTACGATCACAAATGTTCCGGTAGTGAGGCATATATCAAGCTGGCCAGTGAAGTGATTCAAAGAGAACGGGAGCGTGCATAATATGGCTAAAGACATAAACAAAGAAGATGCAGCGCCTAAAGCGAAACCATCACGGCTAGGTCGTGGATTGATGGATTTGATTGGTGAGCAAGCTCTACAACCAGATTCAGCGGCAAAGAAAACAGTGCCAGCAAGTGGTTCTGGTTTGGCAAAATTAAACGCTCTTGAAATTCCGATTAAATCAATTACTGGAAACCCAAACCAACCGCGTCAGACTTTCAAAGAAGAAGACCTTGCTGAGTTAGAAGCGTCCATTCGTATTAAGGGCGTTATTCAACCCATTCTCGTGCGACCTGATCCTAATAAGGGCGATGGTAAGTATCAGATTGTTGCTGGAGAGCGCCGCTGGCGTGCAGCGACGCGTGCTGGGCTGCGCACTGTACCGGCTGTTATCAAAGAGCTGGATGAGTTAGAGGTTCTTGAAATTGGTGTCATCGAGAATGTGCAACGCGCAGACTTGAACCCATTAGAGGAAGCGGAAGCTTATCAATCTTTGATCAAACGGTTTGGTCGAACGCAGGATATGCTGGCGGATCATGTTGGAAAAAGTCGTCCTCATATCGCAAATACGCTCCGGCTATTAAATCTTCCTGATGAAGCGCGTGATCTTTTGAGAGAAGGTCATCTAAGTGCTGGACATGCACGGGCGGCATTGGGTGCTCCAGATCCTATGCTTGTGGTAGAGCGTGTGATGAAAAATGGTCTGTCTGTGCGTGATACCGAAAAATTAGCGCATAAGTTCAGAATGCTTGCTGAAAATGGTATGAAAGAGAAATCTGCTACCAAACCCGCAGGCCATAAAGACGTTGATACAGAAGCGTTGGAATCTGATCTAGCGCACGCGCTTGGCTTGAATGTTGAAATTAAACATAAGGGCAATAAGGGCGGTGAGATCAAAATTCAGTACACGCAATTAGAGCAGTTGGATGATGTGTGTCGGCGTCTTACCTCTGCGCGGACGACACGCTGATCTACACCTGACGACGGCTGAAGCGATCTATGACGATCTTTAAAATGGCTTCGGCAGGTATGCCACCTTGTTTGCAGGTTTTCTCAGCTGCATACAGGGTGGACAATGCGCGGTTTAATCTGGCGGCATCCCAATCTTTTAGCATCTTATTGAAAGCAGGTCGGTCGCGATCAAATACTGGTGGCCTTAGAAAACGTGCTCCAGACTGAGCATCGATAACTCTCAATAGTCTGTAGTGCAGTGTCCTTAGCGCTGAGATAGCTGAGCCGCCTGCATCCAAAAAACGGTCGAGTGACTTATTGGCTTCATCAATATCGCCCGCTAAAGCTGCGTCAGCTGCGTTGTCAGCGCCGCGCGGTTGTTCTGTAGAGCAGATAGCTTTGATGTCATCTGGTTGGATTGAGCGACCAAGGTCAAAGGCGTAAAGGCTAAGCTTTTCTATCTCTGCATTTGCGAGGCGCCTGTCACCGGGTAGCTCGGCTGCAAATTGTTCCAGAGCAAGCTCGTCAATCTGGATATTTTGATCGCTTAGCTTGATACGGATGTATTCACTAGTCTCGACGTCTGAGTCAGCAAAAAATTGTAAGCATGCTGTATCGGGAGACGTAGAGAAGCTAGTGCGAAGTTTAGAACTTTTTTTAAGTTCTCCTGCTTCCAGAATGAGAAAATTCTCTGGGTATAATTTACCCGTAGCGATTTGGTCCACGATCGCAATCAATTGTTTGGCGATCGATTCATTGCTTAATCGCACGCGAAGGATCTGTTTGATACCTAGCAAAGAAACTGCGCTAAGATGCTCAGTCAGCAAGCCAGGGTCTTTCTTCAATTCGTCTTCATGTAAACGAACAATGTCGAGTTCGGAGTTTTCAACCTTACGCCATTTCTGAACTAGCGTTTGTGCAGCGTCTGACACGACGCCAAGATCTTCGCCAAATGCAAGCACTACATTTATGCCTGCTTTAGGCCTTTGAACAAAATTTAGAGCTTTGTCGCCTGATAAGTTCAAGGAATACGGTCCAGTTTATCTTGGTTGTCCTCAAGAGATTTAGCTGCATCATCTTCTTCTGCAGTTTCAGTAAGGGTGGACTCTGCTTCCTTCATTTGAATATCTTGTCTTGATGAGGTTGCATCTAGAGAAAGTTGTTCTTGTAAGCGCCGCGACAGCAGATAAGCGACACGTTCTCGTGCATCCGTTTGTAGTGCGATATCTCCATATTCAGAATTAGCGACGTCGTAATCAGTTTGGACGCTCACAGATCCGGATAACAAAACCCTACCTTCAATATCTCGTAGAGTGTAATTTGCCGTACCAATTATAGTGGTGCGAGAGACCCCAACATTGGCTTTAAGATTTAAGCGTTGCAAACCTTCTACTGCGGTAACAGTTAAAAATGCACCATCTTCTATTCCTGGAAGTCCGCTACTAAGTGTGCGTGTTAATTCCTGCCGCAACCTATGCCCGATACGCCCATCAATTTGCATGACTTTGATAGGCCCATTCATAGCATCCACGTTTCCATAAACAGGCTGAAAACCGCAACTGCTTAGCCCAAGGCTAGCAGTTGTGATTATTAACATAGAAGCAATGAAGTGTTTCTGGGTCATGAGATCACTATATTCACAATTCTGCCTGGAACGACAATAATTTTCTTCACGGTTTTATCCGCAAGAAATGCCGCTACTTTGGGATCACTGAGCGCTATTTCTTCGACAGCATCTTTTGTCGCTGATTTATCGACTTCTATCTCACCGCGTTTTTTTCCATTAACTTGAACCGGCATAGTCAATGTATCGGAAGTCATTAGCTTTTCATCAGCTATAGGCCAAGGTGCACTAGAGACTAAGCCTTCACCACCAAGAGCAGCCCAGCTTTCTTCAGCGACGTGGGGTGCAAAAGGTGAGACGAGCTGCGCAAGTGTTTTCAACGCAAATCGACGGGCAGTGGCTATACCGGGGCCTTTCGCATTCTCGGCTTTTTTCAAAGTATTTGAGAATTCATGGATTTGAGCGACGGATGTGTTGAAACGAAAATCTTTGATGCCGCGTGTAACGCCATCGATTGTTTTGTGGGTAGCACGAAGGAGTTCCGATGCTGCTCCGTCGCCAATTTCACCATCATCTTCAGCGGGGCCAGCCTCGGCCAAGGACCACAATTTCTGAATGAATTTCCAAGCACCTTCAGCGCCTGATTGCGTCCACTCTACATCGCGTTCCGGAGGAGAATCTGACAATACGAACCAGCGCGCGACGTCTGCACCATAATCTCCAATTATTATAGACGGGTCGACAACGTTCTTTTTTGATTTGGACATTTTTTCAATTTGTCCAACGCTAACAGGCTTTCCTGTTTCTAATTCAACAAGATTGCCGTCACGCTCTTCTATGTCTTCAGGAGATAACCATTTGCCCTCGGAAGATTTGTAAGTCTCATGAGTTACCATGCCTTGCGTGAATAATCCTGCAAATGGCTCACCGGCTGGAAGGTCTATGATTCCGCAATCATGCATGGCTCTTGTAAAAAAGCGAGAATATAGAAGATGAAGGATAGCATGTTCTACACCCCCAATATATTGGTCCACAGGTAACCAATAGCTTGCAGCTTCTTTATTGACGGGTTCAATCGAATCTGAATCACAAAAGCGCGCGAAATACCAAGATGAATCCATGAAGGTATCTAAAGTATCGGTTTCACGCGTTGCTGGTTTTGCGCATTTTGGACAAGTTGTATGCTTCCAAGTCGGGTGACGATCGAGCGGATTTCCAGGCGCTGAAAAATCAGGATCATCAGGAAGTTTAATCGGAAGCTGGTCTTCTGGGACTGGCACGACACCGCAATCATCACAACGGATTGCAGGGATAGGACAACCCCAATAGCGTTGACGAGAAATACCCCAGTCACGCAAACGGTATGTCGTGGAGGAAGACCCCAAGCCTAATTCTTCAAGCTTTGCTATTGCAGCTTTAATCCCTTCAGATGTCGATAGGCCATCAAGGAATTTAGAGTTAAACAGAGTGCCTGTTCCAGTATAGGCTTCATTCTCTATCGTATAGGTTTCTGGATCAGCATTCGCTGGGAGTACGACTGGTATGACTGGCAAGTCATACTTGCGGGCAAAATCTAAATCGCGCTGATCACCAGCAGGAGACCCAAAAACAGCACCAGATCCATATGTTGATAAAACAAAGTTGGCAGACCAGACAGGTATTTCCCATTCAGGATTGAAAGGGTGTTTAACTTTTAAGCCAAGATCAATTCCGAGTTTTGGTGCTTTTTCTATGGCTTCTTCTGTTGTTCCACCTTTCGCTGCTTCAGTGATAAAAGCAGCAATTTTTGGGTTGGTTTTCGCTAATTCTTTTGTAATGGCGTGATCAGGAGCCAAAGCAACAAAACTCGCACCAAAAAGCGTGTCAGGGCGCGTTGTGAAGACGTCTATGCCTTTTTCATGCCCCTTGGGTGCTTCACCAGCAAATGGCCATGTAAAGGTCGCTCCGAGACTTTTACCAATCCAATTGGCTTGCATGGTACGGACTTTTTCAGGCCAGCGGTCTAAGCTGTCTAATCCCTTTAACAGGTCTTCAGCATAATGGGTTATTTTAAGAGTCCATTGCTCAAGCTCGCGTTGTTCGACAATGGCACCTGAACGCCAGCCCTTGCCATCAATGACCTGTTCATTAGCAAGAACAGTATTGTCGACTGGGTCCCAATTCACCTTCGATTTTTTACGGAAAACCAAATTGTTTTCCCAAAATTTCAGGAAGATTTTTTGTTGCTGGCCATAATAGTCTGCATCACAAGTGGCGAATTCGCGTTTCCAATCGAGAGACAGTCCCAAAGGAGAAAATTGTTCCTTCATGGCGTCTATGTTTTCATGCGTCCAAACGCCGGGTTGAGCACCTTTTTCCATTGCTGCATTTTCAGCCGGCATTCCAAATGCATCCCAACCCATTGGATGAAGCACATTATAGCCATTTGAAATATGAAAACGGGCAACAACATCGCCCATCGCATAATTGCGAACGTGACCCATGTGGAGGCGACCTGATGGGTATGGAAACATTTCAAGGACGTATGCTTTTGGCATATCGCCAGCTTCTGCAGGAGTTTTCGCTTCAAAAATTTGAGCGTCTGCCCACGCTTTTTGCCATTTGGGCTCTACTTCGCGTGCATTATATCGCGAGACCATAAATCGCCTTCCATCCATCAAGTAGGTTCTTGATGCCTATTTTAAGTATATTATTTCAAACACGCCGAAATCTTAGATCACGGCGTGAGTTTCATAAGGTGTATCTGGTATGTCAATTTGAATTGATGACCAAGAAATTTTGAAGTTGTTAGAATGAACTATTCTATCGAAGACAAACGAAGCTCACGCGCACGGCTCAAAATTGCGTTTTCGAGCGCTGCACCAGTTCCTTCATCGACATTTGCTGTTTGCCAATTGCCGTTAACGAGCACTTCTTTTTGCACAGCGACTTTCACACCGTCTGCGCGCAATCTTGTATCAAGAATGTAAACAGTGGTTTTAAAACGCTCATCAGGTAATTCTGGGTTTGCGTACCAATCTGAATTGATAACACCGCCATATGGGTCTGCTGATTTTAGAGGCATAAAACTAATTGTATCGAGGGATGCACGCCAGAGGTAAGCATTTACGCCAATACCAGCTTGCTGTTTACCGTCTGCGCTTACTTTTCTGACAGTTGCCTGGTCAGAAGAACCGCCAAACGACGAACAGCCAGTTGCTGCAAGCGATGCTGCCAAAATTGCGAATCCGGTGATCTTTACAGAGGCCATATGCCTTTACTCCATGTCAGAGGCGCGGGGTATTGCACCATTTCTAAACACCTCATTAACTGGCAGATGCCCTATGGCGCAAGTGTTGAGATGTATGGTCTTCGCGATAAGTTTCGGACATATAAGACTTCGTCAATTTGATTCATGATTAATATGCATTCAGAATAAGGACGTAGATGGAATGAAATATCAAAACCTGATTTCTGGATTTTTTGTGGTGGCGACAGGCGCTGGCAGCGTTGGGCAATCCGCTCAAGCGCAGGATAATCCTATAGAATTCAATGCGGAAGCTGTATTTTTGGGTCGTCTCATTGACGAAAATAATTCTTCAGAAAGTCAGCCTTTTGCAACGCAATTTGGTGTCGGAATTGAAAAAAAACACTATTTCGACAATGGTATGTCGCTTGGTTTTGTCGGCGAGATACGTGGTCAAATTGATAATGAAACGCGACAAGGTTTTGCGGGACATTTGCAGTTTGATTCCAATGAATTAGCTGAAAACAGTGATTTTACTGGAATACGTGCTCCATCAACAGGACTTTCAGTTTCTTCTAATGAGGTAGATTATGGCCCGTATGGGAGTCTTGAACAGGCTTTTTTATATCTAAAATCAGGTTGGGGAGAATTGAGTGTCGGACGAGATATTGGGGCGGCGGCTCGGTTGGATGCTAGACCACCGCGTGTGATGCAGTTTGGGAGTCCAAATAGTTCTCGATTAAATGCGACATCGTCTTCTATCGTTAGATCCAGAAATGATGTGACCGGACCCAGCACCAAAATAACATATATGTCGCCGCGATTGCTTGGCTTTCGTGCCGGTGCTTCCTACACTCCAAAAGCGAATGCTAAAGGTGTTGATTTTAGCTCTAGTGTTAATACGGCAGGCGTCAAAAATGCCAATCTGGAAGATGTCTACGAAGCTGGATTATCGTTTTCCCATTTGTTTAGAGATCAGGATTTTCGAATCAGGCTTGGATTAACCGGCATAAATGCAACCTCATCGAGTGCTAATTCGAGGTTTGGCGATTATGCAGCTATTGGGGGGGGCGCAGAATTTGAAAAAGGTGATTGGAAACTGGGCGGTAGGTATATAGATGCTGATAATGCCATTGAAAGTGAGAATGCTAATTATCGTGCATGGGAAATCGGTTTAACGCGGGAAATCAATGACTGGGTCGTCGGTGCAGAATTTGGAAGTGCAAAAGACAAATTGCTGGACATCTCGGGTGAAAATTTCTCTTTGGGAGTTTCTAAGCCTCTCAACAAATTTGTAGATATTGGCGTATCTTACATTTCGTCAAAGACTGAATTTTTTAACCAAGAAATTGAAGGGAATGGCGCCGTTTTCGAGCTTATTGTGCGTTATGAGTAACACTTAAAGGAAATTTAAGCTTTATTCCGCACTTTTGGAGGAATTACACTTTCCGACAGGCGCCGATGGTAGTAGGTAGGAGGGTGTGGAATAAATATTTTTTATTTGGGTTGTTATGAAACTTTTCGCTGGTCTTTTAATTTCTGCTGCTATGTTTGCTGCACCTGCTTGGGCTGATGAGCCACAAGTTGTTGAGTCAACTGTAGCTGAATTTGAAACAAATAGCGCACCAATAAAATGGTATGAAAGTTTTGTTTACAAAGCGAATGAAGATGCTGAAAAGAAATCATTTCTAGTCGCACCTACTACTGAAACTGATGAGTTTGGGTTGGCTTGGAGTGGAAATGGTCGTTGGGGGCTGACCCTTGATATGACACGTCGTTCAGGTGATGATGTGCATGTGCTTCCTGAAGAAGAAATCACAGCTGGTGCTTTCTATCAGTTCTCACCTCGCTTCCGTATTGGTGGCGGGATTAGTATTGGTGGAGAAAGACTTTCTCAAGATACATCAAGCTGGGTCGATCAAGAGAATGAAACTGGTGTTCGCATCGAGTCTGCTTTTTCTTTCTAAACTTCAACTATTTGAATTCATGTAAAGCCGTCGACACCTGCATATCCTGCATGTTGGATGATTGCATGTGCATTTTTAGGGTTTAATCCACCTAATCCGTAAATTGGAATTTGCGACTCCTGACACAAAAACCTTAGTTTTGCTGGACCCATCGCATTGGGTGCGGATGGACTGCGACTTGGAAAAACAGCCGAGACAAAGCAAGCATCAAAATTCAATTTACCTGCATTTGAAATCTGTCTGAATGAATGGGCAGAGCAGGTATTAAGTTTGTAAAACCGTTTATGTTGTAAAAAGTGTCTGATGTATTTTTTTGGCCAATGGACTCCATCTGGCTGAATAAAATCAGCGAGTTTTGGGTCATGAGATATTATCAGTTTCAAACGATTTTTTCTGGCTATGATCTTTAGCTCTTCTCCAATAGTGAAACGATCATTTTTACCAAAATGCCGATATAGTATTCCACTGCCTTGAGGCAATTGCCTTGCAATGGAAACCGGATCAGGTGTTCGGTTTGGATCTGTTACAAATATGCTTGCTGGTAAAACAGATTCCAATCGAGCAGGTTTTCTAGATAAGAAATATGCACGATTTACAGATAGAAGCTTGCGACGATCGGAAGTTTGCGGTTCAACAAAACTCATGATGCAAACACCTGATCTTTCTATTTCCGAGCGACGCGCAGATATATTAGCACGTATTAAAAAAACCGCCCTTTCAAAAGGGGTGGACCCGCAATCTATCACTTTAACCGCTGTTTCCAAAGTACAACCAGAAAACAGAATAGAGGATATGTTGGCAATAGGTCAGCGTGTCTATGGAGAGAATAGAGTTCAAGAAGCGTTTGAACGCTGGGGTGAACGTAAACAACAAATCCCTGATTTGAAGCTGAGATTGATTGGTCCATTGCAAACCAATAAGGCTGAGGAAGCAGTTAGATTATTTGATGTCATTGAAACCATTGATAGGCTGAAGCTTGCCCAGTCTATTGCAAAAGCGGTACAGAAAACTGGAAAAAACCCAGAATTATTTGTTCAAGTTAACACAGGAGAGGAAGATCAAAAGGCTGGTATACTTCCTGGAGAAGTAGATGATTTCTTAAAACAAATCGTCAGTGAATTTAGCCTGAAAATATCAGGTTTAATGTGCATTCCACCTGTTGATGAACCCGCTGGACCCCATTTTGCCCTGCTTAGAAAAATAGCAAATCGAAACGGAATTTCTAAATTATCAATGGGAATGAGTAGTGATTTTGAAACTGCAATAGGTTTTGGGGCGACGCATGTGAGAGTCGGATCTGCATTATTTGGTGAGCGCATCCCCAAAGCATAAGCGAAGCTTAGCCAATTTTCACGTAATCGCCTATTTGAGCATCCTCGAGTAATTCGAGTAAATGTTCTTTGGCAAGCGCAACGCAACCTTCTGTGCCCTCATACTCATTTCTTTTAATATGCATGAAGATTGCGCTTCCATTTCCCAGAATGGGCGGTTGATCATTATAACCTAGCTCTACGATAATATCGTATACGCCATCATCACGCCAAAGTTTCTCATGGCTGTATGCATAAGGCAGATTCACAAGACGATTGTAGTTTTCTGTGTCTTCCGGGTCGTCACTCCATCCCATTGAGGGAGATAGAGCAAATGTTTCTAACTTAGTTTCTGGGCAATTTAGCCTATCTGGCCGATAAAAAACACGCCTTATCGGCCATTCACCAATGGGACTTTTATTATCTCCCTCGCGTTTAAGGTTTGCGAGGATTAGCCCTTTTTTTCCAAGTGAACAACGATAGCTTTTGTCCTTCCAAGAGATCACAGAGCTCTCATTTGCTCTAAAATTCGCGTGATAATAGCTACTCATCTCTTCCACCACTCAATAACAATGCTTACATTCTAATCTAATGTATAGATTTTGGCCTTAATTCTATGACCATAATCTAAAGACAACCATTGTGAGGAGATCAACGTGTCGCAAATTAAGACCATTCTTATCGTAGATGATGATAATGACCTGCGTGAGGCGTTGGCAGAGCAATTTGAGCGGCATGAAGGATTTTCTATAATTCAAGCGCACAATGCGACTGAAGGAATGAACTTGGCTGAAGCTGAAAAGCCAGATCTTGTTATACTCGATGTAGAGATGCCTGATATGGATGGCCGTGATGCTTGCAAATTAATGCGGAAACATGGTCTTCGTGTTCCCGTCATAATGTTGACGGGTCAAGATTCTGATTCAGATATGGTGCTTGGTTTGGATTCCGGCGCTAATGATTACGTTGCTAAACCCTTTAAATTCACAGTGTTACTCGCTCGCGTGCGTGCGCATTTACGGACATTTGAACAAAGCGAAGATGCAACTTTTAAAGTCGGGCCGTATGAATTTAGACCTTCTATGAAGTCTTTGACGGATGAAGCTGGCAAGAAAATACGTCTGACCGAAAAAGAAACGAATATTTTGAAATATTTGTATCGTGCCGAAGGCAAAGCTGTTGCGAGGGAAGAGCTTCTATCAGAAGTGTGGGGTTACAATGCAAATGTAACCACCCACACACTAGAAACTCATATCTATCGATTGCGCCAGAAAATTGAACCTGACCCACAACATGCGTATCTGTTGATTACAGAAACGGGTGGATACAGGCTGCAATTATAGGGTTTGCTTTTAAACAGCAGATTTTAGATTAATCGTTACAGGTGCGTGATCGGATGGTTTTTCACCGCCGCGGTCATCTTTGTGAATTTCATAGCTAGCCGGATCGGTGAGGGGAGTGGCTGCTCTGTTTGCCCAAATGTGATCTAGGCGGCGGCCTCTGTTAGATTTTTCCCAATCTTTTGCGCGATAGCTCCACCATGAGTACAGTTTTTCTTTGTCTTCATGCTTCACGCGAGCAATGTCAGCAAAACCACCTTCTTTTAGAATACGATCTACTGCTTGAGTTTCTATTGGTGTGTGACTGACAACTTTCAGCAATTGTTTGTGTGACCAAACATCATGCTCTCTGGGTGCAACATTTATATCGCCAACAACAATAAGCGGCTGTGAATCATTTGACCGAGCCGAATAAGTTTTTTCCATGCGCGCGAGGAATTCAAGCTTGTGTGCAAATTTATCATTGATTGTAGGGTCAGGCTCATCACCACCAGCTGGCACATATAGATTGTGAACTTCTACACCTGCAACGCGTACTGATATTGCTCTAGCTTCTTCACGTATACAGAAATCGGGTGTTTCTAACCGTTCTAATGGATACCGCGACCCAATAGCGACGCCATGCATTCCTTTTTGTCCAGCAATCTCAACATAGGGGAGGCCGGCCTCTTCAAATGCTTTAAGCGGATATTCCGCTTCGCGGCATTTTATTTCTTGAAGGCACAAAATATCTGGCTTTTCGCGTGCAATAAAATCAGCCACGCGAGGCATGCGCAAACGGACGGAATTTATATTCCAAGAAGTTAAACGAAGATCTGTCATAGATTTAGGTCTATGGAGCGTTGCGAATTATTGCAAGCCATCAAATGTAAGGCTGCATAGCAATAATGAACAAAATGAAGAACAAACAAATGCGCCCGACTGCGGGGAACAATCGGGCGCGATAAATTGTGGTATTCGAGGAGGGGATAGCTCCCTTTCAACCAGATCAGTTCAGAAAAAGCCTGCGGGGGGAAACCAAGCCTTCGTATTGAAACTGACGTGGTAAAATTGACACATAAAAATCTAAAATACAATAAGTTTTATTTTATTTTTTTGTGTGACCAAAAGGTCGACAGACACAATGTTGGCTTAATTGTGAGTCCTGCGTCCATTTAACGACGGTCTCTATTGTCCTCATCTTCAAGAACAAAGAGACGAGGGCTGATATTTCCATTCAATTCCATGTCGAATAAATCTACACGCGTTTCATTTCCAAGCCCATCTATCGTCACCCATCCCATGAGATCATAGTTTTCTTTAGAAAATTTCAGAAAAACTAATCCATCAATAGCTTCATCACCATTCTTGGGGTTGTCTTCTATGACAACGAGGTGGGAATCTGGAAGTGATCTGACATCAAGAATAGTTGTATCCTCAGCTAGGTTGAGTGTTTTCTTGAGAAAGTGCTTTAACGGCGTCGCAGATAAAGGTGCACGATCGATTGTGTCTAATTCTTTATCCTCAATCGCGACCGTTGTTCCATCTGAAACAATTAAATACGGGGTAGGGGCGGCATATTCAAAACGAACGCGCCCTGGACGCCGAAGATAAAAATCACCTGTTGTGATTTCTCCCATTGCGTCCGTTTGTTTGAAGCCGCCGCGTGCTGTTTTTGTATCAGCCATTCTCGCATTGATTTTGGTAAGAAGTTCGTTGTTTTGAAAATCAACAGCGGGGGCAATTGCTTGGTTGGCACTCTCAACAATTTCAATTTGTTGATTTGGCAAAGTATCCACATCTTGAGCAGGTGCTGCAAAAGCTATGAATAACGGGATAAGGGAGGATGCAATAATCATAATGGTAGAATTAAACTCAGGCTCGGCGAAAACAAGACGCTTAAAAGGAAATCTTGCCTAAATTGGCCTGATTTTATGAATAGGGGTTCAGCTAGATAGGCTTTTATTCGCTAAACCCCGCATTATGGTCATTTCAGGCGGCGTTATCCTCAGGCATTAGAATTTCACGTTTCCCTGCATGGTTGGCCGCACTAACCAAACCTTCGCTTTCCATACGTTCAATAAGGGATGCGGCGCGGTTATACCCAATACGAAGTTTACGTTGGATATAAGAGGTCGATGCTCTTTTGTCGCGGCGCACGATTTGGATGGCTTCTCGGTAAAGGTCTTCTTCCACATCACCAGAAGAGACACCCATGGCGGCGTCAGCGACAGACACGTCTTCTTCTGGTTCGTCGGTTAGTCCTTCAACATAGGATGGCTCACCAGTATCTTTCAGGAAGTTTACAACTGCTTCAACTTCTTCATCAGACACAAAAGGACCGTGCACACGGTTTAGTTTTCCACCCGATGCTTGATACAATAAGTCACCCATACCAAGGAGCTGTTCGGCACCTTGCTCTCCCAATATTGTACGCGAGTCGATTTTGGTCGTAACCATGTATGATATACGGGTAGGGAAGTTGGCCTTAATTGTACCTGTGATGACATCAACAGATGGACGTTGGGTTGCTGTGATCAGGTGAATACCCGCAGCACGCGCCATTTGCGCTAGACGCTGAATTAAAGCTTCAATTTCTTTACCTGCAACAATCATCAGGTCGGCCATCTCATCAATCACCACAACAATGTGAGGCATTGGGCGCATATCAATGATTTCATTTTCCCAGATTGGCTCGCCGGTGTCGCTATTATATCCGGTTTGAATTGGACGTGTGTAGGTTTCACCTGACTCGCGGGCTTCGGATGCTTTCTTGTTGAAGCCTGAGATATTCCGGACACCCATTTTGGACATAACTTCGTAACGGCTTTCCATTTCCCGTACTGTCCATTTTAGGGCTGCAACTGCTTTATTCGGGTCTATCACAACAGGGGAAAGTAGGTGGGGGATGCCTTCATAGATTGAAAGCTCAAGCATTTTTGGGTCGATCATAATGAATCGACATTCTTCTGGGGTCAGTTTGTACAGCAATGATAGGATCATCGCATTGATACCAACGGATTTACCTGAACCTGTTGTACCCGCAATCAAAAGGTGAGGCATTTTAGCAAGGTCGGCGACTGTCGATTCACCACCAATATTTTCACCGAGCGCAAGTGGTAGAGATGCACGAGAGCGTGTGAAAGCTTTCGAAGATAGTAGGTCACGGAAGTAAACTGTTTCACGGTCATCATTTGGAAGTTCTATACCGATGGCATTTCTGCCAGGGACAACAGCCACACGTGCAGCTGTGGCACTCATTGAACGAGCAATATCCTCAGCTAGAGAGATAACACGAGATGATTTTGTTCCGGGCGCAGGCTCAAATTCAAATAGGGTTACAACAGGACCGGGACGAACTTCTGATATTCGACCTTTAACCCCGAAATCTCCCAATACGACTTGTAGCAATTCTGCCATTTCAAGCAATTTCGTTTCATCATGATCTGAACGACGCTCTGGTGGAAGTTGAAGTAGATCAATTGGAGGTAAACGGCTGCCATCATTGAGGATTGGAGCTGAGATAGAAGATTGAGGTGTTGCTGGTTGAGGTGCTCTCACTGGTTTAACAGAAACAGGCGCAGGAGCGGGTGCCTTAGCAGGCATGTCTGTATTTGGCTGAGATGCTCGGTTACCAAAGAGCGTTGATTTAGGAGTTGTTTCCTCGATAATTGACGAAGCCGGCTGTGTTTCTACGACTTTTTCTGCCAAACGTTGTCGGACGGGAATAGTAGGTCGTTCAGAGTTTTCGATATTGCGTAGGAAGTTGTCTTCTAAATGTGGCTCCATTTTTTCCGGATCAGGCAAAGCAGCTTGTTGAGGGTTTCGGCTTCTCATATTCTCGAAGAAAGAGTTTGC
>JGI2924J29684_1077862_pt1 | contig 24138 bp, 19 predicted proteins | sample BenlonsequencITS_FD_29684 | JGI IMG/M metagenome (IMG submission 29684)
TAGGTTCATCACTTTTGCTTTTTCCACAAAGCTATGCGGTCAAAACACGCCATGAAACATGTACTTTATAAGGTGGTTACGTTATAGTTTGCCATGATCAATAGTTTTTGATTCAATGGCAAATTCACAAACAGAAAGAAAACAATTTCACCAGTTGGACCGGAGTCCTGAAAAAAATGCAATAAAAAAGCCATTCGCTTTCGCAAATGGCTTTCATCCAATTTATAATACTGAAATTCTTCTATCTACATCCGGACTTTTTTAGGCTCCCATAATTTCCCTGGATAAACACCTTTCTGGTGCATGAAATTCAGGGCTTCTTCCACGGTGACCTTGTCCTCGGGGTAGGTCACGCCAAACCAGGTCTTTCCTCCTTCCAATATCCTGACGGAAGCCTTGCTTTCGGCAATCAGGTCATTCACCACGGTAGGGATATAGAATTCCGCTTTACTATTGTCCTTGTTTTCTTCCAAGAAAACTTTCCATCGCTTTTCTGTTTCCGCAAAGAAGGATGGCTGAAATCCCCAGCAGTTCATGGAAACCGGAGTATTTTCACTGATTTCAAGAACGTCCTCACCCATGCGGCTAATGACCTTCTCTCCTTCCCGGGAGATCTTTTCACGTTCTGTCATCCCCGTAAGTTCTCCCTTATCATTGGCATCACAAACGCCACGGTTAACGGTGCCATGCTGAGAGAGGACATTTTTAAGGGCATACCCCACCATGCAGTGCTGGTGATCCCCTTGGGGATGGGTCAGAAATTTCCCTAAACGATCAATAGCTTCTTTCCCGTAGAAATCATCTGCATTGATGACCGCAAAAGGTTCTTCTATTACCTCTTTGGCACAGAGTACTGCATGTGCTGTACCGTAGGGTTTTGTTCGTTCAGGGTTTTGATAAGCTGCAGGTACCAGGCTGGTGAGGGATTGGATCACAAATTCGACCTGGATCAGATCATTTATCTTATCCAGAAAACGATCTTTTACCAAGTCAAGGATCTCCGCCCTTACGACAAACACTACCTTGCCGAATCCGGCCTGAATGGCATCGTAAATGGCGTATTCCAAAATGGTTTCGTTATTAGGGCCAAAGCCATCAATCTGCTTGTTCCCCCCATACCGCGAGCCCATACCCGCAGCCAATATCAAAAGGGCTGGTTTTGTTGTTTGCATTATATGTTTTGTTTATTAGGGTCTGTTGTTGTCTGGTGTTGTATTGTGGAATCAAACAACTACTACACGCAGAACCACACTACTACAAGAGTATTGACAAAATAAAATTTCGAACTAAAACTTTATATTATACAATTCATTGCCTGGAGGTAGGGCTAAGCAATCTCATATCCAAATATAAGATTGCTTCTTTGCTCGGATCTTCGCCATACGAACTTTTCGAGTAGGCATCCCTTCCTTTGTTATACTATTTTCCAATTTCTAATGAGGGGTTATCGCCTACTTTATTATACTCTTTTTGGATTTTCTGAACTGTATATGGAGATTTTGCAAGAACTCGTGGAGCGTTTTTTACTTTTTCCCTTACCCTTCTTAAGGTAAGGGCATTGAGCATACTTCCCATAGCCACAACAAGCAATACCACCCCTGGCAATAAAAAGATTTCCTGAACGTCTTTTAAGAATAATACTAAAATGATCAATCCGCACTTAATCCCTCCCAAAAAAAGCGCTACCTGATCATGCCGGTATCCCATTCGTATCAAAAAGTGGTGTACATGGGATTTATCAGGCGCAAAAGGCGATTTCCCTTTTTTTAATCTCCGCACAAAAACCCGCAAGGTGTCATAACAACAAATGACCAACATTATTAACCCTGCCGTAATAGGAGCCTGAAACTTATAAAACGAATAATCTGGTAATATTCCATTGTATTGAACAAAAATCAACAAAAAGACAGTGACAAAAAATCCTATGGGCAAGGAGCCGGTATCTCCCATAAATATCTTAGCGGGGTACCAATTATATACGAGAAAGGACAATAAACTTCCTGCCATCACTAAACAGATAACTCCTTCTGACATATGTTTAGTAGCCAAAAACCAGGCACCTAAAAAGCTACAAGAAATCAGCCCCAAGGTCCCAGCTAGCCCATCCAATCCATCAATTAAATTATATGCATTGGTGAGTCCTACAAAAAGAAAAATCGATAAACCATAACTTAACCAAAGCGGCAATTCTCCAATACCCAACAACCCATAAAAACTCACTAATCTTACCTCACCAAGCACTACAACTAATGTAAATGCCAATAATTGTCCTATAAGTTTTTGTAGTGCAGACAACTCCTTCCAATCATCTAAGAATCCTATTAGAAATAACACTGCCATACTTACAAGCAAATATTGATACTTTCCTATGGGAATATGGGCTATATCAAGAACAATAATCAAGGCAAATGCAATCAATATCCCAATGCCTCCCATGGATGGAATAGCTGCTTTATGGATCTTTCTGCCCCCCGGCAAATCCATTAAATTGCTCTGCTTAATCCACCTTATCAAAAAAGGGAAAATGATCAGTCCAATGCAAAAAGCCAATATACTGGAAAAAACAATATACATAATTATCTAACTAAACAATCAAAGTATTATCCTATCTAATAAAGGTCGCTATTTTAACAAATAAATCAAATGCGCTTGTGCAAACACACTGAACTTATCTTTTCCCACAGGAAACTCTTCCGTGCTTGCCGGGTCTAGTTGCCACTGGTAATTCAAGCCATTGATCATTTGTAAACGGGAACTCAGTAAAAACCGATCCCATTGGTAGTCGAACAAGAATCCTAGCGATAAATCTACCCACGGTTGCTTTTCTTCTTGCATCCCTAATCCTAGATAATAAACATCTTGATGATTAGCTATTCTTTCAAAAAGAAGCCCAAACTTATTAAGATCCTCTATTAATGAAATTTCAATATTCTGGGAATTACTGCCTGTTCCAATACCACCACCAAGAGGTTGGCCATTATTAACAAAACCTCTAAGCTGATAATGAGTACTCCATGCCCCTCCACTACTATTTTTATACCTAATCAATCCATTAATAGATCCCTGTTGCTGTAACATTTCACCACGCACCTGTAAAAATTTATTTTTGACTGGTAAACTAAATAATTTTTTAAACCCTAATAAATAAGCTCGTGCATGCTCAGGGTTTAATATAAACTCCCTCCAATTATATGCATGATCACGACGTCCAAACTCAAAATAAATTTCAGCTTTAGCTTTGCTTAAATTATATCGTCCAAAGATTGAAATTTGTTGATCTTGGCGTCTACCATCATATTCAACACTATTCCCCCCCTCAAATAATTTGTTTTTGGTGAAAGTCTCAAAAATGGGGAAATAATACTTAAAAGATCCGTCATTATCCTCGAAATATTGCTGATATGTTCTTGTAAAACCGAGAAACAAGCCTGGTATCCATTTAGGATTATAACTAATCATTATACCATTTAGGTATTTATCATCATTAGGTAGCGGATCATAATATTTATCATTTAACTCATTTATCTGAGAAGGTTCGGTACCGCTATTAGTTAATTTCCCCATTAAAATTTGTCCTTCAAAATTCCCAACCAAAGTTTTGGCTGGTTTAGTTGTATTAAAGGTTAGGTGTGGAAACCCATCTGCATTATTGGAAAAAATTAAAGCGTTAAACTGTCCTGGTCCCCACCAAATATTTTGTGAGGCTACTCCAACCTCAAAAGCCCCATAGTTCAATGAAATTTTTGATTGCCCTAATCCAAATTTAGAATAACCTATTTTTCCAATACGCTCCGGTGTATCCCCTAGATTCCAATTTATATATCTTGCCTTGTAAAATGCATCTGAATACCCAATTGGAAGGCCATCATATTTTTTGTTTTCCGCAAAAACGAATTCAGGATATAGCTGAACACTTAAAAATTTAAATTTTAAAAATACTCCTGCTGAAAATAAATTCTGAAATCCAACACTTGGAATCATAACTCCATCTCCATATCCATAAGGTCTTTTTGAAGTAAATTTTATTGAATTCCTTATTGGTAATACAAATAAATATTTCCCTTTTAATTCCTTTTCATTATTCAGGTAATTGCTACTTCCAAATTGAAACAAGTCATAATTTTCTTTACTCTTACTATCTCTTTTTATAGGCATTTGAATTGGTCGCAAATTAAAACTATAAGACGAATCAAATTTACTGCTTAGTTGATGCCTTCTTATAGCTTCTTCAAAAATAGGATACCCACTAGGGATACCCTGCCCCTTTAACTTAATGTTTATGAACAAACAGAATATTGCAAAAAACAAGAGTTGTTTACCTTTCATCACACAAATTATAAATCAACCAAATCTTTATAGACTTTGAGCATAATAGGATTAGGTGAAAATTTTTTTAATTGTATTGAGGTATATTCAGGAAAGTTATTAGAAATTTCTCCATAAACTTTGTAAATACGCTCATCATTCAACAATTTCCACCAGCCCCAGTAAATATGTAAGCAATTCGTATAAGGAGTATATCCAGAAGACTTTCCCTTGAAGCGATAACGAAAAACACCATTGTTTCCATCCATAAAATTATTAAACTGAATCAAATCATTCTTGTTTTTAGGATAAACAACAACTTTTTCAATAAATTGATTTGACAGTCCCTCTATAAGACGATCAACATACCTTCTTTGTGGAGAATCCTCCCTTAAAATAGATTTTAATGTAACTAAAAATGCTGGAAATCTTGAAAAATGAGAAGCGTCCCAAGAAATCCCAGAAACTTTATTCACTTCGATATTTGCTGTGATCTGTTTGTTGCCAGCATATTTATAATCACGATGTTCTGAAAATGCTCCTGGTTGAAAAACCCATCTTTTCTCATCTAAAAATTCCACCTTTCTTTTAAAAACTTCAAAAAAGTAGTATACTATTTCAGTTAATTCATCACTTACCTCATTTTGATAAATCAATTCACAAGCAGCCAAATTAGTACCAATAGCCATCAAAAAAAGATCCTGATCGACAATTGCACCATGAAATCTTTCTTCCTTTTTAAAATCATTTAACTCATGATCTAATAAATATGCAACTCTACTTCTTTTTCCCTTATAACCAAACGGTTCAGCTTCCCAATTATTTCCAACATCCTCTATCCAAAAATCTAATATATAACCTTTTATGATTTTATATATTTCATTCAATCTGACCTTCTCTTCCTTATTACCCAAATGACATTTATATTTCAAATAATTTGATACCAAATAGAAATATGTCAATTCATTTAGTCTGTCATTACCTAATGAACTTATTAAATGGGACAGCTTACTTTCACTAAATAAGGTATCATATTGACTAATGACGTCCATCCTCTTTTCCTTAAAGGCAATAATTAAGGGTAAATATATCTCATGAGCTACTCCATAATAAGCTATATTGGATTCATTAGAATTTAGTTTAATTAAATATTTAGTTAAACTATTAAAATCACAATTTGAACTTCTATAATCAGGTAAACTGAATTTAAAGTTTTTCTTAAACTCATTTAAATTTGGGTTGAACAATTTATAATCTAGTGTTTGTCCACTACATTGCCCCCCACTTAAAAGAATCAACAGAAATATGGACGTTTTAAAAAGATGTCTATTCACTTTTAACTAAATCTTTTCTATTCGGTAAAAAACACCTCTCCCTTTTTTCGGTCTACGAATTCATATTTAATTGTTTGTGATAGACCTTCTTCAATGGATACCGGAGCTTCAAACCCTGATTTAACAATACTAGTATTAAAACTTGTATTAGAGCAAAACTTTTTCACTCGAATTGAGCTAATAGGAAGTTTTTTACCTGAAATTTTCGCTCCTAAATCTAATATTTTCCCCATTCCATATCCAATTGAATAGGGAATTCTAATTCCCACCTTTTCTTCTTTTCCTAATGCTTTAAATACTTTTTTCACCAAAGTATTCATGGTAAAATCAGGTTTATCAATATAATTATATATATGAATTCCAGATTTAAAATCAAGAGAGTATTCAAGAAAAGCTGCAACATTCTCTACATAGGCCATCGATTTAACATTTTCTCCATTACCCACCATCATAAATTTGCCTGATGCAATTTGTTTAAGTAAGTTATAAACATTCCCTCTGTTTTGCTCACCAAATACCACCGTCGGTCTAACAATTACCAAAGTTCTATTTTGAGAATCTCTCTTTTGCCATTCCTTATAAACTTGTTCTGCTAGATATTTTGTCCTTCCATAATCATTAAAGTAATTTATATCACCAGATTCATCTGTTCCAATGGGAGCAAAGCCATACACAGCTACAGAACTTGTAAAAATTATACGATTTATTCCCTTTTCTTCTGCAACTTCGCAAACTCTCTTTGCTCCTTCTACATTTACTTCATCATATAGCGAAAGAGGTGTTACATCATCCCTGTGTTCTGCTGCTAAATTAATTATTACATCCCCTTGAATAGCTTTGGACAAAACATCAAATTCTCTTACATCTGAGTATTTCCATAAATCTGGAAATGTTCCACTTGACCTTTTGTCAATGATTACTATATCTTTTCCCGATGATATTAGTCTATTTGATAACCTAGTCCCTATAAATCCAGAACCACCTATTATTGAAATCATTTTCTAAATTTATTTAAAATATTCTTACACAAATAATATACAGATCTTGTAAAACTTAATTTTTCAACATTCCTAAACAACTCCCAGTTATATCTAATTAATTTAATTTTGTTACTAGAAACAGAACTGGATCTAATAGTGTATTCTGCTAGGACTTCATTTATACAGTAAGCATATTTAACCTTTTTCAATAAATTTAACCAAAGCCCATAATCTTGTCGTTTTAGGATGTTTGGCATATAAACCTTTCCAACCTTATGTGAGTCATATACAGCAGTTAAACAACCAATATAATTGGACTCGAGCATTTTTTTATAATCTACTTTTATTGGAGGTATTTTTTCACCCAAATATTTTCCATTTTCATTTACCATCTTATAACATGTATATGAAAAAGGTATATCTTCGTTGTGCATAAATGAAATTTGTTTTTCCAACTTTTGAGATGTCCATCTATCATCACTATCTAAAAAAGCAATAAAACGCCCATTTGCCATTTCTATTGCTTTATTTCTGCTGATAGCTGGCCCACAATTTTCCTCATTTCTAAAGAAATTAATTCTTTTATCATTTTTGGCAAAAGACTTCACAATTTCTGGACCTTTATCCTGAGAACCATCATCTACTATTATCATTTCCCAATCGGTATAAGTTTGGGAAATCACTGACTCAATTGTCTCAGAAATAAAGTTCTCACCATTGAATAATGGTGTTATAATAGACACTTTCATAATATTTAATAAAAGTTAACTTGACGATTTACAAAAGAATCCCATGAATATTCTCTAGATGCTTCAACAATAGATTCTCTTATTTGATTTTTTTCACCTTTTATTACCTCAATAGCCCTTGCGTAATCTTTTGCAGCGAATCCATTACTAACTACTCCAACCTTTGAACTCTCAACATAATATTGTAGTTGTCCTCCAGGAGAAACAACTACAGGTAAACCATAGGTCCGCGCATCACTAACGGGACCACTTGCTGAAGGGAATGTTTTAGAATGACACGATAACAGTACATCAGAAATAGAAAAATATTCCTCGAATTTATTTTTTTGCAAAAAGCCTAAATCAGTAACTACCTTATGGCCTACCTTATATTTATCAATCAAATAATCAATGTCTGACAGGGAATAATCAGTCGGATTACCTGCAATTAGTAAACAATATTCTTCAGAAAGTAAACTAATGGTTTCTAGGGCTATTTCAATTCTTTTATCTCTTCTGATCATTCCAATGAATAATACCAAAGTTTTATCCTTTGGTATTCTAAGATTTTCTCTTATCAAACTTTTAGAAGATAGATTCTTATATACTTGGCTAGGGTAATTTAATGCTAAAATTCTTTCGGAGACAGAAGGAAATGATTTCTGTAACCTATCCTTTATCCAATCCCCATGACATATTACTCCATTAACTTTATTAAAGCTCCGATTTAACAATTTTCTAATACATGATTTATAAATGGAACCAAAAGTAAAACTATTAAAGTAAAAGTCAGAAGCATGTAGTGTAATATAAATTTTTCCTTCCTCATTTATTGAATTCAAAAAACTTAAAAGTGAAATATATTCAGAATCCAAAATATGAATAATGTCAAAATCTGATTTTTTAATTAAAGATATCAAGTCTTTATAGATAGATAAACTATCTCTAACTCTCGCTCCCCCTCTAATTACTTGCGATAATTTTCCATATTTCTTATACTTCTCCCTTTCAATTGCACCATATCCATATCTACTTTTATAAACAGTTATCTCTGAAGACAATTCCTTTTGTAAATCTGTATCTGAAGGAACAAACACTGAAACATTAGAACTTTTTGAAGTTAAATTAGCAATATTTGTCAAATATTCTCTTCCATGCCCTTTATTACTGACAACAAAACTGACTAACAATATATTCTTTGACATCACATTACTCATCTTACTATTCTTTAATGCTCTTGTTATATATACTAACAACTCTACCTGCTACCTTTCCAATACTAAAACGTTTTGAAACATTGACGGTATTAGTAGAAAACGAGCTGAAATTGTTAGCAACTTCTTCCATCGCTGATTTAATCGAATAAATACTATCTGCTTCTACACTTATACCTATCATATCTTCTTTATTAAAAAAGCCATCAACACCTTCATTTTTTGTATATATAATTGGACATCCCTGACTCAGTGCTTCAATATAAACCAAACCAAAAGACTCCCTTTTTGAAGGTAAAACGAACACATGACATCTTTTATAAATATTAATTAGTTCCTCAAAGTCATTTATCCTATCCAGTAATTTAACATTTGGATCCAAGGAATACTTACTTTTTAATTTAATTTCAAATTTTGAAAGATTCTCAAAACCAACAATATACAGGTCACCTTTATTTTTTATATTTACTGAATTATAAGCTTCAATTAATTTATCAAAATTCTTTCCTGGCACTATCCTTCCTACACTTAAAAAATTGATCCGACTTGTATCTTTCTCCAAATTGTCATTATTTTGTAACCATTTACTTTTTAATCCACTAGGAACGACTTCAATTTTATGTACAATTTTATCTGATTCATTTTTAGGCAACAAATCCAGCAATTTTAACTTATAGGAAGGAGATAAAACTATAATTTTCTTGGCGCTTTTGAGTATTTCATAGGCCACTCCTCGTAAGTCAATCCTCCATTTGTAAATACTATTTATATCAGAATTCCTAACTGTAATGACATATGGAATATTAAACTTCTTAAATATCTCATAAGCAACACCACCATCAACAAACCAAGTATGTGCATGTATTAATTTTAATTTATTATAATCAACACTGATGCTCTCTAACGACTTATTTATCCTACTTCTATAATTTATTCTATCAAAAGGATTCCACGATGGGCTATAGAATATTTCTCCTTGTTGTAAACAAACAAAATTCTTTTTATTCCAATCTTCATATCTCGACTTTAACATAGGGACATGAATATGTTGTTCATAAACCTTATCTATTTCACTGAATAGTATTCCATGGATAACATTACTGGGATAATACGAACATATCTGAAGTATCATATTTTTTCTATTTACCTAATCCAAATACAGACTTAAAAATTATAACTAAATAAAAAACATAACTCACTAAAACTCCTATACTGTATAAAAATAATAAGTCGAAATAATCCAATCTTAATAAATCTGCTCCTATAAAAAGTAGAAAAACCATTAGTATAAACCTACCGTATTGCCAATACGCATTTAGTTTGATTTTATTTATTCCAACCAATATGATCCCTAATGGACTAACTAAAATTTGGGAAATAAAAACTAAACTAATTATCTCCACCACTTTACCTGATATTTCCCAATCTTTTCCAAAAATCAATACGATAATATCCTCTCCATAAAATTTTAATGTAAGAAAAACTGGAATTCCAAATAAAAGCAAAATTCCTAATGTATTTAAAAACGTAGATTTCACCTCAGATACTTTACCACTTTTAAATGATTCAACGACCTTTTCAAAGAAAATATTACTAATAGTTTGAGCGACAAAAGATACAGGCAAAACAACGATCATATTGGCAAGGCCAAAATATCCAACTTCTTCCTTGGTATAATAAATCCCTAAAAAAACTACAATTAGCTGGATCCCAACAATATTAATCATATTAGATGGAACATTATGCAGAGGAAAATCTTTATATTTTAAGAATATATTTTTCATACTCTTAAAATTATACTTTACAACAGGAAGGCTCGATTTAGCTTTCAGAAATAGGAACAAACACCCAATGATTACACCAGTAATTTTACCTATTGCCAATCCAAATTCATTTCTTCCAAAAACCTTTGCTACGAGTAAGGCTAATGCCACATAAATAATTGATTCAACAATTTTAGAAATTGCCTTTAATGTGAATTTTTTCTCTCTAATAAACCAATAATTTAAAATATTAAAAAATGCATAAAAGAGAACATAAAAGGGAACTAAATAAACCGTATGGTTTAATTTGAAACTACGAACTAAAAAATCCTTAAAAATAAAAACTAATGCGAATACAATTACAAAAAAAATGAATGCAAATAAGGTGTTTAATCCTAATACATCTTTTATTCTTCCTTTATTTTTTTCTAAAACTAAAGCATTTTCCAACTTTCCAGTTGAAGCAACAATTAATATGCTACATAACGAAACCAAGCCCGTAACTTCGGCCATTCCATTTTCATCATATACTCTCGTAAGAATAGGGCTACAAATAACAGGAATTAATTGGGCTATGATTACATAAATAGCTTGATTTGCTATTAATCTAAAATAACTAGACTTACTCAAATTCAAAATTACACCTATCACGAAAAGAACTCCACCCCTCTTTTATTGAAAGGGGTGGATTATATTTTAAATTATTGAATATAAATAATTAATTTGATCCTTAAGATCAATTTGATGATTACCTACAAATAATCCATTTGTATCCAACTTTTGAGCAGATTTCATTTCACCATGAATTTCATAATCAAAATATTTTAATACTTCATTCTTGGTAAAGTCCCCAGTAACTATTGGTCGACAATCTATTCCCTTATTAGTTAATAATTCAACCAACTCATCTCTACGGTACTTAGCACTATCTTTTAAAATTATACTGAACCCAAACCAACTACTCTCTCCTAATTCCTCTTGTAAAATAAACTCATCATTACCGGAAAATAATTCTTTGAAATATTTAGCATTTGACCTTCTTACATTAATAAAATCATCTAGTTTTTTAAGTTGCTCTATTCCAATGGCCCCACTCATCTCTACAGGGCGAACATTATATCCAGGAAGAACAAATCTAAATGATTCCTTAAACCAATCATCTCCTTTATTAGAAACCTCATTTTCTTTTGGTAGATGTCTAGTCCATCCATGGGACCTTAAGCTTAAAAGAATATGATACAATTCTTTATCATCAGTTGAAATAACACCACCTTCCATCGTAGCAATATGATGAGAATAGAATGTAGAGAAAGTTCCCATGATTCCGAATGTCCCTGCCTGCTTACCATTAAAAGTAGCTCCAAGCGACTCGCAGTTATCTTCCAAAAGTAATATATCTTTATCTGCTATAATCCTGTTAATCCTATCAAAGTTGTTAGGATTTCCGAGAAGATTGACAGCTAGTATCATTCTAGTTTTATCATTAACCGCAGCTTCTAAAGCTTCAAGATCATAATTTAAAGTGTTTATATCAATATCAACAAATTTGAGCTTAAGTCCATATTGATACAATGGATAATATGAAGTCGACCATGATACTGCAGGAACAATAACTTCATCCCCCTTTTTAAGTGGATCATTTTTTTTATAAAACAAGGCTGCCACAGCTAATAAATTTGCTGAGGACCCTGAATTCACCATAACACAATATTTTGAGCCTAAGAATTTTGCAAAATCATTTTCAAAACTTTGCACATATTCCCCCATAGTATACATATCTTTTGCTATCACATTTTTAATAGCCTGTAGTTCAGCATCATCCCATGTTGAGGTTGCCAATGGATATTTAATCATTATAATTTTCTTTGAAATATTGATAAGTTCTTTTTATTCCTTCCGAAAGTAAAAAACTTGGTTTCCAACCAAACTCATTTAATCTGTTTACATCAACTACTTTTTGTTTCATACCAACGGGCTTTGATAAATCATGAAAAAATTCTCCCTCGTACCCTATTATTTTGGCTACTGTTTCATAATATTCATTAATTGAATAATCCACACCTAATCCAACATTAAGATTTTGAGGCATAGATTCTAGCTTTTTTAATGCATAAAAGATAAAATCAGCCAAATCTTCTGCATACATAAATTCTCTACGAGAATTACCATCTCCCCAAATATCAACTTTCTTTATACCCTTTCTTTTTGCAGCATCTATTTTCCTTATAACTGCCGGAAGCATATGTGAATTATTTGGTGAAAATTTATCGTGCTTTCCATAAAGATTACATGGAATAACGGTTTTATACAAGAAACTCGGATCCTCCTTAGAAATATACTCACATAGCTTTGTAGAAAAAATTTTAGCTAAAGCATATCCTTCATTGGTTGGTTCTAGTTCTCCTTTCAATATTAAATTTTCTTGAAGAGGATTTACTGCATTTCTGGGATATACACAAGAACTACTTAAATTAAGAAATTTTTTTACGTTATTTTCTTTTGCTCCTAAAATCACATTCTGCCCCATGTTTAAATTTTCTAATAAAAAATTAACTGGATCAGCCATGTTTGCTTGTATTCCTCCAACTTTCCCTGCTGCATGAACTATTATATCAGGTTTAGTTTTATTGATGTATTGGTATACATCGGTTTTATTTAGCAGGTTAAGCTCTTTACTATTGGGAGAAAATATTTCATAATACGGCATTAATGATGAATATTCCAAAATATTTCTGCCAACCATCCCACTCCCACCAGTCAAAAGTATTCTTGAAATTGGCTTATTTTTACTCATAATAATTTTTTATTTCGTATCCACCCGATTTCAGGAATTGCTGTTTGGTCATAAGTTTCAAGTCAGACTCCATCATTTCATCAATTAAGTCACTTAGGTCATATTTAGGTTCCCATCCTAATTTCTTCTTTGCCTTAGAATAATCACCAATTAAAAGATCTACTTCAGTAGGACGATAATATTTTGGATCCACTGATAAAATCTCCTTCCCAATTGGTATTTGATATTCGGGGTTATTGCACGCTTTAACTAACGCCACTTCATTCTCACCATCTCCCTGGAAATCTAATTCAATACCAACATAACTAAATGCCATTCGAACAAAATCTCTGACAGTCGTTGTTATTCCAGTAGCAATCACCCAATCCTCTGCCTTTTCAGCTTGTAAAATCATCCACATCATTCGAACATAATCTTTTGCATGGCCCCAGTCTCTTTTAGAATCAAGATTTCCTAGGTAAAATTTATCTTGTAAGCCTAAAGCAATTTTTGAAACAGCCCTAGTAATTTTTCTTGTAACAAAAGTTTCTCCTCGGATTGGGGATTCATGATTAAATAAAACTCCATTACATGCGTAAATACCATAAGCCTCACGATAATTTACAGTAATCCAATAGGCATACATTTTAGCAACAGCATATGGACTTCTTGGATAAAAAGGTGTGGTCTCTTTTTGGGGTACCTCCTGTACTTTCCCATACAATTCGGAAGTAGATGCTTGATATATTTTAGTTTTCGACTCGAGGCCTAAAAGTCTAATCGCTTCTAAGATCCTTAAGGTCCCTAAACCATCTGCGTTTGCTGTATATTCTGGTGTCTCAAAAGAAACATGAACATGACTCATTGCAGCTAAATTATATATTTCATCAGGTTGAATTTCTTGAATCAATCTTATTAAATTAGTGCTATCTGTCATATCACCATAATGAAGAAAAAAGTTTCTATTCTCTTCATGAGGGTCTTGATACAAATGATCAATTCTATCAGTATTGAATAATGAACTTCTTCTTTTTATACCATGAACCAAATACCCTTTCTTTAATAAGAATTCGCTAAGGTACGCACCGTCTTGGCCTGTTACCCCAGTAATTAATGCTACTTTACTCATATATTGTATTTGTTATAGATTTGTTTTTATTATTTAGAAATATGTAAACAAATATTAATAAAAAAAGGAAAGCGTGAGAAATAAAAAAAGTCCCAATAAAAGCTGTATTTGCATAATAGATATAAACAAAAAACAACCCGAAATATTCCTTTCCGACATTAACATTGCTAAAGATTTTAAATGATATAGAAAATATAATTGAATGTAATACGACTCCTATCCAACCAATGCTTAAGAAACCATCAGGTATTATTCCAATATTTGCATTCAAATCTTCATTTCCAGAAAAGTATTGCCCCATTTTTCTGGATAACGATAAATTAGACTCGCCGGATTTAAAAAAAGAAAGGAAAGAATGTGTGTAATAAGTAAAATTATGTTCATTGAAATAACTATAATATAAATCTTCAAAATAAGGAGGTACAAAAAACACCCTTCTAATTGCCATATCTGATAAAAATCCTGTACTGTATATTTCATATTCCGTAATTGAAAGAAAACACAGTATCAAAATCAAGCTCATAAATAAAATGAGTTTTTTCCGAAATGTTGAACCCAAATAAAAAAACACAACAGCAAAAAAACCCAAGAAAATACTCTTCAACGCTCCATTTGCTAAAAATAAATAAGCAACAAAAACAAAACATAATCCAACATAAAAAAATCTTCTTGTTAAAAGAGCAACTACTAACAGAGATGGTAATATAACTCTAGAAAGTGGTGATAGTAAGTAATTTAATATCCCAGGTTTAGAAACGTCTCTAAAGGACAATCTTGTATCATAAATATCAGAAAGAAGTAAATTGTTAAAGTCAACATGTTTAAAATATATTAAATAAGGAAAAACTAAAAAGGAACTACCCCAGAACACTATTAAAAAATTTTTTTCTGAAGTTTCAATACTAAATTTAGGAAGGGCGAGTAATGGTAGAGGAAGTTTAATAATTACTAAAAATACTATCAGTAATATAATATAACCAACTACTGGCAATAAATTATTTGAAGTTGAAAAATAATATATTACCTGTGGATAAAATAAATAAATCAATATGAAATGCCATACCGTTGAAATAAAATTTGATTTCAGTTTAATCCCAAGTCCAGTAAAAAAAATAACAATGATTATTCCAATATAAAATGAATGTTCATTAAAATTATTTTTAAAACCTAAGTAACCCCAAAAAGGGATAATGACATTTAAATAACATAATGTCATTATCCCAAAGAAAAAAATTTCGTAAAGAAATAAATATATGTTAGACTTACTTATTACCATATTAGATGATTGAAACAAATCTAAAAATCTTAGTTTTAAAGTCTTCCATGTACTAAATCCTTTCTATAAAACGCTTTCGTATCATACAATACAGACAGACCATTAGTTTTTATATCCTCAAGATCCATATCGCTAAACTCTTTATGTCCTACAGCTAAAATAACAGCATCATATTTACTTAATTTATTTTTTGAAGTTAGTTGTATTCCATATTCTTCTTGCACTTCTTCTCTGGAGGCCCAAGGATCATAAACATCCACCTCTAAACCAAATTGATTTAATTCTTTATATATATCTATAACCCTGGTATTACGGATATCTGGGCAATTTTCCTTAAAAGTAAATCCTAAAATTAATGCCTTACTTCCTTTAATGGTCTTACCTTTTTGGATCATCAATTTGATCACTTTATTGGCCACAAACATCCCCATATTATCATTTACTCTTCTTCCAGAGAGGATAACTGCAGGATGATAGCCAACTTGCTCAGCCTTATGGGCCAAATAATAAGGATCTACCCCTATACAGTGTCCTCCTACTAAGCCAGGCTTATATTTTAAGAAATTCCATTTAGTACCAGCAGCTTCCAACACCTCATTCGTATCAATACCTAAGCGATCGAAAATTAAGGCCAATTCGTTGACAAAGGAAATATTGACATCCCTTTGGGCATTTTCTATAGCTTTAGAAGCTTCTGCTACCTTAATACTTGAAGCTTTATAGGTACCTGCCTCAATAATTGAAGCATAAAGTTCATTTACATAGTCCGCAACTTCTGGGGTTGAACCCGAAGTCACTTTTTTGATTTTGGTCAAGGTGTTCACCTTATCTCCTGGATTAATCCTTTCTGGGGAATAACCACAATAAAAATCCTGATTAAATATCAAACCAGATTCACGCTCCAATATCGGTACGCAATCTTCTTCTGTACATCCCGGATAGGTGGTAGATTCATAAATGACCACATCTCCTTTCTTTAAAAGTTTTCCCAACATGGTACTCGCTGCAATCAATGGTTGAAGATCCGGTGTCTTATGTTCATTTATAGGGGTTGGAACAGTTACAATAAAAATATTGCAGGATGAAATTTCTGAAACGTCATTCGAAGGTAAAAAGCCTTTGCCTTTATGATCCAAACCGATCGAAGACTTCACTAAAGAAGATTGTAACTTTTCATCCTCTACTTCCAAAGTAAAATCATGCCCTTCTTCTAATCCTTCTATCCTTTTGGGAGAAATATCATAACCCACAGTAGGATAGTACTTGGCTAATTCAACCGCTAGCGGTAAACCGACATAACCTAAACCAATCACCGCAATTTTAGATTGGTGCAAAGGTAAAAGAGCTGTATTCATATTTTATTTTATTATTTACTAAAATGAAGTTGATTATTTTAAAGAAAGAATGAAAAATTTTCGATTATCATTAGAATTGTATTCTCGTAAATACTATATTTTTTTTCGGATTAAGTACCCCGCCATTCTTCTTTTATAGTGTTAAAGTATTCTAGCCCTAATATTATCCCTAAGGAAATTACAAGTCCCAAAACAACAAAAACCACTAATATCATTGACCTCTTAGGCGCAGACTTTTCTGCCGGCACGGTAATAGGATCAATCACTGAAAAAACAGGTGTATCCTTACTCACTTGAAGCTTAGCTTGCTCCAATTGCTTGGCCAATTCGGAATAGACCGAGAAAGCCAAATTATACTCCGCTTCCAGCTTTTCCAATTGATTTAATGCAACGGAACTGGAGATGTTTTGATTTCTATCCCTGAAGTGAGCCAACTTTGTTTGTATATTTCCAAATTCCCTTTTCTTTTCCTGGTACCTTTCCTCGGTAAATTTTAATTGCTCGGCTGCATTTTTAACTTTGAAGGCAATCACTTCCTGTTGCAGTAACTGCTCCGCATACTTTGCCAGTTGAGCTGCTGCCTTCGGTTCAGGCATAACCGTGGAGAGTTCCACAAACCCCTCCTTATCATTAAAAGAAATCGAGATTTGACCATTGAGCCTTTTAAAATGTCTCAGCTCTTCACCTGATACAGTAATCATTTCTCCTTCCTTATTTACAACCTCCTCCGCTTCTGTTTCTCCTTTGATAGCTTTTATGATAACCCCTGGTAAACCAAGTGTATATTTTTTGATATAGCCCAAAAAACCGGGTGAGTAGTACTCTTCATAGTATTCTTGATAAGTCACTGTTTGATCAATTCCCTCAAACTGCAACGGGGCAGTTAACATAGCCTTTTTAAAGGGAATACTACCCACAATTTTGGGATATAACATGGGAGGAATTTCTGAACCTCCACTCATTCCTCCAAGGTTTATTCCTGCCAGGGAGGCCAAGCCTGAAAGCGACCCTCCGGCCTTCCCCCCTTCGGAAGTTTGGGGAAGATACGTCCCCTTGGCGGTAAATTCTTTTGGGGATAATAATGCGATCAGTAATCCCAAAACAAAAAATCCTCCCACAATCCTAAATACTAGCTTTCGTCTACCCCACACAGTTTTGGCTAACGCCAAAAGGTCTATTTCATCGTCTTTTGTAGATGCAATATATTTGGTTGAGTCGTTGTTCATCGCAAATTAAATTATAACTAAAAGGTCCTTTTAATAATTAAGGTACTTAGGCCCGAGTTTGCCTTCCTATGCTCATCTTCCACATCATATGGGATCCCAATGAGAAGTGATTATTCCGCCAATCGATCAATTAAAATCCCCAAAGTAGCCAAGCTGGAAGCCAGTCCAATCCAGTTTGTAGCGGACATCGGCTCTCTTTCCGGCTTTTCAGGAACAATAATCTCCGCCCCTGGCTCCATTTTAGGATAATCCTTGAAGAAAATAAAGTTCTTGGTCCGCTTCACATCCCCATTGGCATAAATCACATAAGATTTTCCTTTTCGGGCATTGTCCGTAAAACCTCCGGCTTTAGATATATATCCTTTAAAACTCTTTCCGGATTCGAATCGAGCTGAAGTGGGAAACAATACTTCTCCCCGCATGCGAATTGTTTGAAGCTCCTTGGGAATACTTAAAATATCTCCTTCTTGTAATATCAAATCCTGATCGGATCCGGGATTTTCCAATATTTTAAGGAGGTCTATCCCCACCATTTCCTGAGTCTTAAATTCCACTTTTGCTGCCCTGGTACTATCCGACTGGGAGACATCTGTAACACGCTCCGCTCTAAATTCATCTGCAGCCAAGCCCTTTTGATTGGAGATATCTCCTCCTTTGTCATTGATTTTCTTATCAATCCGGTTTAGCATATTTACTTCTGCCTCTGTATTTTTCCCCTCCTCTTTTACCAAATTTTCCTTTACTTCCCTTAAATTTTCGCTCCTGACTTCATTGTCACTCTTCGGCACAAAATATTCTGTTCTTCGAATCAGTTTGGCTCCTTTGGCATAGGCAAACTGGTTCATTCCTCCTGCCCGTTTAAGCAAGTCAGAAATACGTTCATTTGCAGTGGAAATTGTATATTGTCCAGGATAGTTTACTTCCCCTTCTACACGCACCATCTTTTCTCGTTGGAAACCGGGGCTTCTTCGGATAATGATATGGTCAAAAGGTTCCAATACCACTTCTTCATCACCGGAATCTATTTCCAGGTTTTCATCGATATCAATGGTAAAGATTTCCGCGATTTGGCCGTTGGTGCGATCTTTTACTCTTCTGGCCACTTCGATATAAGCATCTGAAGCGGACTCCTTAAAGCCACCTGCTTTTAGCACCAAATCCTCCACGGTCATATTATCGGCAAAGGCAAAGGCTCCTGGGCGATTGACTTCACCCGAGATCTTTACATAATACTCTTCCTTAAGGTCATACTTGCTCGGTATGTGCAGGACATCTTCTCGCTGTAAAATAATATCTTGAGCCGTACCGTTTACCACCCCTTTCACATCTACTGGAACAATCTCCAAGGTCATGTCCTGTTGGGTCCGATAAAGGGTCGCCCGGTTTAAAAAGGCTTCTCCGCGAAGTCCTTCTGCTTTATCGATCAGGTCTTTTACCGTCATTCCTTCAAACAAGGCAAATTCTCCGGGGTGGAACACTGCGCCTGAAATTTGCACCCTATTTTCGAAACGCTCCAACTTTTTACCGATCAAGAATATATCCCCATCCTTGACCTTAAAGCTACCAAACGCCTCCTTACTGACGTCTGCCACTTCCCTGGCTTGATCAGAAACCCTACGCACTGCCACTCTGCCGGTATACGCTTCACTTTTAAATCCTCCGGCATAGCGGATCAGGTCGTTGATATCTTCATCGGCTTGGATTTCGAACAAGCCTTCCCTTCTCACCGGCCCCTGTACTTCCACACGGGTCTCTACTGCCGGTACCATGATAACATCGTTGTCTTGGAGGCGCACGTTTTGCTGCTGGTTGCCGTTCATCAAGAATTCATAGACATCCACCTCTGCAATTTGGCGCGAATCCCGGAATACCCTGATATTTCTAAAGGAACCTTGCCGATTCGGTCCTCCCGCGGCATACAGGGCATTGAACACCGATGCAAAGGAGGGCAAGGTGTAGTCTCCTGGGTTTTGCAGCTCTCCCACCATAGCCACTTGAATGGAACGAATATTCCCCAAACGGATCTGCATAAAGGTCCGGGGATTACTGCTGTTTAAATCTGCATAGATGCTACTCAGCTCCCTTTTGATCCGGGCAGTAGCCGCTTGAATGGTGGAACCGCCCACATTGATAGGGCCTACATTAGGGATGTAGACCCGTCCTTCCGGATTTACGCTCAGGTCATACGACTGCTGCGAGTCGCCATAGATATCGATCAGCAACTGGTCTCCCGTGCCGATCACATAACTTTGCGGCGTCGGAATGTTCAAGTTGGGAGAGAAATTCAGCTTTTTGTTATGAAACAGCCCATAGCCAAAGATCTTTTTTTCCTCCTCTGATAGACTGTCTGCTTCACTTCTATCCCTTCCTATTCTAGCCGTATCCGTCAATTGTCTTTGCGCCATAGTACCACTATTTGCCTCATCAGCTGATACACCCGCGCTGTTTAGTTGGTTGATCCGCGTGGCCAGTTTACTGGCTTCCATGGCAGGCATTCCCCGCTCCTCGGCAAGTGCCGGAATCTGCGATTTGGAAATTCCCTGTTCCTCAGCCTTCTGGACGATGGTCGCAATCTGCGCATCCGTCAGCTGGTCCACTTTTACACTTTTGATGTCCGATAGTGACTGGGCGTGTAGCGCTATCGAAATGATAAACATGATCAGGGTAAGGGAAAAAGCTTTGATATTGATGGACATACTTATTGTGTTATTGTCGAATTGTTGTGTTGTTGAACTGAGATATTATTGAATCGTATTATTGTCATTCCGAGGTAAGGAGGAATCTTTTTTCGCAAGTAGCAAATGTCGAGATGTATCCTCACGTCAGTATGATTGAATATTTGTCATTCCGACATCAGGAGGAATCTTTTTACGATAACGATTTCCGTAGAGATACTTCCTGGCGTCCGCATGACAAGGCGATTGTCAATCAAAGGCGGAAATAAATCTAAATTTCATCATTTAAAAACTTCCATTTTGGATTATGATCATTTATCAACTTAACCTTTTTTTCCCGTCTCCAACCTTTAATCTCTCTTTCTCTTTGTATAGCTTCTGAAACAACTGGAAATCTTTCCCAATAAATCAAATAGAAACAATTGTATTTTGATGTGAAACTGGTCTTCTTTTCAGGATTAGCATGTTGATATAACCTGTTTCTTAAATCATTTGTAACTCCAGTGTACAATACCGTTTTATTTTTATTGGTTAGAATGTACACAAAATAATTATGTGTCCCTAAAGGTTTAACCATCGATTCTACACCTTAAATAAAGTGTTGTTCAAAGGTAACGAACTGGCATCCTAAGGGGTGAGAGTCTTATTTCGATGACGTTTTTCGTAAAGATGCTTCCTCACGTCAGCATGACAACTCTTCAATCCAACCGTCTACCTATTAAATGCCAATGCCATAGTGCTCAAACCCTTCCTCTTTCAAATACTTGGCATCGTAGATGTTTCTACCGTCAAAGACGACTTTATTTTTGAGCAGTTTGCTCAGCGTTGACCAACTGGGTAGTCGGAATTCCGACCACTCTGTCACGAGGAGCAAAGCATCTGCATCGATGCAAGCATCATAAGCATCCTTACAATAAGTGACTTTATCCCCCACATATACCTCCTTGGCTTCATCCATGGCTATGGGGTCATAGGCTTTCACTTCTGCTCCTGCTGCCCGTAGTTCATCGATCATTACAATGGCCGGCGCCTCGCGCATGTCATCGGTATTTGGCTTAAAGCTCAGTCCCCACATCGCAAAGGTCATTCCTGTCAAATCCTCACCAAAGTGCTTCTTTACCTTTTTGACCAATACATGCTTCTGGTCATCGTTGACATCCTCCACTGCTTGGAGCACCCGAAGGTTATAACCATATTGCTTTGCAGTTCTTACAATCGCCTTTACATCTTTGGGAAAACAAGATCCCCCATATCCCACACCAGGGTAAATAAATTTATTTCCAATTCTGGGATCTGACCCGATGCCTTTGCGTACCATGTTTGCATTGGCCCCTACCAACTCACAAAGGTTAGCAATGTCGTTCATAAAACTGATCTTGGTGGCCAACATGGCATTTGCGGTATATTTGGTCATTTCTGCAGAGGGAATGTCCATATAGATGATCCGCTCTCCGCTCAGCTGGAAAGGCTTATATAGCCTTCTCATGATCTTTTCTGCCCTTTCGTCCTCCACTCCGATCACAATTCTATCCGGCTTTAAAAAGTCCTCTACCGCGGCACCTTCTTTTAGGAATTCAGGATTTGAGGCTACTGCAAAATCCAAGGCCCTGTCCCGCTTTTCCAACGCTACCTTAATGGCCTGCTCAACCTTCTTGCCCGTGGTTACCGGAACGGTACTTTTCGTCGCCACTACGATATAGTCGGACATCTTTTGCCCAATTTCATCTGCCACGGCCAAGACATATTTGAGATCAGCAGAACCATCCTCACCCGGAGGTGTGCCCACGGCGATAAACGCCACTTCTGATCCTTGGATGGCTTCTCCCAAATCGGTGGTAAACTTCAGTCGACCACTTTCATAGTTCCGTACGACGATTTCTTCGAGCCCAGGTTCATAGATCGGCATCACACCTTGCTTGAGCTTATCGATCTTCTTCTGATCAATGTCCACACACACCACTTCAATCCCTACGTCTGCAAAACAAGCTCCTGAAACCAACCCGACATAACCGGTACCTACTACAGTGATTTTCATATTTTTTACTGTTAGATTGATTTAATAAAAGTCAATAGCCTAAGGCTTTGAATTTAGAGTTAGAAATTATGAATGGAGAATGTTATGACCATTACTACATGTATATTCACCATGAATATCTAAATTCATCATTCCTCATTTATAATTCTTTATTGGGCTCCGCCCACAGCTTCGCCCGGTCAGTCACATTTTCGTGCTTATCGGGATAGGTAATCAGAAAAGCCAAGTAGGCTAAATTGCTTACTCAGCCGCTTTATTATATAAAATGATGCCAGACTGGGAATTATCTCCCAGTACGGTAAAATTCACTTTTCGGTCGATCATTTCTTGGATACGTTTCCCCAGAATGTCGAGGTATTCTTCATTTAACGCATTTCCCTTGATACTGACATCAATGGTACCCGTATCGAGACCATTGGCATAATCTCCGGTAAGAATGACACTTTCCACATCTCCCATCCGGTTCAGGACCTCCTCCACCAGCGTGTCCAGGCCAATGTATTTTCGGATGATATCCTGTAGGGAAAAAAACAAAGGGTGCCGGGTGTTGGCACTGTAGCTGATCCTGTTTTTTTCAGAAGCCTTTTGAAGGTAACCCGCTTCGGACAGGTTGTTAAGCTCCTTTCTTATGGCATTGGTGGATTCACCAAACTCCTCGGCCAGGCCACGGAGGTGACTATGGTTATCAGCGTTGATAAAAAACTTTACCAACAGTCGCAGTCTGGTCTTGGATGTAATCAAAGAATCGAGCATAAAAAAGCACCTTGGCCTAACGAGCACCAAAAGTACTCGTTAGACATTACATCTCCAAAACTTTTCATTTTTTTCGTTAAAAACGCCCTTAACTTCGTATTTTATAACATTCACATAATATTGTTGTACAAATGAAAATCAGCACTTCAAAAGAAAACATCAAATGATGTATTGCAAAAAAATAATTTTTAAGTTCTTTTTACATCATATAAATCGTGATAACAACCGATAACTGAAGAATATTATACCTCACCTAGCCTCTCCTGTGAGGAGAGGGATCGAGTGGTAAATATGGGAGGAGTGTTCGTTATAGGCCACGAAGGCTCGAAGGCACTAAGGATTTTTTGGTGCTTTCTTCAGGATTAAAATGGGAAAAGTATTGATTGTACCTTCTCTGTATTCAGTTAGGTGGCTCTCAGCCTAAAGCACCCACCTAAACCTTTGTCCATTTGAGCCTTTGATCCATTTAACTATGGAAACATGAAAATATCCGAACAATTGAGGTTGTCTTATAAGTCCTCGTCATTGCGATTCCGATGGATATCGGAAGAAGCAATCTCGTCATACGTGCAATGAAAGCACATCGAGATCA
>JGI2924J29684_1077859_pt1 | contig 24074 bp, 20 predicted proteins | sample BenlonsequencITS_FD_29684 | JGI IMG/M metagenome (IMG submission 29684)
AACAGGATATCCTGTTAACTGTTCCGTTTTCCATTCTTTGCTGAATTCGCCTGATTTTATATTCTCAACAATACTTCTGAGTAAGGCTCTGGATGCATCACTGGCAGCGTATTTCCCTCTTGTCTGGTGTCCGTACTGACTTGTTGTGGAATGGTATCGAAGCTGTCCCCAAATCCCAACTTCCTGAGCATTCCGTAAGGTTTCAATGCCTTCTCCGGAAAGATACAGTTCAAGCAATACTGCCTCGGGACTGAAACCGTATTCCTCAACAAGCAACTCATAGGCCATTCTCAGATTATAGAGTTTGAATCCTCCCATGACCTGTTCGCCAAAAAGGTCTACAACGGCTTCTTCTTCAAAACTTGATTCAAATGCTCCGATCTTTGTTGTGCCTATCGCTTTTGCCAACGCAAGCATTATCGTCTTTGCTTTTCCGGTGGAATCCTGATGAACTGCTACCAGGCTCGGAAAACCTTCGCCACTAACAAAGCGGTCCCGAACTCCCTTTCCTATCATTCTTGGTGCAATGAGTACTATATCTACAGTTTCCGGCAGTTCGATAAAGCCAAAGTGCACATTGTATCCGCTTGCAAAATTGATTACATTGCCGTCCTCAATATATGGAGCAATGTCTTCCTCGTAAACTGAAGGCATAATTTCATCTGGAATCAAAAGAAACAAAATGTCTGCTCTTTTGCTTGCCTCTGAGATACTATACACGTCGAACCCATCTTTTTTCCCCTGTGTCCAGCTTGCTCCATCCTCAATGTTGCCGACGATCACGTTAACTCCACTATCACGCATATTTAAGGCTTGAGAGCGACCTTGATTACCATATCCGATAACCGCAACCGTTTTGTTTTTTAATTCATCCAAATTTGCATCATCATCAAAATAAGCCTTCGCCAAAGTAGTCCTCCTAAATTTAAGTAAAGATATTCTAAACGCGGTTTTGTCGTGTTGTCAACAAATTTCAAATTTCAAATTTGAAATTTCAAGATGTTATTGATTTTTTTCATCAATCAAGATTAAATAACGTTATGGAAAATCGATTTGAGAATAATGCTTATCCGTTAAAAAAGATGAACAAGGCAAATATGGTTTACGATATCCTTTATGAAGGAATCATTTCAGGGACATGGAAACCTGGTGACCGATTAAATGACGAAGAATTATCACGACAATTTGGAACGAGCCGGAATTCGGTTAGGGAGGCTTTATCCAACCTGGTAAGAAACCACCTTGTAGAAAAAGAGCACTGGAAGGGTTATAGAGTAAGAAGTCCTCAATGGAAAGAAATAGAAGAAGCCATTGATATTAGAAAGTGCCTTGAACTATATACTATTGATAAAATGAGAAATTTATCTGATGATAAAATTGATGAAGTTATAAAGCTATTGGAGAATCATTTCCAGGAAGCGGAAGAGAAGGTCAATACCAATCAAAATGAATATAAAAAAATCGACATGATGTTTCACCAGATAATCTATAATTCTGTATCGGAATTCTGGCTTACTGATATTGTCGAAAACCTTCATGCAGTTGCCGATATACAAACAAATCGTCTTTCCGTTAGTGTCTATCAACATAAAGAAATTTACAAAAAGCTACTTGATAGAGATTTTGACGGTATGAAAAACAAGATGCAAGAACATATAGAATCATTCAAAAATCGTGCACAAAAAATATATCAATCTAACTTACAGACAAGTAAAGATGAAACCATGGAGAAAAAGGCGTAAGTTGGCTTTTACATCTTCTCTCTCCAAGAAGAACCAAACTTTTTCTTGACAATAGCAAAAAACGACTTGTATAATAATTGTACGTACAAGAAAGGCTAATACAATTGGACAGCAAAATATTTAACGGAACGAAAAAGGAGATGGTCAGGCACTACATCAAGCAGATATTGATTGATGGGACCATTGGATTTGGAATGCGGCTCCCTTCGGAGAATGAGCTGGTGAAGAAATTCCAGGTCAGCCGTCAGACAATCCGGCAGGCCTTCAGTGATCTTGCCAACGAGGGGCTTATTTACAAACAGCAGGGGAAGGGGACTTTCAGCAAGTATAGAAAGAATGCAAGGCAGAAGCAGGCTATCGCCGTTATTACCACATATATTTCCGAGTTTGTTTTTCCGGGAATTGTTTCCGGTATTGAAGATGTTCTATCTGACAAAGGTTACATGATGCTTCTTGCGAATACAAACAACAGCAAGGAAAAGGAAGCTGAATATCTTAGGAATGTCATGGAACACAATGTTGTAGGCGTTATCATTGAACCGTCGAAAAGCGCTCAAGGAAATATTAACTTGCAGATTTTCAATGAAATGAGCAAGAAAGGCATAAAATTTGTGTTCATCAATGCATATTATCCGGATTTCGACAGTTCCTATATCGTTATGGATGATCAAAAGGGTGCTTATATCGTTGTTGAACACCTTCTTCAGCGGGGACACCGGCGAATAGCCTGTGTTTACAAGACCGACGATAGGCAAGGTGTGGACAGAAAAAGCGGCTATTTGCAGGCTTTGGATAGTTACGGTGTGGAGATAGATAATTCACTGATTGGAGAGTATGACACCGCCGGAATGTATCTGTTTCCTTACATGTTTGCCCAGTCGGTGCTTCGTTCAGACAACCCGCCGACAGCCTTTACGTGTTATAACGACCAGAGCGCACTTATGGTTATCCAAGCAATAAAGGACAGTGGTTTGAGGTTCCCGGAAGATGTTTCGGTTGTCGGTTATGACGATTCGATTGAGGTCCTGTCTCAGGATATAGGAATCACTACAATAAAGCATCCTAAAAGGGATATGGGAGTTCAGGGGGCAAGATTCATTATTGATATGATTGAAGGCCGTATGAAGAGGCCGCAGTATGTTTACAAGCCTGATCTTATCGTACGGGATTCATGTAGAAATCTTTAGGTTTTTTATACTAACTTGTACGTACAAGAATATTACAAGTTGTGGTTGTTTATAAGGAAAAGCATGTGGCAATGGCAGCTGCGTTAACGTACACAATGCTCTAAACATTTTCGCTAAAAGGAGGCAAGAAATCATACAAAAAAATTCGATGTGCTGAATCGTACGCAAGCACTGAACTGAGAAGGACAGGGAACCAGTCCTTCTCATATAACGACCACAATACATGTAAGGAGGGTTATGCAATGAAAAAGAATCTTTTGGCACTTGTAATTTCACTCGTGGTAGTCGGAGCCGTTTTCGCAAACGGCCAGTCGGAAGGTGCTGCTTCCAAAACCGCAAAAACAGGCCCAATCACAATCGGTGTTTCAACCTGGTCAATTAATGATTCTTTAGGAAGCCAGGTGAGGCGCATGATCGATGCAGCAGCCAGCGAGCTTGGTGTAAAGGTTGTATATATCGAGCAGTCTCACAAGTCGGAACAGGTCATTTCCTCCGTTGAAAACCTGTGTGCCTCCGGTGTTGACGGTATTATCATCTGCAACTCCGCCGATGCCGAAATGGCGCGTGTAGTTCCCATCGCGCAACAAAACAAGGTATACATTGCCCAATTCTTCAGGAAGATCGGTGACCCCGCAATTAACAAGATAGCACTGGACAGTTCATACTATATTGGATGTACCCATGAAGATGAGACCGCGAATGGCTATGAACTGGGAAGAATTCTGGTCCAGGACAAGGGCTGCAGGAACATCGGAATTACCAGCTACCGCGTTGGCGATGCAACTGCTAATGCTCGTATAGCCGGATATAAGCAGGCGATCGCGGATTGGAACAGTGCATATCCTTCCGACAAAGCCGTACTTATGAACGTTGTTGACGACAAGTACACCTCCGAGGAGGCCCGGCAGGCAGTAGAAGGGATGATCGATGCGAATCCTACGATGGACGGTCTTATTGTCGTAGGCGGCGGCGGTCAACCTCTTGAAGGGGCCCTTGCAGCCATCAAGGCAAAAGAACTTGTGGGTAAGATCCACGTTGCTTCGACGGACTTTACGACGAATCTCGAACAGCAGCTTGCGGACGGTGAAATGTCGGCAATGTCCGGAGGCCATTACGCCGATCCCCTGTTCTCCTTCATGATGGTTTATAACGCTATCAAGGGCAACTATACGAAAACGTCAGATAAGTATCTTGAAGTCATTTTTCCGATGATGTTTGTTGCATCGGCGGAAGACTACGCAGCATTCGACAAATATTTTATTCAATCCTTGCCCTACAATCAGGAAGAACTCGTGAAAATGGCCAACTCCAGCTTTGAAGAATTGAAGATGGCCGCGGCATCTTTGAGCATCCAGGACGTTGTTTCCAGACATTAGGTTGCAACTATATCCATGACATGAACAATACTGGCGGTGTGGTACGTACCGTACTGCCAGTGTTACAGAAGGGACAATGAAAACAGATTTAATTCACAAGAAATCATCCCCTGGTAAACTCAACGGCGCGCTCTTCCTTGTTGGCGTTACGGTGCTCATTTATATGATCTTCAAAATAGTGCGCCCTCACAATTTCGGTAATCTCAGTAGCCTGTCCTCCTATTTTCAGCAGGCACTGCTTCCGACGGTCGCCGCTTGCGGATTCTATTTCATTATCGTTATGGGACTTTTCGATTTCAGTATAGGTGCAAATATAGTCTTGTCTGCAATTGTCGGCGTGCTGCTGAGTCGCAGTTTCGGCTATCTCGGATTGATCGTGGGCCCAGTGCTTGTCGGCACCCTCATCGGTTTTATCAACGGCATTTTATATGTAAGGTTGAAGATACCTTCCATTATTGCGACCGTCGGATTGATGATGGTGTATGAGTGTATAGGAGCTCTGATAGCATCGGGAAGCGTGCTCACTTTAGGACAAAATGTAAGAGCATTTGGCAACGCACCCTGGAACATCGTTCTCGCAGTTATCGCGTTTTTGTTGGCTTTCATTTTCTTGGAGCACACAAAAATAGGGACGTACACCTACGCAATTGGAAGCAATGAAACCGTAGCGAAGAACATGGGAATTGCGATCAATACATATAAGGTTATAGCCTTTGTTCTCTGCGGTTTCTTTGCCGGCATCATGAGCATATTGACTATCAGTTATGGCAGCGCGATTACTGCAAGCACGAATATGTCCAGCATGACGCGGAACTTTACCCCCATTATGGGTTGTTTTTTCGGACTTGCCTTCAAGAAGAGCGTCAATCCCGTTATTGCAATGCTGGTGGGTGAGTTTATCATTACGATGATTTTGAATGGGCTGATTTCGTTGGGTGCTCCGACGACAATACAGAATGTGATCACAGGCTGCACCTTGATCGGCATTGTCGTCCTTACGACGCGGGTGCCCAAGGGCGCGGTGGTCAAGTGATGAAAAGTACGGAGTCTGCATGAATAAGTCGGTAGAGATCCTCAGGGCGGAGAATATCTCCAAATCATTCGGTAATACCCAGGCGTGTAATAACGTCAGCCTCTCCCTTGCACGAGGGGAGGTCCACGGGCTTATCGGTGAGAATGGCTCGGGTAAGTCAACTTTCGCGTCGATGCTGTGTGGTGTATACGCGCCGGACGGTGGAACGTTCTATCTGGACGGAGAAGAGTATAGCGCCCACACCCAGGTTGAAGCCAATGAGAAGGGGGTGGCAATTATCGTGCAGGAGGTCGGAACCTTAAATGGATTGACAGTCGCCCAGAATATTTTCCTGGGAAAGGAAGACAGGTTTACGCGTTTCGGTATCTTTCGACCACATAAGTTGAACAGAACCGTCAATGAAATACTGAAACGGTACGGCTTCGACTATATCAACGCTGGCGACATGATAGACAGTTACGACTACGAAGTACGCAAGCTGGTTGAAATAGTCAAAGCTACCCATTTCGGACCGAAGATCGTTGTTGTCGATGAAACAAGCACCGCATTGTCCCAGGATGGGCGGGACATCCTCTATGACCAAATAAAGAAGATTAGCGATAGCGGAAACACCGTACTGTTCATTTCCCACGATCTTGATGAAGTATTGCAATTGACCGACAGGGTATCGGTCCTGCGGGATGGCAGCTACGTCGACACGGTTGTATCGTCGGAGAGCAGTACGGATCAGCTAAAGATCCTCATGGTTGGCAGGGAAATCGACAGGAAGTACTACCGGACCGATTACGGTGGGACAATAAGCGAAGAAGTGGTGTTGCGGGCGAGGAACATTAACGTTAAAGACAAGATCTTTGACATAGACCTCGACGTTCATAAAGGCGAGATACTCGGTATCGGCGGTTTAAGCGATTGCGGGATGCACGATTTGGCCAAGGCATTTTTTGGGGCGGCGTACAATCGTAGCGGAGAGATCACGACTGCCACGGGCGTTAAGATCAATTCGATACCGGATGCCATCAAAAATGGCATAGCCTATACGGCGAAAGACAGAGACAATGAATCGGTTGTTCTGAATGCCAGTATCAGAGATAACATCACCCTTCTGGCGTTGGCAAAGGTTAGGAAAGGACCTGTCATTTCTCGGACAAAGGAAAACCAATTCGCCCAGAGGCTCGCAGACCAGATGAGTGTCAAGATGCAGGGACTCGAACAATTCGTTGCGGGGCTGTCCGGCGGAAATAAGCAGAAAGTAGTTCTTGCCCGTTGGTTGGGTACAGAGCCTCAAATTCTGATTCTGGATAGTCCGACGCGTGGAATCGATATCAAGGTTAAAGCAGATATTTATTCCCTCATGGATAACCTGAGAAAAGAGGGAAGAGCCATTGTCATGATTTCGGAAGAGCTCATGGAGCTTATCGGGATGTGTGATCGCATTCTTGTTCTGAAGAACGGAAGAATTAACGGAGAGTTTTTCAGGAGCAAAGAATTGACCGAACACGACTTGATTCACCAAATGCTGTAGTAAGGGTATATGATGAAGAAAACATTAAGAGCAGCAAAAAAGCAAACATGTATCGGGGGGAACCTTTTCCAGGCACTGTTGCCCTATATCGGCCTTTTCCTACTGGTACTGATCTTCGGTGTAATGACGAATTTCACCTCTGTTTCTCTGAGAAACCTGCGGTTGATTGTTCAACAGTCTTATGTCCTGATCATCTGTTCCATCGGCGTCTTTTTTATTATGACAATGGGAAGCCTCGATTTTTCCCAGGGCTCCATCATTGGTGTCGCTTCCATTGCTATTGCCTTCTTGGCGCAATGTAATCTTGCCTTGGCTGTCATTGTCGGAATAGTGATAGGCGCGGCTATCGGCTTCATAAACGGATTTCTATTTGTGAAGTTCAAGGTCAGTTCGTTTATCGTCACGATCTGTACAATGTTTATCTTCCGCGGCGTATGTGCGTTTCTCACGACGGAAAAGCCGATGTCTGCCCCCATGTATATGTACTCACTTGATCAATTGTACATTTTCGTGCCGGTGGTTGCCGTCATACTCGGGCTAGGCTGGTTTTTGTTTAGCGGGACCTCTTTTGGAAGAAAGGTAAAGGCAATTGGGGCTGGAGAGACGGCGGCTAAGTTTTCTGGAATAAGAGTCGCGAGTACAAAAATCTTTGTCTATACGCTGGCCGGTGCCCTCGCCGGGTTTGCTGCGACGATCAACACCATCCGCGTCGGCTCCATAACAGCTACTTCAGGTACATTGTTGGAGACGAATATTATGATTTCACTTGTTCTAGGAGGCATGCCGGTAACGGGAGGTTCTAAGAATAGATTCAGCAGTGTGGTCGTAGGCGTACTATTGTTCGCCGTCTTAAATAACGGTCTGGCCCTGTTGCAGATTGATCCCAATATACAGCAGCTGATACGGGGCGTCTTATTTTTGGCTATTGTGGTAGCAACAACCGATAGGAATGTTGCTATTGTCGTAAAATAATTTTAAGAGGTATTAACATGACAAAGGTAGTGATTATCGGTGCTGGCAGTGCAATGTTTACGAAGAACCTGGTTGGAGATCTCTTGTACTACGACGATATGGAGATCGACAACATTTCTCTGGTCGATATCGATGCGGAGAAACTGGCTGTCATGGAAAAGGTAACGAAAAAGATCGTGAAACAGTTCGGCAGAAAAACTGTTGTTGAATCTAGTACCGATCGATGCAAAGTTCTAAAAGATGCAACATTTGTAACCAGTACAGTTGGCGTCGGTGGTGTTGAGATGTACGAGAAGGATCTTGAAATCCCCGACAAATACGGACTGCACCAGTGCGTGGGGGACATCATTGGTCCCGGGGGAATGTTCAGGTTTCTAAGGGCCTACCCCGTACTTCTCGATATCTGTAAGGATATGGAAAGGCTTTGTCCCGATGCATATTTCTTCAACTACACAAACCCAATGGCACCTCTGTGTCTTGCTCTGAACCATGCAACTTCCATCAAGGTTTTCGGCTTCTGCCACAACGTCCAGAGTACCGCCTTGCAGCTCTCAGCCTATATGGGTGTTGACCGAAGTCGGGTCTCCTACTGGGCGGCCGGTATAAATCATATGGACTGGTTTCTGCAACTGAAGGTGGACGGCAAGGATGCATATCCCCAACTCAAGGAAATCTCCAAGGACAAGGAGAAGGTGAAGAAGCTCTGGCAAGTAGAACCGGATTACAGCAAGTATGAACTTGACCCCCATGTCAGGCTTGTCGACCTCATCAGGTTCGAGGTCATGGACAACTTCGGGAAGTATGTTTCAGAATCACCTTTTCATATGGGGGAATATTGTCCCTATTTCCGCAAGAATCCGGACATGATCAAGGAATATCAGGTGGATGACAGATGGTGGCTGAGGCATGAAAAATACACCGATGTCTACTACCACAAACTTGTCGGGATGCTGGAATCGGGCGAAGACATCGAGGTTGCGAAGACCTTTGAATATGCGCCGGAGATCATTCATGCCTATGTGACGGGCAAACCCTTCAGGGCAAATCTCAACGTGAAGAACACCGGCCTGATTCCGAACCTGCCGGCCGATTCGGTTGTCGAAGTTGCCTGTTACACCGACAGCGAGGGGATCCATCCCTGTTACGTGGGTGAAATACCTCAACAGCTTGCGGCATTGAATATAACCAACATCAACATGCACAAACTCATGGCCATGGCAGGGAACGAAAAAAAGCTATCCATGATATACGATGCTGTGAAGATGGATCCGCTAACAGCCGCTATGTGCACATTGGGCCAGATCAACGACATGGTTGCAGAGCTCATTGAAGCCAACAAAGAGTACTTGAAAGACTTTACCTGATTTCGTTTTGCCTGTTGTCGCCGTCGACGTCACTCAAGACGTCCGCGGCGACGATCTAAGGTGTGTGGGAGTAACGATCAGCCATCGCGTCGGACATGTGACCTATTGCTCGTTGAAAGACCGAATTATCAAAATACCGCCACGAGTGGAAAGTAATTAGTTTCGTGTATCTATTTGCCAGAAAACGAAACATGCCTTCATGTACCACCAGGATTCCGAACACTACGTAACCGTTACTTGTTGGAACTCAGCGCATACCCCTTCATAAAAGCATGATACAGCAGGGAGAAGATAATCAAGGGCGGTATCATAGCGATGATGGCTCCGGCCATAACCTCTCCCCAGGCCACTGAATCGCCGATTGAGATGATTTTATTCATCCCCACCTGAACCACCTGATTGGCGTCGTACCGGACAATCACCCTTGGCCAGAGATATTGGTTCCAGACATAGACAAACTGAATCAACGCCAGGGCTCCGATGGTGTTCCAGCTCATGGGAATCAGGATGTGGAAGATAAAGCCTATTGGGCCGGTTCCGTCTATTCTGGAAGAATCAACCAGGGAACGGGGAACGGAGTTGAAGTGCTGGATGAAAAGAAAGACACCTGTTGCAGAGGCGAGAAAGGGAACGATGATGGCAAGGTTTGTGTTGGACCAGCCGAAACCGTATGCAATGGGATGAAACAGCAGTTTGACGGGGTTGAAAAACCAGGAAGCCCATTGGAGGAAGCTGGCGGCCGGCTGGTTTGCGATCAGGTTGAACAGCCCGAGGATCAGCACCTCGGTTGGCATCATGAGCGTTACGATAATAAAAATAAAGATGATTTTCTTGCCTCTGAATTTGAAATAGACCAGGGAAAAGGCAGCAAGAAAGGAAAGAATGATCTTTCCTATCGTAACATAAAAGGAGATTACCAGGGAGTTTTTCATGTAGATCCAGAGCTTGTAATCGAGAAAGGCCCGCTTGAAATTGTGAAGAAAGCTTGTCCCTATCCCCATCGAGGGAGAGAGAACCTGCTCGGTATTTTGAGTCGATTTTATGAGCGCGAATACGATGGGAAAGCAGACGAGAATAACCGCTGCAATGAGAACGAGGTGAACCCATACGGGATCTTTTTTTCTTTTGTTCATATCCTTACCCCTGATAGTGGATGCCTTTGCCCATGGATGAGAACTGAAAATAGGCGACGATCCCCACCATGATGGTCAGGATGACGCTTTCCGCTGCCGCAAAGCCCATATTGCTGCTTCCTCCAAAGCCATCCTGAAACACCTTGTACATGAGGGTTGTGGTGATCCCCGTTTTGTCCAGTACGTTCGGAGGGCCGACAGGGCCTCCGCTTGTGAGGATGTCGATAAGCCCGAAGGTCTCAAAAAAGGCGTAGCTGATATTGGTGAAGACCAGAAAAAAGGTGGTGGGACTCAAGAGGGGATACAGCACATTGAAGAATTTTCTCCAGGCTCCGGCACCGTCGATATCGGCCGCTTCCAGGGGTTCTGTGGGGATGTTCTGCAGAGCGGCCAGGTAGAAAACGATGTTATACCCAAGATACTTCCAGACAGCGGCAAAGACTACGAGCGTGAGCGCAAGCAGCGGGGAGTCGAGCCAGCGAGGTTTTACCGAAAAGAGGAAATCGAGCAGGGTGTTCATGATACCGACCTCAGGATTGAAAATGAAGAGGAAGATGGTCCCTGCAACGGCTGGAGAGAGCGCGAAGGGCCAGATGAGCAGCATTCTGTACACGGTCCCGCCCTTTATCTTTTTGTTTGCCTGGATGGCTAGGAAAATGGAAGCGGAAATCCCTATGAAGACAATGAGGAGGCTGATCAGCAAGGTTTGGATCAGGCTTTGGAGAAAGGCCGGTGCCAGGGGGCCGGTAAAGAGATTTCGGTAATTTTCCAGGCCGATGAATGTATGGGTCCCAAGGAAAAGGTTATTGCGGAAAAAACTCATAACCAGCGAATGCCACGCTGGAAAGTAGAGAAAAACAGTGAGGATCAAAATGGTGGGCAGGAGGAAAAGGGCCGCCTTCCATGTCCCCTTGAAGACGGCATTTTCCCCTTGATCAAAGATATTCATCAAAGGCTCCTTGGTACAAAAACAGGCCGACAGAAGCCGGCCGTACGACTGCTTCTATCAGCCTTATATGAAAAGCTAAAGAAAGCGTGTTACTAAAAGTTTGCGTTATATTCCTTTAGCTTGGTATCGGAAAGAATTTTCGCTTCATCGAGAGCACTCTTTACGTCGGCTCCCTGGAGGATCTTCTGGAGAGACGTTTCGATGATTGTTCGGTTATCGGTTAACGTCCCTGCAAGAGCACCGGCGCTTGCCTTGTTGCTTTTCGTCTGCAAAAGCTGATTGAAGGCCACGATCTGATTTGCATCGCTGTCGAACCACCCCTCCTGTTTGAGTGCTTCCACAGAAGAGTTGCGTACAGGATAGTAACCGGTAAGCTTGTGCCAGCTGACCATATTCTCGGTGTTGGTCATGAAAAGTACGAAATCCCGTGCAGCGGTCAACTCGTCCTCCGGATGGTTCTTGGTGACCCAGACACTGGCCCCCCCGATGACGGTGCCGTTTCTCGTTGCACCGTCTGGTATGGGGATAAAACCGACGCCGAGCTTGAATTTCCCTTCGACCGCCTTTGAGATATTTCCGAGGTCGGCGGTGGAGGTGATGTGAATCATCGCTTTTCCTTCCTCGAAGATGGCGTCGCTTCCGTTCCAGTCTTCAAACTTTCCTGAATAGGTGTAGAGATCATTTTTTGCAAGTTCCGCCATGAAATTGCCGATTTTCATACCTGCGGGGCTGTTGAGGTTTGTCTCGGTCGCTCGTGCGTCCCTGCCGTTGCCGTTATTCACCAGCATCGCATTCTGTTCCGACATCCACTGTTCGAAGTACCAGCCGTGGAGACACATGGAGAACTTCGCCCCCTCGACGCCTTTTGCCTTTGCCGTTTCAAGAAGTTTGATCACGTCGCTGAAGGTTGCGGGAACATAGTCGGCAGGGTAGCCTGCTTCCACAATCTTATCTTTATTAATATAGAGGACGGGAGACGAGCTGTTAAAGGGAATCGAATTGACCGTATCATTGATGGTGTAATAGTTAAGCACCGGTTTGATATAGTCGGAGGTATCAAAGGAGCCGATCTCTCCGACGGGCATAAAGATACCGGAATCGTAGGCAAGCTGGCTTCCTACCTCGAAGACCTGCACCAGATGGGGGGCTGATCCCTGCTTATCGGCAAGAATGGCTGCCTGCAGGGTATCCCGATAGCTTCCCTTTGCCTCAACCACCACCTTGTAGCCTGGATGGCCGGCGTTGAACTCATCGGCACGATCCTCTATCCACTGGGATCTTGCCGCATCTCCGAATGCATGCCAAAAATAGATCTCTTTGACCGGTTTTTCTGTTTGCGATGTTTCCTGGTTGCCTCCGGCACATACCATACCGACGGATAGGACGGCAAGGGCGAACAGGGACAGAACTCTTTTCATGGTTTCCTCCGTTTCATTCGTATGGAACGCTGATAACGTTCAAGCTATTTCCACATACCCATGTTTGCCTTCCGTCATGGCTTTGTTCCTTTCTTGTTAGTTAGGTGCAATGATCAACGAAAAAAAGCTTCCTGATTTGTACGGTTCGGCCAATAACCTTTGAAACTTCTTTCGGCATCCACTACAACGCCATGAAGTACAGGATAGACGTTATTAAGGAGCTTTTGGAGATCGAAAAATTTTCTCTCCCGGAGCTTACCAAACTGCAGTTTTCTTTGATGGCAATGGAATGGCATTGACATTTTCCGAAACGTTTGATCCCTTGTGCTTTTTATGAGCTTTCCCGTATCATTAGTCGTCCTGCGATGAGGATTTTTTCGGGGGGGGGTGGTACCAATCCCCTTTGGTAGTCGATAAGGTGATGGAATGCCCGTTCCGCAATGCTTTTACGTGAAACGCGTACCGTTGTCAGGGATGGAGAGAGCTCTTTACTTGCCGGAAGGTCGTCGAAGCCTACGAGGGCAATATCATCGGGAATTGTCAACCCAATGTCCCGGCAGGCATTCATGCAGTTGTAGGCAAGGATATCATTGGCGCACAAAAAGGCGCTCGCATGCCCGCGGTGTTTTTTGAAATAATCGGTGAGGGCCTGTTTTCCTGTTTCTCTATTGGTAGCGATTCGTACAACCATATCGTCGCTGTATGCAAGCCCGAAGAGGCGGAGGGCCGCTCTGTATGCATCTTCCCTTGCCTGGAAATTGGGACTCAGCCTATCGGCCTGGATAAAGCCGATTCGGCTATGCCCCTTATCCACAAGGTGGGATACAATTTGATAGATACTTTCGGCATTGTCGATATCGACAAAGGTCGCATTGATTCCATAGTAGCACACATCAATAAAGATCCCGTGCGGATCGATTTCGTGAAGAAGGCGAACATCTTCCCGGTAAAGCCCTGCACCGAGAAAAATCGTTCCCACACCGTTTTTTTCGGTTTCGCGACGGCCGATGGCCTTGATGTTCTCCAGCATAAAGGTCTGAATGTCCACGGTCATTCCGTGCGCCGCGGCCACAGTTGTAATGCCTTCAAGGTATTCGGCGATAAAGATGCGGTAGGTATCGTCCCAGGAGTCAGAGGACTTTAAGATCTGCACAAATCGGAGCGTTCTGCCGTCGAGGTCGGGTTCCTGTTGCTTTTGATAACCCAACTCCTGAGCAATGCGCCGGATTTCTTCGGCTTTGCTTTTGCTGACTCCCTTTTTTTTGTTGAGCGCCATAGAAACGGTGGCTATGGAAACTCCGGCTTGTCGTGCAATGTCGTCTAATGTTGCTGCCATGGTGCTCATTATATATCGATTTGTCTCTGCAAGACAACTTAAACTTTTAAGTTATTCTGCTTAAAAAATAATTGACATATGATTAAATTAGCCTTAATCTGAAGGCATCTTGGAGGTACCACATGAAAAAGCGATGTCTCAGCATGCTCATCCTTACGGTAATGGTTGCGTGTTTCGGATGGGCTGGAGGACAAAACGAGGGCCCTGTCGATACTGATACCCTTCGGGTTATTCTTATCATTCCAGGTAACCTGGGGGATAAGTCGTTCTTTGATTCTGCGAACAGGGGATTGGACTTGGTTGCCGAGGAATTCGGCGCCGAAACCAAGGTCATTGAGGCCGGGGTGGATTCCACCAAATGGGAGCCGGCCTTGTATGACGCCATCGACGGAGATTGGGACATTATTATCACCGGAAGTTCGATGACCGAGCTTCTCAATCAGGTGGCGCCCCAGTACCCCGACCAAAAGTTCATCAACTTCGATACATCGATTGTCGAAACTCCGGATAATGTCTATTCGATGTTCTATGCCACTAACGACATCGGCTTTCTTGCCGGAACGGTGGCGGCTCTGATCAGCACTGCCGATCTGCCCCTTTCCAAAGACGAGGCGACGATTGGTTTTCTGGGGGGAATGGATATTCCGGGAATCAACGATTTCCTGGTCGGCTATATCGAAGGTGCTTTAAACATCAATCCCGATATCGAGATCCTTATTTCCTATGCAGGTGACTTTAACGATCCTGCAAAGGGAAAGGAACTCTCACTTGTTCAGTACAATGCCGGAGCCGATGTTATCTACAATGTCGCAGGCGGTACAGGCCTGGGCTTGATGGATGCAGCAAAGACGGCAAACGGCTATGCGATCGGCGTCGACTCCGATCAGGCCATGCTGTTCAGGGAGAGCGATCCCGAAAAGGCGTCCCACATTGTTACCTCGACGATCAAGCGAATCGATCAGTCCGTACTTCGGGCCGTCTCTCTTGCCCAGTCCGGGGAGCTCCCATTCGGTACCCATGAGGTTCTCGGTGTCAAAGAGGGGGGCGTCGGTCTTGCAAAGAATGAGTTTTACGATGCTGTAATGAGCGATGAGCTGAAGGCCAGGGTCGAAGCGGTTACCCAGGAGCTGATCGAGGGGGAGATTGTAGTTTCTTCCGCCTTCGGCATGGAATCAGAACAGATCAACGCCCTCAGGGAGCGTGTTTCACGGAGATAGCGGGCAGCGAACGATGGAACCGGCACTTGTTTTAGAGGGAATCACCAAGGTTTATCCAGGGGTTGTGGCCAACCGTAACATCTCGTTTTCTCTTAACGAGGGTGAGATCCATGCGATCTGCGGAGAAAATGGTGCAGGAAAGTCCACCCTCATGAAGATTATCTTCGGCATGGAGCAGCCTTCGGAGGGCAGGATCTTCCTGAAAGGGGAGGAAGTGCACATTCGTTCCCCCCAGGATGCCATCGACCTTGGCATAGGAATGGTGCATCAACATTTCATGCTGGTTCCATCCTTTACCGTTGCGGAGAATTTGGTGCTGGGTATGGAACCGTCCCGGTATACCAAGCTCGATAAAAGTAAAGCCATCGAGGCGACCAGGAAGGTCGCCGAACAGTTTGAACTAAAGGTTACTCCGGAAGCCCGGGTCGAGGATATCGGTGTGGGCATGATGCAGAAACTTGAAATCCTCAAGGCCCTTTACCGCGGTGCCCGCATCCTGATCCTGGATGAACCTACCGCGGTCCTTACCCCCCAAGAGACGGATGAACTCTTTGAACAGCTGCTTTTGCTGAAAAAACGGGGCCATACCATCGTTTTTATCTCGCACAAGCTGAAGGAAGTGAAACAGATCAGCGACCGGATCACCGTGATCAGAAAGGGAGAGGTCGCCGGAAGGTTTCTGACCTCGCAGGTCGATGAGCGGGAAATCTCCGAAGCGATGATCGGAAAGCTTATGGGCGGCGGTGCACATCGGGAGCACGTTCATCCTGGTCGGCAGGCTTTGCGTGCGGATTCGCTGACCCTTCTGGATGAGAACGGCCGGCCGGTGCTTCGAAACCTCTCCTTTTCGTTACGTGAGGGGGAAATTCTTGGCGTGGCGGGTGTTGAAGGCAATGGTCAGCGTGAGCTTATCGAGCTTATTACCGGCCAGCGCAGACTCCAGGAAGGTTCTCTTTCCTATGGGGAAAAAGAGCTACGTCCCCGGAGTATCGGCCAGGTTCGCTCCCTCGGCCTTGCCTATATTCCCGAGGATCGTATGAGAAACGGATGTGCCACCGGCGGCACCATATGGGAAAATCTCATAACCAATCGTCTTTCAGACAAACGCTTTTCCCGCCGATCATGGTTGCGCAAACGGGAGATCGAAAACGACAGCAGAAGACTGGTCGGAGAATACGATATTCGCTGTTCCTCAATCTCCGACAATGTGGGGCAGCTTTCGGGGGGGAATATCCAAAAGGTGGTTGTCGCACGGGAATGTGCTTCCGATCCTTCCATCCTGGTGGCCGATCAGCCGACCCGGGGAGTGGATATCAATTCAGCCGAACAAATCCACCGGAAAATCATTGAGATGAGCCGAAACCGGACCGCGGTGCTCCTGGTTTCCGCCGACCTGGGAGAACTCCTTGATCTCTGTACAAGCTTGATTGTCCTTTTTAACGGAGAGATTACCGCACGCTTCGAAGATATTTCCGATCTGGATGAAAAGGAGCTTGGTTTTTATATGCTTGGGATAAAGCGGCAGGGAGGAGTGTCATGAACGAGGGATTCTTTAAAAGGGTTCGCACAGCGGTAGCCATTCTCGTATCGCTCCTGCTTGCCTTCATCATTATTTCACTGGTAAGCAAGAGCCCGCTGCGCACCATGGGCCTTTTTCTTTTCGGTCCCCTGAAAAATGTCCGCTATCTCGGAAATGTCATAGAACTCACCATTCCCCTGATCTTTGCCGGACTTTCGACGGCCATTCTGTTTCAGGCCAATCTTTTCAACCTGGGAGCCGAGGGGATCTTCTATTTCTCAGGTTTGACCGCCGCCTTTGTGGCCATACTGGTTCCCATTGCCAATCCCTTTCTGCATGTAAGCGCTGCCATTGCTGCAGGGGCAGTGATGGGAATGATCGTTGCCCTTGTTCCCGGTTATCTCAGGGCAAAATGGAACGCCAGCGAGCTGGTATCCTCGCTTATGATGAACAGCATTCTTGCGGGAGTCGGCCTTTATCTTCTTAACAACTTTATACGTGACAAGGATCTGACGGAAATAGCCTCGCTAAAGCTGGCTCCCTCCGCACTGCTTCCGCGTATTATTCCGAGGACCAGGATTCACCTCGGCCTGGTGATCTGCCTCTGTTTTGTCGTCGGTGTCTATCTTTTTTCCCGGCGCCATCGTATCGGCTACCTCCTCAGGATGTTCGGCTTCAACCACCGCTTCGTGGAGTATTCCGGCGTTTCCAGTTTCAGCATGATCATCATAGCTCATCTTCTTGCCGGTTTCATTGCCGGGGTGGGAGGAAGCGTGGAGGTCCTCGGCATGTACGACCGATTTCGCTGGGCATCCCTGCCGGGGCTCGGCTTCGACGGGGCGCTGGTGGCGATGCTGGCCCGTAACAAACCCCTTCCGGTGCTTGGCTCCGCTCTCTTTCTTGCCTATATCCGGACCGGTGCCGATATCATGGCCCGGCAGGCGGATGTTCCTGCGGAAATGGTTTCCATCGTACAGGCGGTAATCATTCTTCTGATTTCGGCGGATCGATTCCTTCATGGTCTCGAAGAGCGTCGAATTCTGAAAAAGGCGTTGGCATAGTATGTTTTGGCAGCTCATTTTCTCATCAAGCTTTCTCTTTTCGGTCCTGCGGGTAAGCACACCGATCGTCTTTGCCGCTCTCGGTGCACTGATCTCGGATCGTGCGGGAATCGTCAATATCGGACTGGAGGGTATTATGCTTACCGCCGCCCTCGGCGGCGTTATCGGAAGCGCCTATACCGGGAGTGCCGCCCTCGGCCTTTTTTTTGCCGTTCTCTCCGGGCTGCTGTTTTCGGCAATTCTTGCCTGGTTTACCCTCAAAATGAAAACAGATGTCATTCTCGGCGGTATCGCCCTGAATCTCTTTGCCTCGGGAGGGACCATCTTTTTCCTTTCCATCCTGACTGGAGAAAAAGGCACCTCCTCTTCCCTACCGAGCAAGGTGCTGCCGGATATAACATTGCCTCTCATCGCTCGCATCCCCGTTCTCGGAGATATTCTTTCGGGGCATAACCTGTTGACCTACGTTTGCATACTTTCTGTTGTGGGGCTCTGGTACCTTATGAACCACACCCCTCTGGGCTACTGGATCAGGGCCGTAGGGGAAAACCACCATGCGGCAGAATCCGTCGGTATCGATATTTTCAGGATCCGCTTTGCGGCCCTTTTGATGAGCGGGCTCTTTGCCGCTCTCGGCGGGGCCTTCCTCTCCATGGGCTATGTCTCCTGGTTTTCTCGTGACATGTCGGCCGGACGGGGGTGGATCGCCCTGGCCGCCGAAGCAATGGGGGGCGGTTTGGTGGTACGCACTACCATAACGGCCGCTTTCTTCGGCCTTGCCGATGCCCTTGCAAACACCCTGCAGACCATCAATCTGCCCTCTGAATTGGTAAAAACCATCCCGTATCTCGGCACCATCATCGGACTTGCCCTCTATGCGGTGAGGCGAAGCAGAAGAGAGCAAAAGAAGGGGCGGTCATGACGAGGGATAAGATACGTCCTATTATCATCGATACCGATCCCGGCCATGACGATGCGATTGCCATCATGACCTTGATGGCCCACCCTGAACTGGTAAAGATCCTTGGGTTCACCACCGTTGCCGGGAATCAGAGCCTGGAACGGGTCACGAAAAACATGCTCATGATTGCCGAACTGACGAAGAGCCGGGTGCCGGTCGTCATGGGCGCCTCAAAACCCCTGGAACGGGAGCTTGAGACGGGCGAGCACGCCCACGGCAGTTCGGGAATGGATGGCCACGATCTGCCTTCTCCAGCCCGCTTGCCTCTTAAGGTGGATTACCTTTCTTTCCTGCGTGAGACCATTATTTCTTCTTTCGAAAAGGTTTCCATCGTTGCCCTGGGGCCCCTGACCAATATTGCCGGACTTCTTACCCGCTACCCAGAGCTTGGCGAACGGATCGAAGAGATATCCATGATGGGGGGGGGGCTTTCCAACGGGAATATCACCCCTGCGGCCGAATTCAACTTCTATGTCGATCCCGAAGCGGCGGCCCTTGTCTTTGCATCGGGGGTTCCCATTACCATGAGCGGTCTCGATGTGACCGAAAAGGCGATGATCTATCCCCGACAGTGGGAAGCGCTTCACCACGGGGGAGCTGCTTCCCGGTTTTTTGCACAGCTGCTTGATTTTTACAACATCGCTTCCAGAAAATTCGGCTTCGAGGGTAGTGCCCTACACGACCTTTGCGCCGCCCTCTGGATCCTGAAGCCCGATTTGTTTGAATCCGCATACTACCACGTTGCCATAGAAACAAGAGGAGAGCTTACCCGCGGCATGAGCCTTGCCGATCGCAGGAGGGTTCCATCCCTGCCTCCGAATGCGCGGGTTCTTCTGGACATCGACCGAGAAGGGCTTGTTTCATACCTTCTGGAGAGTCTGAAGCGACTTGACGACATGATAGCAGAGAAATCATAACATCGGATTGCCTGTAATGCTTGTATCATAATCCTCCTCTTCGTACTATGGAACTGCTGCTTTGCTTTGCGAGGAGGACAAGAGGTGAGTATGCTTGCCAGAGGCTGGGGAATATGTCCCGGTAGGTTACAGCCCGGGCCGTTGAACTCGATTGCTGATGTCGGCGGGATCGGGATCGGACACGTTACCTACTGCAAAGGGGATATTCAGACGGGGGTTACGGCACTTCTTCCCTATCGCGGGAATATCTTCCGCCAGAAGGTTCCCGCCGCTTGCCATGTCATAAACGGTTTCGGGAAAAGTGCGGGGCTTATCCAGCTTACCGAGCTCGGCAGTATCGAGACCCCGATCATCCTTACCAGTACGCTGAATGTCGGGACCGCTTTTCAGGGATTGGTGGAACATGCCCTTCGGGAAAACCCCGAAATCGGCAGGAGTACCGGCACCGTCAATCCCCTGGTCCTCGAATGCAACGATGGTTTTCTCAACGACATTCGCCGTCCCGTTTTGCAGAAGGCGGATATTTTTCGAGCCGTTGAAGCCGCCGCTGCGGGTGGCACATGTGCGGAAGGGGCTGTCGGTGCCGGTCGGGGGATGAGTTGTTACGAGCTAAAAGGGGGGATCGGCTCCGCCTCCAGAACCTTTACCATCGATGGCAGGACCATCAATCTTGGAGCCCTTGTCCTGACCAACTATGGGCGCCTGCCTGATTTGCGGATTGGCGGAGATCCTGTCGGCAAGCGGCTGGCTGCCTTGCTTTCCGACAAGCAAGGGACCACGGAGCAGCGGGAACAGGGTTCGGTCATTGTCCTGCTTGCAACCGATGCCCCTCTGGACAGTCGTCAGTTGCTTAGGCTGGCGCGGCGAGGGGAGGCGGGCCTGGCCCGCTGCGGTTCCTTTATCGCCGGGGGAAGTGGGGAGATTGTCGTTGCCTTTTCCACCGCCTATACCATTCCTCATATTCCGGAAAGCGCTTACATCGATTGTCGTTTCCTGCATGACGACTATCTGGACACCCCATTCCTTGCCGCTGTAGAAGCGATCGAGGAGGCGGTCCTCAATTCCATGATTGCCTCCGAAACGGTCACGGGCCGGGGCGGCAATACCCGGCATTCGCTGTCGGAGTATCTGGCGGGTCTTGGGTACTCCCATTCGGAGTGAGTCGTTACTAGTGTTCGGAATATTGGTGGTAGAGAGCTTACAACTCTTTTCCTCACTTTTATTTACAAGCTGAAGCATAAAAAAAGTCGAACGACAGCGAAAACCAAAGGAATGTTCCATCTTCATGGCATGAGGATCACCAGGATTCCGGACACTAAGAGCAGTTCACGACTAAAATCATCATAAAATTTATCGATAAATAAATATTGACAAAATCTATTGCGTGATCCATTATTTTTCCAGACAAAGACTAGTCAATTGCATATTTTCGTGCTTTGACGTAGCCAATATGAAAGGAGCCTAAGATGAAAGGCCAAAAAATGCTTTCTCTGCTGCTTGTTGCCTGCATGGCGCTTTTTCTCATCGCCTGCGGCCAAGCTTCCGACGAGGCCAAAACGGTTTCGTCGGATACAATGGAAGGTCGGACGATACGTCCGATGAAACCCGGAGTGTATACGGAAACGGTAAAAGGGGTACACGACGGGATGGTCGTGGAGGTAACGCTTTCGGAGAAGAGGATCGACAAGGTTGAAATCCTCAAGCATTCCGAAACTGCGGGCGTCTCCGATGTTGCTCTCGAAAAGATGCCCAAAGACATCGTCGAGCAACAGAGCATTGCGATAGATACCGTATCAGGAGCTTCCTACACAAGTAATGGTATCCTTAATGCCGTAAAGGCGGCGATAGAAGAAGCGGGGGGAAATGTAGCCGATTTCGATGTCCGCCAGGCTGCCGCTGCGGCGCAAGGTGAGTCGGAACGACCGGCGTTGGGATCGCCTTCGATTCCAAGTACCTGGGACATGAGCTATGATATTGTTGTCGTCGGCGGTGGTTTTGCGGGCCTCGCTGCAACCCACAGCGCTGCTGATAGTGGTGCAAAAACCCTCCTGATCGACAAAATGCCCTTTGTCGGCGGTAACTCTCAGATTAATGGAGGGGTATATGCCGCCTATACCAGTACATTGGCATCCGAGTTTCAGAAGAAGCTGAATCTCCCGCCCGATACCGCTGAAAAGCATATCGAAGACACCATAAAGGGTGGAGATTATATGGGTGATATCGCTCTTGTCAAAAACCTCGTGTACGGATCTCCCTTTTATCTCAATCTGCTTCTTGATAACGGGCTTAAGGTTCGTGAATCTCTCACCAGGCCCGGAGGCCACTATGGCTACCGAACCTATACGACCATACATGGTGTGGGGAGTGATATTGTTCAGGTACAGAAGAAACTCGTTGCAAAAACCGATGCGACCGTCATGACCAACACCAAGATGGTCCAGATTTATCGTGATACAAAAGGTGAGGGAAGGGTTTTGGGCATTCGGGTCGAAACCGAGAACGGATTCAAGAATGTTGAAGCAAAAAAGGGCGTAATTCTCTGTACCGGAGGGTTTTCGGGAAATGTGGCAATGCGTTCCGAATATGTACCAACCCTTACCGAGGATCTGCCGACTACCAACCATGTGGGTGCTACCGGAGAAGGAATCCGAATGGCACAGGAGGTTGGTGCGGATATCCTTCATATGTGCTATATTCAGCTGTACCCCTTTGCTAATCCTGACAACGGGGTGCTTGATAGTTATGCAGTTATCCCCTTCAGCGGCCCCAGTGCCGGTGTCGTATATGTTGATACGAACGGTAAACGCTATGTAAATGAAGGAGAACGGCGCGATGTCTGTTCAAAGGCGGCCCAGGATACCGGAAGTTTTCCGACTTTTTGTATCTTTGGCGAAAAGATCGCCAAGGAGGGGGGCTTTATATCGGCGTCGCAGCTTGAAGGCGGAATTGAGGCCGAAAGAATCTTCAAAGCCGATAGCCTTGAAGAGCTTGCAGCCATCATCAACGGCCATACCTATAAGAACCAAAACGTCAATATGCCGGCGACGAATCTGGTCCAGACCATCAAGACGCATAACGGCTATGTTGCGAACGGCAATGATCCCGATTTCGGCAAGGTCATTGACAAGGGTATCATGATGAAGATCGAATATGGTCCCTATTATGCAATTCCGCAGTGGCCTTCGGTTCACCACACCATGGGTGGTTTGAAGATTTCGCCGAAGACCGAGGTTCAGGACATTTGGGGACACGTGATACCAGGGCTTTACGCTGCCGGAGAATGTGTCGGCGGGGTCCACGGTACGAACCGTCTGGGCTCCAATGCCGTGGCGGATTGTGTCTCTCACGGATATATTGCCGGCCAATATGCCGCAACAGGGGGCCTTCCCGATTTCGTTCCGAAGCAGTAAAGGCTTTCCCTTATTGTTCAACGCAGGCCGCTTCTTTTGTGTTGCGGCCTGCTCGTGCATCTTCATTCAAAAGAAAGAGGGACGAACTATTCCATGGCTGATAAGTTGCATATAGGTGACATATCCAATTTGATCGGTACCCCTGCCTCCACCTTGCGATTCTATGAAACCCACGAGATAGTCAAACCCATTAAAGATAGTGAAAATAACTATCGGGTCTATACCCCGGAGGAATCTTGCCGATTATTGATTGCCCGACTTTTGAGGAGTTTCGAATTACCGCTTGAAACGGTAACTCCCATGGTTTCTCACAATGATTCGGCAGCGAACCTTGACCTGCTCGCCGGTCAGAGCAATGACTTGCAGAAAGAGATAGGACGCCTCTCTATGCTTAAAAAGGAGATCGACTCCTACCGCTCCGAACTGCTTCGTGCAAGGCGGCTTCTTGAAGGTGTGGAGATAGGGATGCGGCCGGGACTCTACAGGGTTGCCAATATTGTCGGCGGAGAGCTTGCCATTCGGCAGGATGTGACAAGGGTCGTCAGAAGATGGATGCGATATCTGCCCCAGATCCATTATTCTCTCTTGCTGAAAACGGTAGAGACTGCCCCAGGTGAAGGGGCTAAGGGGGATTGGGGATTCTCCATCACACAGGAACTGGGGGAGTCTCTTGGAGAAAAGAGTAATCCACCCGTTATGTTTTTTCCTCCTTGCGAATGTCTCTTTACCGCACTGATGAAAAGCAGCGCGGAAAAGGTCATGGAATGGGAGCTCGAAGTCCTGAGAAGGCGTGTATCTTCCAATCATGTGTTTGCTTCCGGTCCCATCCTCGGCAGATTTCTCTCTCTTGATTATCAGTCCGAAGAACCTCGTTACCTCTATCTCTTTTCAGTTCCCATAAAAAAATAATTATCTCCTTGACCTTCAAGCGGCTTGAAGCTCTAGGCTATCTCTCAA
>JGI2924J29684_1077858_pt1 | contig 24045 bp, 25 predicted proteins | sample BenlonsequencITS_FD_29684 | JGI IMG/M metagenome (IMG submission 29684)
TTTTCCTTAATTAAATACATCGTAAGGATACTGGAAACATATCAAAATTTAGAAACCAGTTAACATCAGGTATATACCTGAAAAACGGTTACTACGGTACACTTTTTTCCGGCCTAACCTGAGCCAGCAAACGATATAATGGACTACTGACCTGCATACCAGTCATCGACATTCCATCCATACCAAAGCGAGTAAAACGCATTAGTCCATACGTAATATCATTAATACGCTCTAGTAAATGAGACTGTAGTCCCAAAGTACTACACCAGTATGAATGTGTCATCACCGTCGCTGTTAAGGCTACTCTACCTCCCAGGGAAACGGCTTTAGCAAGAGCCATACTTGAGCGTTGACTGATAAAACAATTAGCAATATAAAAAACAGCATTTCCAATGCTATCGTGAGCCATAGGCAAGTTATGTTTATGGTGATAGATAAGACAGGCTACATCAGCAATGGCGATAGCGAGGCCAACTCCCGCCAGGGCTAAGAGCGGTACGCCTCCACCACTTAGCACTGTTAACGCTATCCCGGCGGAACAACATAAAACCTGTCCGCCCAAAATGACCATTTGCCAATTAAAAATTTCTTTAGGAAAAACCGCTATCGCTCGTTTAGCAAATCCGGTCAATAAGCGTTCTTTTCCTTGCTCAGGCCCTATTCTACCGATCTCCACATCCATATTGGTTTCCGGATGCGGCAATGAGGGGCATGGAGGTGAATCCGCAGGCGCGTGAACAGGAAGTTGCCCTCCCACCTGAGCATTTGGGCTAATAGGTTTCATGGTCCTCCCTCTCCCCGATATCCATTATCAATACATTCCATTAATGCAGGTGGAGTATCTGATTGACAAAACTCTGTAATTTTTTCAGCCAATAACACACAGGGATCGGCAGGGCGCTCATCAAAAGTAATTTCCTGATCGGCATTTTGGGGGCGGACACGGCAATAATCCAGTACCGCACCTATCGCAGTCAGGCTAGCGGAGGTAATTACTGTTCCCATGACCAAAGAGGCCGCTATGTTGTCAGCGGCAGGCAGTGGAAACTGTATGGGTATAACCAGGGAAGAAATAGCGATCCCTGAACGTATCAATAAAGAAAGACAGTTGGCAAGGGTGTTAGCGCAGTTTAGGCTTGCTCCGCATTCTAACGACAGCTTACTGACTACAAAAGCAACGCTATCACTGGCGGTTTGTAACGGTTCCTTTTGATGACATATCAATTGATAATTATGATATGCGCAGCAAGCATCTCCAGTGGCAATCACTAGCGCAACCCCCGCAAGAATAAGAATGGGTAACCCTGCCCCGCCAGAAATTACCGCTGCAGCGATCGATAATCCAAATACGACGGCTGCACCCAGTGCACGAATGGTGTATTGAATAAAATGCATAGCATAATCCCTCTGCTGCTTTATCTGTTCAGGCGTAAGCAGCACAGGTGTCGTGGGGGTGTCAGGGGCTGGAATTTCAGGAGGAAGAAACGATGCCCCCTCCGCTTGCATATCGGAAGGAACGCTATTATCCCCGACGATATTGTTTACCGCTGGCGGAATATGAACCACTATAATTCGCTCTGTTATTTAAGTAACAAGAGTGTCAAACATTATTTGCGCATTCTGGCGAATCTCGCTCCATGAGGCATCCGCATAACTCATCTTGATGGCGGTTTGAAAGGCCTCCCTCGCCAGCCCTGGTTCACCCATCATTTTGAGACAGACGCCTGTTTGATAAACCGGTTCTGGATGACTGGCATCCAGCATCAATGCATGTCCATAGAAATTGATGGCTGTTGAGTATTCTTTAAGCATCATCCAGGTCCCAGCCAATGCAATATGGGCACGCCAACTCCATGGCTGGGCCATCACCAACCAGCTAAAATCGATTAAAGCGCGCGAATAATCACCTTCCTGCCATGAGGCATAACCCTTGGCGTAAACGGTCTCCGGATCAACAGATAAGAGCTGTTTCAGAATTTCTTCGGGTACTTTATTTTTCTGATTTTCTTTCATCTGAATACCTATTGATTATTATTTTTCACTTGACATTGGGTTATGTCAGGGACGTCATTTAAAATGTCGCTGGATAAGTTGCTCTGCGGATAAAATTGTCCATTTATCGCCATCAAGCATAGTGTAGGTCGCTCCCATTGCTGTCAGGATGCGCAATAATTTCCTGCGTAGCATTGATTGTTTTTCATCCAGAACATCGGTAATTATCAACATCTTTAAATATTTTAACTGCGGGTGATGAACAAATATCCCGCGTAAAAGGCCCAGTAAGTGAAATAATTGCTGCGGTCGAGGCTGCCCGGGCGTCAGGCGCCTAAACTCACAAATAATCATTTCTTCTGCCTCAATGCGATATACCACCAGATAAGGTGATAATATAAACTGCTGACCAAGGAATATAGAGGTTTCCCCTAAATATGCAGGCTCAGTTAACACCTGATGCCGGTGCAACCACTGCTCTATTTCTTGCACTATTTTACCTCGTTAATGACTGAAGTATGTGAGCAAGAACATCGACCAGTGATGTCCCCATGCCCATGATTTGCTGCATAATATCAGCCGCTTTATCCATAATTTCCGTCAAGGTTTTGCTATAAGATTGGGCCCCCTTTTGTTGCAGTTCGGCAATCGTACTAGTTTGATCGCTTTGACGTTGCGCAGCACTGCCCCCCAGGCTAAAGCCACCCGCAGCGATGTGCCCTGCGCCTTGACCGAACATAACGCCGGCCTCCCCGCCTGTAACCCCGAATCCTATCGTCAGCATTCCCGAACAAATTGAGCCAACCCCATTAAGTATTGAGGCTTTATACGTTTGATCAATCGTTTTCAGTTGCGTGTTAAAGGCATTGACCTGTAGTTCCCAACTCAACTGCTGTTTTACTACGTTATAGGCGCGCATGATATTGCGCAGCTTTTTGGCAAGCTCTATTAGCGTCTCCCAGATTTTATCAAATAACCAAAGCAATGATTCAGCATCCACTTTATCCCCAGATGGGGATGGAGTGGAAGAAGGCGCTAACAAGGGAGACGTCGTTAATACCGGTATTACGTTACTCGTTTCCATATTTTTATCCTCAGATTAAGCGCGCCAGCCAGCAATTTTCGCCTGAACGCTACTATAATCATCAATGATATCTAATGTATCTTTAAGCGCTGCGCCGCTACCTTTATAAAGTGCCTGCAAACGTTTTTGTTCCATCTTTTTTTGACCTTCCATTTGTTCCATTATGAAATCCTGAAACTGTTGCCGAGCTATTAATTGCTCTATTTTTTTTTCGAGCTTCGCTTTTTCTGTTTTAATCACCCCAGCATTCGTCTGATTGCCTCCTTCGGTTGCACATCTGATTGCCTGTAAGCTTTTGCATGAACAATCCCTCAGTAATGCAGACATAATTTTTTTAAACACATTGACAAGGATCTGTTTACGAATATTTTTTAACAGAAATTTTTCCCCTTCTTGCGCACATTTTTCCAGGGCTTCTTTTGCCGCTTCTTTCACCATGGCTTTCACCCCCTCTTTCGTAAAGCTTTTTCCCGCCCTTCGCGTCATATTTTTTTCGGCGGTACGAGAAAACTCAGCAGATTCCTCTTCCATCTCTCCCAGCTCAACCATTTCACGATCAAAAGACTCGAATTGTCTGGAAAAATTTTCGCTCACCTGCCTGCCAAACTCTTCAGCCAGCGCGTCTATTTCTTCTTCGCCTGCGCCTGCCATACGCTCAGCTAATTCCTCTCCAAAACCAGAGTCAAGCACTTTTTCAGCGGCGCCGGACAAGGCTCTCGTCGCCATAAAAGCACGACCAATCTGGATAACATCCAGTGCCAGCGCGACGATTTCACAGCCAAGCTGAATCTTACTTGTAACATTAATAATCGCCTTACAGGTATCGGGGTCAGCGCCGAATAACATTGCGGTTTCGGCTCCGGCTTTAACCATTCCTGCACAACCTGCGGCCATATAGGCTACGCCGCTAGCCATTTCTACGGGATTATCTGACAGAAAACCTTCCACAACTTTGAAGGCGCCAATCACGGTTTCAAATATGCCGGTAATCCAGTCAAAAATAGCGCCAAAAATGCCCGCTTTACGCGCTTTATCAGCCTGCTCTATCGCCTTCTGGATCTGCTCCTGATACTCCTTCACCTGCTTATCACGTAATGTATTTTGTACCTCAGTTGCCCGCTCAAGCTGTTGGCATAACGATTGAGCGCTACTACCAAAGACGTTGAGTATTAATATCGTCATCATCATTGATAAAACCGTGGGATTTATCCGCAAAAAGTCAGGCAATGGTGGACTCTTATGATTTCCGGGGACCGCATCAAGTAGTTTCTTCAACGCGTTGTTTGCCTCCTGAAGGCTAATTTTCCTCGTTACCGCACACATTGCGTTACCATTGCCAAAAGCAAAATCCACACGCCGCTGGCGTTTTCCCAGCGATCCCGAGGAAACGCAACTGACATTGCTTAAATGATGATGTGATAAGGCGTTTACTCCCGCAGCGCTATCGCTATTACTGTGGATTCGATTCATTCTTAGCTCCTGTCAGAAAGTTGCTGTAACATCTTTTCTGCGCGCAATCGGAGGATGTGATGTTCACTGGCCTCGCCGCAAATACGCACCACGGCCTTTAACGCTTTCCTTGCATAACGAACGTTATCACACGCGAGATAGCATTCTGCTGCCGCCCAGGGCGCCTGCGGCGCATCCAGCTTAATCTGTGCCGCGCGTCCATAGGCGTATATCGCTTCCCCCCAGAGTTTTTGAGCCTGGCAGCATTCTCCTAACCGAAACCAGTAGTCAAATGACCAGGCATCATATATTGTCAGCAGTTGAAAGAGCCGCGCTGCGCCGGAGAACTCTTGTACCTCCATAAGCTGCATGGCATAGCGATACAAAGTATTAAGCGGCTGTGTAACATCATCATCCAACAACATACGCAGCGAGCCGCCACGCCTGAAAAATCGCATCGTGTCATATACTTGCTGTAGGGTTGGTTCTTTTTTCATGAATACGTTTTCTGCGCAATCATGGTGGAAATTTCCCCCCACTTACTGATAAGCCCCGTCAGTTGGCTAAGGACAGCGTTAAGCATCTGAGCCGTTTTTTGAATTGTTAACTGTCCCTGACTCATCATATCGGTATTCCGGTTGGCGTCATTATCCAGGGCCGCTTTTAGCGCCTGTAGACCACCTTTATCCAGTTTCCCATGATCGCCGTATTTAGCCATATACTGATCAAAGGTCAAACCATCGATGGTAATACCATTTTTTCGCATGTAGTTAGCTACATCATCAGGCACCGCCGCTTTGGTTTTAGGATCCCCTTTAGATACTTCAGCAATAACCTCATCCATTTCATTTGATTTTTCCTGAGTATTTCTGGCACGTTCAGCATTCTTCTGAACGTCCATAAATTTAGCGTTTGCGATAGCCTGAATGACCGTAAGGAGAATAAGCAAAACACTATAACCTTCGGCAAAAGGGTTTTGCTCATATAAACCATCTTGACTCTCTGTATCAGAATCAAAATTTCTGACGCCGAAATTATTTTTAACCGTAGTGGGGTTTGGTGTTCCCCAAAAGATGTTTCCTGCAGACATTGGACTTTACCTTTTTGTTTTACCTGAGGGTACCTCCACCGTGGATTGAGTATTATCCACCGTGGATTGAGTATTAAGTTGTTGCAGCCGTGCTTCAAGTTGTTTAAACATATTTACTATTTTCTTTAAATCTCTCTCAGCCTCCCGGTTAACCCCGGCAACGCCTTGTGGAAATAAGGTATCAAGAATAGTATCTGGCTCTCTGTTTTTTTTTGAACACTGTGCTCTTTCGGAAATCTGTTGACTCACTTTAGCCCTGATTTGATGAAATTTTTTAAGATAATGATTTAGCTGCATGTAACTCTGCTCTAAGTCACGATATTCATCACTAAAAACAACCTTTTTCTTTAACATCGCACTCCTCCTGTTATATACACGATAGAAAAATTAACGTGCTAACTAAGAGTTTTTTGCGGTCCCTCGCTCACCACAAGCGCACAGTTATGGTAACGATAATAAATAATGTTGATAATATTTTCTGCCTGTTCGATCGCTTCAATCAATAAGGTGTTCTGCTGATATTGCTGTGGGTCCTGTATCTTACCGCAGGCCTTTTCTAATTGCTGGCGGGCCGCTCTTAATTGTAAAATTATTCCTTTAGCCTCTTCACGGGAATGAAGCAGCAAATCTTCTAACTGCGTCAGAGTTGTCATTTTCACTCACTTAAAATCTAATGGATAGTTAATCAAAGTATCAGAATGTTTAATTGTTACCACATCAGCACTCAGATGGACAATTTCTCCCCCATCGGGTAATAGCGCTCCTACACGTAAACGCTCCTTGTCGGTCAGTAATAAATAATCACCATGGCGGCTCTGCACAAATCCAGCCACTGGCGCAGGTAGATACCTTCCTGCATCATGGGAGGGCGCAATATCCTGATAGATTATAGAAAGCGCGGGGTACTTTTTCTTTAGTGTTGCTAGCGTTTCTTGCAAAATACGTTGGTGAGATTCATCTAGCACACCACTAATAACAAAAGAGCATCGCATTGGCGTAACATTAACAAGGCCCACTAATCCGTTCTCTATTATCGCAGAAATAATGTCATTCCCCTGAGATTGATGAGAATTACTTATCCTCCAGTGTAATAAACCGGGAACATCTGCAAGTAACGGTTGGACTTTACGCCATTTCTGATCCATCTGTATATTATCATGAATTAATACGCTACCAGGCCCTTCACTGGATACTTCAGCATGGGGGTAACCCATTTGTATCAAAATATCCTGCACTTCTCGTATTAATAAGTCATCGCAGATTACGCCATCCCGGTACATGACCCCCCATGATTCGAGAGTCGCTCTCACCTTTTGCATCTGTTCGCTTGACGAACAATAGCCGGACAACTGCAGGCTTCCATCTTTTTTCCATTGTGTCCGGACATAATGAATGTTACTTTTATCTAATAAGGACTTAACCCGTAAAGGTAAGTCATTCACCGTTTCAGGCTGACCATCAATACTTAACAAGACACCGATTCCACCAATGAAAATCAAGAATATGCCAGCCAACCACCAATACCCTAAACTGGAAACCGGTATTTGGTAACTGGCAAGATCACAATCTTCTTTACCAAACGCCAGAGCAACTCCCGCAACCTGCAAAACCCCACTGGACGGTAGCGGTTTATTTTGATTAAATCTGCGTCCATTAACTTTAACTCTGGCTTTCCCGGCATCAACAAACAAACTCTCTTCCTGTTCTCTCAGAACAATTTTTCCATTTATAGTAAGCGGAATACAAATATCACACCCCTTCTCCCCCAGTGATAAATTCCCCTCATTCAACCATACTTCTCGGCCCTGTAAAAGGTGACCCAAAAAACGTATTTTCCATGAACTCTTCAGATTAGCCATGAGATATGCCATTATTTACTACTGAAGCTTTAATCAAAAAAAGCCTGATTACACTATGTACTTGAGTCGTATCGTTGCGAAACAAATGACCTAAAACAGGAATATCGCCTAATAAAGGAATTTTATTTTGCGAGCGAATTTGCTTACCTTGTTTAAAACCTCCCAGCAATAAACTTTGTCCGGCCAATAATGTAGCTTGCGAAGCAATTTCAGAGTTTTGCACTTCGGGCAGTGGATTTGTTTCGCTTTGCGTATCACTTTGTTGACCATCCTGAATATTGAGATTCAGCATTATTTTTTGCGTCCCATTATCATTTAATAACCGAGGTGTAACACGCAGCAAAGATCCTGTAGTAATGGATTCAAGTTTAGCAACTTTTTCTCCCTGCAATTTGGTATAGAAAGTAATATTTTTATCCAGTACAGCCTGGATATTATTTAAAGTAACGACAGATGGTTGAGAAAGTACATAAGCCTGAGAGCTTTTCTCCAGCGCATTTAAACGCACCATAAAGTTTGAAGTATCACTGATTACTGTTGAAAAACCGTTAGTATCGCCTTCATTCGGACCCGAATTGAAAGCAATCTTCTTTCCGCCCAGTGACACTGCCGTCCCCCAGTCGATCCCTAACTGGTTAATATCTCCAGCATTAACATCAATAATTTTCACAGAAATCTCGATCATTTGCTGATGCTGATCTAATTCTGTGATCAGTTTCCGATAACCTGCCATATTGACCGAATAATCACGAACGATAACCGCATTTTGTCGTGGATCGGCAGCAAACATAGGTAATTCCTGTGTTGCGGGTGAACCATTATTCGTAGATGACGCCGGTACGCTAGATTTACTCATCTCACGCAATACACTCACAACCCCAGGAACCACAACGGCTTGATCTCGATATTGGTATTGAGTATCCATGGCAGTAGCATACTTAAGTGTGTATATACTCACACTAACTGCGCTATCTTTCTGTTTGATTAATGCATTATCCAGTACTGAGGCTAATTGACTAATACGAGTCAGACAACTTGGAACACCGCTCACCTCCACCGCGCTAGTACCGGTAATTTCTTTAACCTCGCATCCCGGTGATGAAAGAATATTCTGGCTACGTAAATAATGAATAAACCGCCCAGTAGATAAGATATTGAAATTGATGACCTGATGTTTTAATAATGATGCGGGATATACATATAGCATATTACCATCAAACCAAGTAAGTAAATCATATTGTGCAGCCAAGTTATTCAGAATATCTACGGGTGGTCCTGGAGATATTTTCCCGCTAAATGTGGCTGTTATAGATGGACTAATAGTAATAGCTGTATCATAGTTCTCTGAGAGAAGGTGTAAAACCTCTGTTAATGGCATCTGTCTGGCGTAGAGGGTAAAGTCATTACCTTTCCATGACAACTCATAACTCTTTGCCGTATTGAGCATAAACAGTAAAATTAACAATAAGCATCTATTTGCTATCATTTTATAGCCCACCCGAATAAAGTTTATGACGATTACGTATTACATTTTTTAGAATACAAGTTAAAGACAAGTGTTTTTCTATCTCAATAGCAATAAGCTCAGCGCTATTACTTGTAGTATAATAACCGTTTAACCATCCTGCATCCGCTGTGAGCTGTATAGCATAATCATGGATGTCCGGGTGTGCTGCAAGCAGTAATGTCACATAGACAAGACAAGGTGTAGGTAAACTTTCCAGGTTATTTAAGAACAAAGAAATAGAAAACGCGTCTGAGAAAATCTCTCCTCTGGCAGGATGTCCATCAATAGTCATTATCCAGAATCGGCTATTACCTTCCGCCTTGATATCCTGGATCAATGGAATACCTTTTAAAACTGCCAGCATGAATCCCTCCTCATACATAAAAATGAGTTTCTATCAAATTCGGTCACAACCACATCCGTAAAAAGCCTGATTCATATTTATTTTAACTATACTCTTCTTATACAATATTAGAATGTTGTCTACATACATCTTGTCAGGCACGATCCTATCACTCGGATTTTCCGATATATTTACAATTGTACTTTTATCATTGAAACAATACATTACAATTAGAAAAGTAATTTATTAAATTAACTGTTACGATGCTTTTACATCGCCACCTTATTAATAAGTAATTGTAGTCATCAAGTGAGTTATATATGAAGAAATTTATCTTCCTAATGATAACACACTCCATTAATCTTCTATTGAAACTATATGTACTGCTATAGTGATCAAGCACCAAATATTTTGCAACTGGAAACTGAAGGAAGGTATTATGAATTTACTGAACCTGAAGAATACGCTGCAAACTTCTTTAGTAACCAGGCTAACTTTTTTATTTTTATTAACAACGATAATTATTTGGCTGCTATCCGTGTTTGCAGCAGCTTATATATCAATGGCTCAGAACAGGAAGCATATAATGGAGGACTTATCCACTATCTCCGAGATGAATATTGTACTAAACAATCAACGTTTTGAAGAAGCTGAGCGTGACGCCCAAAAGTTAATGTATCAATGTTCATTTGCGACTGTTATTCGCCATAACAATACTTTTCCTGGGGTTAGTCGGCATCTGCCTGTAGGTCCCCCAAATTGCACGCCAACGCTAAACCGAGATAAGCCTCGTATTTTTCCACAGCCCTATGATATCGATGAAGAAAATAATCATCGCGATCATTTTATCCTTAACCATAAAAATGAGATTTCATTATTACCGGCTAATGCCCCCTCAGGGTATTCTACTCTACAGCTTATGACACTAAGACGTTTACCTTTATACCCGAACCATGCAGGGTTTTACTGGAGCAAACCAGAATACATAAACGGCAAAGGATGGAATGTTTCTGTTGCAGTTACCGATCAGCATGGCGTATTTTTTGGAGTGACTGTTGACCTACATAATCTCATTACCAATAACCATCCACAATTAGATGATAGTATTCATGTGTGGCTAGATCAGAACAATCACTTATTACCGTTTTCATACGCATCTCAAAAAATACGTACACGGTTAGAAAATGTAACGTTGCATGATGGATGGCAACAAATTCCAGGTTTTCTGATATTACGCACGACCCTGCATGGCCCCGGTTGGAGTCAGGTTATTTTGTACCCATACGGTAATCTATCTAGTCGCATCTTAAAAACTATCATTCAACAAATCCCCTTTACGTTAACAGCGTTGGTGTTGATGACGTCAACTTTTTGTTGGTTACTCCATAGCTTACTGGCCAAACCGTTATGGCATTTTGTCGATGCCATTAATAAAACCGCAACTGAACCGCTGAGCACACGTTTGCCAGAAGAACGACAAGATGAATTAGGTAGTATTGCCTACGCTTTTAACCAACTGCTTAACACCCTACAAGTACAATACGACAATCTGGAAAGTAAAGTTGCAGAACGTACCCACGCGCTAAATGAGGCAAAAAAGCGAGCCGAGCAAGCTAACAAACGTAAAAGCATTCATCTTACGGTAATAAGTCATGAGTTACGTACCCCGATGAATGGCGTACTCGGTGCGATTGAATTATTACAAACTACTCCTTTAAATATAAAACAGCAAGGATTAGCAGATACAGCCAGGTATTGTACATTGTCTTTACTAACTCTTATTAATAATCTGCTGGATTTTTCACGCATCGAATCTGGTCATTTCACATTGCATATGGAAGAAACGGCGTTACTTCCGTTACTGGACCAGACCATGCAAACCATCCAGGGACCAGCGCAAAGCAAAAAGTTGTCATTACGTACTTTTGTCGGTCAACATGTTCCCCTTTATTTCCACACCGACGCTATCCGTTTACGTCAAATTTTGGTTAATTTACTCGGAAATGCGGTAAAATTTACCGAAACCGGAGGGATCCGTCTGACGGTTAAACGTCATGCGGAACAATTAATATTTCTAGTTAGCGACAGCGGTAAAGGGATTGAAATACAACAGCAGCCTAAAATATTTACTGCTTTTTATCAAGCGGACACAAATTCGCAAGGTACGGGTATTGGACTCACTATTGCTTCAAGCCTGGCTAAAATGATGGGCGGTGAATTAAAAATAGATAGTATCCCCGGGGTTGGAACCTGTATATCGCTAGTATTACCTTTACAAGAATACCAGCCGCCTCAACCTATTAATGGTACACTGTCCGCCCCTATCTGCTTGCATCGTCAACTTGCCTGCTGGGGGATACGCGGTGAACTATCCCACCAGCAAAATGCGCTTTTCAACGCAGAACTTCTGTATTTCCCCGGAAAACTCTATAACCTAGCACAACAATTAATATTATGTACTCCGAATACTCCAGACATAAATAAATTGGTACAACCCTGGCAATTACAGATTCTTCTGGTTGATGATGCCGATATTAATCGGGACATCATCGGCAGAATGCTTGTCAGTCTGGGCCAAAATGTCACCATTGCAGCCAGTAGTAACGAGGCCCTGACTTTATCGCAACAACAGCGATTTGATTTAGTACTAATGGATATTAGAATGCCAGAAATAGATGGCATTGAATGTGTACAATTATGGCATGATAACCCGGCTAATTTAGATCCTGACTGCATGATTGTGGCGCTATCAGCTAGCGTTGCTTCAGAAGATATTAACCGTTGTAAAAAACATGGGATACATCATTACATTACAAAACCTGTGACATTAGCTACCCTGGCTCGCTATATCAGTATCGCTGCAGAATACCAGCTTTTACGAAATATCGAACTGCAGGAGCAAGATCCAAGCCGCTGTTCAGCGTTACTGGCAACAGATGATATAGACATTAATAGCAAGATTTTCCAATCACTGGACCTCTTGTTATCGGATATTGAAAGTGCTGTGTCTACTGGAAAAAAAGTCGATCAGTTACTTCACACATTAAAAGGCTGTTTAGGTCAAGCAGGGCAGACTGAATTGGCGTGCTATGTAGCAGATATTGAGTATCGAGTAAATATGGGGAAAATCATCACCATGGAGGAACTAACCAACCTACGCCAGAAAGTACGCATAATTTTTAACAACTACACCATTACTTAATGTTACCTTAATTTTCGCGGGAGCAGCAAAATGAAAGAATATAAAATCTTATTAGTCGACGATCATGAAATCATCGTTAACGGCATTATGAATGCCTTATTACCTTGGCCTCATTTTAAAATTGTAGAACATGTTAAAAATGGTCTTGAGGTTTATAATGCCTGTTGTGCACACGAGCCTGACATACTTATACTTGATCTTATCTTACCGGGTATCAATGGCCTGGATATAATTCCTCAATTACACCAGCGTTGGCCAGCAATGAATATTCTGGTTTACACTGCATACCAACAAGAGCATATGACCATTAAAACTTTGGCCGCAGGTGCCAATGGTTATGTTTTAAAAAGTAGTAGTCAGCAGGTTCTGTTAGCGGCATTACAAACGGTAGCAGTAAACAAGCGTTATATTGATCCGACGTTGAATCGGGAAGCCATTATGGCTGAATTAAATGCTGACGCCCCCAATCATCAACTACTCACTTTACGCGAGCGTCAGGTTCTGAAACTTATTGACGAAGGGTATACCAATCACGGGATCAGTGAAAAATTACATATCAGTATAAAAACCGTCGAAACGCATCGGATGAATATGATGAGAAAGCTACAAGTTCATAAAGTGACAGAGTTACTTAACTGCGCCCGAAGAATGAGGTTAATAGAGTATTAACCAAGGCATCCTATGGTATTGAGCATTTTGTCATACTTTGATGAGCTTTACGCCATTCAATATTGCTCATCACCGACAAAAGCCATACAGATGCCACACAATTTATAACTACCTTAATCTTTGGTTAGTTATGATATAGTAAAATTCTCATATTTAACGGGCTTCACCATGGCGTATTCTATCGGCGAATTTGCCAGACTATGCGGTATCAATGCCACCACGCTAAGAGCATGGCAGCGACGCTATGGTTTGTTGAAACCACAGCGTACTGACGGCGGACATCGCTTGTACAGTGATGAGGATGTACAACAAGCGCTTAGCATCCTCGAATGGATGAGAAAAGGCGTGCCGATAAGCCAGGTCAAACCCTTATTGTCGCGTCCGGTCATTCGCTTGGGCGATAACTGGATAACGATCCAGGAGACAATGCTTCAACATCTCCACGAAGGGCGAATCGACGCGCTACGGCAGTTGATTTATGACTGCGGCCGAGAATATCCCCGAGCGGAGCTGGTGACCCACCTATTGCGTCCGTTGCGCAGCAAAGTGTCAGCTCATCTTCCCGCCGTGATGACGCTGCGCGAAGTACTGGATGGCATTATTATTTCTTACACCACTTTTTGCCTTGAAGGCGACAGAAAAGCGCCCGGCTACAGTGCGTTTATTAGCGGCTGGAACCTCTCAGATCACTGCGAAATCTGGCTGGAAGCGTTGACGCGTACCGGACAGGGACTGCGGATCGATATTCTTCCCTCTCCACCAACTGTACTGGCGCCCGAACTGTTCTCCCAGAGAAAATGGTTCCTGGTGACCACCGGAAAGCTCACTGCCGGGCAGAAAAAACAGCTCGCCCAATGGCACAACGTTATTGCCTCGCTTGAGCTTATCACGCTATAAGCCCTTAAATGTACGTCCTTCCCTCATTTTATCTTACTAATATTCCAATACGTCAAAAAAATTCTCTCGAAAACTTAGACAAACAAACAAAGTTGTGTAAGTTTTAAATCTACGCAAGATAACGTTTTGCGCCATTCGGCGTCAGTCGTCGTGCTTTCAATAAGGGGAAATCATGAAAAATAAACCCGTAATCGGCATTAGCGAATGTCTGACTGGCGCCGCGGTACGCTTCGATGGCGGACATAAACGTATGGATTTCGTAATGAACTCTCTGGCGCCGTGGGTGACCTACAAAACGATCTGCCCGGAGGTTGCAATCGGCCTGCCCGTTCCTCGCCCTGCGCTGCGCCTTATCCAGACGACCTCCGGCGACATTCGGATGCGCTATAGTCATGCTCCGTACGATGATATCACCGATAAAATGAATGCTTTTGCCGATCGGTTTCTGCCAACGATGGGCGAACTGGCGGGATTTATTGTGTGTGCAAAATCGCCCAGTTGCGGAATGGAGCGTGTTCGCCTGTATGATGAAAAGGGAAATCGGGGCCGCAAAGCGGGCACGGGACTGTTTACCGCTGCGATGATGGCCAAATATCCCTGGCTACCGGTGGAAGAAGATGGTCGCCTGCACGATCCGGTATTACGCGAGAATTTTATCGAACGCGTCTTCGCACTAAATGAATTAAATGCGCTACGCGCGCAGGGCTTGAATCGTCACAGTTTGCTCGCGTTTCATAGCCGATACAAACTTCAGCTTCTCGCGCACCACCAGGCAGGCTACCGCGAAATTGGCCCTTTCGTCGCGCGTCTGCATGAGTGGGACGATCTGGAGGCATTCTTTGTTCACTATCGGGAAAAACTGATGGCTATCCTGCGCCATCCCGCTTCACGTAAAAATCACACTAATGTGCTAATGCATATCCAGGGGTATTTTCACCGCGCGCTGAACAGTAGACAACGCGCGGAATTACGCGAAGTGATTCTCGGCTATCGGGCAGGCCGGCTGCCGATCCTGGCGCCGTTAACGCTACTGAAACACTACCTGGCGGAACATCCGGATGACTATCTGCGCACGCAGAATTATTTTGAGCCGTACCCTGATACGTTAGGACTGCGTTTAACCATCACCTGATAATCCTGCGGATCGCTGCTTCGTTATTGATAACGCCACACTAACTGTCTGTAAGCCGTTCCGTTTAGATACGGCTTCGCGCCTGTTGTAATGAAGGCAAAGAGAAATCCCCCCTGAAAGCGAAGCGCATTCTCCAGACCAACCGCCTCATCGCGCATGATACAGATTGCGCGCACATTTCAACATACGTTATCGCCAACAGGCCGCTTATCCACCATGATACCGACTATGACCCCACCAGGGCGTTAATCACGGTTTCCATAGCTTTTTTTTCTAACGCGCTACGTTGGATACGTTGATTCGCCAGCGCGGTTCTTAACACCCCTGCAATAACAATATGCTTCGGCTCCTGTCCCAGATCGCGCATTTCCAGTACAACTTTGCCCACCACTCTGCACATCTCGCGGTAAAGTTCGTCATCTTTTGTCGGTTTTCCCATACGTTTTTCTCGTCCGCCAGCGCAAACCAACAGAATATAACAGTCTCCGCCCTTAAACAAAATTTGATCCAAATCAAAGCAATAGCGTAGTTTATTATTCACGAATCATAATTTGTGCTAATTTTGGTCTCTGGCGCAGTCAGTTTTTCGAAGCGCCTAATCAGTTCCGCCAGGCTACCGGCCTGCATTTTTTCCATTACTCTGGCCCGGTGCACCTCTACGGTACGCAGCGCGATATTCATCGCTTCGGCAATTTCGCGGTTCATAAATCCTTTTGCCACCAGACTGGCCAGCTCACGCTCTTTCGGCGTCAACTGCTGGTAACAAAGCATAATTTCACGGCGCGCCACCGCTAGCGATGAAACCCTCAGCGCACGTTCCAGCGCCGCCTGTAGCGGTTTGACCGCTACAGGTTTTTGCAGAAAGTCGACAGCGCCGCGTTTCATCTGCTCCACGGCCATCGGTACATCGCCATGTCCGGTAAGAAAGATAACCGCCAGGGTACCTCCGCACTGGCGCAACGCATCATGAACATCTTGTCCATCCAGTACCGGCATTCGCATATCCAGTAATATTACACCGGTCTGATACAGACCAGCCTGCGCCAAGAAATCCGCCCCCTGCGTCCAGCATTTTACGTCATATCCCAAGCTTTCCAGTAAAAACGCGCACGCGTTAGTGACCGCCGTATCATCATCCAATAGATGTATTATCGCCATCCTTGCCCCCATTTTCATGTAAGAAATGTATCGTGACCACCGTTCCCGCCTGACCGTCCGGCGCGGTCTGATTCCTGATGCTGATATCGCCACGGCCATACCGAACCAGTCGCTGGCAAATCGCCAGCCCTAAGCCCATACCCTCTTTGCGAGTGGTCATAAATGGCTGAAACGCCTGACGTAATAGCGCGTTATCGATTCCCCCGGCGTTATCCTGTAAAACAATGCTGACGCCGTTTTCAATCCGTTCAGCAATGATCCATAAATGGGTGGCGCCCGCCTGAGCCGCATTAAGAATGACATTAGCCAGTACCTGCTCCAACAGTACCGGCGGCAACGTAACGCGTAGCGCGGCGCTAACCTCGGTATGCAGATCCACTGACGGAAATTGATGCGCCATACGCAACAATTGCCAGACGTGATCAATCGCCTCGCGAATGGCTATCGCCTTCCACTCTTCGGTCAGCACAGGGTTGCCCTGTGCCTGACTAACCCAGTGACGCAGGTTACGCAAAGTGTCCGCGCCACGTTGCGCCTGCTGGTCAATATGATCCAGCGCCGACAGCAAGGGATGCCGTTCATCTTCAACGCGCAGTCGAATCAGGCATCCCTGGGCGTAATGTCGAATCGCGGAAAGCGGTTGATTAAGTTCATGAGCAAACCCGGAGGTCATTTCCCCCAACACGCTCATTTGCCGGGCGGCCTCCAGTGCACGCTCATGCTGATGGAGTACCACGCTATTACGTTCCAGTTGTTTTCCGCGTCGACGCACCAGCAGCATGACCCAAATGTAATTGAGCGTGAGCAACAGGAACGCCAGCGTCAGACCGCCGACCATCAACTGATGTTGAATCAACCAACTTTTAACGTCCAGCCACAGTCGACGCTGCTGAGGGTGCTGACGAACATCACGCAGCAACGCTTCCACCTGACTGGTTGACGCAGGCGCCCCCCAGTGAAATGGCGCGGCGGCAGGCGCGTTGAATAGCGCTCGCGTGACGCGATCCGCCAGCGCATCGCTTACCGCGGGTAGCGCCGCGAACGACCAGTCAGGATATAGCTGCGTACTGGTTAAACAAGGCAGGGTCGTCGGTCGGGAAAGCAGCGCGATAAAGTCCTTCTCATCAATCAACCCTTCCTGATCCATATTTTCTAATAAGCACACCGGCACAATTGCCGCCTGCACCGCTTTTTCGCGCAGCATATAGACTAAGGCATCGCCAGGAAATCCGGTAAAACGGAAATGGAAATCGCGCTCCGGGCGTAAGCCCGCGTCGCTGAGCGCTTTATAGCCTAATAAATAGCCGCCAAACGCCTGAGCATCAATCGCGCCGACCGTCTTACCGATCAGATCGTGCGCCGTGGTAATCCCGCTATCGCGCCGGGTAAGGATCACGCTGCCAATGACATTGCCAACCGCTTTCCCATCGCGCGTAGAGCGTAGGGAAGCCAACCAGCGCAGCGGCGCATGACTGTTAAGTCTGACAAATTGCGCCGGGTTGGTTATCACAAACTGCACGGTTCTCCGGTTGACGGCCTCCTGAATTTGATGCAAATCCAGCGGCTGGATGTGAAAGGTTTCGCCGGGGATTTGTTGATTTAACGTCATTTCCAACGGCTGCCAGTGGCGTCGCGTAGACGCTTCGCCGCGCATGGCCAGAATACCGATATTCCATGACCCTGCCCACACGCTATGACAAATTAGCCCTACTGCCGCCAATATTGCCAGGCACCTTACGGTTTTTCCTCTCACCCCAATATCCCTGTCAATTATGTTGTTTTAGATCAACAACAAGCCGGGTATGTGGTTAACCACAATAGAGCGCTCCCCGTCTCGATTTTTACACTGTAAATCATCGACATTCTTTATTCATTACACATAAACCAACATCGTGACAAATGTTTCATTGTTGGCAATGTGGACGGGAGTCAATATGGACAGCAGTAAACGGCAACTTCTCCAGCAACTTGGCATCCTGACCGTTGGCGCCTCACTGGTTCCGCTGGCTGAAGCAAAATTTCCTTTTTCGCCGGAGCGGCATGAAGGCTCCTCCCGCCACCGCTACGCCATGCTTATCGACCTGCGACGTTGTATCGGCTGTCAGTCCTGCACCGTAAGCTGCACTATTGAAAACCAAACGCCGCAGGGCGCGTTTCGCACGACGGTGAACCAATACCAGGTCCAGCCTGAAGGCAGCCGGGAGGTCACAAATGTGCTATTACCGCGTCTGTGCAACCATTGCGATAACCCTCCCTGTGTGCCGGTCTGTCCGGTACAAGCCACCTTTCAGCGGGAAGACGGCATTGTGGTGGTGGATAACAAACGCTGCGTCGGCTGTGCCTACTGTGTACAGGCGTGTCCTTACGACGCCCGATTTATCAATCATGAAACGCAAACCGCCGATAAATGCACGTTTTGCGTCCATCGTCTGGAAGCCGGGCTGCTACCCGCCTGCGTAGAGTCCTGCGTCGGCGGCGCGCGTATTATTGGCGATATCAAAGATCCTCATAGCCGCATCGCCACCATGCTTCATCAACATCGCGACGCTATCAAGGTATTAAAGCCAGAAAACGGCACGTCGCCCCATGTTTTCTACTTGGGTCTGGACGACGCCTTTGTCACCCCCTTAATGGGCCGTGCGCAGCCCGCGCTTTGGCAGGAGGTCTGAATGACGCATTTACTCATCATTGAAGAAGTGCTGGCTCACCCGCAGGACATTAGCTGGCTACCGTGGGCGGTACAATATTTCTTTTTTATTGGCATTGCCGCCTGCGCCGCGTTGTTTGCCTGTTATCTTCACTGGCGAAAAAAAGACGCCGCGACAGAAGAAAATCAGGCGTTACTGATTGCCGTTACTTGTGCGATTACCGCACCGCTGGCGCTGACGGCGGATCTGCATCAGACCGCGCGCGTCTGGCATTTTTACGCCTGGCCGACGCCCTGGTCGTGGATGCCGTGGGGAGCGTTATTCCTGCCAATGTTTACCGGATTTCTCGTTCTGTGGTTCCTCGCCCAGCAGATGAAACGAATGCTAAATAAAAGTTACAACGTCACTAAGTGGTTGGCGCTGGCCAGCGCGCTTTGCGCGTTGGGTCTGCTGATTTATACCGGCCGCGAAGTCTCCGTTGTGATGGCGCGTCCGATCTGGTTTAGCTATGCCTTCCCCGTGGCGATGTTTCTTAGCGCCTTACAGGCATGCTTCGCGCTGATGATTGTCGCCGCCCGACGCGACTCTGCGCGACTGCCAAAAATACTGTGGGGACAAATCTGGACGCTGGCGGCGCTGGGTCTGGTCGTGGCCATGTGGGTTAGCGGCGATACCCTTTCCGGGACGGCAATCCGTCGGTGGATTACCGTCGCCCTGTCAGCCAAATATTACGCTGCCGGCTGGATAGCGCTGTGGGTATTAACGCTGTTGTTCTGTAGCCTGACGCTACGTCATCCCTTATCGCAGCTAAGACGTGTCCTGCTGGTTCTGAGCGCGCTGGCGTTATGTTGGCTGATGCGCTGGACCTTATTGATTCAGGTACAAACCGTACCAAAGTTCAACGCGCAATTTAATCCTTACTCGTTACCAGGCGGAACGGATGGCTGGCTGGCTATTCTCGGCACCTTCGGCCTGTGGATCGCGCTACTGATTATTATTCGTGAAACGCTCAACGGACTCACCAGGAGATTACAACATGGCTAATTTAACCCGTCGTCAGTGGCTAAAAGTCGGTCTCGCCGTCGGTGGGATGGTCACTTTTGGTTTGAGCTACCGTGATGTGGCGAAACGCGCAATTGATGGCCTGTTAAACGGGACGTCCGGCAAGGTAACGCGCGACCGCATCTTTGGCAATGCGTTAATTCCGGAGGCGCAGGCGCAAACGCACTGGCAGCAAAACCCACAACAAACCATCGCCATGACGCAATGCTTCGGCTGTTGGACACAGTGCGGTATCCGCGCCCGGGTTAATGCAGATGGCAAAGTGATACGCATAGCCGGCAATCCCTATCACCCCTTGTCGCAGGAACACCCGATTGATCCGTCCGTCCCTTTTAGCAAAGCCATGGAACAACTGGCGGGAGAAAGCGGTCTTGACGCCCGCTCAACCGCCTGCGCGCGCGGCGCCACGCTGCTGGAAAGTCTGTACAGCCCGCTGCGACTGCTTGAACCAATGAAACGCGTGGGTAAACGCGGCGAAGGGAAATGGCAGCGCATCAGCTTTGAGCAGCTTATTGAAGAAGTTGTGGAAGGCGGCGATCTGTTTGGCGAAGGTCATGTGGACGGACTGCGCGCTATTCATGCGCCGGATACGCCAATCGACGCAAAGCACCCCAGTTTCGGGCCAAAAACCAATCAGTTATTGGTCACGAATACCAGCGACGAAGGCCGCGATGCGTTTCTGCGTCGTTTTGCGCTAAATAGCTTCGGCAGCAAAAATTTCGGCGCGCATGGCGCCTACTGTGGACTGGCTTACCGGGCCGGCTCCGGGGCACTGATGGGCGATCTGGATAAAAACCCGCATGTCAAACCCGACTGGGAAAACGTGGAATTTGCGCTATTTATGGGCACCTCCCCGGCACAGTCCGGCAATCCGTTTAAACGCCAGGCGCGCCAGTTGGCGAGCGCCCGGCTGCGTGAGAATTTTCAGTACGTCGTGGTCGCCCCTGCGCTGCCGTTATCAACAGTGCTGGCCGATCCTCGCGGCCGCTGGCAACCAGTCCTGCCCGGCAGCGATTCGGCGCTGGCGATGGGGATGATCCGCTGGATCATGGATAATCAACGTTATCATGCTGATTACTTGGCAATTCCCGGCGTACAGGCGATGCAGCAGGCCGGGGAACAAAGTTGGACCAACGCCACGCACCTGGTAATTGCGGATGAACTTCCGACGCTTGCCGGACAACACCTGACGCTGCGTCATCTCACACCCGGCGGCGAAGAGACCCCCGTCGTGCTTAACACCGACGGCGAACTGGTCGCCGCGTCCACCTGCCGACAGGCGCGGCTTTTCGTGACACAGGTCGTTACGCTCGCCGACGGCCAACGGGTCACGGTGAAGAGCGGTTTGCAACGCCTGAAAGAGGCGGCAGAAAAGCTCTCGCTGACGCAATACAGCGAACAGTGCGGCGTCCCGGAAGCACAAATTATCGCGCTGGCGGAAACCTTTACTGCTCACGGACGTAAAGCCGCAGTTATCAGTCACGGCGGCATGATGGCCGGTAATGGGTTCTATAACGCCTGGTCGGTCATGATGCTTAACACGCTGATCGGTAACCTTAGCCTGTCCGGCGGCGTCTTTGTCGGCGGCGGCAAATTCAACGGCGTAAGCGACGGCCCCCGCTACAACATGAACAGTTTTGCCGGGAAAATGAAACCGTCCGGGTTAAGTATTGCCCGCAGCAAAACCGCGTATGAAACATCGGAAGAGTACCGCGACAAGATTGCTGCCGGGCAATCTCCTTATCCAGCTAAAGCGCCGTGGTATCCCTTTGTGGCAGGCCAGCTTACCGAACTGTTGACCTCCGCGCTTGAAGGCTATCCTTATCCGCTTAAAGCCTGGATTTCCAACATGAGCAACCCGTTTTACGGTATTCCCGGTCTACGCGCCGTCGCGGAAGAAAAGCTAAAAGATCCTCGTCGACTGCCGCTCTTTATCGCGATTGACGCCTTTATGAATGAAACGACGGCGCTGGCGGACTACATTGTGCCGGATACGCATAATTTCGAGAGCTGGGGCTTTACGGCTCCCTGGGGCGGCGTAGCCAGTAAAACCACAACCGCACGCTGGCCGGTTGTCGCCCCTGCTACCAGCCGAACAGCGGACGGACAGCCTGTTTCAATGGAGGCATTTTGTATTGCGGTAGCAAAACGGCTGCGGCTGCCCGGATTCGGCGACCGGGCAATAACCGATCCGCAGGGCAACGCTTTTCCACTAAACCGGGCGGAAGATTTTTATCTGCGCGTAGCCGCTAATATCGCCTTCATGGGCAAGACGCCGGTTGCGCCGGCAAATCAGGAAGATATTACGCTTACCGGCGTTACCCGCATTCTGCCAGCGATTCAGCACACGCTTAAACCTGATGAAGTCAGCCGCGTGGCGTTTATCTACTCTCGCGGCGGCCGGTTTGCGCCAGAGGGCAGCGGCTATACGGATCAACGGTTGGGTAACGCCTGGGAAAAACCTTTACAAGTCTGGAATGCGGATGTCGCCGCCCACCGTCACGCCATCACCGGCGAGCGCTTCAGCGGTTGCCCGGTCTGGTATCCAGCGCGTTTGTCAGATGGCCGGGCAATTGATGACCAGTTTCCCGTTGGACAGTGGCCGCTGAAACTGATTTCATTTAAATCGAATACTATGTCCAGCTCGACAGCAGTCATCCCGCGCTTACACCATGTGAAGCCAGCAAACCTGGTGGCGCTGAATCCGCAAGACGGCGAGCGTTATGGACTGCAACATGGCGATCGGGTACGGATCATTACACCTGGCGGTCAGGTCGTGACGCAAATCAGTTTGTTAAATGGCGTGATGCCCGGCGTCATCGCCATCGAACATGGATATGGCCATCGCGAGATGGGCGCAACGCAGCACTCTCTGGACGGCGCGCCTATGCCGTATGATCCGCAAATCCAGTCAGGTATAAACCTTAACGATCTGGGTTTTGCCGATCCGACAAGAACCGTCACCAATACCTGGCTCGACTGGGTTTCCGGCGCGGCGGTACGTCAGGGGCTGCCGGCAAAAATCGAGCGTATATAACCCCGGGGCCGGAAAGCGTCATAGTCTTATTTCGTCGAGGATAGCGACTGGTAAGCGAACGCCGTACGGCTTCATCATTGTCATTTCAGGTTTCCGTATCTCCACTTATCTCTCATATTCCAGACTGCCGCGCAATCACTATTCCCGACAGTAGGTTAATCCGCACGGAGAAAATATCGCGCCCTGCTTCGCAGCAATAAGCGCGTTTTTACGCGATCAGGCATAAGCTTACCGGCGGAGTCACCTTGCTGCTCAGTTATCTGTGCAAGATTGAATCCATCTCCCCGCTGGTGAACTTTGGCGCGCTTTTCGCTTTTTTTGTCGTGAACCTGTGTGGGTTCAATTTCCGGATGAAATCCCAGCGGCGTATTTTTGCCCATGTCATTTTGCCGATCATGGGGATAATAGCCATCGGCTACGTCTGTTTAAGCATGAACATTCACGCTCTGTTAGTCGGCATTAGCTGGGCAGCGATCGGGATAGCGATTCTGTGCTATCAAAAAGCGCACAACCAAAATATTGCCATCGACCTGGAAGGGAAAAAGTTGCTCAATTGACATCATACGCAACACTCCGCCACGTTGCGCAACGCCGCCCATCGTCGAGCGGCATCATCGCCAACTAAATCGCAAACATCGTAATAAAAAACCGTTGTGAATCTGCACAGATGTCTTTTGAAACAGGGTTTACATTTTCCTTTTATGTAAATTTAAGCGTATAATGCGCGCCAATTGTCTCTTGAATGGTTTCAGCGCATTGGACTGTAAAACTCAACGACTAAAATTATCCCCTTCCCGTTGGGCTGAAACGCGAGCACACATTCCTCTGCACGCTCTTTCGATGTCACCTATCCTTAGAGCGAGGCATCATCACTTTAGCAACACAGGCTTAGCTTCCGGGCCGTGCGCGCCTGAAG